>Ga0209635_10002980_pt1 | contig 13095 bp, 11 predicted proteins | sample DeeMarSWOR230_32_FD_187463 | JGI IMG/M metagenome (GOLD analysis project Ga0209635, IMG submission 187463) | Marine sediment microbial communities from White Oak River estuary, North Carolina - WOR-2-30_32 (SPAdes) (version 2) | ecosystem: Environmental > Aquatic > Marine > Intertidal zone >...
CTAAGTGTAGCAGCCTGTATTTGTATAAAAATAAAAAGGGTTACTCTAGAAGATTTTACAAAGATTATAAAGAAAATAATAAGTGATTCCACTGTTCAAGATACAATCGATCTCTATAAAACCATAAAACTTTGTAATCCTGGTGGATTAGGCAAAATTGAAAAATATGATCTTAATGATGATAACTCAATTAATGAATTAGAGCGAGATAAAGTAAATTTAAAAGAAATTTTTGAATTTTCTAAAAGTTATGATTTAATTAGTTTTGAATATGCAACCGGATTTGAAATAACTTTAAAAGAAGGATTAATCCATTTTTTTAAAACATTTAAAAAACATCAGGATATAAATGTTGCTACTGTTAACACATTTCTAAAATTACTTAGCGAACATCCGGATACATTAATAGTTAGAAAGTCTGGAAAGGCTGCTGCTTTATTAGTATCTAAAAAAGCTTCTAAAGCATTAGGAAAAGGAGGGGTGGCCACAAGGAAAGGACTAAAATTAGTTCTTAAACTTGACAAGAAACTTCAAAAAGAAGAAGGAAAGATGAATCCTGGAACAACAGCTGACCTAATTGCTGGTATAATATTCTGTAGTCTTATATTTGGTTTAAAATTTTAGAAAAAAGAAAAACTTTTGATTGAACAATAATTAATTAGAAGTGAAATAGTTGTTATATAATTAGTGCTTAAGGTAATTATTCAAATGGAATTTTGCGATGAATGCGGTGGCATGATGTTTCCCTCTTCCCATAACGGAATAAAGGTGTTTAAATGCAAATGTGGCGCCATAAAACCATTCTCTGAGGAAAAATCTGAATTTTACAAAATGAAAACAAAAATTGAACAACCTGTTCGAAGTGAAGTCACAAATTTAACAGAAGTTATGGATTGGAAAGATAAAAATTTAAAGAGCTCAATAAAAAATTTTAAATGCCCTCGTTGTGGTTATACAAAAGCACATCTAGAAACTAGACAAACAAGACGGGCAGATGAAGGTATGACGCATTTTATTACATGCCTTAAATGTGGAAAAATGAAAAAAATTGGTAGCTAATTAAAAAGAGCAAAACTCTAATCTATTAATTTTTCTAAAATATTTTTCTCATCTATTTTCTTATAATAACTAATTTGAATTAACTTTTTTCTACTCTTTAATCCGGAGATGAATTTGATTTGATTAAGGCTTATATCAAGTTTCTTTTTTAATAATTTTAATAATTCTTTATTAGCCTTGTTTAGAAGTGGTTTACTAGTTAATTTAATTAGAAAATAATCATAATTATTCTCTATAAGAATCTCTTGAGTTTTAGCATTAGGTTTAACTACTATTTTTAGATAAAATATTGTATCAGATTTTTTTTCAATTAAGGTCATATTAGTAATTAATAGAAGATTTAATCGAATTGAACATATTGATCTATATTATTCTTTAATCTATTAAATGAAGGTTTGGATAATCGGATACCTCCAGCGAGTTTATGCCCTCCTCCATTTCCTCCTAATTCAGTCTTAATTTGTGCAATTACTTTATTTACTCCTACTCCTTTGTTGATTTCAATAAATTTTCTTGAACATCTAATACTGAGTTTTATCATTTGAGTTTTTCTTTCTAAGCCTCCAAGAAATAACATTTTTTCGGGATTAGTAAGTTCATTAACCATACTAAAACTAGCTGTATCTGACCAATTACTTGGTTGGATGGTCCCATTACCCGCATCAATAAAAATAGCTTTTTTGGTTTCGAATCGATTGATTGCGGTATATACCTTTTTCAAATTTTTTGTTAAGTTATTGACATAATCAATATATATTGCTTTTGCATACCGTGTAATAGTTTTTTGTTGTATCATTGATACTGCAGCACTTATGTTTTTGAAAGATAAAATATTTAGTAATAATGCATGTTCAAACACAAATTTTAATAATCCCTCTTTTTGAGGTATTAATGCATAATGACCTGTTTTTAAATTTGTATTCTTTTGGATTGCTTCAATTTCAGATTTTTCAAGTTCAGAGGTTTTTTTATTTGGATTTATTTGTAGTTGATTGAGAAATGATTTAATTTTTTCATCGCCCTCTCCACCCAACTGTTTAACAAAAGGTAAGATGCTGTACTTTAGCCCATTTTTAATGGAATTATGCATCCCTCCAAATAATATTAAGCCTTCTCTATCTTCTATTAGTTCCTCATCGATTAACTCTTGATATACCTCTCTATTAAAGGATTTTAATCGATCCATTGATCTTAAAGAGTCTCCTGCTATTCCAATTGCAGTTAACCATGCATGATTAGTAATAGAGGGGCTGATTTGTTTCGCAAACATATAAGCTAAGGTCGCCCCTGCAATATGATCGAGTCCATCAAATCCATAGACAGTTGGGTTTACAAAAAAGAGATTTTCAGGAAAATCATTCAATCCAACATCATTTTCCACTTCATGATGATCTAGAATGAAAAAATGTTCTTTTCTTTTAGTTATAATAGGAATTAATTCAGTTAATGTAGAGCCTATATCTGTAAAAATAAATGCCGTTTTTTCTGTTTGCCTTTTAGGCAAAATTCCGTTTAAATAAGTTGCCCAAGAAACAGATCGATTATAGATAAAATAATCAAAATTTTTTTTTAAATTATGGAGCAAGTTTTGGATGATTTGTAAACTACTAATTCCATCAGCATCATTATGAGATATTGCAATTATATTATTATAAACATTTTTTGAATTATCTATAAATACACCAACTGCATTATCAAGAACTTCTAAAAATTTTAATCGATCCGGTTTCTTTACCATTTATATCAATTTTTAATTGAAAATTAATTTAATTAACCAAAATTTAGCTCAACACTTTATTTAAAAACTATTTGTTTAAAATCATTTAATAGATATTTATATTTTTCTCTAAAATAGATTTTAAATAAAATAAAAATAAATTCAAGAAATATAAATATTCCTATAATATCAAACCATAAGAATAAATTGAACTAAAATTTAAAAATCAAGGAAAAATTATTTAATTTTAATTAAGTTTCTGTTAAAATAACTTTTATATTAGATAATGAGTAAAAATAAATACAAAATTTTTGCAATCCTATTAATTATTTTGAGTATTTGGAGCATTTCAATTCATCAAATAACTCTAAATTCTAAAATTAATATTCCTTATAACAATAATTTAGAATATAATCTACAAACTCAAGGATTTTCAGAGGATGATTATATCCCACTTATTGAAGATGAAAAACAGGCATTAGGTAATATAAGCATAATTAGTTTTGATTTTGATGAAGTCGGATTTTTTAATAACTCTCAAAAATATCCTGATCTCGATGATGATTTCATCTCTGGAGCCTTAAATATGACTTATCTTGGAATTAATTTCACAGAAACTAAAAGTGTTGCTCAAATTGATAATCTTGATGAAAAGATAATTGATTCACGTAAAATAACCGTAGTTCTTAATGAATCTATTTTTGTTAAATATAATACTTCCGTTCCTAATTCAGAAGGTTATTTAATATATGGCCCTCGGTTATATCCCTGTAAATTAACCCAACTTCGAATCTTAAGTAATGGAACAGGTTATGTGAAAGAAGTTCCTGAAGCAAATTACAGCATTGACAGCTCAAACTTTTTAAAATTCGTATTCGCTAAAAATTTCAAAAAAACATCTCATAATTTTTCGATGTATCTTATATGGGAATATAATTTAACAATTAGAGATTGGGTATTATTTCAACATCCAGGAAAAATATTAGTTTCACAAAAACAACAAGTAGTAAATGCACTTTTTCATTATGATTTCAGTGTCCAAGGTTCTAAATTTGCTACAAATTCTTTAACTTCAAAAGTTAATGCTGATAATCTTGATATTAATCTACAAGTAAATCCCCCTGATAAAGAATTGCTTGATGATTATAGTTTAGAAATTGACAATGTTACAATCGATGATTTCATGAATATCGATAACTCAATTAATATATCAACTACAGGAAACCAAGAATCTATAAATTTAAATTTTACAACCAGTTATACTGTTAAATTTGTTAATCCAGTTGGCAACACTTGGGCAATTGACCGTTTGGTAGAATATAGAAACGTGAGAGAAAGAATTTATTTTCCTTCATTAATAGATGGACCAAAACATATCATCTTAAAATATCTTATGATTCATGAAAAAACAATAATATTAGATCAAGTATTTACGAATTCTTCTTTATTTGAAAGACCTGTTTCATATTATGATCTAAATTTGACCCAAATAGAGGAAGAATTTAGACAAAGTTTAATATTTACTAAAAATGCTATAAAAAAGCAAGGGCTAAAAATAATTCTTCCATATCTCATCGTTGGAGAAATCAATCCCGTAATGATTAAATATGATGCTAATAACGTTTTACTAATTAAAGTTACTGATAACATTAACATGCCTTTAGTAGGTGTAAATATCATATTATATTATTATCAAAAGCAATATGGTACATACATTTCTAACGATTTAGTTCAGCCAATGGCACCCGTTTCTACAAATGAAAATGGTGAAGTTGTGATAAGAAATGTACCAAATGGTAATTATACTGTTATGATATATGAAGATGGAAGATTAATAAAAGAAAGCACTGTAAATACATATCAAAGATTTAATTATATCGTCTCAGATGAACTCCATTTCCCTTTAGTTATTCTGATATTTGGGGTTATAAGTGGTGTGTTTATATTATTAGGGGTTATTTTTTATATTCAATACAAAAACCGTCAAAATCTTAAATGATTGTTATCTTTATTGACAATTTAGAGAATTTCATTGAATTTTTAAAAAGAAAAATAATGAATGAGATTTTCTATGAATTTAAAGAAAATCTCAGTGAATCAGATTTAAACAGTGAAATCAAAATTGAGATTATACTTCACTTTTTAGCTAAAGTCGAGGGAAATTTAGTATTATATGAAACTAAACAATCAATCAATAAACCAAGTAATTCTAATGTTGATAAAGAAGTAATAGATTCTTTAAATAATATTTTTACTCAAGTGGATCCTTCATTAGCACTCGTAAAAGGAAAGATAAGAGAAATTTTTTTATCCTATTCTACCTAAAAGGATTTTTCATTTAGAATTTATTAATTCTCCATATCCAATTAATCTATATCGCCTATTTATAATTCTGGATATAGCAAATATAAATTCTTCAGGAATACAAATGGGAGGATTTAATTGTAAGATATAAGAATTTTTAAGAATCTTTGTGATAATTCCAGCGGTTTTTTCTGTACCCACAACTAATAATAACTTTTCATTGTGTTTAAGCTCTGTAACTTTTATTTGCATTTCTGAACCAATAACTCTTTCAAGGAGGTGGACTTTTAATTCAACTTCAGAAATAACCTCTGGTAAAGTATTTGGCTTTCCGACTAAATGGCCTATTAATGAATCTCCCTTAGTTAAAGTAGGATCTAGCTTAGTTCTTAATCCTATTAATCCGCCTGGTTTAGCTTCATCTAAAAGGCTTGTACCTTGGCTTATACTTACTACTTTTGACTTAATTGGTGTATAAGTGTTTTTTATTCTTATACCTGGCTTGATTTCTATTTCTTCTCCTACATTTACTTTTCCTTTTAAGACTGAACCTCCAATTACACCACCTTTTAACTCTTCAATATCGGTTCCAGGTTTGTTAATATCAAAAGATCTAGCTATTAAAAATTGAAATTCTTCATCCTCATTTAATTTTGGAGAGGGTATAAGGTCTTCAAAAGCCCTTACAACTAATTCGATATTAGTACCAAATACGGCTGAGATAGGTATTATGGGAGCTTTTTCTGCAATTGTACCTTTAATAAATTCTTTTATTTGCTTATAATTCTCATAAGCTTGTTCTTTTGAAACGGCATCAATTTTATTTTGAATTATTATTATATTTTTAATTCCTGCTATATTTAAAGCAGCAAGATGTTCTCGAGATTGGGGTTGAGGGCAAATCTCATCAGCAGCAATTAGTAAACAAGCACCATTCATTAATGATGCTCCACTTAACATTGTAGCCATTAAAATTTCATGTCCTGGAGCATCTACAAAAGAGATATTTCTTCTGAACTCTATATTCCCTCCACATTTACTACAACTCAACTTGGTTTGACCTTTTTTACGAGCTTTTTCTGCCATATAATAAGTTAGATACTCATCACAATCAGGACAATATAAAATTGTAGCATTTGAATAGCCTAATTTTATTGATATTCCCCTCTCCTGCTCCTCTGAGTGCCTATCAGTCCAATCTCCCGTAAAAGATTTAACAAGGGTTGTTTTTCCGTGATCTACATGCCCTACTAACCCTATATTGCATTCTGATTGTTGTTTTATCAGTTCCTTTAGATGAGATGCCTTTTCAGATGAAAATTTTTTTGAAGATGTTTTTTCTACCTTTTTAGGAGCTGTTTCTTTTGGAAATTCAGATTGGTCTTTTTCTTTGGATTTTAATAATTCTTTTGCGTTGTTTATATATTTAATTGCTGTGGATTCTCCCACTCCTTTAATTTTGATGCTGGTCAAATCTGCAGGTTTACTTGAAGCTAATTTTTCAATTGTATCTATCCCCGCTGCTCTCATTTTTTCAGCAGTAGCTTTACCTATTCCAGAAATATCTTCTAAATCTTGCGTCATATCAAATTAAATATAAATTCTTCAGATTACTTTACCTTCAAGAATTATTCTAAATTCTCTAGGAAAATATAAGATGTATTTTATATTAAATTAATCGTCAAATATAAGATTTTTATATAAATTTAAATGGATATCCTATTTTTGCGTTTCGATGGTTTTAATGGCACCAGCTTTCTTTTCAAGCTCTTTATATGAAACTCTTAAAAGACTATCAACATAAAAAGTAGATATTTTACCACATGATTTATCATTATGATGGATATATATTGGGGCGGGATATTGAGAGGTATCAATATCTTCTTTCTCAATCTTAAATATTATTTTCCTATTACAATGAGGACAAGTATTAAAACTTAATGGCATAATTGATAGCTCTTTTATTCTATATATATAAAATCCTTATTTTTAATTAGTTATAATATCAGAAAATATATTATTCACTCTAAAAATAAATATAAATCGAATTACTTTTATTATTATTTGAGATGAAACAATTGAATTTTAAAAAGATTATTAAATTTTTGTTTATCTTTTATATTTTCTTAATATTTCTTCCCCTTAATTATAATTTCGACACTATAAATACTTCTAAAGATAACTTATTAAATTCTCTAAACTCATCTAATTATTTTTCAAGCATCGATTTATCCAAAATACCTGAAATCGATACTAATATTTGGTATAAACCAAAGGTTGAAATGTTAATAATATCACCTGATGATGTCGATTTTATCAATGCAGCTACTCCCCTAATGCAGTGGAAAAATGAAAAAGGATTAAAAACTATACTTTTAAGCAATTTTTCAGAATATTCTGGGAGGGATGATGCAGAGAGAATCAGAAATATGATAAAATCTTATTATGAACGAGAAAATATTAAATGGATTCTGTTAATTGGTGATGCCGAAGAAAATTTGATCCCTATTAGGTACGTTTATAATCCAGACGTAATTATACGTGGAGGGGGAGAAAGTGAATATCTAAATTGGGATGATTATTATAAACCTACTGACTTTTATTATGCTGACTTAAGTGGTTCTTGGGATGAGGATAATGATAATATTTTTGGTGAATCTGCAGAATACAATAAAAACAGCAAAGATGAAATCGAATGGATTCCAGAGGTATATGTGGGTCGATTACCTGCTGGTTCTGCTACAGAACTTGAACTAATGGTAAATAAAAGTCTAAAATATGAAACTGCGCCTAATATTGGCAATTGGATGAATAGAATGTTATTAGCCGGAGGCATATCAGATTATTCACCTGCTGAGGATGAAGCAAGATTAACAGAATATATTTGGACAAATTATGTGCTATCAGAGATGAACTTTACCCATTTACATAAAACTACTTCTAGCTTTAATCCAATATCCCCTCCAGCCCCCAATAATGAATCAATATTAGATTCTAACAACTTTGATACTCATTTTGATTTAGGTTATTCAACAGTTTTTTTTGCTGGCCATGGTAATCCCTTTACACTCGCTAGCTTGGGCATTTCTCCTTCAGTTTATGATAGTGCAGATGCTTCTTCAAGTGAGAATTTAAACATGCCCTCATTATTTTATGCTTTTGCTTGCTCAAGTTCTTCTTATGATAAAAATGATAATAATATTGGAGAAATTCTAATAAAAAGAGCAGATGCTGGAACTGTGGGATATATCAGTGGCCTTAGAGTTACTTGGTATGCTGAAAATGATACAAATTTAGAATATTTAAATCGCGCAAATGCAAAATTATTTTGGAAAACATTCTTTGAACAGAAATATTTCCAACAAGGAAAAGCATTATTTGAATCTAAAGTAGATTATATTAATTCTGATATATTTTCACCCTATTCTCGATATTTCGAATGCCACCGAAAAAATATATTAAGTTATTGTTTACTTGGAGATCCTGAATTAGATATCTATACTGATAAACCAACAAGATCTCAAAATCCATTTACTGATTTTTATCCAGAAGGTCATTTTATATCAACTACCATAAGAAATTTGAACAATGAGACGATCCCATTTGCTAGAGTACATTTAAAAACTCATGATGGTAAATATCGAACCATTTATGCAGATGAGAATGGTTTAGCCAACTTTAGATTACCTCCTCAAGAAGATGAGACTTATAATGTTACAATCACAGGTCATAATTTAGTACCTTCATATTTTAATTTCTCAACTATCCCCAATAATTATAAACCACACATTATCAGTGCTACTTGGTCTCCAGAATCTCCCTCCATTTTAGATAATATTTGTTTTAATATCACCGCCTTTGGTAATCACTCAGATATTGAAAGTGTTTTTCTTTTGTTGTCTAATAATAATTTCGAAGATTACTCTTATTATCGTATATCTAATGACAATTACAACGATCTAATAACTTTAGAATATGAGCTTAATAAACTCGATCCAAGAGATTATTCCTTTGCATTTTTCATAAGAAATTATGCTAATAATTCAAATATCCTATATAACGAAAGTTTCAAATTTACAATTCCAAGGCCCTTAATGGATTATGTACTTATAGTTGTATTAATTATGATTATTAGTTTTGTAGGTATTTCAATTTTTGTAATATTAAAAGGGCTAAGAAAACAAGAAAACATTATTAGATAATTAAACTTCAATCCTCTCAATTTTCGTTATGGTAAAAAACAAGAACGTTTTTTCAACTATACCTTTTAAAGTTAACGGTTTGTTATGAAAAAATTTAATTAGTAGCTTTTACTATTTCTATTTACTCAAAACCATATAAGCAAAGTATTTTTAAAAAAAAATAGCTGAGCTTATGAAATGGTGAAGTTGGTATTTTTAACCACAAAAGTTAAGTGCTTTTCGCACGGCGCTGGAAGTTAAACTGTTTTGCGTTGAAGATAGTACTGCAATTGCGATTTGTGGGAACTTTCAAACTGTGGCTACGGCTACGGTCATGGTGAAACAGGAAAATACCTGGTCCCATCCGAACCCAGAAACGCAAAAAATTTTGTGGTTAAAATAATTCTCTCTAATATATCCAATTATTATCAAAAGAAAAATAATTTTTTTAAGTGTTCTTTAATAACATAATATAATATCTAATGACTGTTCAACTGAAATTATCAATATGCCAGAAAAATTAACAGTAATTTTAAAATCCATTGGAAGAAAGTGGTTTTTAATCCTAATACTTATCATTGCGGTTGTGGCTATATTCAATCTGCAAGCTGGTATTTGGATGACAGGTATTACATTGATTTTATATGGTCTTTCATATATACCAAACTTATTTTTTAGTAATAAACTTAAAAGATTTCTAAAAAACCAAACTACTATAGATGATAAAACCATCTCAAAACATTTCAAACGAAAATATGAAGAAATTCAAGAACGATTATTTGAATTATCCCAAAAACAAAGAAAGAAAAATTGGTTGATTGTTTTTATAAATAAACAATATATTTTCTTTAATACACTAACAGTTGTTAAATTTAAAGAGTTATATAATAAAGGTTTTGGAGAAAAAGAAATCCTAGAAAGACTTAAGAAGTTTAAGGTAAATACTCGCGCAGAAATTAAAGCTATTGAAGAAACTTTAATTAAAAATGATAGATTGACTGAAAGAGAAATTTCAGTAAAGCAATATCGGGATAAACAGAGATATACTTGAATTTACTCTTATCTTTTTATTTTTTTATATTTGATATATCTCTAAAGATTAATACAGCTAATTCTGTGTAGCCTTCCACATTAAGTGCAGCACTACTAGATGTACACCACGAAACAATTCGATTTCCTTGTATGTCAATTAGCTCAAGTTCTTGTTCATGGATTTTGCCGTCTGAAAATGTCTTATTAGCTATGCACTTATTGCATGGTTTTTTAAAATCTCTAAAAACCTCATAACATTTCTTTCCTTTACTATCTGAACCGAATTGATTTTTAGCTACGTTATTACTCCATATAATATTAAGTCTTTTATCAATTAAACAAATAACGTCTGTTAATGAAGAAATTATTCCTGCTAATAGTTGATTGCTACCCCTTAGTGTTTCTTCAGCCCATTTACGTTCTAAAGCTCCGCCAATAATTTCGGAAGAGGTTTTCAGTAAAAAAAAATCTTCTTTACTCCATGTATTCATCTTCTGAATATTATCAAACCCAATAAATCCATATAATTCTCCCTTTATGTGCACTGGGAATGCTAAGAAAGATTTTATAGCTAAACTCTCTAATTTTTGTCTTGTTGCCTCAGCTTCCTTAGGAAGTTGAGAAATATCTGGAATGTAGACAAGTCCATGTTCCTGGCATTGTTTTAAGCACCATGGATATCTCTCAACATGTATTACCATAGAATCTAAACGTTTGGGTTCAATATCTTCGAGACACCATTGTTGAGTAAAAAATTCTAGAGAATTATCTTCATTAAATAATAATAAGTAAGCACGATTTGCCTCTATTAACCTTCCCATTTCAATTAATGATAAATTAATTGTCATATCGGTATCAACATTTCCGATAAACCTAGAAGAGATCGTTGACAAATATTGTTCAATTTTTAGTTTTCTTTTTATAATCTCTTCAAAATTTTTTTGTTCGGTAATATCCATAACAATTGTTTGTAACACCTTTTTTTTCCCCAATTTAAGTATTGACATTCTAGAAAGAATCCATGCATTAGTTCCATCTTTTTTTTTAACTTGTAGTTCGATTGGTTCTAATAACTCTCCTTCTTGTATTTTTTTATATCTTGATTTTAAAATTGTCAAATACTTTGTTGGATATACTGGTAATTCTAAATAGTTTTTACCAATTAATTCTTCTTTCTGAAATCCAAATAATTGACTTGTAGAATCATTTAATTCTAAAATTTCTCCTCTGGAACTAACTAATATAATTGCATATGGAGAATGTTGAAATAAATGCCTGAACTTTTCTTCAGATTTTTTAAGATTCTTTTCAATGTTTATACGGCTACTTATATCTTCGGTATGTACTATGACTAAATCAGGAGGTACAAAATAATATCTAACAGATAAGTATAATTCTTCACCAGTAGTTTTCATCTTATATTTTAATTCTTTTATGTATCCTCTTTTCTCTTTTATACATATATCTAATTCTACTAGAAGTTCTGGTTTATTTTCATGGAAAACAGAGGCGTTTTCACCTAAAAATTTTTTAATTATACCATTAGTAGCTTTTTCAGCAGCAATATTATAATCTATTAGTATAAAATCGTTATCAACCTTTTGCCAAACATATGAAGGAATAGGAATGTTGTTAAAAAGAGTTTTTATGTTATCTTCTGATATTTTAAATATCTTTTCTATAGATACCATTAGATTTCTGCTCCTTAACTCTAAATAATATAATTATTTGGGAGATTTCTAAAATATTACTTAAAATTTGTGTGCATTTATTTATTATTAGGTTTGAATATTTAAGAGTTTCTAATTTTGGTTTTTTAATTTTTGAAATTAACGAGAAAATAAGGAATATGAGAACTAGAATAGAAAAACTATTGAGTAAAAAAATATAGAAAATTTTTTTTTAATTATATATCAAGATCTCCAAAGTTATAGTATTTTCTTACAGGTTTTTTAACATTCCATACACACTTTAGACCTTTAGGAAATTGAACAAGATCTCCTTTTTTAAATTCAAGTTTTTCCCCTGTTGATGAATCTGTAACTTCAACTTCACCCTCTAAAATATAACAAGTCTCCGTATCGTTATATGACCAGTCAAAAACACTTTTCTCTTTTTCCCAGATACCCCAGGATTTAATATTTAAGTTATTTACTTCTTCTTCCGTAGGTTTTTTTTTTTTCATTATTAACACAGTTTTTTATTAGTGATGATATTTGGATGAAATTTATTTAATTAAATCTTTATAGTTTTCTCTTTACTTAAATTTAAAATTTTTAATTTCAACTATATATCTAAAAAAACCTTAATCAGAATTTTAATTTATACTTAATTAAATCCAAAAAATAAAAAATAAAGATTTTTATCTAATATCTAATATCAAATATCTAACAAAATAAGTTTTAAAACTTTAAATCCTATTAAGAAGTTATAAGGAAAAAGGCAAAAAAAAAGATGCCAAAAAAATTCATTTTAAAGATATTGACAGCTGGAGAAGGTGGTGTAGGTAAAACGACTTTACTACACCGTTATGTAGAGGGAAGATTTTCAGCAGAGACAAAAATGACGATAGGGGTTGAATTTTTCCTTAAGGAGACAGAAATTGATGGTCAGCATTGCACATTGCAGTTATGGGATTTTGGTGGCCAAGAGCGTTTTCGATTTTTGTTAGAGAGCTATGTGTTAGGAGCAAAAGGAGCCCTTCTCATGTTTGATCTAACACGCCCCATAACATTAGAGAATTTAGAACAATGGGTCAATATATGCCGAAAGAATAATCCAAATCTCCCTATCTTATTTTTA
>Ga0209635_10002983_pt1 | contig 13093 bp, 13 predicted proteins | sample DeeMarSWOR230_32_FD_187463 | JGI IMG/M metagenome (GOLD analysis project Ga0209635, IMG submission 187463) | Marine sediment microbial communities from White Oak River estuary, North Carolina - WOR-2-30_32 (SPAdes) (version 2) | ecosystem: Environmental > Aquatic > Marine > Intertidal zone >...
GTGGTTTACATGAGGATATAACCCAAGCCAGCAACAAGCGAACCGAGAAGACACATCACCCTTGGTCCAAATTTGTCTGTAAACCACCCAGTCGTAATCCCACCAAATCCACCTTCAACCCGTCTCAGTGCACTGGCAGCTGCAATTTCTTCAGTACTCCAACCAAAATGATCACTCAAAGGTTTGAACAGTACACCAAAGCTATAGACCCCTGAACCAAAACCCCACAATCCCATAACACCTGCTGCTAGTACCGTCCACCAACCAAAGAAAATTTTGTCACTCTTCTTTCCAGCAGTTTTCTTTTCTTCACAATTCATAGCCAATGAGGATTTTGAATTACGCGATAAGAATAACAACTGTATACACAGTTCTCCTTGGTCTGGGGGTTGTTAAAGACAATCGTTCGCCATTAACGTACTGCTACTCCTTTCTCTTTTCGGAATTTTGCTGTGTCTCATGAGTTCTTCCTATATATAACCTTTCCACTGAAGATCGTAAAGCCCAAATATTGTAAATGTGTGCACATGATTGAGAATAGAGCAAGGGCTCCACGTTATGCGCACGCGTACAGCATTCAAGTGTATCAATTAACAAGAGCGTTTATATCAAACTGACCTTACCAATTTTGTCGTGAGCCTTATGATCAGAATTGGAATAGTAGGGTGCGGTGGCATAGCACAAATTATGCACTTACCATATCTCACGTCCACGGAAGGTGGAGGAGTCCCAGGAATTGAAGTCGTGGCTGTCTGCGACGTCGTAAAGAAACTGGTAGAAGCCATCGCGACAAGATATAATATCGAGCAATTTTACACAGATCACAAAGAAATGCTCAGGAAAAGTGAAATTGACGCTGTCGCTGTTTTAACTAGACATGAAACACACGCAGAGATTTGTATAGATGCAATGAATGAAGGAAAACACGTCTTCGTCGAAAAACCCCTATGTGAAACCATCAGGGATTCTGAGAAGATTATTGAAACACAGAACAGAAACAACGTGATATTACAGGTAGGATATATGAAGAGATTTGATCCAGGCTACCTAATAGCAATCAAAGAGTTCAAGAAAATGAAAGATGTTGCACATATCAGAGCGCACAAATATTTTCCAACGTTAGGCACAGGTAGAGCTCTGCAGAGAGCGGAAATCTTGAGACATGGTCTAGGTCCGAAAGGTCTCGGGTTCTTGGTTCCGAAGGAGATTGCTAAAAGTTTGCAAGCTAAGCGCAACCGTATGATGCTTGACCAGTTTGGTGACAAAACTACCATGGAGGAGGCCGTTGCTTATTTTGGTCTACTTTCTACCTCAGGACACGTTTTGAATGCTCTTCTTGGAATCTTTGGAAATCCCCAAAGCGTTTTAAGAACCGAGATTCGAAGAGCAGGTAGTTTTGTGACCAGTCTGTTAGACTATGGAGACTCGATATGCATTTTCGAGTTTGGGAGAACCCTTCAAAGGTGGTGGGATGAAGGGATAACGGCCTATTCTCCAACAAAAAATGTGGAGGTGAGCTTTTCTAACTCCCATCTGAAAAACAGACCGGCAATTGTAAGGGTTACGGAAGGTTCAGAAAGAACAGTTGACACAAAAATCATAGGGACGTATAATGAAGCTTTCAGGAATGAATGGGATAACTTCATAAAGTGCGTGGAAAGTGGTCATAAACCAGTAGTCTCAGCTGAAGACGGCAAAAGAGTGATAGAGATCTGCGTAGCTATGATAGAGAACTATCGAAGCAAACAGCCGATTGAGGTATAGGCAACTTTTTTTGTTATGTAAAGGTAAGACTTCATAGACATACTGCAACGCGACAAAAAGTTTGATTTAATCTACTCCGTTGATATAAATGATTTTTTCATCAATTCCATATTGTCGAATAGGTCAGGTTCTTCCTTCAATACAAGATCTTTTCATCTACGATTGTCATTAGGAAAGTTATATCCTTCATTTCCTTTGAGGATAAATTCAATGGAGCTGCTCTTGTCGAAACATCACCAGTTGACACATCGCCTATTGTTTAGGGTTCGTGTGATTCAATCCTCTTTCTTTGTCGTGTAGTTAGAAAACGTTAGGAAAAAGAGGGAAGGTTGAGAAGCGTCGGTTCTGTTCACTCACCCTTCTCAAACAGCAGGTAATGATTAACAGCCATCATTGCCCCAATTCCAGCACAAGCATAGGTGTGTAGACGCCAGCCATTCCGTTGCCATTTCTCTATTGTTTTGGCGATTCTTTTATGGTCACCAACTTGTACACATATATATCCTTTCAACTCAGATTCACTTCCCATTAATTGACGTGTATCGATCAAGGAAGAATTAAAACTTGTTGGGTAACGAATACTAAAACAAAGTGCAAAATTACCTACATAGACAGCAATTTGGAAAAAAGATTGCGCACCTACCGATGTCATCAAGCAAGAAACAACTTTGCGTTAGTATTCTACATTACAAAAAATGTATGCAGTTAGAAAACAGCGCGCGCGAGGGGTATGTGTAATTCCCCTTTACTTGGGATGCACCCCATTCGCGTCAAGCGCTTATCTACGGGACTCGTGAAAAACTAATATTAAATTTATGAATCGAGACTCAATATTTCCGTGCAAGTGGATACAAAAGCATACACAAAATTCCCTGTGTGCTTACATATCCACTCAAAAAAGAGTGAGTCGCCTTTGTCCATGGGAAATAAACACGACTTATTTTTTCAATTCAGATAGAACCCATTGAACAATTTCATCTGCAATGTTCACTTCGGTGACAGACTGTAGTCCTCTCCATCCTGGTTGACTGTTAAGCTCAACGATGAACGGTCCATTGGGACCTTCCAAAATATCTACGCCAGCCACTTTACAACCAATTACTTTCGCTGTTCTCACCGCTAATTCTTCAAGGTTATCATCAAGCTGAGCCGGCACAGGCTTCGCACCCAAACTCACGTTTGTCTTCCAACTTCCTGCAACTCGATGCATAGAAGCAATTACATGGTCATCGACGACAAATGCGCGTATATCTGAAATTCCGTGGGGAACAAACTCTTGAAGATAAAGGACTCCGTGGTGGAAGGAAATGGTTCTAAACACTCTGGTAGCAACTTCTGGATCTGAAATCCTTGTGGATCCGATTCCCCGGGATCCAAACAAAGGCTTAACGACAACGTCTTCTCCTAATTCATAGAAGCATTTTAAAGCTTCCTTATGACTTTCGGTAACTGCTGTGCGTGGAACGGGTATGCCATGTTCCTCTAAAAGAGCGAGGGTATGATATTTGTCTGCTGAACGTTCAATAGACAAAGGCGAGTTTATAACGAGCAGTCCAGAGCGTTCAAGTCGATGGAGGAAGTCCATTCTGAAGATTATTTCTTCAAGAGAGCCTCGCCCGATTGGACGAGTAATTACCGCGCTTAGATCCCTAAGGATATTGGTTTCATTTGCTGACGCTGCAGGTTTGTATTTGACTCTAGCAACTAACTGGGGAAAATTGAAACATACATGCGTGATATTTCGTTTTTTCATTGCATTCCGTAGCTGGGTGGAACACCATCCATTCTCGTTCTTAGTTAGGATTCCCATCTTCAAGCGGCATTCCTCACACAACTCTTATTTGTATTAGACATAAAGATATAGCCCCATAGAACCAATGAATCTAAAACTTATGAATGTAACGTAGTTGCTCTGTGTTTTCCAGATTTTCAGAAAGGTTTAACATAAGATAGGCTCCATGCTCGTTGTTGTATGGCGGACCTTTTCTTGAAAACAACGTTAAGACTTTTCCATTGTGGTTTATTTTGAATCCTTTACTACTCGCTTCGTGTCCTCGGATTAACAAATTAACGTTAAGCATTTTCAGAAGTTTTTCTGTTACGTCTTTACCGAAGAGTTTTCCAGCTCCTCTAGGCGAAGGACAAGTTCCTTTTATGCTATCGCTAGGATCATTCCAAAGAATTTCTTCAAGATGAGTTTCACGTGGATGTTTTTCATGAGCATAACTAATGTCATCTATTGTAGAGGCATTGCTTGGCGCTCCGCCGTGAAGCAAAATGTACTTGCCCTCCACGAGCACTGCAGTGTACAAATGGTTAAAAAATTCACTCAGTTTTGCGTAAACATCAACTGCTGCTTCACCAAACTTTCTGTGTAAATGAGTTGGCAAATCATGTGGGTAAGCTAAGAGGTCATTGGGGCCTTCATGGTTTCCTCTCATCAACACGATGTTTTCTGGAAACATCTTCTTTAGTTTCAAAATCATGTAATAAACCTCAGGCGAGTAGAAGCCTCGATCTCCATAATCTCCAAGAAAGACGAGGAGGAAGTTTTCACCTTCATGGATTTTCTCAATAAAGTCGCAGTTCTTCACAATGTATCCGAGACTCTCCAAGTCTCCATGTATGTCTCCAACAACAATCATTTGGCCCTTTGACGGCACCTTAACAAATCTACCAGTAATCCGTAGATTTTCGATTCGTCCACTTTCCTTGCTTAACAGCTGAGTAACATCTTTAACCACTTTTAGAAGCTCATCGGAGTTGGCTTTTATTGATTCATTAACTAAATCGGAGACTTCTAACGTTAAGAGTCACCTTCACCTTAGGTTTGTTTCTTAACACGTAACCTGCACATTCTTGTTGGTTACTTTTAAGATGATATTTTCCAGATCTCTCTTCTGATTTTCAATCGTATCTACTATTTTTTGATATTCATTTTTCAAAATCGCGTTCTCCGAATCAATTTTTTTTCCTTGCTTTTGCATTTTCCTCAAATTTTTCTGAAAATCCGTCGACCTTTTTCTGAGTTTGATTACTTTTTCAGAAGTAAGGAGTTGTTGCCTTTTAGAAAAAGACTCTTTACAACTTCTGTGTAAAGAGATTAAAGAGTCATTTCGGAGAATGTCATTTATTTTTTTCTGCGCCTTTCTCAAGCGACTGCTTTTTAACTTAATTTTTCCTTTAGCTATAGCACCTTCTATTTTCTGTAAGATTCTTTTGAGCACTGGGTATCCTTCAACTTCAGTTACGAAGGCTATGAATGGTTTGGTCAAATATTCGTTGAGCTTCACTGTTTCATCCAATCGAAGAGAATAGTTTGATCTTCGTGCTAAAGTTTGAAATTTGAGAAACGGCTTTTGAAGGTGGCGGAGGTTATATTTTACCTTGTCTTCTAGCTCTTTGATTTTTTGGTTTATTTGATCTAGTTCGCCTGCTTCGTCTTTTTCTTCAATTAACGCAATTTCCTGTTTACTTTCCGTTATCTTTTTCCCTAAAGTTTCTCTTTTCAATTCTATTTTTCTCTTATGCTCCTCAACCGTACTTAACTTGTCTATTGACTGGCGAAGTTTGTTGATCTTAGAAAAAGTGTCTTCCGTAGTCTTGACTCTTGCATATTCATTTGATAGGAAATAGCGCAGTTCTTCAAGTGACTCGCTGGTTTTTCTTAATGCGCTATCAAGTCTTCTGCGAGCAATTATGAAATAAGGCGAAATTCTTGGATAACGTTTTTTTCTTTCCAGTGCAATTGATGAGAACATTTTCTTGAAATCTTCGGATAATGTTTGAAGATTTTGTTGTGAAACTTCGTCTGGGATAGAGATTTTGTCAATTATGTCTAAGATGTTTCGAGCGAGTCTATATGCTTCTCTTGCTCGTCTGTATGTTTTAGGATTGCTTTTCAGCATCTCGTTTTCGCTGTCGCCAAATAGTTTTTCGCAGTTTTCTTCTAAATCGCCTAGTTTATCTCTGATATTGTTGAGTTTATCTCTTCCTTCAGTCTTTAGTGGTTCAATGATGGTGCTGGTTTCTTGTTCCAACCATTCTTTGAGATTATCAAGCGGCATCTTGAGCTTCTCAGACATAACTTTACTTCCACTCTCTCTTGGGATTCATTTCTTTAAAATGTTTTTAGACAAAATTTTACTCATTTTAGAGTAGTTACTCTTAAATAATTAGACTTTATAACAACATTTTCTCTCCTTTCACATATCAAAGAGGTTTAAACATGGGCTTTAGAAAAAGTATAGTGATTGCTAATGTGGTAGTGTTCTCAGCTCTGGCGGTAATCTTAGCATCCATTAAAGCAGAGGTCCCCTATCCACTTCTGCCATACCTCAAATTCGATTTTGCTGAAATTCCTGTTATGATTGTGCTCTTTATAATGGGACCCATACCCTCTTTAATCACAGAAGTTATCCACTGGATTAGCTTAACAGTCACTCATGGCTGGGTCCTTGGACCAATAATGAAATTTATCTCGGTGGTTCCTACGATACTTGGATTTTGGCTAGGGGTCACTGTATGTAAAAAGATTAGCGGAGGTGTGCGGTACAACTCTATTATCAGTTTCATTTCCGGCAACATTATCGGCATCATAGCTAGAGTAGTTGTATCCAGCATTGCTAACATAATAGTGTTGACAGGTGGGATGTATGGAGCTGCTCCAACACTCGCGGCATTGATGACGATTCTACTACTCACTGGAATCTTTAACACGCTTCACGTGCCGATTTCATCAATCGTATCCGCTATTATAGTTAGGGGGGCAGTAGTAAGAATACCCGCCATAGGCGAGAGAGCATGGATGCTTGTAAAACCATCAAAAACTTAAAAATCTCTTGTTGATGATCAACATAGCAGAGATATTGTTAGAAACTCTTTATCAACATAAATCTTATGCAAAAACAAGTATAGAATCACTATTTCAAAGCCACTGTACAAGGTACAAAAATTCAGGCTTAGCCTAACGTCCTATCGACTGCTTGAACACCTTAATGTTAGTTTCTCCCGCTTTGAAGATGCTGCCTGTTTTGGCGTTGGTAACAATTAAAACTGCTGGAGCAAACAGTCCGGAGTCGATTTGATAAAAATTATAGTTAGCTTCTTTAAAAATTTCAATGAACGGTCGTCCATAGCTTTTGGAGGCTAAAGACGTCGCCTCATTAACTAACTCTTCCAGTTTGTTATCGTCTTCATGTCTCACTGTATAACAGGTAACACCCGCATATATTATCGCATCATTTGTTCTTCCCATTGCCTCTGCAAAGTTTGGATGCACAGGCGCAATAGGCGCGTAACCGCAAGCGCGTATTATCGATTTTGGATCGAGTCCCAGCTTCGTTAGCTTGTGGACTCCTTCCTCTACAATTCTTCCTGAAATTTGTGTGGACCCGGCTACGGTTGTGGTTGGCACCAGAATTAGAAGTAAACGGTCAGGTGTGATTTTACACTGATTAGATATGTATGTAATCACGCTCTCAGGCGGCTCTTTAGCTGTTTCAAGGACAAGCACTGCAACATCAGCCTCATCCGCGTATCCTATCTTTTCATAAAGCTCTCTAGGTTTCAGAGCAAGTGCACGTGCTGGACCAGATCCCATAGCAAAATATTTTTCAACTTTAATCTGCCACCCCGCAAATTGCGACCCTAACGCTGCTATAGCTGGGTAATCTGTGTAGACTGAGATGGAAGGCAGTTCAAGGTTGTTGTATCGACTGGTGAAAACCTCTGCTTTTCCAAGGCCACCGAGACAAATTTCTGTTACGATTTTGCCTGCAAGAAATCCTCCTTCCGCTTTGATTCCAGCGTCAATCAAGATTGCGCCAGAAGTCGTTTCTTTGATCTTAACACCATATTCTTCAGGTTCATCGCATAGTTTTTTTGCGAGTCGCCAAGCAGAATCATTCAGACTTGGTCGGGTTTTAGTCATCTCTCTTCTTCTCTGCTGCATGGAGCCACGTTTTCGTCGTTCAAATTACAAATATTTGTTATAAAAACTTAGATGTTGATTTTGTTTCTGCGAAACATAAAGTTTTCCTTCGCCGCCTTCAGCGCGGTCGCCGACAAACATGTAAAACGGACCTGCAACTTTTTCCTCATCAATCTTGACTTTAGGTTTAATGCTTTCAACTGTGAACGATGGAAGAATCGAAGGAATGTTGCCGCACACAATAATTTTTCCCTTTCTCATTTGGGCACCCGCTCTTCCTTCCGAATGTCCTTGGACAAATATTGTTCCTTTTCTCATGTGGATGCCTGCAAACTGTCCAACGTTTCCATACACTTTTATGAGGCCTTTCCTCATGAAGCATCCAACTTCGTTTCCAGCGTTTCCATTTACGATAATTGTTCCCCCGTTCATGCCTTTGGTGCTTCCGCGATATGCTGCTCCAACATAGTCACCTGCGTCCCCTTTAATTTCAATTGTTCCACTTTTCATCGTGCCTCCAACCCACGAATCCGCGTTTCCAGTCACGGTGATTAAGCCTCCCTCCATCTCTTCACCAAGATGCATGCCTATGTTGCCATCAATAATTATTTTACCCATAGACATTTTGGTGCCTATCCTTCGAACTTTACTGACATCTCCAGAAATCCGTATTGTTGTCTTTTCTGATGCATCATCAGTTTTGTGTTCTATTTTGAAAAGTTCACCTAGAATGCGCTTTCGCTTTCCTTCCCAAACCTGTAGCATACCTATCTCATTTACCGATTTTTCATCGAAGGCGTCTGGACTAATACTTTCAGCTTCTACAGGAACTTTGAATAAACGTTTTGGATGCAATATAATCACCATTCGTTAAACCTCCGCCTTAATTGAGATGGGAGCCGGATTATGTAAGAAGCCTTTGCGGAGAGGATAGTTCTCGTATTCCACAGTCCAGTACTCTCGAAACTTTCTTTTCAGATCATCATTGACTTCTAGGGGTAACGAAGTCTTCACGTCAACCCAAAATGTTTTTCCAGAAACAGTTTTTACAATCTCTCCGTCTTTTACTACGACTTCACCGCCCTTAATTGTGTAGGCAGCTTTTTTGAAAGCTCTTCGAACTTTTTTATATTTTTTGGAAGGATCAACCAATTTGTGATTAACATTGTAGATAGCAACGTCAGCATCTGCTCCTACTCCAAGCTGACCCTTCTGCGTTAGACCTAGAGTTTTTGCTTGACCCGCTCTAGTAACAATAGCTATCTCGTAAAAGCTGAATTCTCTCTCGATGCTTGTTAGTAAACTGTTCCTTCTAGCCCGCTTGTGGATTTTGTTTATTGTTTTCTTCCTTGCCGCTTGACTCATAAGCCATGTTATGATAGTTGGATAGGAAGTGAAAGGCCCCCCATTAGGATGATCTGTTGTTAAATAAATCTTCCAAGGATTTTTAATTAAAAGAGCAAGCTCAAGCCCAATTGACCATTGAGTTGCATTAACAGCACTCTTACGCCTATATGTAAATGGCACAATTCCGCCACTCGTCTCGGTTTCTACATCGTGATTAACCCATTTGTTTCCACTCAACTGATAGAGACCGTATTGAAATGGGCCGTCAGCTGTCATGGTAGTTGTGTTTGTAAAGATCACTTGTCCCATGTCAAGGGTTACGTGATTGTGGTGATTAACGTATTTTGCGATTTCTTCTGCTCCAGAACTCATGGTTTGCCAGTCTGAGCCTTTAAAAGCACTGAACTGGCAGTGGGTAATATGTATATTGGGACGGTTCTCTTCAGCTAAATCTTCGACACACTTCATTGTTTCTATGGCTGTAACATAATTTCCCGGCTTTCCCAGATTGTTTGTATGCACATGAATTGTATGCGGCAGGTTAAGAAGTTTATTTACTTTACATAATCCGCGAATAATTTCCCTCGGTGTAATATTAAAATGTGGAACAGTGTCGTCAAGGCTTTTAACGTTGCTTCCAAAACCCCACGCTTCTAAGCCACCGGGATTAACAATTTTTATAGCGTACCCTCTCGTAGCAGCCATTATCCATGCTACATGTGCAGCACACTCTTCTATCAATCCGTCTCGCAAATGTTCTAAGACAAACCACCAATCCCCCAACAAAGGATATGTAGCTTTATCAACCATCGGCGTGTCCTCAAGTTCCTCATGAGTGTGGCGGGCTTCAAGAGGAGGCATTGAGGGGTTCATTAACGTCGTGTAACCCATTCTGGAGTAACGGTAGCCTGTTGTGAAAGTGGAAGGAATTGAATATCCTACTCCAGACCTAGTTACCGCCGTTTTCGCTTCTACGTCTCTAAAATGGTCTTCAGGTCGTAGAAGGCGACCTGTGTTCACGTCTGTGCCTGCAATGTGACAGTGGATGTCAACTCCACCAGGCATTACTATCATTCCTGAGGCGTCGATGACTTTCGCTTTGTTCTCGTTAATTTTTTCAACAATTTTTCCATTGTTGATGGCGAGGTCCATTTTTTCTCCGTTTATACGATTGAGCGGGTCGTATACAATCCCGTTCTTAATTATGAGTTCTGTCAGTTTGACGTCCTCCTTAATTTGCGAACCTGACTGAGGATTCTTTGTAATATTTCTACGTCAGAAAGACATGTTTTTGGAGGTTCCACAACTTTCTTTAATGGTAAGGGAACGTGATCCATGCGGTAAGCGGTTCCCTCAGTTTCGATTCCCATAAAGGAAGAGGGAATAACCACATCTGCCATCAATGTTGTCGGAGTCACTTCTGGGTCAATTGCAATTAGAGGGTTTTTAACTAGGTTTTGAACAGCTTCTCGTGGGAAATGGGCAACTGGGTCCGATGCGATACTGAGTCCAGCGTCTGATTCTCCACGGCTTAGTATATCAATCACAGAAGTTTCTCCTGGATTGTATCGTGGATAGCCTCGGGAAAAGTCAACTGCGTAAGGATAGCCAGTTTGCCAGGTGAATACTACATTTACGCCAGTTACGTTATAGTGTCCTCGCATAGGCATGATAAGGAATTTTGTGCGTTGATTTAGATCTCGAGTTAAAGAAATTGCGGTGTCGATGTTTCGATGTTTTCCTTCACTCATGGTTAGTCCTAATCCAAAAAAGAAGACGCCTAATTTGCAGTCTAACATAACATCAGCGACTTCTTCAAGGAGTTCAATTGGTACTCCCGCAACTTTGTCGACGTTGAGTTCTTCGTTTTGGATGAGCATGCGAAAAACTTGTAGAAGTTCATAATCTTTGTTTGGTTCGATTTGGAGAAAATAGTCAGCTGCTTCAGCGGTGCGGGTTTTGCGAGTATCTACAACCACCATTTTTCTTTTCTTCTGAAACATAGTATAGGGCAGGTGACGCTCAATTTTGGGAGTAGCGGGAATGTCGCGTCTTAGAACTAAGTTAGCGGCTCTACGAAGTCGTTTTCTAGATAGAACGCCACCTAACCGTGATATGTATCCTTTCCAAGTGCTTTTTTGAAATCTGCCTTCGGTAAACATTGTGTATCGTTCTATGTGGCGTGGGTGAGCGCTCCAAGGGTTGCTTGCCCAGTAAAAAATAAGGTCTGCTCTGTGCCGTATTTGTCCCAATGTACAAGACACAATGCCTACATCTTGGACACTTAAAATAGATGGGCCATGGCAAACGGTAGAGGTATTGTCAATGACTCCGCCCACCTCTTCAGCTAATTCCAAACCCACACGGATTGCTTCACAACTAGTGCAACTCCAACCATACAAAATTGGGTAATTAGCATCTGCAAGAATCTTTGCAGCTTTTCCAACAGCTTCGTTCAACGAGGTTTCAATTAACTCACCGTTTTTTCGAATAAGAGGTTTTAAATTTCGGTGAGTAGCATAGTTTAGAAATTTTGCCGCTCCCATAGCACACGCGTTTTTAACATCTACTATAACGTTGTTTTCCACTACTAGCTCGATATCGTCGCAAAAAGTACCGCAAACTGGGCAAGTTACTCCAGTAACGATGGTCACGATTTTTTCACCTTGTAATGTTTATTAAGCAGTTCGGATAGGCTTAGCACTTTTCCTTTAGGTGCAGGTTCAATTTCTGCTGATATGCCTTTTAGCGATGGCATGCCAGTTCCATGAGTCTTTTGGTTCATGATTATGCTTGCCCATGGACCGTATGGAATGAAAGCAATTTTAGGATGTGGGGACCTCGCTGATTTCACAGCTTTCATTACTACTGAACCAGATTTTGTGGTTACTTTAATGTTTTCGTCTTCTTTCACTTCAAGAACCTTCAGATCTTTTGGGTCTAGAAAACAGATTGTTACGCTTTCCCAGTATTCTCTGGAAAGCTTGCCGTATTCCTTTCCTTTACCTTGATCTATTGTTCGACCGGTTAATAGTATAACTTTTAGTTTAGGCATCGGTGCATCCTCGTTAATAAGCGATGTCTTTTTAATTAATGTATCGAACGTTAAATTCTAAATTGTCAACTTTAAAAAACTTACTTTCACATTATATCCTATTAATCTTTTTCTTGAAAAACCATCCGAATGACGGGTTTATTTTGTTGGATTAACTTAGCTTTGTATAATAAATACATCTGGATGGACGTAATGAGGAAGAGTCAAACGGCAAAACTATTACCGATTAATTGCTAGGGAAGAAGAGGCCGTTTTAATTCTGTGGGAAGAAGCGCCCGCTCAGACCATGATCGAGCAGCACACCCCATCTCGCTAAGCGTAGGCGCACATGCGCATTGGCGACTCGTGGTTATACGGGTTATTCTTCCCACAGAACGCAGGCCAGAAAAATATGAGTATCGATATCCAATTGGATAAGGGTACAAATAAGGTTTGTTGTACACATCAGTTTTCGATTTTAAACCGCTTTGAAAAGGCTAAACAACTTGTTGAAGCAGAAAATATGCGTGTTTTATCCTGAGAATTAATTCTTGTGTAGTAATTTATCTACTTCCAGGACAGCTTTTATGGCAACTTCAATCATATCGTCATCAGGTTTTCGAGTTGTTAACCATTGCAGCCCCAAACCTGGCGTTACCAGAGCTTTCATGATTATTGAGTTCTTATATCGGTCGCTAATCTTCAAGACTTCATAAGAAATCGCGCTAATTACAGGGATAAGAACTATTCTATACGATAATCTTGTGAGATAATTTTGGTTTGGTAAAACTGAGAATAGCAAAATGCTTATTATTAGTACAATGAGTAGGAAAGATGTTCCGCATCTTGGGTGTAGCTTGGAATATTCTTTGGCATTTTTAACATTCAATTCAACTCCAGCTTCATATGCGTTAATTGCTGTGTGTTCTGCACCGTGATACTGAAGGATTCTTCTGAAATCAGGAATTAAAGTCACTATTACTAGGTAGAGTAGAAATATTGCAATTCGTATTATG
>Ga0209635_10002984_pt1 | contig 13093 bp, 14 predicted proteins | sample DeeMarSWOR230_32_FD_187463 | JGI IMG/M metagenome (GOLD analysis project Ga0209635, IMG submission 187463) | Marine sediment microbial communities from White Oak River estuary, North Carolina - WOR-2-30_32 (SPAdes) (version 2) | ecosystem: Environmental > Aquatic > Marine > Intertidal zone >...
CTTGGCCTTGAAGGTTTCCGACTCCAAAATTTTGGAAGCTGAACTCCAAATAGCTAAACTTGAAGGAATCTTTGCTGAACCTGCAAGCTCAGCTACAATAGCAGCAACAAAAGAGCTTGTTAAGAATAGAAAAATCGACAAAAATGACACCGTTATGTGTCTCATCACCGGAAGCGGGCTCAAAGCAACAGACATATTGCAAGTATTAACAAAGAAACAGAAGACAGCTGTTTTAAGCTTAGAGATAAGCACAAAGGAGAAAATATTGCAGACCCTGAACAGAGAAGATACATATGGCTACGATTTATGGAAAAAACTTGGGAAAACCATTACAAGAGCAGCGATATATCAACACCTGAATGAACTTTCAGAAAAAGGGTTGATAGCAAGTTACAGAAAAACTGGGCGGAAATTCTTTAAGATAACAGAACGGGGTAGAAAGGCTTTACGTGCAATTGATGATATGAAACACTTATTGTAATCGGTAAAACTAATATGGTATAGTTGTAACTATACTAGTTTGGTCAAAAATGACATGGAATAAAAATATATCCCCTTATAATTTGGCCATTACAGCTATATCCACTGCCCTCGTTTGCATCGTAACCATGATATTCTCTATATATGTTCCTGCAACAGAAGGATTTTTCAATATAGGCGAATCCATGGTTTTTCTCTCTGCCCTCCTTTTCGGGCCTTTCGTTGGAGCATTTGCAGGAGGAGTCGGTGCCACGCTGGCAGATTTGCTGTTAGGCTACCCACATTATGCGCCAGCCACAATCATCGTCAAGGCTTGTGAAGGCGCGGTCGTAGGAGTACTTAAGAAAAGGAATGCACAGTTCAGTTCTAGACTTGACTGGAAGTTTTTCACGGCGGTTTTAGGCATTATTGCCGGGTTCCTACTGGGTTGGGTTGGCATGACCTACTTTAGTGGTGAAGCAGAACTCACCTTAGGCACAGCCTCATTCATGCTTTACGTTCCAGCAGAGTTTTGGCTGCTTCTAGGTGTAATAACAATTTTCTCCATAGCCGCATTGGGATTCCTAGTTGATCCGGAGTTTGGCTGGACAATTTTTTCTGTAATCAGTGGTGGCTTCATTATGGTCTTAGGATACTTTCTCTACCAACTGTTCCTCATAGGTCCACTTTTCAACATCGAAGTAGTAGCCATAGCTGAACTTCCAGTGAACATTGGCCAAATGATAATAGGCGCAATAGTAGCATTACCAATAGCAAAAGTGATTTGGCGGGCACTTCCATACCTGAAAGAGAAACAAGCATAATACCGAATAAAATCTGCAAATGAGGATTAAACGATTTGAGTCTCCGCCTCGGAAAGATTCCCATTAATATTCTGGAAGAAATTGTTTTCAAAAACTTAGGTATGAAACGTGAAGAAATTACTTTGGGTCCAGCTTCTGGATTTGACGGGTCAGTCATAAACGTTGGAGATAAATGCATAATAGTTTCTATGGATCCTATCACCGGTGCAATAGAGCGCCTTGGTTGGCTCGCTGTGAACATTAACGCAAATGATGTTGCTACGTTCGGCGTTGAACCAGCATTCTTCTTCTCATGTATTCTCCTTCCTGAAAATACAGATAGAAAAATCGTTGAAACCATATGTACCCAAATGGACAAAGCAGCAAGGAATCTAGGAATAGCCATAGCTGGCGGACACTGTGAAGTAACTCCTGGGATCAAAAATCCTGTAGTTGTAGGCTGTACCATAGGCATGGCAGAGAAGGACAAGTATGTGACCGCGGGTGGAGCTAACCCGGAAGACAAGCTCATATTAACTAAGAGTGCAGGAATTGAAGGTACGGCAATTCTTGCATCAGACAGAAAGAAACAATTAAAGAAAAGAATTGGAGTTTCAGTGTTAAAGAAGGCTGAGCAATTCTTTAATCAAATAAGCGTGGTTAAAGATGCGATGATCGCTTTTAAGACAGGTGGAGTCAACGCCATGCATGATCCAACAGAAGGCGGTGTTTTTGGAGGCATCCATGAAATGGCAGATGCATCAAATCTTGGTGTAAAAATTTTTGAAGGAAGAATTCCTGTTCAGATAGAAACTGTTGAAATCTGTCAATTCTTTGAAATTGATCCATTGCAGCTCATTAGTTCTGGCGCCTTATTGATTTCTGCAAGACCTGACTCTGCAGAGAATATAATTGAAAATCTAAGGAAAAACAGCATTCAATCCTCTGTCATAGGCGAATTCAACGAAAATGCAACTCACCGAATTGTCAAGAAGGGAAATGGAGCGCGCGCTTTACCTAGACCTCTTTCTGATCATCTCTGGCTTGCTCTCACTGGAGAAGGAGCTGCATAACGTCGGCTTCTTGCCTTCAAAAGGTTATTAATAATTAACTTGATATTCTTTTGTTGAGTGAGCAAAATTTCCATATTACTCCATACATCAGAGTATAAGGAATAAAATATGTAGCATAAGTAGGCACATCTAGTACATCTTTCATATGTACATCTCAATTCGTGAAAGTTTTCGCTATTCCACACTTCTGGGAGTTCAAAAATTGATGTGGCTGGTTTTCGAAGATGACAACCAGCCACTCTACCTTGTGGGTCTACCATGAAAAAACTTTGTAATGCTCGGCATTTCCATGTTCTCTCTTCATAAAGAAAAAGATGCTTCAATGCTTCAAGAGTTCTCCCCGTTATGAAAATTCCTTCATATTTCTTCTTCATCTCGAGAAGTGAATCACAAACCTCCACAAATTTTTTCCTGTCAACTATTTCGAACTCGTCCACTTTTTTTCCTATCTTGAACAGCTGACCTTTTTTTGGCAAGTCGTACCAATAAAGGCAATACCAAACTGGAATACCCAAGTTAACGAAGTACTTTGTAAAATCAATCATCTCATCAATATTGAATTGTGATATAGTTGGTGAGACGCCTACAGATATTCCTTCATCATTCAATTGCACTATGGCGTCCATAGCTTTTTTCCATGAGCCGGGAACACCTTTTACATAATCGTTTTTCTTTTCATTCAAACTGTCCAAGGAAATGGCTACAAAGTCTACCGTTCTTAATGCATTAATCTTTTCTAATGCTGTACTGCCGTTGTCGTAGATAGTTGTCAAGAAATATTTCGACGAATACTCTATGATCTCATCTATATCCTTTCGTAGAAGCGGATTTCCTCCAGAAAAGACTATTTCAATGACGCCGAGTTTTCGCAGAATGTCTAAACCTTTCTTCACTTCTTCGGTGTTCAACTCCTCTATCTTCTGTTTATTTCTCCAAACGTTACATCCTCTGCACCGATAGTTACACTCTTGAGTTATCAACCATTGTACATGGTAGGGTCTGTAAGGAGTTGCGGAACGTTCGAATAAACTTATCATTTTTTGTAGCGAAAAACGCATGTGTTTTGCTCCGTGATTTTTCAAACTGATGGGTCATTCATTATTTTATTTTGTCTTCTGGTTTCAATAGCTGATATATTGCTCCAGCTATAAAGGTTATTGACCTCATAATATCTATGAATGGATATGCAAGTATTTTTCCATATTTTTTGTCTTCTTTATTGTAGGTTTGATGTATGTAAAAACCCATTAATCCGATTGGTGGGAGAAGCAGAATAATCGATAATGTTGCAAAGGAGATTATTGAACCTGTAAAAATTGTGAAGAGAACCAACGATAAAATTGTCGAAATCCAAATAATGAAGCCCAATATGCATAGTAAGATCCATTTGGAGAATACGCTTCCTGTTCCTTTCATTCTTGAAAGAAGACCTCCGCCTCTTCCATACTGAAAAGTCTGTTTCAGAAGGTCTGAAAGGGTTAGGCGATGCTTGTGTTTCACAAAAACCTTTGGGTCTAAAACCATTTTATAGCCTTCTTTGCAGATTCTTTCTACAAGCTCGTCTTCATCGAAACCATACCTAATATTTTCATTGAATATTCCAACTTCATCGAGAGCTTTCCGTTTAATCGCCATATTGCAACCTGCTGGATATTGAAGGGGAGGTTTAACTTCATCTAAGATCTCCCGTTTTTTGAATATTCGCATCACAGGCATTATGCTTTGGTCGCAATATTGTGAAAAGAAATTACCGTGATAACCTAAGATGTTGCCTCCTACACATCCAACTTGTGAATCCTGAAAGTTCTCAACTATTCTCTTAATCCAATCGTTTGACACCACACAATCGCAGTCCGTAAACGCTATAATTTCGCCTTTGCTATATTTTATTCCCGTGTTTCTTGCAGCATTTAACCCAGATCTTTCTTCTTTCAAAAGCTTAACCGGAAACTTCGAAACAATTTCTCGAGTATTATCTGTCGAGTCTCCATCAACCACTATAACCTGAATTTTGTCTTCTTCATAATCAATTTGCATTAAGGATTCGAGAAGTTCCTGTATTGTTGTTGCACCGTTTTTGACTGGGACAATTACTGAAACACTTGGAAAGATTTCGTTCTCAACGTTCACTAGTTTTATTCCCTCAGAAAATGTTTTTCTTTTGATGCCAGAGTGATCTAGCGGCTTTTCTGACTGCTTTACAGCTGCTCAGTGTGGGCTTCCATCCAATCTTCTTAAGTCTTTCGATGTTCAGTAACATAACTTTCACATCGCCTTTCCATCCCCTTCCTCCATCGACACCACCAGTAAAAACATACTTTACACTTTCCAAATTCATTTCCCTGCACACAATGTCAGCTATTTCCTTCACATTCACTTGGTCTTCTGAACCCACATTGTATATCTCCACTTTTCTACGATGTTTGCTGCCACCCAGCAGCATAGCGTCGATGCAGTCCTTAATGTCCAGATAAGATTTTGTTTGATTTCCGTCCCCAAGTATTTCAAGCTTCATGGGATTCTTCATCAGTTTGTTCAAGAAATCGAGTATTACTCCATGTTGAGTTCTTGAACCAACTATATTTGCTAATCTGTAGATCACTGCATTGAATCCATACGTATTAGCATAACTGATGATCAAGGCTTCTGAAGCAAGCTTAGCTGCTCCATAAATAGAGATTGGTTTGAGAGGAGCATAATCCTCTGGTGTCGGAATCTCTTCAGGTTCACCGTATACAGTTGAAGAAGAAGTAAAAATAAGAGTTTCAACATCGTCAACTTTTCGAATTGCCTCAAGAAGGTTGAATGTTGCAGTGACATTTTGTTCATAGTGTATCTTGGGATTTTGAGAACCTATTCTGACCTCAGGATTAGCAGCCAAATGAAAAATTGTTTCGCATCTCGAAAGAGAAGAACTTAAAGTTTTTTCGGATTTCAAAAGGTCTTCCTGTATAAAACTGAATTCTGGATTTTTCAACCACGCCTTTATGTTTTCGATTCTTCCAGAATTAAGGTTGTCATATGCAATGACTTCGGCATTATTCTCGCACAATTCATCTACTAAGTGACTTCCTATGAATCCAGCTCCTCCAGTTATAAAAACTCTTTTGAAGGGCAATGTTGTAGGCATGACGTTTCCATATTAGGCTAATTTCAAGGTTCTTATAAGTTTTGATTCATCTTGAATGGTTACGTGACTAGTTTGACAAGAAGTTCTTAGTTTTTGAAGTTTTCACTAGAGTTTTTACTCCGATCCATTCGAAGAGTGCGAAGCCAACTATAAGCCTGAACAAAACTGTCATAGATCTAGTGAGAATTGTTCCTGCTGCACTGATTTCTTTCGATGGGATGAATATGGAGAAGAAGCTTATCATCACTATTTCAGTCACTCCAATCTCAGCGGGAACTCCAAAGGGTATGTACTGAACAGTAATTCCAATGGAGTAAACGATGAGTATGACGCCTAACGGAACCATATAGCCTAATGATGCAAATGCTGTGAAAAAAACTAAAACGCTTGCGGTATAAGATAAAACCGCACTAATCGTTGGGAAGAACAGTTTTTTAGGCTGTTTCCAGAAACTTCCTGATGCTTTATAAAAGACTTCTAGAAATTCGGTGACTTTAGGTTTTAAATCTTCTCTTCTTAGACGTTTACGTGATACAAACTCTGTAATTTGTAAGGCTATGTCTGCAAATCTTTCTGTCCAGCTTGGCTTAATGACAAACAAGACTAAGAGAGCCAGAAAGAAAGATGTTACTAAAATCATAGCGAAAATGATGTTTGAAATTTCCATCAACGTGTTGTACTGTAAGGTTGCACAAGCTAGAAGACCTATTATAACGCTCGCTAAGGTTACGAACCCAAAAATTATTCGCTGAAAGATTATCGAAGCAGCGATTTTTCCAGCTTTTCCAGTTGACTTGTTTGACATCAGATACACTTTCGCGATGTCCCCGCTTATTGACTCTGAGGGAATAATCAAATCTACAAAAATGCTTATCCAAGTGAAATAGAAAGCATCTTTAAACCGAGCTTCAATTGACAGTGAACGCAAAAGGTATTGCCAAGACAAAGTGTAAAAAACAGTATCAAGAATGACAAGAAACAATCCAAGGGACAAGATAAGCAGATTTGTGCGTTGAAGAACTTCGGCTAGCCGTGGAATGCCAATAAAGAAGTAAACGTAACATACAAAAACAACGAATCCCATAATAATTAGAGGCAAGGCTTTCTTGAGAAAATCACGTTTTTCCGGAAGCATCTGGATTACGTCCATAGTTTTAGACAGGAATATCCGAAATAAATCTAAAAGCTTTGCTAGTCGAATTTGTTCTTTGACCGTGTTTAAACGTAGCCACAATTTCAGCAGTATAAATCATTATCAGGAGCGATTTAGATTTTTACTATAATGTGCGCTTAACTTGTAACCAGTTTTTCTACACTGAAAACCGAAATTTCTGTTTTTACAGAAGGATATCGTTGACAATGACTTCTTGCATGAGTTTGTGCGCTTCCAAGAGATGTTTGTACCATTCAACAGTTCTCGTTTTTATGGAGTCTATGGTCTTTCTATTTTCTAATGCTTCGTAAACCTCTCTTGCTCCTTCTCTTGGCGTGTAATCCGGAGTAAACTTTAGGACTTGTTTTATTTTGTCGAAGTTTACTCGGTAGGACCTCTTGTCCGGACTTCCGTACCACTCGATGGTTATGGGTGCTGAGAGGACTTCTTTTACTAGTTTGGCCAGTGGAAATATTTGCATGTTTTGTTCGTTTGAGCCTACGTTAAAGATTTGGTTGTTCACTCTGCCTGTTGGGCTTTCAAGCACCGTTATGAAAGCTTTGGATGTATCTTTCACGTGGACAAATGGTCTCCACTGCGTTCCCTCTCTCATGACCGGAATTTTCTGGTTCTTGTAAGCTCCGAGAACCATTCCGTTTATTGCTAGGTCAAATCTCATTCTTTGTGACAATCCATACACTGTTGCTTGCCTCAAGACGGTTACCGTGAATTTCTCGTCCGCAAGTGACAGAACATCCCTTTCAGCCAGCACGTTGCTTTTCGCATAGGTTGTAAGAGGATTTGTTGACGAGCCTTCATCTAAGAAGCCTTCTTGGAAACCATAGACGCTGCAGGTTGAAGCAAGAATGTATCTCTTGACACCCTGTTCTTTGCTGAGTTTTGCTACTCTAACCCTCCCAAGGTAGTTTATGTCATGAGTTTTTGAGGGTTCGAGTTCTCCAGCTGGGTCGTTGGATAAGGAAGCTAGATCTATTGTTGCGTCAATGTCTTCTAGTATGCTTGGGTTGAACCATCGGATGTCATCTTTGATCAATTCAAAGTTCGGATTTGAGATAACTTCTTTTAATGGTTCTTTTCCGAAGAAGAGTCTGTCTAAGCATTTGACCCGATATCCTCTTTCGAGAAGCAGACGTATCATGACTGAGCCTATGTAACCAGCTCCGCCAGTTACGAGAATCTTCATGGTTATCATCTATTTATGTGGTGGCTTGTTCCAGTCATAAGGTTTTTGGGTTTTTGGGTCGATTATTGTTGGGTCGTTCCATGCTCGTCTTTCTTCGTCTGGGTTTTTGTAATCATAGAGTCTTGTGACGAAGTAAAGGGTTAGCGAGGGTTTTTCTCCTATGGTTTTCGTCCCATGCCAATAGTGGCCGGGTATCCTAACGATTTGCAGTTTATGCTCACTTGAGACTATTTCGTCTAATTGTTTCATTTTTTCATCGTATGCACATATTTTCATGGCCCCTTGCAGAACGATGAAGTAGTCGGTTTGTCCTCGTAAATGATGATGCCAAGCTCGGATTACTCCGGGATAGCTGAAGGATAAGTTAGCTTGAGCGATCCATTCATCGTTCAGAATTTTCGTCCAGTCTTGACGTAACAATTCTGCGAAAAATCCTCTTTCATCTGGAGTCTTTTTCAGCTCATAGATTTTTACACCATCTAACAAAGCAGCTCAACCAGCCTTGATTATGGCTTGGCAAAATTATTTAAAGATTGCTAGCGAACACTTGAAGTCATGAGACTCCTTGTGGTAGGTGGAAGCGGACTCTTAGGCTACAAGACTGCAAGGTTTGCGGTTGAAAAGCACGAAACTTTCTTCACATTCAATTATCGACGGGCAAGAATTGAAGGTGCAACTGCGATGAGACTGGATAAATGTGACAGAGCTGCGACACTGAATATGATTAAAAAGATTAAGCCAGATGTGGTGATTGACGCTGCGGCATTACACAGTGTTGACTATTGTGAAACCCATCCCACTGAGGCTTGGAAAGTAAATGTTGCGGGAACAAGAAACATTGTCGATGGCTGCAAACAAGTTGATTCGAAAATGATTTTCTTGTCAACAGACTATGTTTTCAACGGAAAGGAGGGTTACTACAGTGAAGATGACATACCTGACCCGCTTAACTATTATGCAAAAACAAAGCTTGAAGCTGAAAACATCGTGAAAAGCACTGGAATATCATATGTCATTGCAAGACCGAGCGTTATCTATGGTTGGAACCCGAGCGAAATAGCAGGGTTAAAATCCAGCTCCGGCAAATCCATGAACTTTGTGATATGGGCTCTTGGAAAATTGAGGAACGGGCAAGATATCAAAGTTGTCAATGATCAGTACGGCTCACCTACCTTGGCTGATAACCTAGCGGAAGTTTTGCTGGTTATGGCTTCTTCAAATGAAGAAGGTGTTTATCACACGGCTGGAAAATCATGTGTTGACCGTTACAATTTCACGTTGAAAATTGCTGAAATATTTGACTTGACTAAGGATTCAATAAAACCGGTAACAAGCGACGTGTTCAAGCAAGTTGCAGAAAGACCGAAGCGATGCTGCTTGAATGTTACGAAGGCCGAAGACACTTTCAAGATTAGATTTTTGAAGGTTGAGGAAGGACTTTCATTAATGAAATCCCAAACGGAAGAAGCTGACTGATAAAACATATATTAGTTACTTTGAAAACTCAGGTTTCGGTGTGAAAACTGAAAGGGATAATACTGCATGGCGGACACGGCACCAGACTGCGGCCCCTGACGCATACAGGTCCAAAACAGTTGATTCCCATAGCAAACAAGCCAATATCTCAATATGTTTTGGAAAGTCTTCAGGAGGCTGGGGTGGATGACATTGCCATAGTTCTTGGGGATTTTTTCCCAGAGAAAGTGAAGGAGCACTATGGAGATGGAAGAGAATTTAATGTTAAGATAACATACATATATCAAGGTGAGCCCTTAGGAATAGCCCATGCTGTTGGATTGTGCAAGGACTTTGTTGGTGATGAAAAGTTCGTTGTACACCTAGGAGATGATCTCATAAAGGGCGGAATAAGGTCCTTCGTAAAAGAATTTGAAAGCTCAGATTGTGACAGCATGGTTTTGCTGTGCAAGGTTGACAAAGCTCAACGCTTTGGAGTTGCCCAATTCGATGATAATGGGAATCTCTTGAGTCTAGTTGAGAAACCTAAGACGCCTCCAAGCGATTACGCCTTGGTAGGTGTGTACTTACTTACACCTGCTGCCTTTAATATAATTGAAAGCTTAAAGCCTTCATGGCGGGGTGAACTGGAAATCACAGAAGCCATCCAAGGTTTGCTGGATCAGGGCAGGATGGTTTTATATCGGTTTGTGAAGGGTTGGTGGAAGGACACGGGCACTCCAGAGGACATACTTGAGTCGAACAGACTGATTCTAGATGAACTTCAACCTGAGACAAAGGAAAGAATAGGAAATAACACCTCTATTCAGGGAAGGGTTACTGTTGGCAAAAATTCCGTTATTGAAGAAGGTGCTGTTATCAGAGGACCTGTTGCCATCGGTGAAAATGCAAGGATATGCAGTCACGCCTACATAGGTCCTTACACAAGCATAGGTAACAACGTGCTCATTGAGCAGGGGGAGATAGAGAACTCCATTATAATGAAGAATTGTCGAATCAACATAGACGGGAAAATAACTTCCAGCCTCATAGGGCCATCTTCAACCATAACAAAAAACTATAAGGACAAGCCTAGGGGATACAGGTTCGTCATAAGCGAGCGGTCAAATATTATGATATAACGGCTTCACACTTTCCAGCCTAGTATAAGGCTTTCTAGGTCTTCTTAGCATTCTAATTCTTTTTCTTATACGGCGCCAAACAACATATTTTAGGACAAGCTGTGGCAGTCTTTCCTTATGAGAATGATAAACGATGAATCTTGAATCTACGATGATGCTGCAGCCTCTGAAAAGCATCTCCTTAGCCCAGTCGTAGTCTTCTCCGCCAAACTTTCCAGCCTCAAAAATTTTGCTTGGTAATTTCTCGTCAAAGGGATACTCTACCCAAGATGATTTTCTGAGAATACAGTTGATAGTTGAAAAGAAGTCATCCTCAACATAAGCCCTACTTAGTTCATTAAGCCTCTTCCACCCCAAGTCATACGCGAGTTTTTCCCAAATGCTTCCATCCTTATGCGGAACAAAGTAACCTCCAACCCCCACGACTTCTGGATTCCTAAAATGGACAGCTCCTGTTTCAAGCCACATGTTTGATAAAGGCAAAGAATGCCCATTAGTTATACAGACAAGGTCACCGTTTGCAACGAAAACCCCAACGTTTGTGGAATAAGCATGCGAAAACTCACTATCCGTCAGTGGAACAAGCTTCACGTGGATTCGGTTGCCAAAAAACTTCTTCTTAGCCATCGACAAGAGAATGCTCATATCTTCCAGCTTGTCCTTAGACGAAAAATTATCCACCACTACTAGTTCGGAAGGTTGCAGTGTTTGACGAGACATTCTCCATAAAAGTTCAGTGAAGTGTCCTTCTATATCTCTTGTTCGAACGAGGACAGAAACACGATAATTCTTTTGTGGCATTTCTAAGATTGAATAACCAAGAGTGTTTAAAAATGTGCTGTCCTTGGCGAGTTCAAATAGTTCAAGAACAATAGAGCGACCATCATCATCAGAAATGGACCATTACGGTTCTGAGTTCAGCGAAACAGCAATGGCATTATGCGTGTTTGGACATTATTATGAAGAACGAGTTCCGAGACATAAACATTTAGTGCAAAATATATTGCTGGGTTTGAATGCAATACGTCCTTGTTTCAGTTTAGCATTTCAAGTTGGCTTTGTCATGGATTTGCTCGAGCTTGTTCCAAAAGAGGTCGACGCTAGCTGTATAATTACTTGATTGTTTGGTGGCTTCACTTTATTTTGATGCTTTTTCTTTTGGCCGGTGGGGTATGATTGAAGAGTTGCATATATGGAACTAAAGCTGCTACAAGTTTATTTTCAGCTTTCTTGAGGTGTTCTTGGAATGTTGTCCGCGGCACCTTCTTTTTAGCGGCGATGGTTTGAATATCAGAGTCTCTTGGCAGATTATAGTACCCATGTCTATGCGCAGTTAACATAGCATCCATCTGTTTCTCAGTCAAGTTGGAAAACAGGAAATCAGCTGAAAGCGTTAGCGAACTTGCAATAAAACCTTCGAACGGGACCTTACGCAAAACCTTGTAAACCCAACCCCAATTCTCAAGGCGTCTTAGAAGCTCCTCCAAGTCTTCATGTCTGAACACTATGAGACGATGGTATCCCCAACCGTTTTCTATCATGTTTGGAAAGACGTTAAGAATATTAAGCTCACCAATATGGCGTACGATTGTATCTTGGTTCATACAATGACACTCAGCAACATTAAGGTAGAATCTGCGATCATCAGACGATTCTTCAAGGACTCCCAGCATAGGGTGGTCATGGATTTCTTTCATGACAAGCGGATAGTCCTCAGGGTCTTTGACAAATACCTCAACAACATCCTTCTCTTTGTTACACCAAATGAATATCTTTGCAGAAGGAAATCTCCATGATAAATTGATGAAAAATGAATTATATGATATTTTCAACGCGATCTGAAACAGCGTCATTTTCAAGACACCTATTTAAGAGAATTAGTCTTCTCATATATAGAGGTTTGACCGTCATATGACAGTCTAGCAGAACAGTCATGTGACCAACTACTTTTACAGTCATATGACGGCACAATCCATATACCTTTCCTTTTATACAGAAATATTCTGTGAGGAAAAATGAGAAGAATGAAAGCACTGTTGAAAGGCTCTTTCAGAAGTAAGGCACTTCAACTGTTGAGAATGGAAAGAGGGTCTGAGATGGCTTTCTCTTCTTGTTCCCAACGAGAAGATATTCACACTAACTACGGAAACCTCAGTTATCATAAGGAATACGAAAAAGCAATTGCGGAAGCAGAAAGAGACAGAGCAAGAGCAATAGTGGAGTCACAAAAACGTCCATTCATTTGTTAGAAACAAACCATAGCTCCTCCCTTTTTCTTTTTTTACGAAAAGAGTGACCTGCGCGTCAGCCTTTTATGGATAGGATATTCTGATGCCTTCAAATCTGCCTTATCGTAGATTGGCTTCAACCTTTCCAAGTCCTTTCGATTATAGGGCTTTGCTCAAATGCTTACAGTGACTCTTCCTTAGAATATGTTCACGCATATGTTGAAAACTTTTAGTAGTATTCAGCAAACACAAAGAACGAGCAGATCCTAGCAGATTAAAACGCATACCGTTGGAAAACTTTTAATTCATTTTCTCGCTATTCTGCTAGTGACCGAGAATGAGCAGATTAGTTGAGTTAAAACTTACTATGACCATGTCTATCTTTCTGGTAGCCTTTATATTCGCTATTTTCCTGTCATCAATAATGTTTATTCTAAATTTCTCCC
>Ga0209635_10002986_pt1 | contig 13091 bp, 34 predicted proteins | sample DeeMarSWOR230_32_FD_187463 | JGI IMG/M metagenome (GOLD analysis project Ga0209635, IMG submission 187463) | Marine sediment microbial communities from White Oak River estuary, North Carolina - WOR-2-30_32 (SPAdes) (version 2) | ecosystem: Environmental > Aquatic > Marine > Intertidal zone >...
ATCTCTTCCCTTTCTGCTGGCTCCAACTAAGAAAGGGAAGAGATGCTACAATATGCAAAAAGGAGATGGAAAAGGATTACCCTTTTCCTTTTTTTGTTTCTATTTTTGCCTATAGGTATTGGCATCTATTTCTCTATGGATTCTGGTCACTCATTAAAAGTTGTTAGTAAATTACAAACAAATACATTACAGCAACAACCAAAAAGTAAAATAGAAGAGATAGAAAAAAATGATAAAAACATTAAAGAACAACTATCACAACTTACAGAGAATGTAGTTAAAGACACAAAATCACTTATAGATATGGCATCGGAACAGGCAACCGATTTATTTAAAAATGAACCTAAGAAAGAACCTGAGACTTCTATAAATAATACTGAGACTAATGAGAAAAAAAAGAAGGACAGTTCATCAGGAATATTTGATTACTGGTGGTCTGTCCTTATTGTTATTTGGTTCATTAGTAGAATTTTCTCTAAATAGGAGTTAAAAATGGAAGAGCAAGAAGATTATAAACAATATCTGGAGTCAGATTTTCCATTGCTTGAAAAGTTCAGAGAAATTGCACCTGGAAGTTTCAAGCATAGTCAAAATGTAGCAGACATGTGTGAACTGATTGCAAAGGAACTTAACCTGGATGGAAATCTGATGAAGGTTGCTGGTCTATATCATGATGTTGGGAAGATGATTAATCCACAAATGTTCACAGAGAACCAGGATGAAAAGAATCCCCACGATAAGCTTGAACCAAACATAAGTTATCAAATTATATCAAGACATATAGGTGATAGTGTATTAATCCTTTTTAATTATGATTTTCCTGTTGAAATTATAAAGATGATTTCACAACACCATGGAAATACCATAATTAGATATTTTTATGATAGATCAAAATCGAAAATTGAAGATAACTATAGATACAAATGTAAACAACCTGAAACCGATGAAGCTGCAATTCTAATGATAGTTGACTCTGTAGAAGCAACAGCTAGATCTCTCTCTACAGTTAATGGCAAGATGGAAAGTCCTGATAAGAGACATGCTGTTGTTGATAATATTATCATGAGACTGGAGGAAGATGGTCAGTTAGATAATATTAAAGTTGGTGTTCTTAAAGTGATCAGAAAAGTCCTCTATAGAGAATTAGATTCTCTCTATCATAGAAGAGTTGCCTATCCTGAAGAAGAACAGGAAGAATAATGGATTATTTTACTTCTGACTGGCACATAGGTCATGAAAGACTAGTGCTTAAATATTGCAATCGGCCTTTCCGTACTGTCAGAGAGCATGATAAAGAGCTTCCTAAAATAGCAAACTCTATTCTCACTGAAGATGATACTCTATACATGCTTGGTGACCTTACTCTTGCTGGTCATGACTATTTAAACCTCTTCACCAAACTAATGAGCAATATCAAATGTGGAAAGATGGTTTTCATCTGGGGAAACCATGATCAATTTTCCTGGAGAAACTATCTTAAAATGGGGTTCGATAGCATTCACTCCGAACTCTACCTGCCTGAACATAATCTATACCTCACTCATGATCCTGCCAATTCAATCAAAGACATGTCAAAACTCTGGCTTTGTGGACATGTCCACCAAAGATGGAAACAAATTTCAAACACTATTAATGTTGGTGTTGATGTTTGGGATTTCAAACCTGTCTCCATTCAAGAAATAAACGAACTCAGATTAAATTTCTAAACAGGGTTTACAAATACCAAATTTTTTGGTATAATTAGAATATATAAGGAAATATTCATCTAAAGGAGATGAAATGACCAGACAGAAGACCCTAACTATCGGAAACGACAAGGTTTTAGTGAAGGTCAGATCCAAATCCTATGTGGGGAACCATGTTGGTTTCAGAGCATGGATAACTAACCCAAAAAAGAATCACGTTATAGAATATAATCATATCAATAGCTTAACTGCTGATGAAGCTATTGAGAAGGCTATAAACTTCTATAAAAAAGAGGATATTTCCAAATGAGACTTGAAAATTTTTTAAATGAAGAAATATCAAAGGAAGAATCAGATAGGTTCAAGGCCAAGTGGAGAAATGAAGTAAGCAAATATGGTGCCACTCTTAAGGGATCTGAGCATTTTGATAAAGACAGGCTCAATGATCCTAGAAATAAACCACCGATTACAACTGAAGAGCTAGATTGGCTTTTAAATGCTTGGTTTAACAAGCATTCTGATCAATTCAAAAAAGATGTTGAAGATGTCAAGAAAAATATAGCTAGACCTAGAGGTATCAACAAAAAACGAATACCTCATAATAATCTTGAATGGACTATTTCAGGAAGTGTTAAAGATAGAAATAAAGTCCATATAGTTCTAGCACTAAGACAACTGAAAGATCAGCAAGGGAAAGGCACTAAGGGTACGGCAATATTAGTAATTCAGAGTGTCATTAGAACCCCAAATAAAAAAGTCACAATGGGTGAATATTTTGATGTTGGAACCTATGAAATGAAATAAATATTTCTATACTAGGTTTACAAATCCTTCAGACTATGTTATAATGAAGTTAAGAATGGAGGATGAAATGAAAAAAGGATACTGCACAGTCAAAACAAAAAACGGAACAGAGATCCATATAGGTCTTAGTGTTTCTCAATTAGCAATTTGTAATGTAAATCTGCCAACTTACAAGCTTTCCAATGATTTAAATAAAGTAACCTGCAAGAAATGCAAGGAAAATTGGAAGGAGTTGGAATGATCACAAGGCTAGAGAGAAAAGCAATTAAGGCAATCCTGGAGAGTGAGTATCACGATAGCAGCAATATTGCTGATAATGTTGAGAGTGATACTTGGGTAGATTGTCTCTGGGAACTGGAGAAAGAAGGCTTACGAAAGTCCGGTGTTATGGGAAGTCTCCAGAAAAAAGGTTTCATTGTGACCGATGGTAAAGTTGTTAGAGTAACCCAAAAAGGTTTCGATGCATATCAAGAATGGATGCAAGTTCATAAGGATGTTGCTGAATTTTTTGAGAATTTAGAAGGAGAAAAATAATGAAACATCATGGTGTTTTCTTTCCAAAAGATGATAATCATGATGGTGTAAAAGCCATGGCAGTTTATGTGGCTACTCTAGAGAAAGAAAATGTTGCTTATCTAATCGAAGATCTTGGTCATGGATGGATAGTTGAAGTAACAGGCTATTAGGAGGGGAAAATGAATAACCCGAATGATCCTGCAACCAAAAGACAATTGTGGGCTTTGTTCTGCATTACCAAAGAAGACTGGAGGGGTAAAGGTCTTACCAAAGCTGAAGCTTCAGATCTGATCAAAAAGCTTGGTGACAAAAAACATACCAAAAAGACATCCAAGAAAAATTCTTATGTAGAGATTTATGAAAAAGCTTTTGCTGCTGGTCTTGCTGCTCTTAAAGCTGCAACACCTGTTCCAATGGTTGTACAGCAACATGCAGACATGATGAATGATAATTCTCCAGTGGTGAAAGAATGGTTTGTGGCCGATGGTGCTTGTGGGTTTGCATGGGTAAATGTCAAGTGTAAGGGTGAAGGTCTCAGGTTCATAAATGCCATGAAGAAACATGCTTCAGATAGATGGAGAAAAGACGGTTACTATGGTGGTTACACTTTCTGGGTACGTGAAGGCAATCAGTCTATTCAAAAGAAAGAAGCTTTTGCTGCTGCCTTTGCTGAAGTACTGAGAGAAAGTGGAATCAATGCTTACTGGAGTAGCAGGTTAGACTAATGACATTCTATGTACATAAATGTGAAGTCTGTTTAGTGAATGAAGCCAAGGATGGTAATTTTTGCAGCAAGGAATGTAAAAAATTATGGTTCGAATCCTATCTTGCTGTACAAAAAGCCTTTGCTAAGGATAAAGCATATTGCTATAAATGTGGAGCCTGTAAAACCATAGGGTGTGAACATTTTCCAAAGGATGAAAAAGATGAAAATTAAACTACACCAAATAGGAGAAAAGGGAAGTGGTGTATATGCTACCCTAGATAATCGTTTCAGAATTTCAAGGAAACATGGTCTTCCTGCTACTTGGTGGTTAATTGAAGATATGGCAGGTAGACTCCCTGAAGCTTTTAGATCAGCCGATACTCTAACTGAAGCAAAAGAGAATATAGCTGATTGGCTGGAGGATGAAAATGTGGAGTAAAGATTTTTGTCATGCAGTAATTGATGCCAGTCTTTACTGGACCGGAGAAGATGAAGCTAATTGTCCTGCTCTAAAGTATCTCCGTACCATGGCAGGATATTATCTCTGGGAAAAAGCTGGAAGACCGTTTCCTGTGAACGAAGAGGTTTTAAATGAAAGAGCTTAGAGAAGAGCTTCAAGCTGTTGTTGATCTTTGTTTAGAAGATTACAATATGCATTCATTTCCAGTAAAAGTTAAATCTGTCCAAAGGGGCAGATGCAATAGAAAAAGTATAACTCTGCCTTCATATCTAGCATATCACCATGAAGCTTATCAGATTTATTATGCAGTACATGAAGCTACACATAAGATTACTGGTTGTGGTCATGGAAGACATTTCAAACACATTGAAGATCTTCTTCTAGAAAAATTTGGAATTAAGATCAAAAGGAAAAAAGCTTATCCTGGAAACATATGGTTCGATGGTAGATTGATCATTGAAAATGATACATATACAGTACAAGGCCAAAAGGAAATAGGAAAATGACTTTTGTAATTGATTATAAAAAAGCCAAAAAGATGATGCCCGACAAGGAAAAGGAACACAAGAAAACTCTTAAGTATGGAAAGAAGACTGAAGAGTTTATGAATGCAATTCTCAGATACTATAAAGACGTGGAGGGTGTCTTTATAGAATGGCTCTGGACCAATGAAAACGGTGAAAGTGGAGAAGTAGATTTTAGAGTTTGGAGCAAGTCAGGCAAACCAGTATATAATATTTTCACCGGAGAGTATGTTGATTTCTACCAGATTGAAGTCGAGTGGAAAGATAAAGATGGTGAAGATCCATTCACAAAAGATATTGTGAAGGACAAGGCAAAAGAGAATCTTGAGAAAGATGGGATTCATTTCTGTACAAGAAAAACTGATAAGTATGGAAGACTTCCAGAAACCACATACTATGTTATCTTTCTAGGTTGTAGATGGTGGAGATATTACAGAGCCTTTATCAATACTATGGATTATCTTCACTATAAATGCCGTTTAACAGAGCCAAAGGATAATCGAATCCAGAAGGGTGAACGATTCAGAATTTGTGATGTGGAAAGATGTGAGTATATATGGGAAGAGAAAAAGATCAAAAAGTTTTTTGAATTTTTCAAATCCTAGTTTACAAATACTTAATCATATGATAGAATGGTTTTATGAAACAATATCTATGTAAAGATCATGAAGGAAAGTTTTTTATTATTGAAGCACCTACAGAAGAGGAAGCTAGAGATACTGCTGTTCTTGATGGTGGTGAAGTAGTACAAAACTTGAATCCAGAATCAGAAGTTGATGAATTAATAAGTGGTACTAGAGACCTAATAGACTCAACCATGAAAGACTTCTTCAGCTTGCCAGAAGTTAAATTTGTTGCAAGGCAAGTAGGGCTAGGAATCAAGAGAAGATCCAGGAAAAAAAATGGATAAAATTGAAAGAGAAAAATTACTAGCATTATTTCAAGATCATGCTGATAAGATTTGTGATGATTGGGGAGCACCACGAATCCCTGTAGCAATAAATAATCGTTTCAAACGTGCTGTTGCTGTTTTCAGATGTGGTGGAGCCATTGATCCCACTTATACTGGTATAGATGAATGTATTGTATTTGAAATCAATCTTAAAATTCTCAGAATCGAAATGAATATGAATAAGATTGAAAAATACAAATATACTTTTGAAGAAATGCTTGCTGTTGTCAGACATGAACTGGCACACTATTTTCTATGGCTAATGTTTGGTGATTCAGGATGGAATCCAAAATACAAATGCCACACAAAGATGTTCCATGAAATGAATGAAGCTGTTGGTGGACAACCTGTTTAAGGAAAACATAATGAAATGGAATGAAAGAATAGTAAGGGTTGAAATTAGAAATGGTAAAGGGAAAGTAACTGAATGCCCTAAAGATGTGACTGTGCTTATCGTTAATCATGATAAGCAAATAAACGATATTGATTTTGGAACAAGCAGTGAATATGATCCCCCTAACCCTCCAGGAATAGATGATGGAGTAGACGAATGAACTGCAATATATTAGGATGTTCAGAAAATAAAGATGGAAAATGTAATGCTCCACAATGGTTTATTGATGAATGGAAGCTGAAAGCAAAGTGGTGTCCCTTGGGAAAGAAAATAAAATGAACATCATAGATTTGCTTAAAGACTACGATAAGAAATATGCTGAAGGGAAACCTGAAGTCTCTGATACAGAATATGATAAGCTTAGGGAGACTGCACAAGAACTCCATCCTGAAGATCCCTACTTCCAAAGTGTTGGTGCTCCTGCCCCCAGAGATAAAGCCAAACTTCCATTTGTCCTTGGAAGTCTCAACAAAGTAAAAATTGATTCAGTCTATGATTGGTTTAAAAGCAAAGGCAAACATCACTATATTGCTTCAGATAAAGTTGATGGTGCAAGCTTTATGGTTATCTATAAAAATGGAAAACCTATTGCTGGTTATACTAGGGGAGATGGAGAATTTGGAAAAGACATTTCTGATAAAGTAAAACTCTTTTGTCCTGAAATTTCAAACAAAGGATATTGGGTATTCAGGGGAGAAGTAGTTCTACAAGATCCATCAAGGTTTGGATATAAAAATAGAAGAAATGGTGCTGCTGGTCTTCTGAATAAAGATGATACAAGCAACTGCCAATATTTACGTCCTTGGTTTTATGAAATAGTAGAATACAAACCTGCTTCTTCATTGACAGATAGATATGTTGAAAACAATAAACTTAATCTCGATTCAGAAACCTCAAGATGGGAAATTTTAGAAGAACTCTTTCCGGTTAACACTCCTAGAAACTGGACTATAGATTATCCTGTCAAAGAAATGATTGAAGAAAGACTAGTTGCTCTCCTAAAACATTCCAGGGAAAATAATGAGCTATATGATGTTGATGGTCTTGTGATTGCAGTTAATGAATCTGATAGAGAGAATGTAATGTATCCTGGAAATAAAGTAGCTTTCAAAGTCAATCTAGATGCAGTTCCAACAGTTGTTACTGGTATTGATTGGAAGGTTACAAGGACCGGATTAGTCTGTGCTACTCTTGAAGTTGCACCTACAGAGATCCAGGGTGTAACAGTAACTAGAGTAGGTGCTGGTATCAATTGGAAGATCATGCAAGAACAAGGCATGGGGATTGGTGCTAAGATCGGTATAGTTAGATCAGGTGATGTAATCCCTTATGTGGAGGAAGTTTACACACCTTCAGATAATTTCGATATTGGATATTGTCCTAGCTGTGGACATCCAGTGGTTGAAAGTGGTGTATGGTTAGCTTGTCCTAATCCTGAGTGTGAAAGAAAGAAACTCTGGGAGATGGAATATTGGCTTATCTCTCTTGGTGCTGAAAATCTAACTATCGTTACTCTTGAAAGAATATTCGACTCTCTCAACATAGAACCATCAATTCAGGCTCTATACGAACTCACACTGGAAGATCTATTAGAAGTTGAGGGATTTGGTAATAAGAGAGCAACACAAGTATATAATGAGATCCAGGGAACTCTTCATACAACACATGAGAAGCTTCTTACTGCTTTCGGCATTCCCAATGTAGCTAAAGAAACTGCAACTGAATTAATCAGACATTTCAGATCAGTTCATGGTGTTCTCACTGCTCCATACACTGAACTAGTTGAAGTAGAAGGTATTGGAGATATAGTTGCAAATAATATCAGGGAAGAACAAAACAGATGTGTGAGAGTCTTCCTGGAGTTAAAAGAGAAGGGGCTTGAATTAGAAGAGAAGAAAGTTGGTGCTCTTACTGGTAAAGTATTTGCAATCACTGGAAAGCTTCCGATGAACAGAGATGCAGTTGTTAGAATGATTGAAGCTAAAGGTGGAACCTGGAAGAATGCTGTAACCAAAAGAACAGACTATCTAATAACTGACAATCCTAGTTCAGGTTCCGGTAAAAATAAGAAGGCACAATCTTATGGAACTAAGTTAATTACATTTGATGAACTTCAGGAGTTACTGAATGGGTAATCTTCAATCTGTTTGTGCTAAGTGCAATACACCGATTACTATTGCAATTACGTCCATTACAATAAATCCAGATGGATGGATAGAGATCAAACTAATTTGTTTTGGATGTGGTAGGAAATTCTATAAAGGAATTGGAATAGAACAATTCGAAGTAACAGAAGAGGGATAATAAATGAAATGGTATCGTTTATTGATAGAATTTTTTATATGGGTAATTATATCAGGTTCGATATGGGAGATTATTTATAACTCTTTTATTAAGGGAACCAAAATGAATCTCTCAGCAATCATACTGGAATTTATGTTCTTCTGGTTTGGTGCTTTTGTCTGGGTAGATGTTTTAAATAGAAGACCTCATCTTTTAAAATTACTTGGTTTTGGAAAGGAAAATAAAGAATGAAACTATTTTATTGTACAGAATGTTATAGTTTAATTCAAGTTAGAGTTAGTCACATTTATAATTGCCTTTGCAAAAAACATGCTGGCAAATATCTTAATGATAATTTAACAGCAGTTTTTACTAAAGGTACAATAATTGTGGGCATAGACAACAACTCATTCTATCCAGCAGTTGATAGATATAAGATACATAATCCAGAAGGAGAAAAACCATATCCAACAAGAATAGATTTTTTCTTTGTTGGATGGGTTCCTACTATCCCTGGAGAAGTAATCTTTGTGGATACTGTAGATGATGTTGTGAATTTCCCTATGGACTATGATGCTGGCAATGAGCATTCAACAATGCCAAACTCTCAGCCAAAATGCAATAAACTAGTTTGTTATTGTGATAATAATGGAGTATGTTTAAATCGAAAGGAGTGGGATAATGAGAATACAAAGAGTTAAAATTGACTTATCAAAGATCTTCATATTTACACCTTTGATTCTCTGGTTATGTGCTTCTGGGAGAGTCAGTTGGTGGATCTTGGTTTTATTTGCTGCTTTTAGTTTGGAAATTCCTATAGAGTGGGAGAGACAATGAGAAGACAACATGAGAAACCTTCAGCAAAAGAATTGAGACATATTCCAGAACCTACTTTCGTTTATGATATAGGGGAGAGGGTTCAGTATGGTGCATGGGAGCATTGTGAGATTCTTGAGATCTGGGAAGATGGAAAATATTACAAATGCTATATAGAAACTCCTAATATATTATATGGCAAACTGGAGGGACTAAAGCAGGATGAGGTATATCTTGCATGGACCGAAGTAAAACCTTATAGGTCTCCAGAAGAAATTGATAAGATAGAGAGACTAGAAGAAGATGATGATATACGTTTCAATTATTCTCAGAGACAATTAGACTCTATTTTATATTTACTTTATAGAGAGACAGGTCTTGATCTTAATCCTGATTATCAAAGAGGAAATGTTTGGAGTTTACAACAGAAACAATCTCTGATAGAATCTATATTTAAGAATATAGATATAGGAAAGTTTACCATTATCAGAAGATGGTTTAGAGAAGATCTAGAGCACTATTATGAAGTGCTTGATGGTAAACAAAGAATCATTGCACTCAGTGAATATTTTGAAGGTAGATTCACATATAGGGAAAAAAGATTTCAAGATCTTCATCCTTATGATCAGCATCACTTTAAAGGATATGCTATTTCTTATGCTGAGATAGAGCCATTAACAAACGAACAGAAATACAGATACTTCTTGAAGCTTAATACAACTGGTCAACCTCATGATCCATCTCACCTTAATAAGGTTAAAGAGATGTGGGAGAAGGAAAAGAAATGAAAAAGCAATATGTAGCAATGGCAGGGTTAAAGGGATATCTGCCTAACTACAGTGACATATTTGATACGAAAGAAGATGCTGTAGATGCCTTGCTTGATCTTCATGAGATAGACCATTGTTCTGAGGTAGCAGATCACTTAACAGAGTTTGGTTACAGTGATTTAAATTTAGAAGTCAATGGCAATGAATATGCAGAAATTGTAGAATTAGAAATGGAGGGATAAATGGGATATCCAATACCAAAACTAACAAGAAGCAACCAACATAAATTTTTTGGTGATAATGTAAAACATTGTGATCTATTCTCATATTCAGATGCATTCCTTCTAAAGGATGTAGGAGATCTTGCAAAAAAACATGGTTACTGGATTGGCTATTGCAAGCCTGGAACACAAGAATATAAAATGCATGGTAGTCAGGTTTGCTATGCATATGAGATTGAAAGGGCAGCAGAAGAAATGGAAAAAAATAGTTGGGATACAAAAGCACTTCCAGAAAAATGGGAAGAGTTCAGAACAAAGATAGGTGATTTGGTCCTCCAGTTCGAAGCAAAGAAAGAGCAAGCTGCAAAGATCAGGGATGATCTTAGAAGTATTGTAGGGGAGATAGGAGACATTGTAGATTCATTTGATGATGGTGTTGAGGGACTTGAGGATGCACTAGAACAATTTAAACATGCTCTAGATGATATGAGCAGGTATGTATGAAAGGATTAAAATGAATTTACTAACTTTGATAATAATTATAATACTTGCAAAAATGAATCATGGATTCCCTTGGTATATCTGGCTTGTAATTGGTTTCTGTTGGATTATTGATGCCTATGAAGATGCTGCTGTTTATAATGGCATTAATCATGTCAATCAAAATATTAGAGTCCTTGGCAATTGGCTAGGGAATAAATTAAGTAATGAGAAAGAAGAGGAAGAAGAAAACATTAAGGAGTAGTTACTAATGGACAATACAAAAAAAACAAAAACCTGGAAAGTGATTTTAGCATTTCTTCTAATAATTGCTTCTGTATCATTCATGTGCATTGGAATTAATAATCTCATATTCGTATCACCACAAGACAGAATAATTGTGGCTGAGTTTGGTAGATTCATTGGGGAGAATCGTGGAGAAATATATATCATAAAAACTGATATTGAAGATATCTTTAAAGACCTTATTGCACAATCTGATATAAACAAAGAAGTTTTTATTTACTTTGATAATGCAAACAAAATGCAAGTTATGATAAATAGAGGAATTTATAATTTGCTTGAAGCACAAACAGATAAAATATATGAACTAGAAGAAAGGGTAGATGTTCTTGAAAGAAGACATCTTGAGTTATTAAGAGCAATCTGTATCTTACAGAAGAAACATTGGAAGGAGTAAAACATGAAAAAATTTCTGGTAAGTCTGATATTGTGTTTGGCAGTTACAGTCTTCTTAAAAGACGGTAACGTAATAAAGGCACCTTGGATCTTTATTGCTAAAGATGGTGTTTATCTCATGACAGATAAGCAAGCACAGTCAGGTACAGATAATATTCTTGAGGGTGCTACAAGAATTGTCAAGGAAAAAACTTCTGAAGCAAAAGAGATCCAGCAGCATATAAAAGTTGCACCAAAGCTTTGGTCTCATTGGATACCAAAGGAACACATCAAATATATTTACAGGGGAGATTAATATGTCAGTGCAAATATTGTTAATTGGAATTATGGTTCTGCTTTTTATAGGGCTGATCACTGTTCTTATTTCTCTACATAAAATAGGATATACTTTAAATGTGATTTTACAAGTTGTATCTATAGGGATACAAAGATCAGGTCTAGTCCGTACACCTGAACAAGTAAGGGCAGATGCAGAAGCAGCAGAGGAAGAGGAAATCCCTTTTCATGAAATTCCAGAGGAATAAAAAATGGAAATACATTTTGTTTTTAAAGCATGGCATTTCTGGTTGCTAGTAATAATAATGTTCCTCCAACTTGTTATTACCAGCAGGATGGATGATAACCTTAAAAGGATAGCTGATAAGCTAACCGGAAAAGAAAAGGAGAAGACAGAATGAAAAGGTTAATTTGTTTGGTATTAGTACTGTTGGTTGTAGGTTGGATTGCTCCTGTAATGGCAGCAGATCAAATGGGTCTTGGTGGTATTTGGATTCATGGAGCACATAGTGACTCTGGTAAATTTGCCATGGAGAATGAGGGTGACAGTGGATGGGGTATCAATGCCTTCTATGACAAAGACATGGGATGGGTAAAGAAAGTTAGTGAAAGCTTTGCCTTTGGACTAGATCCTGGAATGGATTACAAATATCTCCGATGGACTAAAAGCCACAATAAGGAAAGAGAAATCTGCAAGTATTATGAGTGGAATCCTGAACCAACTAACTGTGTTGGTAATGGCAGAGGTTGTAAGACAAAACAGTACAGAGAAAATGAAAAAGTTAGTTCTCAAATTCTCTCCGGTACTATAAAACCATTCTTAGAGTACAAAGACTTCAGGTTCTTTGGCATTGGTGGAATCGGTATTGAAGTTGAAGATACTGAAGATGCAAATCTTGCTGTCACTGGTGGTCTTGGACTCCAATACTACTTCTCTAAAAATCTTGGACTTACAATGTCTGCACAGGAAGTCTACTCAAATCCCACTGGTAAATATGAAAGATGGGATTTGTATTTGGCTAATGTGCTTTACAGGTTCTAAGATGAAAAGTATCCTATTAGCAGAATTATTGAGAGAGGTCGAACTTCTGGAAAGGTGGGTCTCCGAAACCAAAAGTGGTGGATGGAGTACCCACCTTGTTCAACCCATGGAAGATAGGATCAAAGAACTCAAAGTTCTACTCTTTGATATGGGGCTAGGAAGATGAAAAATGCCTTAATTATAATTGGAAAAGTATTACTAGCAGGTCTAGTTCTTGCTGGTGCTGTTATTGCTATTATGGGTCTTCTTACACCTACACAAACTATGATGTCAGTAAGAATAAACAATATAAGATATCTAGTAGATAAACAAGTCCTGGCTAATGGAAGCTGTTACTATATCTATCAATCAGGACAAAGAGTTTTTATAATTCCATGTGAGGGAGAAAAATGAATATATATGTTATATCATATAAAGGCTCATGGCTAGGTGGTACAGCAGTAGTCCTTGCTAAATCGGCAAG
>Ga0209635_10002987_pt1 | contig 13090 bp, 9 predicted proteins | sample DeeMarSWOR230_32_FD_187463 | JGI IMG/M metagenome (GOLD analysis project Ga0209635, IMG submission 187463) | Marine sediment microbial communities from White Oak River estuary, North Carolina - WOR-2-30_32 (SPAdes) (version 2) | ecosystem: Environmental > Aquatic > Marine > Intertidal zone >...
GGTGTGGACGCGGCGAGGCGCATGGTTTCGCAGGAGCTCGCTGAGATAGTAGCCATTTTAATAAGTCGAGAGGACTTTCTCCGCTTCACCAACCTAACGAGCGAGATAGCGGATTTCTGCAAAGGCATTGCGTTTCGGCTACTGGAAATCATGGAGAGAAAGTGGAAGATTGCTCCGGAGGTCAAAAATGATTTGATGAAGTTTTCGGAGGCTGTGTTTGAAACCGTGTCAAAGCTTCGGGAAACCGCCATGACGCTGAATTACGGATCCTCGAAGACATTGGAGAAAGCCAAAGAGGTGGAGATTGCTGAACGAATCGTGGACGATCTCTATCTGGAACTCGAGGTTAAACTCCTTAACAGCCACATAGAGGTCCCAGCGTTACTTCTTTTGAGGGACGTGATTTCGCTTCTGGAAGACGCAGCGGACAAGGCTGAAGACGCTTCAGACGCTGCTCGCATACTGGCGTTTGCCATGTAAAGGAGACGGCAAATGGCTGAGAAGATCGAGACCGAGTTCATCGAAAATTTTTTGGTTGTATGGAACCCGGTTAAAGGATCGGAACTCTATAAGCTTGGGTATTATGGAAAGCCCATGGGCATCCCTAAGCCAAAAGCGGAGGTCTTCGAAGTCCCCCTCATCCTAGACCTCATGGAGGGGCTCTACTTGGTAGAGAGAGGAACGATCACTGTGACGGAGGGACCCGAAAAGGCAAAGGTCAGCTTTTCAAAGCTAAGGAGAAGAGCGAAAAGGCTGTACGAAGAATTCGACCTCAAATACTCGGTGTACAGAGACCTGCGTGATCAGGGACTCATCGTGACTCCGGGCATAAAGTATGGATGTGACTTTGCCGTATACAAGCACGGGCCAGGTGTGGACCACGCTCCCTACATGGTCTCGGTGAAAAAAGGGAAGGATGAGGTTACAGCCACCGAGATTGTAAAGGCTGGGCGGCTCGCCACCACCGTGAGGAAACGGTTCATAATAGCCATACCCGACCTAGAAGCAGAGCAGACGCGTTATTTGATTTTCAAGTGGTTCAAGGCATAGGCTTTGTTCATGTTTCTTGGTGATTTTCAGCCTTGATCTTAAGGTGATGCTCAATTCTGTCCGTTCCTCTCGGACTCGAAAGTTACGTTGCATGTTAAGAAAACATGTGTGTTTTATTGATGTTCTAATTTTGACGCCTGTTTTCCGCTCATACCCCAATTGTTCTTCGGTACTTCGTTAAGAATCACGGTTACCCATTCAGCTTCTATTCCAATCTTAACGAATGCCTTAGTGATGCCTTCTATCAACTTTTCTTTCTGTTCCTCTGTTTTGCCCTTCCACATGTCAACTTTTACAACTGGCATACTTCTCGTCTCCAAATTTTAGTCAAAGTACTTAGTCCTTTTCATATTTATGTTCTTGTCTCTGGGCAGGTCTGAGTGTCTGTGGACTCGGGAATGGAAATGAAAGTCCTACGCACGTGCATTCTTGCACTTTTGTAGTAATCTTCACCTCCTTGTCATATTCAGTTTTTTGTTTCAGCGGCACTATCATTTGACAACGGCTTGTTAGAAATTAACGAATATATTATGTCGGTATATTCTTAATACTCAACAACCTTTTTAAGTGAAATTGCTGAAACTACACAGGCACACCCTAAGGGAGGAAGCATGATTTTGAACATTAAAAAGATGAAACTTCGTGCTCTTCACTTGAGACAGCTAATTAATTCAAAGAGAAAACGAAACGGAGAGACGGTTAAGGAATATGCACGCCTCATATGGTTACTTAATGAATTAAGTTAGAAGTGGTTGGTGAATATGCGAAGGTCAAAGTTGGAAATGTATGTCGACATCCTTAAAGTTCTGGGTCGTCATGGACCGCTGAAGCTAACTCACATCATGTATAAGGCTAACATAAACTGCAGCGTTCTAAAACAATGCTTAGACTTTTTGATCGAGCAAAACCTCGTTGAAGAACAGACGTTGCAGAAGAAAAGAAACAAGAAGAGAGTTGTTTACGCGGTCACGGAAAGAGGTAGAACTGTACTCAAATACTTCTGGGAACTGAACAATGCTCTGCAACTGATTGAGGACGCATCCAAGATTCCAGCATTGCTGTATTAAGGAAAGTCGGAACATACGAGCTCTACATGCTTCTGAAGTTGAGAAATGTAGTTGGGATAATAGCAGAAGCAGCAGCTGTCAAATTTACGGGAGCAGATCAATGTCTTGGTTAGGTAAGCTGACGTAAGCTCTCGGCAATGGCTCCCCTCCGGTTCAAATTGTTGATCACAACGTTGATTCTATAGCGGCTCTTCAAAGTTCTTATCACCTGTGCCGCAATGTAGCTTGGGCGCAATAAGAAATCGTAGAAATAATCGTGGATCATCTGCTGAATTTCTTCGTAGGGGACAGCGTCAGGAGAAACTTCGGACACGCAAAGCCCGGTTTCCCAGTATTGATCCTCGGTTATGACACCTTTCATTATTAGTTCATCCCAGAGATCTGTTCCTGGAAAGGCTCCTAGAATGTTGAACTGCGGAACGTCTAGTTTTAGGCGCTGGGCAAACTTGAGGGTGTTCTGTATCTCCTGTCTAGTTTCCTTTGGTGCGCCGACTATGAATGAGCCCACGACAACGTCCACTCCTGCTTTTCTAGCGTTTCCAACCGCAACTTCAGCCTGTTGAGGGGTTGTCTGCTTATTGTAATAGTCTAAGACCTTTTGGTTTGCGCTTTCGATTCCGAAATACGCCATTATGCAACCTGCCCTCACGGTTTCCCTTAACATCTCGTATGAACAGTGGTCAACACGTGAGTCACAGATCCAATCTATGCCCATGTTCTCCTTTCTAATCTCTCGACAAAGCTTCACTGCTCTCTTCTGGTTGAGAGCGAAGTTGTCGTCTACGAAGAGAAACTGTCTGTACCCTTCGCTCACCAACAAGCGCAGTTCTTCCAAGATGTTTTCCACAGATCTGGGTCTCCAGATATTTTTGGCGAACTTGCGGCATCCACAGAAGCGACAGCGATACACGCATCCACGAGAGGAGATTATGCTGGTAAACCTTTTTGGAGCGATGTTTGCTCCCACTATCGTTGAGTGATACTCAACATCCAAGAGTTCACGGTCTGGAAAGGGTAGGGAGTCAATTTTCTTGATTAGCGGTCGATCAGGCGTTGAAACGATTTGTTTTTTGTTTCTAAAGGTGATGCCCAAAACTTCTTTGAGGCTGCTTTTCTTTCCCAAACATTTTGCAAGTTCGAGGCTGGCATGTTCTCCCTCTCCTCGGACGATTACATCCACGAAAGGGTATGTTTTGAGGATTCTCTCTGGGTTGAAGGTTGCGTGGTAGTTGCCAAAAACCGTTGTGACGTTTGGATTTTCCTTCTTCACCTCTCCTGCGATTATTGCCGCTGTTCGACCTGAACTGCTCAGGGTGGAAAAGCCGAGGATGTCAGGGTCTTCCCGCTTCACCCAGTCGACAGTGTCCTTTACTGAAAAGCCTTGAGCCGCTTGGTCTAGAACAGAAACATCGACGCCCTCGTTTTTCAGAAAAGTGGCTATGTAGAGCGTGCCCAGTGGGGGCCATGAGCCGATGGCTTTCCTTTTCTCTGAAGCTGGGAGTTCTACGTTGGGACTGGGGTTTATGAGCGAAAACTTCATTCGTTTCTCCGCCGTTTCGCCTGTCCTATTTTCTGTTTAACGGTTTAAATGTGTTGTTTAAGAAAAGTAATGTGGCTGAGAACGAGAAAGATGGTGAAGAAGAACCCTTTCTCTGGTTAGAAGAAGGCTGTTTGGTCACGACAAAAGCAAGATATAAGTATTTTAGTCAGATAGAACGTTGAAGTATCGGTAAATTCAAAGCGTATTAGCAAAAGTCAAAAGATGATGAACCGTGTCTTTCACACCCATTGAAGATGTCTTGGACGGTCTTCACGAAAGCGAACGTGTAGACATCAGAGGGTGGGTCTACCGAAAACGAGAGAGCAAGGACACCATTTTCCTCGTGATACGTGACGCCACGGACATTATTCAATGCACTGTGAAGAAAGGCAGTTCTGCCTGGTCTGACGCAAAGAAGGTCACCATCGAGTCCTCTGTCGCCTTAGGTGGAACCGTGAGAAGCGATAAGCGTGCTCCTGGAGGGTTTGAGATCGCCACGGATCAGTTAAGAATAATTGGACTGGCTGAGGCTTTTCCGATAACGAAGGATCAGAGCAAAGAGTTTCTGCGAGACGTTCGACACTTGTGGCTAAGAAGTAGAAGGATGAGCGCCATCATGAAAGTGCGAAGTGAACTGCTCAAGTCTGCACATGAGTTTTTCAGAAAGCAGGTTTTCATCGAGGTTTCGCCACCCATGTTCATATCCAGCGCCTGCGAAGGTGGCGCCACTCTGTTTGGACTCAAGTATTTTGACAAGGACCTCTACCTTACTCAGAGTGCCCAGTTGCATCTTGAAGCGCTGATCTACTCTTCGAAGAAAGTCTATTGTGTGGCACCCTCCTTTAGGGCTGAGAAAAGCAGAACCATACGTCATCTAACGGAATATTGGCACATAGAAGCTGAGCAAGCTTTCGCCACAATTGAGGACATGATGTGCCTAGAGGAAGACCTCATAAGCCATGTTTGTCATTCCGTCGCCAAACAATGCAAGAAGGAACTGGAAATTCTCAAGGTAGATGCAGAAGAACTAGCGAAGATAGAAACGCCCTTTGAAAGAATCACATACAAAGAGGGTATAGAAAGACTCAACAAAAAGGGATTCAAAATCAAGTGGGGCGAAGACTTCGGTTTCAACGAAGAAAGGGCGCTAGCTAAAGAGCTTAGAGGACCAGTTTTCGTATACGCCTATCCCAAGCAGATTAAGGCTTTCTACTGCAAGACGTACAAAGACAACCCCAAACTTGCCATGTCGGTGGACCTAATTGTCCCCAGAATAGGTGAACTCACTACAGGCGGAGCAAGAGTCGACGACAAAGAAGAGTTGATTAAAAGGCTGAAAGAGCTTGGCTTGAAACGAGACGACTACGAATGGTACATTGACCTGAGAAAATATGGAACTGTTCCTCACGCCGGTTTTGGACTGGGAGTTGAGCGACTGCTCGCGTGGATGCTTCACTTGGAAAACGTGATGGACACTATTCCCTTTCCGCGCACTCTACGAAGATTCTATCCCTGAAGTGCGCGTGATTACTGAATAGCAGACATTGTTGGTTTTTCTATGTGCCTGCAGAAATTTTAGGCTCTTTCATTCTATCATTTTCGAAAGGTTACGACCAGCGCCCTATCTTTCTTCCATAGAAAACCTCTGGCAAGATTAGGAAACCTGAAAAGGAGAAGGGTAGAACAATGGCCCAGTCCAAAGCGTTTAGTGGTGCTGTGCCAAACAAACCAGCATAGGGTACAATAACAGTCAACATCGCTGAGAAAACCACAGCGACGAGCAAGAATTTGTTTGACGTGAACCCAACCTTGAATGCGTTGTGTTTTTCCGACCTACAGTTCCATACTATAACTAATTCCTGTAAGGTGGCTTGCACAAACGCCATTGCTTGCGCTTCCTCTAGAGGGCGCCCCCATACGTAATAGGCCACGTAGAACAAAACTCCGGTTCCGATGAACTGTGTTACAAAAGTGGCTAAAATTGAAGCTATTCTTCCGTGCAGTATGCCCTCATTTGGATTGCGTGGAGACCTTTTCATTATTCCTTCTTGTGGTGGGTCCATACTCAATGCTAGGGCAGGACCTCCGTCCGTGACCAGGTTTATCCACAAAATCATGCCAGTGGTAAGAGGCAGTTGTAGACCCAATAGAGCGAAGGTACCTATGACAAGTAGCTCATCAAAATTTGAACGCAACAAAAAGAAAGAGAATTTTCTTATGTTGTCGTAAATGCCTCGCCCTCCCTCCACGGCGTTAACTATTGTGGCGAAGTTGTCGTCTGCCAAAACCATGTCTGCGGCTTCTCTTGTCACGTCTGTGCCTGTGATGCCCATGGCTATGCCAATATCCGCCTGTTTAAGGGCCGGCGCATCGTTCACTCCGTCTCCAGTCATGGCAACTATGTGTCCTTTCTTTTTCAGCCCTTTCACTATTCGAATTTTATGTTCTGGAGAAACTCTAGCGTAGACTGCAACATCTTCCACTATTTTCTCAAATTCTTCGTCACTGATGTTGTCCAGTTCGGCACCCGTTAGAACCACATCGCTTTTCAACATGCCCAATTCCTTGGCTATGGCTACTGCCGTAAGTTTGTGGTCTCCAGTAATCATGACAGTTCTTACGCCCGCTTGCTGGCATAGGCTGTTGGCTTCCTTTGCTTCCTCTCTTGGCGGGTCGATCATTCCCATCAAGCCTAAGAAGACCAAACCTTTCTCCAATCTTTCTTCATCAAATTTCTCTGGCGAGGCGCTTGGCAATTCTTCATAGGCTACGCCCAGCACACGCAGGGCGTCGCTTGCCATTTGTTCATTTGTTTCCAAAATGTGTTTTCTTTCTTTTTCAGTTAGTTTGATTGTTTTGCTGCCTTTAAGGGCACTATTGCAGCGCTCCAGGATGATTTCAGGGGCTCCTTTTACGTAGGCGTACACCTTTCCTTCAGGTGACTTGTGGACCGTTGTCATGCGCTTTCTCTCGGAGGTAAAAGGCACCTCTTGCACCCGGGGATACATGCTCTCCAAGTTTTCTTTCGCCATCCCCGCCTTGGCTGCGGCTACAATCAATGCCCCTTCTGTAGTGTCTCCAATCACGTTTTCTCCATCATAGTTGGCGTTGGAGCACAAGGTGCCAGCTCTTAACAGCAAAGTAAGGTGAGCATCCTCTTTTGGGTCTATTCGAGCGCCGTTTAGGAGAAATTCGCCTTTAGATTCGTAGCCGACTCCTGTTAGATCAATCATCTTGTCGTTGGTGTAGATTTTGCGTACAGTCATTTCGCCCTTTGTTAGTGTGCCCGTTTTGTCGGAACAGATGAATGTTGTAGCCCCTAAAGTCTCCGCCGAGGCAAGTCTTCTGATGACGGCGTTGCGTTTTGCAAGTTCACGAGCACCGAGGGCAAGCGAAATAGTCACTACGGCAGGCAAGCCTTCCGGAACCGCTGAAACAGCGAGCGCGACCGCAATCATAAACGCCTCTGTTATGTTTCCTATGGCTTCGCCTACTCCACCTACTCCAATAACAAAGATTTCGTACAATTCGAGAACAAATATGATAGCGCATACAGCCACAATTATTATCCCCAATTTCTTGGCGAAACGTGCTAACTTCTGCTTGAGAGGAGTTTCCTCCTCCTCCACAGCCTGGACCATCTCAGCGATTTTTCCAAACTCTGTGTTCATGCCTGTAGAAGTTATTACAGCTTTTCCTCTGCCATAGATTATGTGAGTAGCCATAAAGACAGAATTGTTTCTGTCAGCTACAGACGTTTTCGCGTCAAGAGCCTCTGTTGTTTTTCCCACGGGCGTGGATTCACCCGTTAAAACTGCTTCATCAGTCTTCAAATCCACCACTTCAAGGAGACGGCCATCAGCTGGGATACGATCCCCAGACTCCAAAAGGGCAATGTCTCCGGGTACCACTTCTCTCGCAGGTAAGAGCACTTCTTTTCCTTGCCGTAGGAGCCGTGCTTTTGGAGCTGTCAGCTTTTTCATGGCTTCCATCGCCTTTTCTGACCGATACTCCTGAGCAAAACCGACAACAGCGTTAAGGACTACAATGGCTCCTATTGTTATCGCATCTACGTATTCGTCAATTGATCCTTCTGCATCTGGAGCAATGGTTGTTTTGTACCATGCTACTATGAAAGAAATTACTATGGCAAACAAAAGCATGATTACGAAAATGTCTTTGAACTGGCCGATAAATATTTGAAAAGGAGTTACTCTCTTCCTTTCCACCAGTTCGTTGGGCCCGAATTCTACCAGTCGACGCTTAGCCTCTTCTTCACTTAAGCCTTTCTCGCTGGCTTTCAAGCCTTCCATGAATTCTTCAGTTTCCATCGCATGCCATTCGGGGCTCATGTTAACCGCCTGCTTTTATCAGCCATGCAATTTCCCATTTCGGCATTCTAAGACGCTCGATTCTAAAAAGCGTTTCTTTCATTTAATGCTTTGTTTTCTTCATTATGCGCATGAGTGGGCATCGTCCTCTTCCTAGCTAGCCAGGGCTTATGGAATAGTGCTCCAATAACTCTTCGCATAAAGAAATGTGCCAGGCTGAAGCTAAGATTTCCTTACAAAGTTTCGCCAAGTTTTCGGAGTTTGCGAAATAAGTTTATATGTTATAAACGGCTAAAGAATGCGAGCGATAAAAATGGACTGGCTGATAATTGCACCCCTTGCTGGTATAATTTCAGTTGCCTCAGCAATCTACTTGTTTTTCTACGTAAGCAAAAAGGAAAGTGGAACTGTAAAGATGCAAGAGATTTCTGCAGCGATAAGCGAAGGCGCAACGGCTTATCTGAATAGACAGAACATGACACTAGCAGTATTCGTCGCAGTCATGTCAATCATATTAGGAATCGCTTTTCGATCGATCGATATGGCATTAGCTTACATTTTAGGCTCATTTTGTACCACCATAGCTGCGTTTTTCGGGATGACTGCTGCAACAAGAGCGAACGTGAAAACAGCAAACGCCGCCAAGAAAGGTCTGAATCAAGCCTTTCCAGTAGCATTTTATGGTGGAGCAGTGATGGGACTATCCATAGTCGGAATGGCTCTGCTTGGAGTAAGCATCCTATATTACATCTATGGGCCAGAACAACTAGACATTATTTTAGGCTTCAGTTTCGGTGCAAGTGCCTTAGCACTTTTCGCGAAGGCTGGCGGAGGCATCTATACCAAAACTGCCGATATTAGCGCAGATCTTGTTGGTAAAGTGGAGATTGGCATCCCAGAGGATGACCCGAGAAATCCAGCTGTGATTGCCGATAACGTTGGGGACAATGTCGGCGATGTGGCTGGAATGGGCGCAGATTTAATCGACTCTTACATCGCTGGCACCATAGCAGCGATGATAATTGGCGCAACATTAGGGACAACGTATGTGATTCTTCCGCTGTTAATTAAGGCAGCTGGAATATTTGCGTCTGTAATCGGAATGCTTTTCGTAAGAGTGGGAAAGAAGGGTAGTCCCGGTGCAGCCCTCAACAGAGGAACATTTTCAACATGCATTATATTCGCAGTTTTGACGTTTCTAATAATCCATTTCTTAGGAATCGGGGACTATGGACTTGGCATATTTTTTGCAACGGTTGCCGGATTAATCGCTGGAGTGGTCATTGGAATTACAACCGACTTTTTCACATCAATAGATAGGCCTCCCGTTTTGAAGACCGCTGAAGCCTCGAAAACAGGGGCCGCCATAAACATTTTGTCTGGTTTTTCATATGGCATAATAAGCATTGTGCCACCTGTCCTTGGTATAGCTGTTGCCACCTTGGCTTCTTGGTATCTCGCTGCAATGTTTGGCGTTGACCCTGTCTATGGCGTTGCCATAGGCGCCGTGGGAATGTTGGCTACATTGGGAATGATAATCTCTGCCGACGCTTATGGTCCAATAGTGGATAATGCGAAGGGGATTGCTGAGCAGTCGGGTTTGGGGGAGGAAGTGATAGAGATAGGTGACAAATTGGACGCTGCGGGTAACACAGCTAAGGCGATATCAAAGGGTTTCGCTATAGGTGCTGCTGCTTTACAGGTTCTTGCATTGTTCGCAGCCTATGCGGTGGTTGTTGGAATTGACACAGTTAACCTTATGAACCCAAAAGTTATAGCTGGAGTTTTTGTCGGTGCTATGATGCCGCCTTTGCTGTCTGCATTGTTGATATTAGCTGTAGGAAGGAATGGCTCTAGGATGATCCAAGAGGTTAGGAGGCAGTTCAAAGAGATTCCAGGTCTAAAGGAAGGTGAAGCTAAACCCGACTACGCCACATGCGTTGACATAGCAACAAGAGGCGCCTTGAAAGAACTCATGCTTCCATGCGTGATAGCTATTGTAGCCCCTCTAGCAGTTGGCTTTGTTCTCGGCACAGAAGCCCTTGGAGGTTTTCTAGCAGGCAGTATTCTCACTGGGATAATCTTTGCGTTGTTTATGGCGAATTCTGGTGGACTATGGGACAATGCCAAAAAGTACATTGAAGCAGGAGAATTTGGCGGTAAAGGTTCAGACGCGCACAAAGCAGCAGTTATAGGCGACACTGTAGGCGACCCATTCAAGGACACGGCTGGCCCTTCTCTAAACACCATGATCACAGTCATGGCTTTGGTAGCTTCAGTTTTTGCCCCTCTAATTGCCACAGCAGCCTTGGTATGGGGATGAAGTCCAATATTTTTTAACAACTGCCAGTCTGAATCAACCTTTTATAGGTGTTTTTTTACTGTAATTTCCTTTAGTCAAATGGCGTTGGGCTAGGATCATTTATGATGCGGGCCTATTACATTGTAGCGGGGAAAAAGTTTCATCGGGAGGATATAGCTTCTTCAGAAGCGTTACACGATGTCAGTAGTAAGGCTGATTGGCTCTGGGTTGACTGTTCAGATCTAGACGATAAAGAAACCATGATCCTTTCGGAGTTCTTTGGAATCGCGTCAAATATTTTGAACAACGTTAAGAAGGGGAAATTCCAGCCAAGTTGTGAAAGATATCGCGGTTACATCTTGATTGCCGTTCCTTTTGTTGAATTTGAGAACGAGTTGCAATTACATCCTATATCCATGATTATGAAGGAGAAAATTTTGGTCACTTCAAGGAATAGTTACTCTTCAAAACTCATTGATAAAGTAGTTGAAACGCTGGAAGGTTACATAGTAGAAGGTGAAGAGGCAAATGTATCCTTTATCATTAGTAGGCTGTTCCGTGAAGTGGCAGATGAGAATTCAAAAGCAATGATGTCTATTAAAGAACGGATCGATAAGATTGAGGAGGAAGCGCTCGAAAGACCATCGGATAAATCCATTGCTCGTTCCGTTTTCAAGCTCAAGAGAGAGATTTTCACTCTTCATCGCCTTTTATGGGTTGAAAAAGAACTAATGTCCGATGTAAAAGAATGTGTAGTACCCCACGTTGAACCTAATGAAGAAGAGAAAATGATCGTAGACGACGCGATAAACGACATCGACCGTGAACTTCAATTCGTGGATTCCTATGGTAACACGCTAGACAGCATTTTAAGATTACTGGATCTAGGCCTAATTCATAACGTTGAAAAAACTCTAATTTTTCTCACGTCAATAATCCTTGTATTAGACCTCATTCTATTAGCTTTGGCCGCTATTGGACGAATCTAATCCTCCTTGAATATTTCGCTACAACTAGTTCCTCAACTATCCCCACTAGTCTTCTGGTCACGTGTTGAAAAGTGACATTCGCACCCTTAAACATACAGCGTTGCATAAGAAAGTAGGTATAGAAAGATGAAGAATGCTCCCACTGTCTTGTTTACCCTTTCTCCGAGTGCAAGCGTTAATATGACAAGGACGGAACCAAAAATCGCGTATAAGCCAGTAGCAGCAACAAGCCCCCCAGACACAGCGATTGAAGGATTCGCGAAGATTAGTGGTCCAATTCCGATGGAAAAAGAAGCATCGATAACACAGCTTCCTATAGCATCTCCTATTGCGAGTTCGTACTGTTTCTTCCGAATGGCTGTTAGTTCAACTACTAGCTCCGGAAGTGATGTTCCAATCGCGACCACGAAGAAGCTGATAAGATACTCAGGGACTTGAAGAACCATTGAGAGTATGATTACTGACTCGATCATAATGAAGGCTCCAATTGCAACGCCTACGAAGCCCAGTAAGGCTATCCAAAAGTGATGCAGGTTTCTCTCATTCGAAGGTGTTGTTATCTGCTTCTCCTTCACAATATGCTTCTCTGTCTCTGTCGTGGCGCTTCTAGTTAATAACATGAAAATTGGCCAACTGGCCACCAGAAAGAGGGCGTTGGTCCTTGAAATGTATCCTTTCTCAGCTATAGACACTGCAAGCATGAGTGCTAAGACTTCGCAGGCTCCGATGATCGCTACGTCTTTTCTTTTTACCTTGAACTTTCCGCCTAAGAAGGGAACAAGTCCCAACACCAGAGTCATCTGGGCCAAGACAGATCCTAAGGAGTCCCCCACGTTTATGTCTCCGTGACCTAATGCTGACGACATGATTGAGTTAATGATTTCTGGCAAATCTGTTCCGAGAGAAACGAGTATGAGACCAACTATTAGCGGAGACAGTCCCCATTCTATGGCAATGCTGACCGAGTGCTCAACTGCCTTGTCGCCGGAATAAGCTAAAAGGGCTAGTCCTGCGATTAAGCCTACGAGTGCAAGTATTGTCCAAAGCATGCAAAGATCTCCAAGTGCTCAGGGTTTTTTCCTGATGGCTTCTGCGGTTAGAAACGAGTCTACGAAATTAAACTTTGTGAATTCTGTGTCTACTGTATTTTCTAATGTGCGCACTATTTTTTCACCTCAAATCAAAACGTAGTGACTTATGTTACGCTTAGTGTTGCGTATGAGAATAAGTATAGAAAGATGAATAGGGCTCCTGCTTTTCTGTCGACCTTTTCTCTCAGTGCAAGCGTCAGTATGACCACGATGGAAGCCAGTAGCGCATACAGGCCCGTGATCATAACAAGCTCCCCAGATACTTCAATAGGGAAGAATAGGGGTCCTATTCCACATGAAAGACTAGCATCGACAATACAGCTTCCTACGGCATCTCCTATTGCGAACTCGTATTGTTTCTTGCGGATGGCTGTTAAGTCAACCACAAGCTCGGGGAGCGATGTTCCGATCGCGACTACGAAGAAGCTGATGAGATACTCAGGAACGTCAACAACTGCTGACAGCGTGATCACCGACTGGATCATAACATACGCTCCGATCGCAACGCCAACGAATCCTAGACTAGCTGCCACGAAATGGTATAAGGGCCTTCGATCTGTACGTAGCACTGCATGTTCCTTTTCTGTAGCGTTCTTTGCTGTGACTTTTCCAATGATTAACATGAAAATTGGCCAACTAACCACCAAAAAAAGCGCGTTCAACCCAGAAATGTACCCCGTCTTAGCTATTGACACCACAAGTATGAGTGCTATGACCTCG
>Ga0209635_10002989_pt1 | contig 13087 bp, 11 predicted proteins | sample DeeMarSWOR230_32_FD_187463 | JGI IMG/M metagenome (GOLD analysis project Ga0209635, IMG submission 187463) | Marine sediment microbial communities from White Oak River estuary, North Carolina - WOR-2-30_32 (SPAdes) (version 2) | ecosystem: Environmental > Aquatic > Marine > Intertidal zone >...
GTGTACGTTCACCGGAAGGGGTCTACTCGGGACTTTGGACCAGGTAGAAAGGAAATACCTGCGCCCTACCGGGACGTTGGCCAGCCAGTTATTGTGGGAGGTACTATGGGAACCTGTTCTTTCATTCTATATGGTACCAAAGTGGGCATGGAGAAAAGTTTTGGATCAGCCATTCATGGTGCTGGAAGAAGAATGAGCCGGAAACAAGCCAAGAAGTCGTACTGGGGATCTGATATCATCAAAGATTTGGAAAAGAAAGGTGTCCATGTCAAGGGCCATTCCATGGCGGGGATTGCTGAAGAAGCCCCTGGGGCGTACAAGGATATTGTCAATGTGGTTGACTGCATGCATCACTCAGGGATTTCGAGAAAGGTGGCCATGCTGAAACCAATGATCAATGTCAAAGGGTAGCTTTTTATTCTTTATTCTTTATTCTATACATACCTACCTCTTCATTTCGATTCCCTCTACAAGGCAAGAAGGAGTTATAATGCCCTGGTATTCTGGGACTGCAGAATCTCCCAAAAGTCTTATAGTTTTGAGAGCTTGGAAAGCATCTCCTGAAAGGGTAACCTCTTTTACAGGATGAATAATTTCTCCTTTTCTCACATAATGGGCCTGCTTGCACACACCTGAAAATAATCCTGTGGTGGCGTCAACGCTTCCAGAAAAACGTTCTACCATCAGCCCTTCTCCTAATTCTTCCAAAAGTTCTGGGAGAGATACTCCTCCTTTCTGAACAATGAAGTTAGTAGGTCCCACATTAACATCAGATGTGGCAGTTCGCACAGCATTTCCTGTAGAACTGCATCCTGCAATGTTGGCTGTGTACTCAGAGTGGAGCAGTCCTGAAAGGTACCCTTTTTCGATTATGACCGTATTATACGTGGCGGATCCTTCTCCATCTATAGGTTTTGACTCACAGCCTCCAGGTAATGTTCCATCATCTGTCACAGTTAGAATATCAGAAGCCACTTCATCTCCCATTTCTTGTGAGAAAGGACTCCTATCCCGGAGGTATGCTTCAGCACTGACAGCTGCTGCCAGCGGCGTAAAGAGAACCTCTGAGGCTGGATCTGGCAAAAGCAAAACTTTTCCTCCAGCACCAGATTGCAGTTTCCTCGCTCCCATGGAGGCTCGGGCACTTCGAGCTACTTTTTCTCCCAGAGCAGTAAAATCGCAGTCTGGGGACCTGGAACTCACATAATCGTAGGCCATGCACTCAGCTTGCCCAGAGCGCTTTGCTGCACATAACACATCTGCTTCTAATGTTGTGGTTTCATACCTTCCTGATAACCCGTGGCTGTTTATGATGAAAAACGCTTCAACAGAGTGTTTTATGTGACCCTCTTCCATGTCTACATCTTTTATACTACTAGCAGAATCTAAAAGGGTGCGGGCAAGTTCGAAGAGACCCTCGTAGGAGAGCTCTGCCAGTTTTTGAGAGTATATTCCCTCCACTTCAGCAGGAGAACATCTGTAGGGGAGATGTTCCCAGAAAGCATCTTCAACAGTTTCTCTGGCTAAAAAAACTGCATGTTCTGCCAGATTTTCAGCATTCTGGAAGGGAAGGTTACAGGACGTGAAGCTGTGTTTCTTTCCTATGATTACCCGTATCCCCATGGCAGCTGTTCTGCAGTCTTTCTCACTGTGAATACCTCCCCGCTTCATAACAATCTCTGTATCTCGAGCAGATTCCACCACTACTTCCACCTCGTCTGCTCCAGCTCTTTCTGCTTTCTTCAGCACCTTTTCTGCAAGGTCAGTATACATTCACATCATCCCCCGGAGTACAGCTTTCGTCTTGATGGGAGGTCCCCCTACGCCCACAAAAGCGGGCTGATCTTTGCCACATATAGCAATGTTGAACTCAAAGGTTTCTGAATTCCCGATGGCCTCTATATCCTGCAAGACCTCAAACGCATTGCCCGTTATCACAGGGCCACGATACAAATCATCAGTGAGGGTTCCTCCCTCTATTTTCTGACAGAACCCTGTGCCAAACATGAATTCTCCATTGAAATCACTTTGCCCACCCATGTAGCCTGCCACCACCAGGTATCCATCATCCACTTTCTCAATAAGTTCTTCATACTCATGATCTCCAGGTTCCAAAAAGGTGTTGCTCATGCGGATGAGAGGTTCACAGGAGAAATTCCAGGCGCGCGCATTGCCCCTGGGTTCAGCCTGCATTTGAAACGCAGTTTCCCGATTGTGTAAAAATTTTTCAAACTTCCCCTCTTTTATTAAGATAGTCCCGCGTGCAAGCACTCCTTCTTCATCGTAGCCAAAAGAACCCGGTCCTGCAGGGTAGCTGGGATCATCTACTATGGTCACAGACTCTGCTGCCACTGTATGACCCTCTTTACCATACAGGTAAGAGCCACCCATGCCAATGTCAGCTTCCGCTGTGTGTCCTACAGCTTCGTGGACCAAAAAGCCCACCAGGTTTGAATCTAAAACCACGTCTGTCGCTCCTGAAGGAGGAAGAGAACACTCAGTGAGTCTGCTGGCTATTTTTGCACATGCCTGACTTTCTGCTTCCAAAATGTTCTTTGATAAAAATTCTGAACCGTACTGCCCACCAAAACTCTTATTGAAGCTCGCTATCTGTGAATTTCTAGCAACAGCTGAAATAGTACCCAGGATTCTGTGCTCTTTTTGAGTTATGTGCGTTCCTTCTGACGTACACAAAGTCTTGGTGTCTGTCACGATATTGAAACTAACAGTGGAGGAAACAACATTCTTCACCTGCTGCATTTCCTGCTGACAGGATATGATTGATTCGCACAGTTCTTTGATAGCAGATTCATGGAACCCTCCTTTCACCCCAGGAGAATGCCAGTTACCTCTGCACGGGCTAACAGGGGCAAGGGTTACAGACTGCTTTTTGAGGTTCTGTGAGCGACGAGCAAGCTCTTCAGCACTGGCCAACGCTTGTGCCAGGTCTTCTCTTTTCGTGGTGGAGGCAAATCCCCAGGAGCCTTCTACTAGGGCACGTGCACAAAATCCCTTTCCAAAAGTAGAGGTTACAGTCTCAGGGATGCTGTCTTTGAAAACCAGCATGATTATTCTCCTTTTTACTTCTCTTAAAACGGCCCACTCACCACGGGTTTTAACCACAATATCATCCATTGGATCTTCTCACTTGATAGATCATATAAACCTATTGGTTTATTACGAACCCCTACATTTTAGGGCTCCGCTTTAAGAACTACTCCCTTTTTTTTAGAATCGATGTCAACATCCGAGCTGGAAATGAAAAAAGAGATTGACTTCATCAGAGGACTTGCACTCACTGTGGGAGGAATCGTAGGTGTAGGCATGCTCATCATTCCGGGAATGGCAGCAGGTCTTGCAGGACCTGCATCTCTTCTAGCATGGCTGCTTACCGGGCTGCTCTGTCTCTTCATGGCTTCAAGTTTTGCTCAGTTGGCTTCCATGTTTGATGAGTCTGGTGGACCTTACATTTATGTTTTGAACGGCCTTGGAGAGAGAATTGGTTTTCTCGCTGGGTGGTCAGGGCTTTTAGGGGCATGGATAGCGCTTTCTGTGCTTACACTTTTAATTCCACAGTATCTTGGTCCCCTATTGTCTCTTTCACAATTTGAGCAGACCTGTGTATCTCTTTCAATTGTTGCAGCTTTGAGCCTGATCAATATTCGAGGAATAAAACAGGGCGGATGTGCGCAGCTTCTTCTATTCTCCGGTGTGCTCATAACACTACTTCTTTTTATAGCAGGAGGAATTCTCAATTTTGAAAGTCATAATTTTACTCCTTTTATGCCTTTTGGATGGAAATCAGTAGGAAAAGCAATGGGATTGACAATGTGGGCTTTTCTTGGCTGGGAATATGCTCTCATACCCGCATCAGAGTACAAAAACCCAAAAAGAGATTTTCCGTTGATCATTGTTTCTGGCACCCTCCTCATCATTGTTCTTTACTGCGGTGTGGTTGCAGCCTGTTTAGGGAGTGTTCCCTGGCAAAGCCTGGCTGAAAGCACGACACCGCTGGTTTTGGCAAGTGCTACATGGGGTGGCAGTCTTATCATTGCTGTAGGTTCTGCAATCATCATGACTGGCTGTCTCAATGCAGGCCTACTCTCCAGCGGAAGACTTCTCTATTCCATGGCAAAGAAGGGGGCTCTGCCTGAAAAACTGGCTCGTATTCACCCCGTATACCGGACTCCTCATGTTGCTCTCACAGTACAGTGGGGCGTCATGTCCCTACTCGCAGTGTTGAGACAGGTGGAGAACTTTGTCTATATATCTAATGTGCTTTTCCTTACAGCGTACCTTCTCTCTTTTGTTGCTTTAATCCACTTGAAGAAAAAGGTCACCTTCATTCCAATAGTTTCTTGTATCACGTGCAGCTTTCTCATCTCACAATTAGGAGCAGGAAAAATTCTCCAGGCTTTTACTGTCATGGTGGTGGGACTCCTCTTTTTTGAGATAAGGTTCAGAGTTTTGAGAAAATGTTGGAGTACCTGAGCAGCCTGAATAGTATAAAAAAAAATAAATAAAAAAAGATAGATCAACGTGCGCTAGGTTCACAATGGTTTAGCCACCCTTGGCTGTGTTGAACCTGATAATGGCTCCAAGCTCGGCAGGTCTTCCATTCTTGCCGTAGAGCTTAATCACGGGCTCAGAGAATCTCATATAGTCACCTCCTTTCTATTTTGGATTCGTGAAGGAATCCTCTTTAAGGTATTCTAACCGTTCCACTTCCAACAGACCTATAGATGCTAAAAGCCCTACATGGTTTCTCACGGATTTTGTAATAGTTTCTTTATCCCCTTCAAAGACATCTAAGAGGGTTTTCATCAATTCTTCAAAAGTACAATTATCACAGTGTTTCATGATTTCATTTCCTATCTCGTTGGTGGTGAAGAATAAATCCTTCTGGTTGCAGTATACAATGTAATCATCCATAACCTTGGTGACAATAACGCCCCGCGGTTTCTTGATGACATCATCATCTTGTATCTCCACAACTCCTTCATCCACCACTTCAATCGTTCCATCCTCTTTCATTTCTATGCTCATACTATCTCTCCTCGCCTTTTTCTTCAAAATGCTCATGATGATCCAGCATGATAGCAGCTTCAACCCACAAAGCACTGAGCTGATCTGCTGTTAAATGGGGGGTCTTGATAACAGAAGGCGCATTCCCCATGCAGTGTTCCAGGTTTCCATCAACGAACTCTATGCCATACTCCTCTAGATTGTTGTAGATGCGGGAGCCCACGTCAGGATGTAAAAGACTCCATATCACTTCAGAAGAACCTAATCTGGTAACAGCAAACTCTATATTCCGGCGGATATCTTCTTCTTTTTCCCAGGGTAATCCCAAGAGAAAAGACGTGGTGGTTTCCAACCCTGCTTCCTTGGCCATTTTTACCGCTTCAAGATTGTCTTCTACTGTGGTGCCTTTGTTCATTTTATCTAAAGACTCTTGGGAGCCAGACTCCACGCCAATGAAGACACCAAAACAGCCAGCAGCTTTCATGTGTTTTAAGAGCTCTTTGTCCAGGGAATCAGCTCTTACACTGCAGAGCCACTCTACATAGCATCCTCTTTCTTGTAACTCATCACAGATTCTGTGGACTCTCTTCTTGTCAAGAGTGAAGAGATCATCGCCAAAGACAATCCTCTTTGCATGAAAGTCGTGCACGAGTACATCCATTTCCGCAAGCACTCTTTCCGGGCTCATCCCTCTCCAGAAGTGACCCCAGTACGCTGAAGTAGAACAGAAAATGCAGTGGTTAGGACACCCTCTGCTGGAAACCACAAGCTGCGACTGAATCTCATTGTACTTTTCTATTGTTTCCAAAAGATGGTACGCAGGAATAGGCAAATCGTCGAGCTTCTTCATAAAGGGCCTGTCAGGGGTCCGCCTTATCTCACCATTGTCTCTGTATGCCAACCCTGAAATAGATGAGAAGTCTCCTCCCTTCTCCAAAGCTTTTAGAAATTCCAAAAATGTGATCTCACCTTCCCGACGAACAATGAAATCTACACACTCATTTTCAGTCATTGTTTTAACATCAGTAAAAGTGGGATGAATACCACCTAGAACAATAGGGATATCCGGGAATTCTTCCTTCAAATAGGAAGACATCTTTAGTGTCCGAGGAAAACTGGCAGTTAAAGCACTTATCCCAATGATATCAGGGCTAAACGCTTTCAGTTTTCCCTTTAAATAGTCGTAATCCCACCTGATGACAGCTAAGTCTACAACCTGAACATCATGATCTGCTTCTTCTAACACAGCTGCCAAGCTCAGAATCCCTAAAGGGGGAAACTGAAGCTCAGGCCGCTCATCAATGCCGTAGGGCATACCGGGGGAAATCAGGGATACTCTCAAAATATCACCATCTCTTTCGTCTTGAGTTATATCCTGGGGATATCTTATAAGTGTTTCGGCAAGTAAATTCACTCTTCTAGTGTGTTAATAACTGGAACATCTCCGTTTCAGTGTAACACACCTCATCCCGTGCGGTTCATGCTGAAACTAACTATGAAAGGAAAGGAGCTCTTTTCGAAATATCTTTTGACTTCCTTCTTTTCAGTTTCTGCGCATGTAGACATTTTCAATAGTATTGTGAGAAGGTATTTAATTCTTTCGGTTGCAATTGCTGAATATCGTGGAATATCTCAAATAATAGAATAATTATTACAGCATTTTTTAGAGAAAAGAACGAAGAAATTACTAGATAAATATCTATATATTTTACATATAGAATAGATTTGAGATTTTAGATCATAATGTAGAAAAAAGACATCTTTGCAGTGTTCTATTGCAAAGATCTTGGAGAAAATATTCATTTAGGAATAGAATTCAATGAAATTAATAGTTACTCTGTGATTCATTGTTCTGACAAAGAGCGCCTCATTTTCTCAAAGAAGTAAAATCCTGCCAGAGCAACTACCCCTAATATCCCTGAGATATACCAGACAGCCTTCACGTTTATGTCGAAGACGTACCCTCCAACCAGAGAGTCAAGAGCAAACCCAGCATACACAGACAGGTTGTAAAGACCCATGTAGCTTCCCCTGAACTCTTGCGGTGCAAGCCCTGACACCATAGCAGTTGTGGTGGGAATAATTAGAAGCTCTCCCAAGGTAACCAAAGCCACAGCAATCAACACGTGGACGTATGCTACAACACCTATCATGCCCAAGAGCCCTCCTGTGAAGAAAAGGCATCCTGCCACCAGGCTGGAAGTACTCCCCATCTTCTGCGATACCCGAGATACAGGATACTGGAAAATCACCACCATGATACCATTGAGGGCCAGGAAGGTACCAATGTGGCTCTCCGTCAATTCCAAGACCAGTTTGCCATATATGGGAAGAATTATGGAAAGATTACCCAGCATGAACCCGATGACAACCATGAGAAAGCATACAGTGAGCAGTTTTCTGTCACCCAAGACCGTAACAAAGCTTTGGGCAGCAGCTTTCCTGGAATAAGTCTCTTCAAGTCCTTTAAACACCAAAAGCGAGGTAACCCCACAGAGAAGGGCAGCTCCAGCAAAGACTGCAGGAAGATTTCGTGCAGCTATTATCCCACCTGCAGTAGAACCAGCTATTAAGGCTCCATTTATGGCCACTCTCATGATGCTGTAAGCTTCCACTCTCCGCGCTTCAGGGACGATATCTGCTACCATAGCATCACGTGCAGGATCTCCCAAAGAGATGAATATACCCATGAGGCAGTACAGGACCATAAAAGAGAGGACATCTTTGACCAGGAACAATCCTGCAAAGATTATCATACGCGTCAAAAGGCTCAGAAGCAAGAGAGTCCGTCTCCCCAGTCTATCGCTGAGTTCTCCTGCCACTGCAAGGGAAGCCATTCTCAAGACCGTATTTACAGCCAAGACCAATCCCCCAATGGCGACAGAAATTCCGAGAGAAGTATTAATGTAGATGAGAATAAAAGGGAGAAAGAGCCACATAGAAGTATTTCCCAAAAAGGTGACAAAACAGAGAATCCAGAACTGGGAGCTAAACCGGGCAAAGCTTTCAAGACGCTTCAATCTCCTCCTCTCCTATTCTGTGATGCACAAAAATAGCCACAAGGTTCCAGGCCACAGTAAATATTCCTGCTGCTAACAAGACCATTCTCACGCCAATAATTTCTGCAAAATAACTCTCAATTCCTATGGATATTAAAGAACAGGTATCAATCATGGCGCTCAAGTTGCTGAAGATTCTGCCTGTTATGGTTTCTGGAAGGAGTATCTGCAGTCTCGTATAGGTGGGAACCTGAATAAAAGAAACAGATAACCCAATAATGAACATAGCAATAAAACTGATAGGCAACAAAGGGAATAAAGCCAGGAGACTTAGAAAACTGCCAAGAACAAACATTCCACCAAGAATCATGCTGTAATGGGAAAGCTTACGGCCCAAATATCCCACAGCTGCTGCACCCAGAAACATTCCCACACCACTGACAGTTTCCAAAAGCCCTATTCCCTCAATGCCTAATCCTAAAACCTCTTTTACAAAAACTACATACAAAACGTTGACACCACCAAAAGCCAACATTATGCCAAACCATATACCAACGATAAAGAGCACTGGACGGGAGCTTTTGATGTATCTGAAACCCTCTGCCATTCCGTGAAATATTTCCTTTACAGAGGTACGTCCTTCAGTCTCCATTTTCTTTAAAGTAATAGTGAAAAGCGCTAGAGCTGATACAAAGAAGGTAGCACTGTCAACGAAGAAAACCAGTCTGTACCCAATGAGAGCCACCAATCCTGCACCGAAGGCAGGCCCCACAATGACGGAGAAAAGCTGGGTGCTCTGAATAATGGAATTGGCCGCTAAAAGCTGTTTCTTTTCCAAGAGCATGGGGATGATGCTGGTTCGTGCGGGGTGAAAGAACCGAGAAAGACACGATATGAAAAAAGTGAGAATGTAGATCTGGTACAAAGCAGTGGTAAATGGTATGGCTAACACTAATAACCCTCTTGCTATGTCTGCTATTATCATGAGTTTTCTTCTGTCTACCCTGTCCACGAAGACACCTGCAATAGGGCTGAAGACTACAGTGGGGATGGTGGCAAAAATCAAAAGCTTCCCCACATCTGCGGCACTTCCACCCAGCTTGTAGAGAATGAGCGCCAGCAGAGCCATGTAGTTGAACCTGTCACCCATGGTAGATACGAGCTGACCAGCCCATAGAGCAAAGAAATATCTGTTCTTCAGAACAGTTCTAAACCCTATCTTGGAGTCCTCATTTCCTGCATTTTCGTGCACAAGAAGCTCATTCCAAAATCCATTTAAAAGGTTTGTGGTCGATTTTAGCTAATGCAGCAAAAGTGATTCTACCAGAAATTTCTTCAAACAGATACAGGTCAGATCTGTACAGAAGTTGGGTTAGAAATCTTTCCTTCATTCCTTGAGGGAGGATGAGAATTCTCGAACGTATGGGGAATCAGCATGCCCACATTCCACTCCACCTAATCGTTTGTGGTCTTTAAATTCTGGTCTATTAATTAGATCACAGAAAAGAGTGTAACTTGTAGACAATTCGTTTTTATATATGTGACAGTACAACACAAACCATGCTACGTGTCCACAAAATTCACAATTTCTCTATCCATAAATTATATTAATTCAGCTACTATGAAGAATAAATACTACTAGTAGTGAAGATATCCGTAAATGGGCTTGAGCTCATGGCTGGAACAAAACAGGAGGTGACCAAATTGAAGTATGAAACCCCAACATTGAAAGATGTCGAAGAAAGAATTGCAGGCCAGGGCTGCTGCAGTGGAAAACCCTAGTAGAGAGGACGCAGTGACTTGCAGAGATGAGCCCAAAATTTGATTTTTCCTTTTTTATTTTTGAAATAAAGGCTTATCTTAAACAACATTATGGAGATGATAAGAATGAACCTTTCACCAAGAAGAAACCCAGAGACCAAATTTATCAGAACGGAAGATGGGAAAAGTATGGTATATATCCCCGAAAGAGGGAGAGTAAAAAGACTAAACCGAACAGGGACTGCTATCCTCCAATTGTGTGATGGAGAACACTCTGTAGACAGCATTGTGGCAGAAGTCACAGCACAGTATGAGGGAACTGGAGAACCTGACGTGAAAGGAGATGTGAATGACTATATACATCTGCTGGAACGGGAGGGAATACTCCATGAATAGATCTCTCATGTGTGACTCTCCCATGGCTGTGTATTTGGAAGTGACCAATTCCTGCAATCTCCAGTGCAGCCATTGTTATATGTCTGCATCATTACAAGAGAGCAGCAAAGTGCTGACTACTGGGGAGATATACTCTCTCATCGATGATTTGAACAGGATGAACGTCTTTACCCTTGTCTTATCTGGGGGAGAGCCCTTGATGAGAAAGGGTATTTTCGACATTGCACGCTATGCTTCAGACAGTGGAATGCAGGTTTTCCTTACCACCAATGGAACTTTGATCAACAATCAGGTAGCTGCAACCCTGAAAGAATGCGGAGTCAAGAAGGTGACAGTGAGCATTGAAGGGGTGGTGGACCATTCACATGACCGTATGAGAGGAAGAGGTACCCTGACCAAGGTGAAAAGAGGATTAAATATCCTTTTGAGCCATGAGATAAATATTGAAGCCGAAATTACAGTGAACAGACAGAACATAGAAGAACTGCCCCAGATCGTCCAATTCTGCAAGGAAAGGAATATTTCAAGTATCCAGCTCAACAGGTTGGTAACCATGGGAAACGCATCACAGTTAGAAGAGTACACCAGAGCAGACTGTGAAAAAATTGGGCACATTCTCCCCACAATCTCAGAAGATGGTACCTACGTTCACGCTACTCCTTCATTAGTTCTGTGCCAGATGAAAGTGGGAACTGCACCTGATAGCCTTATTGAAGAAACTGCCTGTGGAGGAGGATTTGCCTTTTGCAGCATCTTGTGGAACGGAGATGTTGTTCCCTGCTCGCTCATTCGGGATGTTGTCCTTGGAACTGTGAAAGAAGAGTCACTATCTGATATTTGGGAATCTTCTCCACTGTTAAAGGCCTACAGAGACGCATTTGATAATCCTGATGTTGCAGCTGCAGAGCCCTGTCATTCCTGCAAGTACAGTGACAGGTGCGGCAGAGGCTGCAGAGCGCAGGCATATAATGTGTCAGGGAAGCTCACTGACCCTGATCCGCTGTGCAGATTATGGGAGGTTAATACATGACATTGAAATCTCTCTTCGTGTATCCTACGTTCCAGTGTAATCTCAATTGTGCACACTGCTGGATACGAGCTGGAAAGAAAACATATTCAGAACTCACATCTGAAGAAATTCAATCAACGGTTCATGACGCTTTGGGCCTTGGATTGAAATCAGTTAAGATCACAGGAGGCGAACCATTCCTCAGGGAAGATATCACCATAGGGTTGCTGAAGTATCTAGATGAGCAGCATATTTCAGCTGCTGTGGAAACCAATGGTACAGTACTCACTCCCACATCAAAGAAAGCACTTTTAGATTATTGTCCTGAAGTGATGATCAGCATGGATGGAGCGACTCCCCAGGGCTTTGCCAGTTTGAGAGGAAATCCCCACCTGTTTGATACAGTATTGGAGAATGTTCGATTTCTGCTGGATGCTGGAATCGAGCTCGTCTGTTCCATGAGCATTCACAAAGGGAATCTAGGTGAGCTGGATGATTTTGTGGATTTGGTGCAGCAAATGGATGGATATATCAGGTTGCTGGTGTACACAGAACTCGGAAGGGCGCAGAATTTAGAAGGGAAATTTACCATGAAAGAGATAACAGATATCTCCAAGAGAATAAGTGATATTCTCAAAAAAAATGCCAAGGTGAGTTCCAATATTCCTCCTGCACTTCTCGATGGCGATGCACCCTTTGAGGCGTGTGCTGCAGGGAGAGAAAGTGCTGTCCTGCTTCCCAATGGAGATATTTCTTTCTGCGCCTATACGCTGTCTGCACACAAACCACCTGCTGGAAATATTGGAGAGCACTCGTTGAAAGAGATCTGGGAGTCGGCTCCCATGTTTCAGCTGCTGCAGGGAATTGAATCTCGCCTGGAAAAGGTGTGCAGTGCGTGTATATTCAGGAACTACTGTCAGGGAAGTTGCAGAGCATGGGCGTACGATACGTATGGATCGCTTACTGCACCATATCCTTTGTGCCAGAAAGTATATGAGGAAGGGTTGTTCCCTGAAGAATTTTTAATTAAGGAGGTGACTGCATGAAAACAGAACAACTAACCACGCAAGTAACCAACCAAGACAACCAAGAATTGATAGAATTGGCTTTACAGTTCCCATTCTATCGATGGTTTTACACCGAGAAAACTGGAATAGGTGACCTGGATAAAATCACCTACAAAAATGCTCCAGTTTTAGAGAAAAAGTACTTTTTCGAGTACGAAGAAGCCTTTGGAGAGCCCTACTACACAGGGATGAAAGAATCCGATGACACGTACACTGAAAGGACATCAGGAACTACGGGAAAACCTCTGGAGATGATACGGCCCTACACGAATCTGCAGCTGCTGTACCAAATCTTAGGGGAGGCATTACACCGATACCTTCACACAAAGCCAGTGATGATTACCCAGGGGTATGAATCAGGTACCTGGAATATCTACTGGGTCCAATTTCCAAAGCGAAAGGAATACAAAAAAGTGGGATCCCTGATTACAGTGGCCAATGTTCCCTTCAAGCAGATTCTTGATCCTGATGAAGTGTCAGCCCATATTAAAGCCCACGGCGCCAATGTCCTCTTCGATCCCACCGGGCAGTGGACCTACACGCTGCTCAAAAAGGATGCTCCCCTCAAGAAATTGGGCATCAAAGTCATTATGGTGTTGAACCCAGACCCTGGCGTGTGGAATGAACTGGTCAAGAATTTTGAATGGTGCGGTATGTATGGGGGAACTGATGGGTGTGGATCTACCACCTGTCCCTACTTGGAAAGACCAGGGATGTACCACCCGCATGAGGAGTATGCAGAGGTGTACGTGCTGGACAATGGAACTGTCAAAGAATTTGGAGAAGGACTCCTGGTGGTGAACAAATACCACAACCAGCTCTTCCCGTTC
>Ga0209635_10002991_pt1 | contig 13084 bp, 20 predicted proteins | sample DeeMarSWOR230_32_FD_187463 | JGI IMG/M metagenome (GOLD analysis project Ga0209635, IMG submission 187463) | Marine sediment microbial communities from White Oak River estuary, North Carolina - WOR-2-30_32 (SPAdes) (version 2) | ecosystem: Environmental > Aquatic > Marine > Intertidal zone >...
AAAACAACGTTCTGTGGAATAGATTACAAGAAAATGGATTAAAAACTGCCTTAAAATGGAGTTGGGAGAAGACTGCTCACGCATATAAAAAGATCTATTCAGACCTCTGATTCAGTTTGCTGCCTCATCAGTGTGATATATGTATTTTCTATTTATATAGATACATAAACGAAAAATGAGTAAAAAGACAGATTTTATTTTTTTTAGATCCTTCAGTTCTAAGTATGTATTCCTAATTCTACGACATATACTACAAAAGGAAAAAAAACCTGAAGGTCGTCGAAACCTTTAAATACTCTCGATGTGAAAAAGGAGTCCAGGTGAAAATAATGAGATTAGAAGTCTTAAAGGATATTGGGGAAGAAGTTGCTTCTTTGGAAGAGTCGATGACACGTCTACAGCTTTCTCTGGGATATTTCCTATTCTCTTTGAGGGCTTATTTGAGAAATGTCAAGGAAAAGGAAATTGACCTGAATTCTTATATAGATCAACTACGTAAAGAACTGATAGAGCACGGGGAGACCTTAAAATTGGAAAAATTCAGGAGTCTCAGTAATAAGTGCGTGGATATTATGTTGAACACCAACATGAACCCATTACTGATAAATTACTGGATTGCAGGAGCGAAATCTTTAGAAACAATGTGGGAAACTTGCTTTCCAGGAATTCTCAGAACATTGTCGGACAGCAAAGATATCAAAGAACTGGAAGAGAGTATGGAATACAGTACTTATACAATAACTCTAGCGAATCATTTTGTAGACGCTTTTGGGGATTGCATTTTCAACGTTATGGATCTGATGAGCAAGGGAATTCCTATTGAGGAGATAGGAGTTGGAAAAGAAAATATTGAAGTTTTCGATGAGTTTATTCTAGGAATTAAAGGATGCAAGGAAAAGTTCAGATAATTAGCAGGGGGAAATTCTTTGGGATATACAATTGTTCTTGATACAGATCCAGTAATAGATATGGCGTTACAGCAAAAAAAATACAAAAAAAATGAGTTAATTTGCCATGACGCAGCCGAAGTAATCTGTTTCCGCAAAGTCAGAGATCAAGCTCTATATCAGATTAATAAGGATGTGAGAGATTTCTGTAGAGCTGCAAACTTGGTCAGCAAACTTCCATACGAAGACAAAGAGAAAGAACAAGAAATAAGAGGAAAGTTCAATCAAATCAAATATCGCTTAGAGAGTAGAAATTCCAGAATATATAATGAAATGCTTTTGAACAAAGAGATCGAAGAATTTGATAATCCCGAATCCATAGCTGATGTCATAACAGAAATTATTTCATACCTGGCTAAGTTTTTTTCTCTCATCAAGATCGAATTCGAGGAACAAATCCCCCTGGAGAAATATGTCAGAAATATCTCCGAATTTATCGAGAACTGCCAAAGAGAATTTCGCCAGAAGTTTGGAAAATCCTTGAAGGAAATTGAGCATCATGATAAAATCATCCTGGCATTGTTCTTAAAACTTGGTATAGAAGAACATGACAAGTGTTTATGCTTTCTGACATCAGATTCTGGAATCATAGGGATCAAAGATTGCTTGAATTTTCTTGGCACCAAATACTTTGAAAACGAACTGAATACTAGTGCTGATTGGAATATCGTAAGTCCGGAAGATTTTGACAATAATTAACAGATGGAGGTGAAAAAAATGGAGATTGCATTTGTTCTCCTTAAATGTAGATACGATAAGACAATTGCCATAGAAAAGTTCCTGCAAAGCGAGATTCCTTATGTAAAAGAAGTCTATCCCATATATGGAAAATCAGACATAATCTGCAAACTGGAAGTTCCAGATCTAGACGAATTGAGCAATATAATCCTTCTCAAACTACGAGATCTAGATGGACTTGAAGAAACTGAGACCCATATAGTTATGAAGATCTAGTAGTGGTTATTTTTTCCATTCGCAAGAAATCAGCGAATTTCCAAGAGCATTAGGTTGTTTCAGTCCTTATAGCTCTGAGATATTCAGTTTGATCAGGCTGATCTAAATTTCCTTTCTTGAAAACAACGTTCTGTGGAATAGATTACAAGAAAATGGATTAAAAACTGCCTTAAAATGGAGTTGGGAGAAGACTGCTCACGCATATAAAAAGATCTATTCAGACCTCTGATTCAGTTTGCTGCTTCATCAGTGTGGTAACATATCCTGCAACTCGATTCCTCAACCTATCGTTGGAAAACCTGAGCACAGTTTCCAGGAAATCTCTATTCTCATAGAAATCAATGCCTAACTGACTCCGGTATTTCTTTACTGCTTCTCTGGCGATCCGTTTGATGAAATTTGGTCGAATTCTTCCCAACTTCTCACCTCTTCTTCTTCTCTTTAAAGAGCCTTATAAAGGTTTGGTACCGGTAAGATGCTGTGTGCATTTCACACAGAAAGAGATAGACTGTCCAGTACAGTGATCAGCCAATTCATGTAGGAGTTGAACGTACCTCGCAGCGCCCTTAAATCTGTGGTTTCGCTTTCAATGATGAGGGTTGTACCTGTGAGGTGAAGGCATGTTTTGGTTTTCCTGTAGGGTGAGGATTCAATTTCCTTCTGTAATGCTTGCCTGACAATGTCTGCATCAGAAGTAGTCACTTCAATGGTGACCTTCATGGACAGCCTCCACCTGTATTCTGGGACCCACATACTGGTCAGAGACATCCAACCGGTAAAAATCGATGAATCCATTAGTGTAGGTCATGAACGTATGATCTGCACATACATTATCGCACAGCTGCACCCCAAACAATCGAGCAATAGTGCCTGCATCGTTCTGCGAAGATCTCAAGAGAAAGGGCACATCTCCTTCAACAGGAGCCATTTTGGGAATGTTCAGCTCTCTCCTCAGAATAAACGTACCTGATATCTTTCCCAGGTAATCCCATTCAGAATAAACCACCAGAAATCGTGGTTCATACTTATAAGAGGTAACAATAAGTATTCTGTCTGCTCCTTTCTCCACAGATAAAGAAATTAGCTCTCTAATACTTTTTTTACCTCGCAAAACATATACAGACGACGGTATAACACACTGTAGTTCCATGCACAGCTTTCTGCTTTTGGTGGCAGGCCTTCGAGACGTAGTCAGAATCAATCTTATATCGCCTTCACTTTCTTGGGAAGATCTGGTCGGGCCTTTCTGAAGATCTTCCCATTGCAGAAGGGGCACTTAACCCCGTGGGGCATTTCAATTTCCTCTCTGGCCATTTCTTTCCCACAAGTAACACAAATATACATTTATGTCTCACCTAACCGTCGTATTGTTCTCTTCATAATTTTGCCTGAAGGGGTCTCTGGAAGGTACGCACCTCCTGCAAAGGTGGCTCCACACTTTGTACACTCCCAGATGCTGGTAGACGTTCGCTTCACCGCTTTTCTTCCGCACTGTGGGCACTTGTGCTTTTGTTTCATCTTTTTTTCTATTTCTTCCACTCTTTTTCTTAATTTTCTTCCGTATCTGGCTCCGAATCTTCCCACTGAACCACCTCTCTCATCACGGCCCTAATTTCTTCACCCTTCACCTTGGAGGTTCTCACTGTCTGCATCACTTCGTCTAGACTGAACCCTCCTATTTCTCCCTTCTGCATGGCACACACTCGCTGTTCTTTATCAGTGGCCACTGTTATTCGGGAGTCCATGGCTTTTTCTTCGTCCAGAGAAGGATCTAATAAGAGCACATCTCCCAGTTTTACAAAAGTACAAGGTATTGCGAGATCTCGCACTGGCAAATCAACGTACTCTTCAGTGGGGGTTCCGTCTTCTTCCAGGACCTGCATCTTGGTGGTGGCTAGAGCAGCCATGGCTGCAATACCACAGGCATCAATTAAATTTCCATCATAATCTAATATGTGCAAGTCCACGAAGACTAAGCGCACCAGCTCACCTTCTTTCACACATAACTTGATGGTATCGATGGCCTGGGATTCTCTGATCCCTCTATCCACTACCCGGGCCAGCTCTACTGCATTCTGTCCGGGAGGACCTGCCTCAAAGTCAGGAGCGGCCATGGGAATTAACTCTGCTCCTGTTATCATCACTCCTTCGTTGGGAGTGTCAGAATAGGGCTCACCTGCATCCACTTTAATCCCTGCAAACACCTTGGTTCCTCCCAATGTAACGACAGCAGAGCCTTCTGCCTTCTCCACCGAACTAACCTGGATATCAAGCGGACGGTACTCATCCAGACCTCGTTCATCCTCTCGTTTCCTTTCTTTTGCCAGCTCCAAAAGATACTGTTTCTTAATCAGGGGGAGAATTTCACTCATATTCAGCACCTGCATATTTCTTCTTCAAAGCCTCCACCTGCAGAGTGTACACTTTCTGACAGCCTCTAATAGCGAGGGCGATGGCTTTTTCCACTTCTTCTTCAGTCAACTTTCCATCCATCTGTAACAAGGTGATTTGATCTGATCGAGGAATAATAGCTACTGGCATATCTGCCTGTCCCTCATTATCTTCTTCCTTGCACAAATCAAGCACAATCTGATCATCTACTTTTCCCGAAGCGCAGGAGGGCACCAAATCTCGCATGGGGATTCCTGCATCTGCTAATGCTACTGAAGCAGCAGTAATTCCCGCACATCGGGTGCCTGCATTGGCCTCCAGTACTTCCACTGAGATCTCGATCATGGATTTGGGATAGTAGTGCATCAAAATGGCAGGCTCCAATGCACCCTGCATTACTTTTCCTATTTCCACAGCCCGTCTATCAGGTCCGGGCCTCTTTCGCTCTTCCACAGAAAAGGGGGCCATATTATACCTGCAGCGTAAAATTGCACGATCACTTCGTTCTAAATGTCTTGGCAATACTTGCTTAGGCCCATAAACTGCTGCATATATTTTATTCTTCCCCCATTCTATATAGCAGGATCCATCTGCTCGTTTCAATACACCTGCCTCAATGTTGATCTCACGCAGCTCCTCTGCGTCTCTTCCATCAATACGTTTCATTCTATCACCTACTGAGAAAATCATTGATCCTGTCTGTTAACCCAGGGATATGGGCCTCTCTGTCTACCATGTGGCACGCCTTGGCTGTTAATTCCTTTTTTCCTCCTCGAATCCAAACCAGCCCATTCTGGCCCACTGTTATTATACTCCCTGTTTTCTCTTTTATCAACTTGATCATAGACCCCTTTCTCCCAATGAGTCGGGGTACCCGGGCGGAGTGAATCTCAATGACAATGCCATTGTCCAGCTTGCCGTATGGTCGTTTCGCATACAGAGAGGTCTCAAATATCTCAGAGACTCTGACAATTCTGGCATACACCATGTCACCCACTTTGAGAGAATCATATCTGCCAATGTATATATCTTTATCACTCAAGAGCGCTTCATAGGGTGAGTTTATATCCACTTTCCACCCATTGAATCGCTCGTACGATATAACACCAATAACAGCATCTCCCTGCTTGGGGATGTATTTGCCTTCCAGGGAAACCACCCGTATCCTCCGTCGGTCTACATAAGTAATCCCTACCACATTGGCATAGATCTTTCCCTGCTCTTTGTAGGTTCCACTTTCATGAATATAGTCGCCCTCTGCCAGAAATGTGCCTGGTACTACCATATCCTTATTCTTGATGTGTAACATAAACATTCCTCATAACAGCTTTGTTTCAGCATCTCCTTTGGTTAATGCATTGACCATATGGTAAAACTCCTCTTCCATCCCTCCGGGAATATCTAATACTGCAATGTAAGAACCATCTTTCTGCCATTCTTCTCTTAGTACCTTGCCAAATTCCTTCACTTTGAAGTACTTTCCTGTATACTCAGCAGGGATCTTCACCGCAATCCGTTTTGTTTCCACCCGTAAGGGAAGCAATGGTCTCAACTTTTTGATGATTTCTGCTACCTGTTCATCCACATCTTTGAACAGATCAATATGCACTCGTGCTTCTTCCATTGCATTTTCGATCCTGGCTGGAGGATGAGGAAGCCTTGTATGGGGATCCACAGCGTTTCTGCATATTAACTGCACAATTTTCCTTCGTTTCTCTTCCAGCATCTTCTTGCGCTGCTCTGTGGTCAGCTGGATTTCTCCTTTTTCTATGATTGTTCTGGCCACTTTGAATACATCTGTGGTTTCAAAAACCATGGCCAAACTCTCCTGGGAAGCTCTGTCTCCGGTTCCTGCATCGGTGAAAATGAATTCTGCTGCCAGAGCTTCCTCAATGGGTATGTCCTCGCTGACGATCCGTGGGTCTACCAGGATCTCAAATTTTTCACCATGAGATTTCAACCGGGCAATTACTGCCTCATCTACAGAAACCATTTTAACACCGCTTATCTTTTAACCCTTTTATGGTTCCGGATACTCCTTTTATCTTTGTACGTACCTTTTTGTTTCCTATCTCTTCCACCAGTGAAAGACACATAATGATTTCGTCCACACTGCGCGTATTGCAGGAAACGATTCCTTCTTTGTTCTCGTATTCATGCACCCACAGAGACGTTCTGGATGCACCGAGTTCTCCGAGGAATTCCAGACAAGAATTCCATATATCTGTAACTATCTCTTCCCTTTTAAAGTTTTCTTCACAGATCACCTGGAATCTGATGTAGCGCCTTTTTTCTTTTAGAGTTTTTTTGGTCATTTAAACCCCTCTAAAACCTTTTTAGGGAAAGTATAGATGCAGGCCTTGGCCTCTCCATAGTCTAACCCCAGTATTTTCCCCAACGCAACCAAGACTCGAGGTGATTTCACCTGTTCAGCAGCAGAAGCACCACTGGTGATCACCATGGGGGCATGATACTTTCTGGCTAGAGTAACTGTTTTCTGGAGATGAGTTAACACTCGTGCTCTCACATACCCTATTGTACTCTCAATCTCTTTGAAGGAAAGCTCTAGCGCAATATTGTGTTCAGCTGCCAGTCTGGCCTGGACAGAATCAAAGGGATAGGGACGTGACAGCACATTAACCCACCGAGAGTTCAAAAATTTCCGGTTTTTCTGTACTGCTCCACCCTTTGCAAATACCAGATCTGCTTTGGGAAGAGATTTCAGCTGGAACAATGCCTCTACCTCTACTCCAAAAAGCCCTCTTCCAGTCCGCTGAAAGTCTCTCCAGGGCAAGACCTGACATACTTGTTCGAAAAGTTCTGAAGGATAGCCCCTCAAATCAATGGCCAAATAGCTCTTCTGCATAACGAATCGCATCCTCAACTCGAAAGGGGTAGCTCTGTATGTGGATTGTGATCTTCACCTCTCCACTGTCTTTGGCAACGAAGTTGCCGTGATACAGTTCCTGTTTATCAACCCGGATATAGAGGTTCCCTTTTTTATCTATTCTCCTTTTCAAATCATCTTTGAGCTGTGCAGCAAAATGCTCCTTCATCATATTGACTACACTGGCGATCTCTTTGGTTCTGGTAATAGTGGCTTCAAAAATAGAGATCGGATTCCCGAAATACCCAGTTACTGTGCGCTTTTCAAAGGTAGGATACAATTTCTTTAGCGCCTTCAATACGCTTTCCTCCTTCTCTGTAGCATGACACAAAGTCTGTATTGTAATATGGCCAATTTCTATCATCGTTTCTTCTTCGGTCTAAGTTTTTCAGCGCCTTTTCCCTTTTTCCGTAATCCGTGACTCTTTTTTGCAGCAGAGGTTTTTCCTCGTAACCCTCTCTTTTTCTGGTTTTGGACCCACTGGAGCTCAGGATCATTCTGGATTGCAGGATGGTGGGGATCTACAAGAATAACCTCGAAATACTTGTGTTTCCCGTCCTGAGCCACCCAGTATGAATTGATAACTTCCATGTTGGGGTATTTTCGAGCCACTCGTTCTTCAGCCATCCACTGCAAATTCTTGCGCATAGTGATCTTTCTGACACCCATGCTCTTTGGCTTCCGATGGGCTGAAGGTCGCTCTTTTCTTCTCCCGCCTCTGCGAATCCGGGCTCTGACCATGACAAATCCAGGTTTTGCTTTGTAACCGAGAGTCCGTGCTCTATCAGGACGGGTAGGTCTCTCAATTCGAGTAATCACATTCTGATTTCTCCATTTGGGCAATCGTTCCCGCATCAATTCCTTCACATAGGTTTTATCGGGTGATTTCCACGCTTCTCTCACATATTTATAATATCCCATGTTGATACCTCCTGTGCGTTCAGCTTAAAAGCCACATCCTCGGAAGTAGCGTTAGAGTATTTCCTGTCCCTTATAAATATATTTGTGTATCCTTCTCTTCACGTACCTTTTGCCTCTGCACAATTACAGAAGACAATGCATCCTCTCTGATCCAGTGCATATAAAGGTTACACAAAAGGGAAAGGCACAAAAAACAAAGAGAAAAAGCAAGAACTACATCAGATACCTATTGATGCAGAAAGAAATGGGATACTCTAATTCACTTTCATGTTTATATTTTGCCATTTTACACATTTTTTCCTTCTTTCAATAAGTACACTCTGGAATTATGAATCAGGTTCTCATAAAAACTGGAAAATCAAATAAAAGACTCTCAGGGCAAAAGGGTTATCCAATGCATTTTTTAAGAATATACAATTTGCGCAATTAATATTCACAAAATTATTTAAACAATTGTTACCTATTCTACACGGAGAGAGAGGGTTGGCCCAGAGAGGATCTTATGTTAATGGTCTGGCTGAAGAAACAAGAAGAGTTCCAAAAGGTGTGTAGAGGTAAGGTTGTTTTCTTTTCTGTAGAGGGTAGTTTGCTGCATTACTTCTCTCCAGCCAAAGTCAATGAAACAGACGTTCTCTATGCATTCCATAGTAAGACACCTCTGCCCCTTCGAGACCATTATGATCTCCACGATGAAGATGGAATACACGTCTACCAGTTAATGGAAGTGGATGGGCTGTACTGTCTGGATTTAGATCTCCCCAAGAATGTGGTCAATTCTGGATTGCTTTCTATAGAAGAAGCTGAAGCGTATTAACCGAATCCAAAAATGAAGGAAAATCAGTATATTGCTATTCACTGCTGGTAGATGAATTTATATATTGGTGACAAAATCTTTTCCTGTGGAATGCATACTCTTTGACCTGGATGGTACACTCTTTGATACAGCTCAGGCAATAAGAAAAGCAGTGCAAGAAACTGCTGATACTTTCCAATTGGATCTGGATATAGACCAGGTGATCAATAACACCCTGAACATGCTGGAAGGTCGGAAGAGCAGGTTGAACTTTTTGATTATTGCTTCTCATTATGGATTTTTGAGCTGGAAAAATCCTTTGAAAATTTTTAGCATAAAAAAATTTTATGAAGAGCGGTTTTCTGCATACACTGGGGAAAGTACACTTCTCCCAGGTGTGAGGGAAGCCCTGGAGCGTCTTTCACATTTTCGGCTGGCTGTAGTCACTGCCCGAGGAAAAGAATGGACGTACACCTCTTTAAAAGAGCACAAGATCGCCAGCTGCTTTGAGGTGATAGTAACCACCGATGATGTGAAAAAGGAAAAGCCCCATCCAGCTCCCATACTGGAGGCAGTATCCCTGTTGGGGGCTGAGCCTGCAGCCTGTCTGTATGTGGGTGATCTTCCTTCAGATATGAGGGCTGGAAAGAGAGCAGGTGTGAAAACTGCTGCTGTTCTCACTGGACTGTCATCCAGAGAAAGGCTGGAACAAGAGAATCCTGATTTTATATTTGAAAATATTGCAGAATTAGCATCTTTTTTGAGTTCTGATTGGATTAAAGATTAAAACTACAAATTAGCATCTATTGATCCCGGATTGCCCACTGCATGACCACCATTCCATTGGCAGACAATTACCTCTTATCCCGAGAAGGTGATACACTATAAAGTCAGATAGCTGCTTGAACTGTGAGCAAACAGTGAGTGAGCAAAACCTATAAATGTACAGAATGAAGTGAAGTGTGGTGATCACATGGTAAGCTGGAGTCGCGCATTCAAAGGCGCAGCAGGAATCATAGGATTTTCCATCATATGGTGGTTCATTGGAGGGATTCTCATTGGAGCTGGAATCATTATTTCAGGGATGGGATTCAGCATCTCTTCGTTCTCTCCAGGTGCTTCCTTTTTCGGGTGGTTCCTTGGTGTGATATTGGTCTTTATCGGTATTATTGTGGGAGCTCTCGGAACGTTGGCTGCTCAGCTGAAAATCCTATCAGAAATCGTGGCTGAAGAAGTTCAAGGGAAATAATTTATAATTTTTTTTCTTTATTTTATTTTATATCAAAAACTAAATTCATAAAAAGAAAAAAAGAAGAATACCAAGAGAAAAAACCAGAAGGTCTCACATTCTCCTGCAGCTGCAATCCTGAACAGCTGGTGTGGAGAGGGAGAATCAGCAAAGGCTTTTAAAGATGCACATACTATATAATCCAATGAAGATTTCAGAAGTATTATGCAAATCTGTATTAGTGAAATCACGTATTTATGGGGTGGATTACGCTGTTAATCCCTATACAGGGTGCGAGCACAACTGTGCCTACTGTTATGCTGTTTTCATGAAAAAATATGGGGACTATCAGGAGGAGTGGGGTAAGTTTGTGGATGTGAAAATCAATGCCCCCACTGTGTTGAGAAAACAGATCAAACGTACCAAGAAGGGGAGAGTGCTCTTTTCCAGCGTTACCGATGCATATCAGCCAGTGGAAAAACACTATGAAATAACCCGGAAGTGTCTCCAGCAATTTTTGAACACTTCATTTTACATTTCAATTCTCACCAAATCCTCCCTGGTTACCAGAGACATGGATATCCTCCAGACCCTCCCCTGTGAAGTAGGGGTTACCATTACCACGCTGGATAGTGACGTAAAGGCTGTCTTAGAACCGAATAGCTCTCCAGTGCCAGAACGGCTGGAAGCGCTCCGCACACTGCATGACGCTGGTATTCCTACCTATGCTTTTTTCGGACCCATTATTCCCTTTCTATCAGATTCCCAGGAAGCTATCACCAAAATGTTCAATGTGTTAGATGATTATGTTCGGTATGTTATTGTGGATAAGATGAACCTGTACAATTCAGCCTGGAAGAGAATCCAGCCCCGCCTCAAGAAATGGAGACCTGAGCTCATCCCTCAATTCAATTCTCTCAGATCTCATTCCTACTATGAACATATGTTGAGAAAAAGGATTATGAAAGCAGCCACTGTCCCTGTTGAGTTTTGTTTCTGAAATTCCAGTATTTTCTTAGGTATTCTTCAGAGCTAGGGATGAAAAACTTGAAGCAGTGATTTAGTTGCCAGCTGATATCCACTTTCAATGATATACAATGGGATGAAATCCCTTTCTTTTCATATGCAAAAGAAGGAAAAGGGAAAAAAATAGTTGGAAAAAACTCCAGCTAGGGTATTTCAATCGATTCAATACATTTCTGTTCACTCATCAGTTCACTGGCATGTACAGCATCAGGGTTGACTGACTTGGCCACTCCTGTCCATATGGGGATGGTTATGGTATTACAAAACAAATCCGGAGGTATGCCCATCCCCTTTGCAGCAATCAGTCCAGGACACACTGCTGGCATTTCTCTTTTCATGGTCAATGTATTGCCTTCAACACTCAGCTCAAACTCATGAGGTGGTTTTGCCATACTCAAAAACCCGCGAAAAACTTTTTCCATATCCTCAATGCCAGAACCCGAAATGCCAGCTCCTTCTTTTATACGGTTTCCAATGATAGTACCCATTTTCTCTGCAAAATCCTTTGTCACTTCAATAGCTTCATCGCCATACTTTTCTTTGAATGCTGAAGTCAACCCCATGAGCCCGCTCATATGTTGCACAACTCCCTGAAATTCCGGTGAAAATTCTTTTTCCATATTCAACACCTGTCATTTTGTGTCTGTTGTTGCATATAAATCTTATGTTTCCTGGATCAGGATCACAAAAAATTCACCAATAGTTATTCCATGTGCATCTTGAAATCACATTTCTTCATCGATCCCCTTGTAGTACTGCCAATAATCAATGTTTTTCACAAAATGCGTACGTTCTCTAACCAACGTAAGATTTTCTCCATCAGAAAAAGCTATTAATTGGAAATTTGCAGTTTAGATGGGTGATTCAGTATTAATATCTGTAGTATAACCACACTTAAATTCCTCAAATAAATTTCTTTGATTTCAGAAAAGTGAGAAAACAGCTCTTGCCACAAAAGTACAGCCGAGACAAATGCTTTCCATCCCGCCATCCTTCTAAAACGATCCTGTCTCGGTCCTTGATGTTGAATTCTCTCCCACAGTTTTCACATTTCTTCAACTTCTTCATTGTTACTCCCCTGCAGCTTCTGCAGCCTCTTCCAATGCTCGAGCATACAGTTCTTTGATGGTGTGATCTCGGCAGTTCCTGCATACAGTAACACGAAATTGATCAATCTCGTAATCAAGGAGAATATCTGTTTTCCAGTTTGTATCCTTTTCTGCTCCACAGAAAACACATCGCATGCTACATAGGAATGTCCCATGTTTATAAGGTTTTGGCTAGCCACTGAACCAGCAAATCAGGAGCCGCAACCACGGCAATTGATTGTCAATTAATTAAATACTAACCTGAGAGGCAGAAGAGAAATGAAAAAGCACCCTGCCGCATGTGGTATAGTACTTCCATTGAATAACTATATATATGGGAGGTGCTCAAATGAATATGAGGTGGACAAAATGGCACCAAAATCCAGAACTGAAGAGTTGACAAATCTGCTGAAAGATCTGGAAGCAACTACACCAGACATAGAAGCATCAGCCATCGTGTCAGTGGATGGATTGATGATTGCTTCTGCCCTCCCCCGGGATGTAGAAGAAGATCGAGTGGCCGCCATGTCTGCAGCCATGTTATCCTTAGGTGAGAGGACAGCAACTGAGTTGGCCCGTGGTGGATTATCTGAGGTGTATGTCAAGGGAGAGAATGGATATGTCGTTTTAATGGCTTCAGGTGAGAATGCAGTTTTGACTGCACTGGCTCGAAAAGATGCCAAACTAGGACTCGTCTTCTTGGATATGAAGCGGACAGCAGAGGAAGTGGGAAAGCTGATATAGGAAAAGGCTACTCACTCTTTGCCCAGAAAATCTTACTTTTTACGTAATTGATCAGGGATTCTTTCATAATTCAAGGTCCCAAGAATTCTTGTGTTATCCAGCATG
>Ga0209635_10002992_pt1 | contig 13081 bp, 10 predicted proteins | sample DeeMarSWOR230_32_FD_187463 | JGI IMG/M metagenome (GOLD analysis project Ga0209635, IMG submission 187463) | Marine sediment microbial communities from White Oak River estuary, North Carolina - WOR-2-30_32 (SPAdes) (version 2) | ecosystem: Environmental > Aquatic > Marine > Intertidal zone >...
CTTTATATGACCTAAAAAAAGACTCGACTCCTTTTCTGTAAGCAAAATAGTAAAGCAGTGTTATTTAAGACTGATAATTCAAGACCTGACCCTATGATTTCTTTTGTTCGGTCAACTTATTACTTTTGGCGCATGCCACGCAATTGGTTCGTCCAAACTGCTAAAAAACAAAGCTTTCCGGACGGACACTAAATAAAAAACACCGATTATGGAAACATAACCTAAACCTTGAGAGCCATATCAAACCCTTCCCTGACGGCATCAGTTATCTTCCTTGGTTCTTTGGCGTCTCCGATGGTGACCACCTCCATCTTACCCTGTTTTACTTCTTTTGCAAGATCATCCACAGATTGAGATCCAACAGCAATAATCACCGTATCTGCAGGGATGGATTCCTTTCCCTTTTCTGTTTCCACTAGTACGGAATCTACAGTGATCTCGATGAGCTTCGTTTTGGGACGGAGTTCTACACCCATAAGTCTGAGGCTCTTCATCAGGGACCATCGGGTGCTGAGTCCCACATTGCTGGCCATTCGCTCCAATATGTCGATAACGGTTATCTTCCGCCCGGCGCGATAGAGGAGTTTTCGAACCAGGTCGAAATCATCCGCCGAATGGTAGAGTAAAAAGGTGAAAGTCTCGGAGTCCACCACACCAAGACTTGCTACGAGGAGCGCCGTTTCGCATCCTGTAGCACTCCCTCCTACGATGACCACCTGCTTTCCGATATTTGGCACCATATCATTGAGGACGTCCCACGCACTGATGACGTGTGGCAGAGTGATTCCAGGAACCTTTATCTCAATGGGCCTGGCACCGGAGGCCACAACTAATACATCGGGGTGCTCTTCTTCAACCACCTTCGAGGTCAAAGTGGTATTAAGTTTTATTCTTACGCCAGAGATTGCCATACGATTTTCCAGGCTTTTCACGACATTCAGGAACTCTCTCTTCCCTGGTGATGCGGCGACCAGATTCACTTGTCCTCCCAAACGGTCCTCTTTCTCAAAGAGGGTTATAATATGACCTCTCTGTTTCGCTATTAATGCAAACTCCATCCCTGTGGGGCCCCCGCCCGCCACGAAGATTTTTTTCTTGACTTTTGCATTTTTGATTTCTGTATCAGCTTCACGGCCCACCCGAGGGTTAAGAGTACAACACACTGATGAACCAGAGAGGAGAGAGTCGAAACAGGCCTGATTACAGGCAATACAAGGGATGATCTCATTGAATCTCCCCTTTTGAACTTTGATCGGCAGTTCTGGATCAGCCAGGAGAGGTCTCCCCCAGCAGATCATGTCCGCAGCACCAGACCGCAAGGCCCTCTCTGCTACAAGAGGGTCTCCTAACCGATTAGAGGCGAAGATCGGAACCCCTACCTTCTCTTTGATACCACGAGCAAGGTAAAGAAAAGCACCCAGAGGGACGTTGGTTGTAATCTGGGGGATGTAACTTTCATGCCACCCTCCTGTGACGTTGATACTATTTACCCCAGCTTTTTCCGCCTCGGTACAGAAGAGAGCAGATTCTATATTCGTATGACCTCCTTCCATGAAGTCATGTCCAGAGACCCTAATCCCCATGGTAAAATCTTTTCCGACGACCTGCCTCACCTTTTTTAACACTTCCAGTCCGAAGCGCATTCGATTTTCTATGGGACCGCCATATTCGTCTGTTCGGTGATTTGTTACGGGAGATAAAAATTCGCCAATGAGATAGCCACCAGCCGCCAAAACCTCAATGTAGTCGAATCCTGCTTCCATGGCACGCCTTGCCGCTTGAGCATAAGCCTCCTTGACCTCTTCGATGTCATCTCTCGTCATATCCCGAGGAACTTCACCGGAGATTGGACTTGGTATAGCCGATGGAGCGATAGGGGGCACTCCTGTGTAAGAGGATGAAGCGAAACGGCCCATCTGCATGAGCTGAATCCCGATTTTAGCATCGGTATCTTTGTGAAGTTCGTCCGTGAACTCCCGAATGGTGCCAATATATTTGTCGTCAAAGAGGCCCAGCATGAAAGGGGTACTTCCGACCCTATCTATGGCAATAGGACCGATGATCATGAGACCAACCCCACCCCTCGCCCTCTCCCGATAGAAGGCTTTAAACCGACTGGTGAAGATATAGTTGTCCGTATAGGCAAGGGCCATTGCAGGCATCACAATTCTATTCTTTATTGTGAGATGATTAATGGTGATCGGTTCGAAGAGTTTAATGAATTTCAAGTGCGACCTTTTGTAGCCTATTTTTTTACGGGTTTCCATTTTGGAAGACTTATTTCCGGTGATACATCGTCAAATATAACTTCGAGTTCCATGCCGTTTTTTATGTCCTTTAAATCACATTCAACGATAGTGGAGAGCATCCGCGGCCCTTCCTTGAGATCTACTAAGGCCGTTACATAAGGTAGATCAGGCATGAATGGAAAAGGAACGCCAACCTCATTGATTGCAAAGGCATAGAGTGTTGCTCTGCCTGATGCTTGCACCCATTCGCTATTGTCACTTAGACATTCCGTGCAGTAGAGATAAGGTGGGTGATCGATATGACCACAATCTTTGCATGTTTTGAGCAGAAGCTTGTGTTGCTTGGTGCCTTCCCAAAATGGCTTTGACCATTTTGTGGGAACAGGCAATGGTTTTTTAAGATCATCATCGGTGAGTTTGAACTTTTCTTTCAGTGTGTTGACATCCATCTATTTGCTCCTTTGTTTTGTATTCATGATCATCAAAACCATAATTAGGGAACTTTATTTCCGAGGATCGTGAAATGGACATCGGAATATGCTCCGCCGCCACAGTTAAATATGAGGAACTTTGCATCCGGAACCTGAGCTTGGCCCGCTTTCCCCTGTAACTGGCGCACAGACTCAACGAACAAGGCAAAACCAACGCCAGTCCCTGTGTGGCCAAAGCTTAATGCCTCTCCATTGGTCGTGGTGGGGTATTTTCCACCAGGGCTTGTCTCTCCTGCCTCTACAAGCGCCCCGGACTTGCCCGGTTCACAAGCGCCCACAGCATCCATGATGAGGAGGTCCAAATGTGGGTAGGCCCCATAGATTTCGAAGATATCCATGTCCTTTGGCCCTAGTCCGGCCTGTTCATATGCGTCATTTGCAGCGGGCATAAAGAATTTGTACATTGTGCCCATATCCGCGAAACTCGGCACGGCACTGGCGATAAACCTATGGGAGTAGCGCGAGCCGTGACCAAGGAGATACACCGGTTTAACGCCGATCTTCTTGGCGATCTGCCGAGCTTTTTTTGCGGTTGTCATGACATAGGCACTTCCTCCGTCACAGAGCATATTACACATTAAGGCGGTGAGCGGGGCCGCGACCATTTTGCTCTTCAGCACGTCTTCTATGGTTATTTCCTTCTTATTGAACATAGCATTCGGCTGAAGACAAGCCCACTTGCGGCAAGCTACGGAAACGGCGGCAATCTGTTCGATGGTGGTACCCGAATGTTCCATATATGCGTTGGCCATCATGGCTGCCAGACCGTTGTAAGTCATGCCGTAGGGAACTTCCCATTCCGGACTCGATCCTGCATGGGCAAAATACTTAATTTGCTCATTTGCGCTGAACTGGGAAAAGCGCTGTGCATGCACCACCAGAACCGTATCCGCTTCACCGGACTCGAGTATTCCTTCTGCAGTTTTCACAATGGAACTGCTTGAGCCTCCACCCGATACCGTAGTCGCATATATTCTGTTGTTCCTCGCACCTATTGCCTCCGGCAGATGGCCAAAGAACATTTCCGTATTGTACTCGGCACCCATGATGTGCGCGGCAGTCAAAACCGCACCAACATCTTTCATATCGATTCCGGCATCTTTTACTGCGTTCCTTGCTACAGTATAAGCAATCTCAAACTCGCTCCGCTCAGGAAACATACCGTGGGGCACCTCACCTGTCCCTATTATTGCAAAATCACCTTTACCCATTGTTAAACCTCTTTGTTTTTACGTGCTTTATTTTCAAGTAATCGCGACATTTTGAAATAACAAATGACTAATAAGTCATATTACTCAGGCCCTACGAAAAGTCAATAAAAAATTTGGGTGAATTTGCCGAATTATAAATAAATTAATGATTTCAATAAATTATTTCTGGTTTTAGTATTCTTTTTTTTCTCTTGACAAATTCTTAGAAATTTTATATTGGTACTGAACCATGAGTCATATATTTCCTCTAAAATCCAAAAAGTCTAAAAAAGAGCATATCATTAATAAAGCGATTGAGTTTTTTTCTAATAATGGTTTTACAGGCACAAGGATTGACGATATTACGGAAGCTCTCGGTATTGCAAAAGGTACCTTTTATCTCTATTTCAAGAGCAAGAAAGAACTGCTCATAGATTGCATCGGACAATTGACCACCATTGTCGTGCCGAAAGAGGTTTGGGAAGATATCCGCAAGGAGACCGACTTTGTTTCTCGGCACGAAAAGAGGCTTGTTGCCTTTCTCAAGGCCTTCCCAACTTTTTTTGGCATACTCAACCTGCTTAAGTCCTGTATTCAGAGCAATGATCCCGTTCTGGTAAAAAAAGCGAGTGATACATACAAGATGCTGGTGAACCCTTTGAGAAAAGACCTTCGCTGGGCCGTTGAGCATGGAGTTGTAGGAAAGGTGGATGAAGAGGTCATCAGTTTCATTCTGTTCGGAATGGGTGAAAGCGTGGGCTACCTGCTCATGATCGACCCCCGGTACTCTCTCGAATACGTAACAAAGATAGTGATGAGTCTTTTCTCAAAAGATGGCCTTCTCCCCCAACCCAAAACACTGAGTGAATCTAAGACAGAATATTATTGGAATGTGATGGATAGTAGAGGTCCAAGAATTCGCCTTAGACACATCCGCTTTGATGGAAAAGATTATGTTTGTGGAGCTGTTGGAAGCGGGGAGTACCGGATACCTCTTACGAATTTTGTCTCGATGAACCTACATCAGGAAGATAACCAAATCTCAGCTACATTGTCTACAAAAAACGGTGAGGAAATTACACTTAAAATCGATGGGAATATACCTATCTCTGGTGAATCTCAATTTGGTCAGTATATTATTGCGCTGAAAGATGTAACTTGTATTTCTTTGATCCATGGTGATGATGCATCCGCCTCAACCCATTAAAAATAGGAGTTTTTGCAGATGTAGATGATAACCCTTTAGGAGAAACTGCCATGGGAGACAAAAGATACGAACATATTCTGTATGAGAAGAAAGAACGGATAGCAACGATTACATTTAACCGACCCAAGGTGTTTAATGCGATCAACGTAGAAATGGCAGAGGAATTAAAGGACGCTCTTTCGGACTTCAAGGACGACGAAGAGACGAAAGTGGGAGTATTGACCGGATCGGGGGAAAAGGCCTTTTGTTCAGGCGGAGATATAAGCATGTTCTCTGAAAAACTGACGGATACAACGGCAGTGTATAAATGGTTAAGGACAGGGGAGGATATTCATCGATTATTAATGGAGAGGATAGAAAAACCCATCATTGCAGCCGTTAATGGATACTGCTATGCAGGCGGGTTAGAGATGGCCCTGGCATGCGATTTCATCATCGCCTCTGATAATGCCTCTTTTGGATTAGCGGAGATTACAATTGGAGTTCTCCCTGGATGGGGTGGTATGACTCGGCTCCCAAGGGCCATTCCTGTGAGGAAGGCAAAGGAGATGATCTATACCGGGGAACCAATCAGCGCTCAAGAGGCAGAAAAGATCGGTTTAGTGAATAGAGTCTTTCCAAAAAGTCAATTATATGAAGTCGTTAACGAAATTGCGAAGAAATTGGCCAACAAATCCTCCTTAGCCCTGCGAATGGCAAAGAAGGCTATGAATTACGGATTGGAGGTATCGAGTATGGACGCAGCCCTTTTTGTGGAAAGAGGGGCGACCTGTATCGTATCGGCAGGCGAAGACTCTCAAGAAGGTATTCGTGCTTTCTTGGAAAAAAGACCTCCAAAATTTAAATAATCATTATGTTTCGCTTGAGGTAAGAAATGGACTTCGCTTTCACAGAAGAACAGAAATTGTTAAGGGAAAGCATGCGGGAGTTTGTGAACAAGGAAATCAAAGGAGATTACGCAAGGGATCTGGATGAAGATCCAACGAAGATGTTTATCGATGACGCCATGTGGCAGAAGATAAAAGATCTCGGAATATTTGCCGCTTCGGTACCAGAAGAATATGGTGGTTTGGGCGGCAGTTTCATGGATGATGTGATTATCGCGGAGGAATTTGCAAGGGGATCATGTGCTGTTGCAATGTCTTTTGGAGCGACGACCGGCTTTGGCGCGAGGACTATTCTTTTTAGTGGAAACGAGGAACAGAAGAAATATTTTCTTCCTAAGCTAGCACAGGGGGCAATTAAGTTCTGTATGGCTGTAACAGAGCCGGGAGGGGGCACTGACATCTTAGGGGCTTTAAAGACAGTTGCGCGTCAAGAGGGGGATAATTTTATCGTCAACGGTCAGAAGATATTTATTACAAACGCTCATAAAGCGGACTACCTCTTAACTCTTGTGAAGACGGATGAGACAGCTTCCAGGAAGTCGAAGTCTTTATCACTCTTCCTCATTCCGGTGAAAGACAACCCGGGTATAGAAATCGTTCCTATAAAGAAATTTACAATCAAGGGGGCTTCGGCTTGCGAGATTTTTTTTGATAATTCTACGGTGCCTGCCAAAAACATGCTGGGGGAACTTCATAACGGCTGGTACGAACTGCTTAAAACCCTTAACCACGAAAGAATTATGGTAGCGGCCCTCACCAATGGCATAGGCCAAGCAGCGCTTGAAGATATGGTTGCTTATGCGAAAAACAGAGAGGCATTTGGCAGACCCATTGGGCAATATCAGGCCATCCAGCACAAGGTGGCCGATACGGTAATGGAGCTGGAGTTCGCGAAGCTCATCACGTACAAGGCTACATGGCTTCTGGAACAAGGCAAGCCTTGCCACCTGGAAGCCGCTATGGCCAAGCTGGTCAGTTCTGAGATGGCATTCAAGGCTACAACCCGGGGGCTCGACGTCCTTGCAGGTTATGGGGTTACTCTGGATTATGATATGCAGCGATATTTCAGGGATTCCCGACAATGTACTTTTTCACCTATCTCGAATGAAATGGTACGGAATTTAATAGCGCAGCAATACGGCCTTCCAAGGTCATACTGAAGATCCAAAAAAACAGGAGAAGGAGGATTAATATGAAGAAAGGCGGAGTAGAGAAGTCAGAGGGAGAAAAGGTAATGTTGGAGAATCTGACGGCCCCACTCAAGATAGGCCCTTTCGAGCTTAAAAACAGAATGGTGCTGGCACCCATGAACGAGACCATGTCCGGTCAGAACGGTGAGGCAACGGAGCAAGCGATTGCATATTATGCTGCTCGTGCTAAGGGTGGATGTGCGATGGTAACTACGGGTGCGATCATGGGGACGAGAATGGGATCCCAATTTGTATGGGGCAGGAATCTTCATTGCTTTCACCCCGGCCACCTTCAAGGATTGGGCATGTTAACGAAACACATTCATCACTTTGGGGCCCTGGCCTGCGCCCAGATGAGCATGGGCTTTGGTCGGCAAGGGCACTCCTATGATGAGACCTTGCTCGCACCAGCCCCTACGGCAGGTCTTCCATATGAGGCAGCCCTTGATACACAAACAAAAGGTCTCGAAGTCATTATGGCAAAGAATGAAAGAGCCCGGGAGTTTCTTACGGGTCAAATGACGCGGGAGATGAGCATCTCCGAAATCCACAGTGAACAGAAGGAGTTCGCCCGAAGCTGCCAATTTGCAGTAACTGCCGGCTTCGACATGATCGAGATCCATGCCCCCCATGGCTATCTGGAGCATGAGTTTCTCTCAGCCCTTACCAACAAACGAACAGACATGTATGGGGGGGAATGGCGGAACCGGAAACGTCTGCTCAATGATACGATGGAACAGCTTCGCTATGCTTGTCCGGGTGTGGCTGTAGGAGTTCGCATCAGTGCCGAGGAGCACGTGGAGGGGGGTTTAACCCGGGAAGAGATGATCGATGTGGCCAAGGATCTGGAGGCTCGGGGGGCAGATTATATTAGCCTTTCAGATGGTGGAGGTTATGAGGAGACGAGCCATCTGGTCGGGACCGTTGAGGCGGCAGAGCACATTCCAGGCGCGGGTGCAAACTTCAAGAAGGCCCTCAAGATCCCCGTTTTTATTGCATCGCAGCATGATCCCATAAAAGCGGACGCCGATATCGGGGCAGGCAAGTTCGACGTCTCCGCTCTCGGCCGCCAGCTTTTCATCGATCCCGAGTACCCAAACAAGGTAATGGAAGGACGCATAGGCGACATAAATCGCTGCAGAAGATGTAATATGTGCCTGATGCGGTGCCTTTCTGGGATCACCCCTGAGTGTCCTAACAATCCTTGGCTCGGCAGGGAGTATGCGATGGACGAATATAAGATAGGCCCGCGACAGAAGCACGAGCCCATTCTTATGAAAGGGGCCACGAATGCGCCAATGCCTGCCTTGGACAGGCCGTGGTGGAAGAAAGAGATCCCCGTGCGGGAAGTGCATTTTAGAACTTTCCGAGGCCCCGGTCCGAGACAGTAGCGACTTGACAAAAGAGACACTCCCCGCCCTGCCAGCTTCGTGGCGGTGGGCAAGCACGGCAAAAGAACGCCTCAGCTCCTTTTGGGGTTTGATGCAAGAAGGAGGATCAAGTAACCATGGAAATAAAGAAAGATGACTATTTTAAGATTGATCCTGAAGCCCATTTGGTCGGAGATAGCCACCCCTACGAGTATTTTCCGGGCGTTAAGTTGTGGTGGCACTCCATTGCTGCCATCAAGCGGCCAATGATGTTGGGAATTCCGAAATCGTTTATGGAGGGAATTGATCCCAATGAACTCCAGAAAGACGCTGACCCAGCCTCATTGCTCGCAGCCATGGACAAGTACGGAGTGGATATCGCCTGTCTTCTGCCTGAATCGATGATGGATACCACGGGTTATACGGGCCGCTTCTGCAGTAACGGAGAAATGGCAAAGGTGGTTGAAGCAAACCCCAACCGTTTTTTATATCAACCAAATATCTCACCAATCAAATATAAGGGCGTCAAAAACACTATATGGGAGCTCGAATACTGGGTGAAGGAAAAGGGCGCAAAGATCTTTAAATACTATCCTCCGGAAGATACCTACATAAATGATCCTGATCTCTGGCCCTTTTACAAGAAGGCCGAAGAACTTGATATCGTACTCGACATTCATACCGGTTTCGGCTGGTGTGCACCGGGAAAATTCAGCAACGGTCTGCCGATGTATTTAGATGATGTGGCTCGCGACTTTCCAAATTTGAAAATCGTCGCCTTTCACATGGGATACCCATATTGTGATGATCTAAACATGATAGCTATGGCACACAAGAATGTCTATATATGCATAAGCCTCGTAGTGACCTGGGCCGTTTCCTCTCCGCGCAAGTTCGCGAAGATGTTCGGTGAGGCCATGCGGTGGGCTGGTCCCGACAAGATCATTTGGGGCAGTGACGATCCTGCTCTTCATATCCAGATGGCATGCTCTGTCCGGGGGTTCCGGGACTTTCAGATGCCAAAAGACCTACAGGAACAGTATGGATATCCGGAAGTTACCGATGAGGATAAGCGGAAGATCTTTGGCGGGAACCTTGGGAAACTTCTGGGTATCGATACTTCAAAGAGAAGGATATAATAATGTACACACTGGGAGACGTGCCGCGAAAAGGGTTAGCCATATTTAGAGATAAGGTAGCCATGGTCTTCGAGGGCAGGCGTATAACTTATGGAGAAATGGACAATCGGGTGAATTGCTTCACCAATGCTTTGATCAATTTAGGATTGAGGAAAGGCGACCGACTTACCATCCTCGCAGAAAATAGCTACAAGTACATGGAGATTTATTTTGCCGCGGCTAAAGCCGGGATGAGTGTTACACCCCTCAATTTCAGGTTGTCAGATGAAGAGCTCACTTACATTATTAATGACTGTGAGGCGACTCTTTTTCTCGCCGGAGAAGGGTACGAAGAACGCTTCCTTGGTTTAAAGAAGGATCTCAAAGGCATAAAAAAATGGATATCCTTGGATAGGAAAACCGATGGCTCTTTATTTTATGAGGTCCTCATTCATAATTCCCCTAACACGGATCCAATGGTGGAAGTGGACGAAAATGACATGGCCATACTCATGTACACAGGGGGCACAACAGGTCTCCCCAAAGGTGTGATGCTATCCCACAGGAATATCCTGACTGCTGCATATGGCCTTATTATTGGTTATTCTTTTACCTCTAAGGATACAACATGTTTCGTACTACCCTTATTCCATATATCCCTGTGGCCTGTCCTCTGCCATCTCATGGTGGGAGGAAAAACGGTGATTCTTCGTCGACCTGACATAGGAGAGATGTTGCGAGCGATACAGGAGGAGAAGTGCACGCACATTGTTTTTGTACCCACACTCTTGACCTGGCTTGTTGATGACCCCAGGAGCAACGAATTCGACCTCTCCAGTCTCCGCCTCATAACGTATGCGGGAAGTCCAATGCCTGTTGAAGTATTGAAAAGGTGCGTCCAGAAATTTGGCAATATCTTTACCCAGGGATATGGATTAACCGAAGCTGCCCCGCTTGTTACCGTCCTGTTTAAGGAAGATCACGTTCTTGAGGGTCCAAAGGCTAAGCTGCTTACCAGCGTGGGTAAAGTAGGTCTACCGGTTGAAGCTCGAGTTGTAGATGAGAATGACACCCCTCTTAAGCCAGGGGAAGTGGGCGAGATTGCCATCCGGGGAAAGAATGTTATGATGGGTTACTGGAAAAACTCCGAGCTCACCGCTGCAACATTGCGAGGGGGATGGCTCCATACAGGGGACATGGGGACGATTGATGAAGATGGCTATATATATCTAATGGATCGAAAAGCCGATATGATCATAACGGGTGGTGAAAACGTCTATCCACAGGAGGTAGAAAATGTGCTTTATGCCCACCCGGCAATTAAGGAATGCGTCGTAGTTTCAGCTCCAGATGATCGATGGGGGGAAAGGGTTCAGGCGACAGTTATTCTTAAAACCGGCCAAACTGTTACAGAAGAAGAACTTATTAAACATTGTAAGAATAAGCTTGCCGGATATAAGTGTCCCAAGAAGATAGAATTTTGGGATGAGTTGCCCAAAACATCCGTTGGAAAAATCATAAGAAAGGAGGTGAAGAAATATTTTTGGAAGGATAAAGTCAGAAGTATCTCCTAATGGCTGGGAGGCGTGCAGATGGAGCCAGGTAAGTTTTTGGATTGTTCTATTATGTAACAGACTAGAAGGAGTTCGTAAAAGAAGCAACCGTTCTATATTATTTATATTTCAAGGAAAGGAGGAAATAAAATGTTTAGAAAACAATTATTCATTTTCTTAGTGGGTTTGTTCATTTGTGGATTCATCTTCATGGGCACTGCGGTACCCGCAGCGGCGGCAAAGACGTTGAATATTGGCGCCATTTATTCATTAACTGGCCTTGGTTCCGAAGTAGAAATCGTGATGAGGAACGGGGCACAGCTGTGTCAAGAGTGGATTAACGAAAAGGGCGGGTTAACCATTGGAGGAGAGAAGTATCTTATTAACCTGATTGTTGAGGATCAAAAAGGCAATGTCGATGGGGCGGTGGCGGCAGCTATCAAGTTGGTTGAACGGGACCAGGTGAAGTTTATTATTGGTCAGGTTGTGCCTGACGTGGTCATGGCGGTAGCTTCGGTCACCGAGCCAGCAAAGGTGCTGCGTTCTTCAAATTCCGTTGGCATCCCGGTTATAGCAACCCCGAAAACACCCTATACCTTCAGACCTTGTCCGACCGTCGATCCTATTCAGATCATGGCTAATTATGATTATCTGTGCGATGCCTACCCGCATGTAAAAACAGTCGCTCTTATGAATCCAGACGAGCCTGGCGGACATTTTTTTATGTCGGTATCAGAGCAGCAGGCTCAGGGACATGGGTTTAAGGTGGTGGCTAAAGAGTTCCACAATCCTCAGGAAACACAGGATTTCTATCCGATTTGGACCAAGGTATTATCCACCAAGCCGGATGCCGTGGATACTGGCGCAGGGTTTCCTATACCCTCAGGGCTTAAATTTAAACAGGGGCGGGAGTTGGGCTTCAAAGGTCCTATTTTTAGTCATACTCCAGTTGAACTCTACACAATTTTAGATATAGCCGGCAAAGATCTTTCCACTGATTACTTCAACTCTTCTCTGGACATCCAGAGCCCTAACGTGACGCCTATGATCAAAGAGATTCAAAAAAGGTGGGAGGCTAAGTTCAAGTCACGATTCATGTTTGAAAGTGCTCAGGGCTGGGATGCTGTGTGGGTTCTGTCCCAAGCTATTGAGGCAGCCCAAAGTCTTGACCCAACCGCGGTGAAGACAGCCTGGGAGAACATGCCCAGCGTTAAAACATCGTTCGGACCCGGGCATATGGGGGGTCTGAAGACCTTTGGAGTCAACCACATAGTAGTCAGACCTACCCCTATTAGCAGGCTGCAAAATGGGAAAGTGGAACTTATTAAGTGGTATACGCCGGAAATTCCGTAAATAGTGGCTACTGCAATTGATTAGATACGTTGCCGCCTGTGAACCAAGGCATGGAAGCGGTACCATTTGTCAAGACTGTAAAAGCTTGTTCAAAGCCGGAAGCCTACTGAAAGCTCGACAGGGGAATTTAAGACAAAAGGGAGAGGAAGCCTTCACCTGAGGAGTGGCTTCCTCTCCCAGAGGTGGAGGCTTGTTTTTGACCATCCGCTAAGAACACGCTGTAGTGAGGAGCAGAGTTGAGTTTAGCCACATTGGCACAAAGTATATTGAATGGTTTAGCAGCAGGATGGATTTACGTGCTGGTAGCCGTGGGGTTGACCTTGGTTTTTGGTATTATGAACATCGTCCAGTTTGCCCACGGCGAGATATATATGCTTGGTGCCTACTGTAGCTATTTCTTGATAAAGGTATATGGCTTCAGTTTCTGGGAAGCTTTGCCCTTGGCTGCGCTTCTTGTTGGGTTACTTGGTATA
>Ga0209635_10002996_pt1 | contig 13070 bp, 16 predicted proteins | sample DeeMarSWOR230_32_FD_187463 | JGI IMG/M metagenome (GOLD analysis project Ga0209635, IMG submission 187463) | Marine sediment microbial communities from White Oak River estuary, North Carolina - WOR-2-30_32 (SPAdes) (version 2) | ecosystem: Environmental > Aquatic > Marine > Intertidal zone >...
CAACGATCTGGGGCTTTCTTACCTCCGGCTTCATAAAGAAGAAGGCCGCCACGACTAAGATCCCCAAGCCGAAACAGAGGAGGGTTACGAGTATGAAGGATCGCCTTGAACGTCTCTGCCTTTTTAAGGAAGCGAGGGTTTGGGGAGATGAATCCGGTTCCGTTGCCGTTTCTTCTCCATTCGAGTATTCTTCCTCGACTTTCAGGTAGTCTTCCAGGTCCCGATCAGAGAAGATAGGTACCTCTTCGGAGTTATCTTTTCCCGGCCTCTCATGGTTGTTTTCCTTCATTGATATTCCCTCCGAAAAAGCAAGATCAATTATCACAAGGATAGAGGAAACTTCATTGAAAGTCAACTTACCAGTAGGGGGGAGACAATTTCACCGAATGGGAATCTCAAGAGGCATTTCGCCCTTTTCATGAACCAAGAGACCCCGGGGAAAAATGAACCCCGGGGTCTCTTAGTAATATTACTCCTCCTCTTTATTCCACTAACATTACATTGGTGGCCTGAAGACCCTTTTCACCCTCAGAGATTTCAAATTCGACTTCATCCCCCTCGTGAAGGGTTTTAAATCCTTCTTTCTTAATGGCGGAATAATGGACGAATATGTCATCCCCATCTTCCCGAGTGATGAACCCATAGCCCTTCTTCTCACTGAACCATTTAACCTGGCCTCTGGCCATTACAACTCACCCCCTTCCCACTAAAATTCTTTGGTAAGTTGTAATGGCTTTCCGTTCTGATATAAGGCCGCATAATACCATGGTACTTGTACGGTCTTTATTGGTAATCCTTGAAAAACTCCTTACAACTTACACCGCTGGATTTAACCATCTTTATGATAGAAAATCAAGTAAAATTTCAGCAAAACCCTGCCGGAACATCTTCTTTGACTGAGGTCAAGGATGGATTGGGATAATCGCGTTATGGTAAAAAAGAAAAAACTCATGGGGAGCGGCTATCATGAAGTGTCCGGGGCAAGATCGAAGGCACTGGAAACCGGAAGATATTTTCGATGTTTCCTGCCCTCGATGTGGAAAGAAGATCGAGTTTTTTAAGGACGATGTCCATCGAGGGTGCAAACCCTGTGGAGCCCACGTTACCAATCCTAAAATCGATTTTGGATGTGCCGAGTGGTGTACCTATGCCGAACAGTGTGTGGGAAACCTGCCGGGGGAAGTAAAGGAAAAAAGGCGGGATTTTTTCAGGGAGAGGATCGCCTCGGAGATGAGAAAGGTTTTTGGAAAGGATCGTAAACGCATCAATTACGCCAATAAGGTGGTCCGATTTGCCGAGGAGATTTTACGCGGTGAGGGGGGAGATCCAACCGTTGTCATAGCCGCCTCTTACCTCCATGATATTGGGATCCGTGAGGCAGAGAGGAAGTACAACAGCACTGCAGGAAATTACCAAGAGCTCGAGGGCCCTCCCATCGCCCGGAACATATTGGAAAAGATAGGGGCGGATAGGGAAATGATAGATGAGGTGTGTGATCTCATAGCCCATCACCATAGCCCAGGACATATTCAAACACTCAACTTCCAAATCCTCTGGGAAGCCGATTCCTTGGTGAATTTAGAGGAGGTAACCGGTAAAGAGCTGGAAAAGATTAACGAAGTGGTCGAGATCACCTTTAAAACCTCTACGGGCAGGGGTTTGGCAAAAGCACTACTCCTCGATAACGTGAACAATCATTCATAGTTTTGATACTTACCTGATTGAATGACCACCTCATTGCCGCTGCTTCACATGACTTCAAGAGGCCCGTCGAAAAAAACACATGCAGTCTTCCCCGCCAAAATAACGTGGAGGCGTTTCATGCGGGGCAATTTCATGTTTACAAAGGTGAACCGAATGAGGGATATCTGCCCATCATTTCGGTGAAAAAATATGTGGAAAAAGGAAATTGAGGCTCGAAAATATTAATGGAAAAATGTTTCGGTTATACTTTTTTTAAGGTAATGCTATCCTTCCTCTTGGATACCGTGAACTTATCCCCACTTTTAAACTTAAATTGATCGATCAACATGAGACGACTGAGGGCAATAGTTCCCCTCTTTCCTATGGTGAGAACTTTCGGCTTCCTCTGCCTTTTCTTTTTCTCCCTTTCCGTAATAATGGCTTTAATCTTTCCGCCTTCAACCAATGCGTCAAAATACATCTTCTTGAGAGAGGCTCTGGTCTGTATTCCTAATTCCTTCATGATCTGTTTATCCGTGAACCCCGCCTTAACCATTTCGATAATGTCCTTTGATTTGTGTTTCATCTTTCCCTCCCATATTTATTTTTTCGTACTTTACTATGAAGTCCAATATTTGGCAATTAAATATAACAAAATTCATTCTTTTTTCAAAGAAAAATATGGGTAATGGTAAAAATCTGCTATCAATGTATCGAATGAGAAATTCTGAAAAAATCACATAAAAAAACGTTAATACTATTCTCATGGTGATATCCCATCACTCATTCAACACTTTGGATGACTTCTCCATCACACAGGATCCACCGCTCATCTATGAAACCCTTATGCATATGAAACTCTTATGCATCTATGAACCCTTATGATAAAATGCAGATCTTTTCCCGTGGGAAACCTTTTACCTTAATGCATGGAGAGGTTTATGAGAATCTTATGCCAAGTTCTTCTGCTGCAAAATGTTATTACATATAGTACCATTAAGTCGGACAGCCATTGGAGTACTCGATGTTTCCCTAGACTTCTTGGACCCTTTAGGATACCTTACAACCCATTCAGACATTGTCTCCCTTGCCGAAAGACCTGGGAACGATTCCAAGCTCGAATTGGGACTTAACCCGGTGGATATGGGGATGAAAACCTCCTCAATTACCTTCAGGATCGCTCCTCTCAAATACGTATTGCAACCCCTGTTTGTTTCGATTACTATTTTAAAAGCCATGAGTTAAGGGGTATTCTCGATATCCCCGAGGATATTCAATGTGAAAGACGAATTTTTCATGCAGAAGGCCTTGCTATTAGCTCGAAGGGGATTGGGCAAAACCAGCCCGAACCCCATGGTGGGGGCACTGGTGGTAAAGGAGGGAAAGATCCTGGGCAAGGGCTACCACCGAAGATATGGGGAAGCCCATGCAGAGGTCATTGCCCTGAGGAATACACCGGGTAATGTGAAGGGCGCTTCGATGTATGTAACCCTTGAGCCCTGCTGCCACCACGGATTGACGCCACCCTGTGTGGATGCCCTCATAGAAGCCGGAATGAGCCGGGTTGTGGTCGGGACACCTGATCCGAACCCAAGGGTGAACGGAAAAGGCATCCAGATTCTCCGAGATAATGGGATACAAGTCAAAGTGGGCGTTTTGGAGGAACGGTGTCGGGAGATCAATGAAGCTTATTTCAAACATATACAAACGGGGATACCCCTCGTCACCCTGAAATTTGCTCAATCCCTGGACGGAAGGATTGCAACCAAGACGGGACGCTCTCAATGGCTCAGCTCCCCGAAGGCCATAAGGTTAGCACATACGTTGCGTTCAATTCACGATGGGGTGCTCGTCGGTATTGGCACCATCCTCATAGATGATCCCAGGCTCACCGTACGTCTGGTAAAAGGAAAAAATCCTCGGCGCATCATCATGGATAGCGGATTACGCATTCCCCTGACCGCCAAGGTCCTCAATGCCGAAGGGGGAGATAAAACGATTATCGTGGCGACGGAGAAGGCGAATCGAGGGAAAGCCCAAGACCTGAAAAACTTAGGGGCAGAAATCGTATGGGCGGCGAAAAATCACCGGGGAGAGGTGGATCTGAAGGACCTCCTCGAAAAATTGGGCCGCATGGGAATAACCTCTGTATTAGTTGAAGGCGGGTCTAAGATCATCACTTCCCTGCTTAGGGAAAGGCTGGCGGATAAAATTGTGCTCATAATGGCCCCAAAACTTATCGGTGAGGGAATTGAGGCCGTAGGAAACCTGGGAATCAGGGACCTACATGAGGCCCTCGGGATTTCAGGGATGAAAACGAGGAGATTGGGGGAAGATATCGTCATCGAGGGATATCTTCAAAAAGGAAGGAACTGGCCTCCAACCGGAAATGATATCTCAAAAAGGCTCAATGGTATCCGTTCATGATAAATCGATCACGGTGTCAATGGAAATAACGGACTTCAACCGAAGGGGATATGTAGTTGACATCGATCTCATCGAATACCAGAGGGCATGGAATTTCCAAAGGGAAGTCGTGGCCACCAAGGTCAAAGTGGACTTTCCGGATATCCTGATCCTCTTGGAGCATACCCCTGTAATCACCCTGGGCCGGAGGGGAAACTACCAACACATTCAAGCTTCTCCGGAAGTTTTAGCCGCTGAGGGGATCAATATCTTTCACGTCGAGAGAGGCGGTGAAGTAACCTATCATGGCCCCGGTCAGATTGTCGGCTATCCCATTTTAAATTTAAAGAATTGGACCCGGAATGTATCATGGTACGTCTACAACCTTGAGGAAGTCCTTATCAGGACCTTAGGGGACTTCGGAATCAAAGGTACAAGAAATAGATTAAACCGAGGGGTCTGGGTGAGGGATTCCAAGATCGGCTCTATCGGAGTGGCCATAACGAGGTGGGTAACCTATCATGGCTTCTCTCTTAACGTGTCGCCCAACATGTACCATTATTCCCTCATTACACCCTGCGGGCTTAGTGGAATCCAAATAACCTCCCTTAAGGAACTCCTCGGAAAAGAGCCCGCTCAACATCGAGTAAGAGGTGGCATCTCTCGATATTTTCAACAGGTCTTCGATATAGAATTGGCAAGAATCGATATGGAAGATATAAAAAGGGGGATGCCCCACTCATCAGGAAATCCCAAGGGTTTGAGCAAAAGGACGTATCAGACAAATCCAACGGATTAAGGGATATGGGGAAAATGCCCAAACCGCCCTGGTTGAAAAAAAGGATAACGCCGGGACCGAATATCCAGAAGGTCTCCGCATTGCTCAATGAAACCCAGCTTCATACCGTATGTCAGGAAGCCCACTGCCCAAATCTGCCGGAATGTTTCTCGAGGCGAACGGCAACCTTTATGATCATGGGCAATATATGTTCCCGAAATTGCCATTTCTGTGCAGTAACCCATGGAAAACCTTCCCCTCTGGATGAGGAAGAACCGCAAAGGGTGGCCTTTGCCGCTGAACAATTGGGTTTGGAGTATGTAGTCATCACCTCGGTCACACGAGACGACTTGCCGGATGGAGGAGCAAAGCATTTCGCCAAAACCGTTCATGCCATTAAGGAACAACGACCCAAAACTGTGGTAGAATTGCTGATTCCCGACTTCCTGGGAAATCCCTCTTCTATTGAAACCATCCTTTCCACCCCGCCCGATGTCCTCAACCACAACGTGGAAACCATCCCGCGGCTTTACCCCCACGTACGACCGCAAGCCGATTACCGCCGCTCGTTGGGGTTGTTTCAAGGGGTTCGATCACGGAACTCATCCATGCTCACGAAATCGGGACTGATGTTGGGTTTGGGAGAAAGGGAATCCGAGGTGATTCGGGTTATGCAAGACTTACTGGATATCGGTTGCAGGCTCTTAACCCTAGGGCAATATCTCCAACCCTCAAAGCGACACCACCCCGTGATACGATACCTGCATCCCAAGGAATTCGATGGCTACAAAGCACTGGGGGAAAGTATGGGGTTCTTGGCGGTGTCATCGGGTCCGTTTGTCCGGAGTTCTTTTCGTGCGGCTCAAATGTACCGAAATGCCATTGGCATGTAAGAAGAGGATAATCTTTTATTCAGGGATTATCTCTCATTCAATGGGTCATAAAGGGAATATCGTTTTGACCCCATTAGGAGGATCTCCCCATTCCCATTTTTCAAGTACTCCCTCTTCGCCAAGGTTTCTCCCTCCCCGCAGCCCCTAAGGCTCTATTCTGTAACCATTTGATATCAATCACCACAATTCCCTAGGGGATTCTTGAGGAAAATACCCACTTTTTACCGTAACCTATTCCATAAGTTTCCCAGTTGCGGGAGGGACTTGATTGATGGTTTCGTAAAAAGTCCACCTTCTTCGTTGCACTGCATCTTTCGTCACTGCAGCGTACTGTATGTACGCATCATTCCTCAGGATTTGCGCGCCTTGAATTTAGAGCTTTTTACTTTGTCATAGAATTTTGACCGGTAAGTGGCCCATAAGCCCCGCCTTGTAGGCGGGGTTCGAGGAGCCCAATGGGTCGAGGGGCCCAATGGGTCGAGAGGCCCAATGGGTTGAGAGGCCCAATGGGTCGAGGGGCCCAATGTAACATGAGATTTCCTTGGCTCGCATTCTGCTCGCCACTGCGTGCCCGAGAAACCCCAACCTATGGGCGGGGAGCTTCACTTTTTAAGAGATCAGTTTGATTAGTCGGGGGATCTCCATATGGTGTTCGATTGCCAATTAACAGGGCACTATTCAGTTGACCTCAAAATACTGTATTTTTCATTGGAAAATACGGGAATTACCTTATTTACTCCTCACCGGTCATGTTTAGTATGATGAGGATGTGGCGTAGTATGCTGGTAAAAACAAATTATGCAGGAAAGCGGAATTGAAAGCCGATGCATGGAAAGCGAAAGAATGCAGCAGTCACGAAGAAGATCTCAATCCGGGAAAACGTGGGAATTCGCCATCTTTACTCAAGGTGAAGGAGGTGAGGAGAAATTTTCGAGGGGGATCTTGACAGGGAAACAATTTATCGATAAATTTCATATTAGTAACTATTACTAAATAAGGTGCGGGATTGTTTACCCCTCGAAAATTCATGATGACTAGACAGCGAAGGGTCATCCTCGAAGAGCTAAGAAAGCTTGAATCCCATCCAAGTGCCGACCAAGTATACGAAATGGCACGTCGACGATTGCCGCGGATTAGTCTGGGCACCGTTTACCGTAACTTAGAGATTCTATCCGAATACGGCATGATTGGAAAACTTGAGCTCGTAGGTACTCAGAAACGGTTCGATGGCAATGTAAGAAACCACTATCACGTTCGTTGCATACGGTGCGGCGGTATTAAAGACGTGCCTATGGAACCACTCACTACTATTGAGAATACTCTCCATGAGTTAACCGATTACGAAATCATCGGGAGTCGACTGGAATTCATTGGGGTATGTCCACAGTGTAGAAAAGAAGCAAAGGGAAGGACCAGAGATTAGGGTGGCGATGGAATTGAAAGGATCGAGGACTGAGAAGAATATGTTGACGGCATTTGCCGGCGAGTCGCAAGCCCGTGACCGTTGCACCTACTTCTCTTCTCAGGCCGAAAATGAGGGGGTTGAACAAGGGAAGCAGGGAAGAGTAATAGCGTCCATGAACCTTTTGTGAGAGGTTTCCGGAGAATGGGCCTTGCACCACATGGAGCGCGGCTCATGACGATTGTGAGATCGAAGGCTATTACTCAATTCGGGGGAGAGAGAGATGAAGGAAGAGCTTAAGCCAGGGGTTTTTTGGGTTGGTGCCATAGATTGGCACATCAGGAATTTCCATGGCTACAGCACTCACAAGGGAACCACCTACAACGCATATCTGGTTCTCGGGGAGAAAATAGCGCTGGTGGATACCGTCAAAGCCCCCTTTTATGGAGAGATGTTGGAAAGGATAAGGAATATAATCGTACCGGAAATGATAGACTATCTGGTCATAAATCATGTGGAGATGGATCACTCCGGATCCTTACCCCTCATTAGGGAGACTCTGCCAAGGGCGGAGATATTGTGCAGTCCCAGGGCCGAAGAAGAGCTGAAGCAGCACTATGGAGAGGAAATCCCCCTTAAGGTTGTGAAAACAGGGGATGTACTCGAACTGGGGGAGAAGACCCTGACTTTTGTGGAGGTTCCCATGGTCCACTGGCCGGACTCCATGGTGACCTATGTACAGGAGGATATGGTCCTTCTTCCCAACGACGCCTTCGGCCAGCATATGGCTACCAGTGAACGATTTGACGATGAGCTGGAATGGGAGGTCATTCTACCTGAACTCGCCAAGTATTACGCCAACATCGTTATGCCATACGGTGCACAGGTCTTAAAAGCCCTTGAGGCCGTAAAAGGGATAGAAATCGAGGTGATCGGGCCAAGTCACGGCCTTATTTGGAGAAAGTATATCCCACAACTGATAGCCACGTATGAAAGATGGGCGAAGGGGGAGACGGAGAAGAGGTGTATCATCGTATACGACACCATGTGGGGAAGCACGGAGAAGATGGCCAGGGCTATCTATAGAGGCCTAATGGAGGAAGGGGTCCCAGCCAAGATATACCGATTGAGTAATTCCGACAAATCGGACATTGTTAAGGATCTGCTGGAAGCACGGGGTTTATTGCTCGGTTCGCCCACCCTCAACAACGGCCTCTTCCCAGCGGTTGCCGAATTTTCCACCTACATTAAAGGGCTCCGTCCCAAGGGGAGAATAGCTGCCGTATTCGGTTCCTATGGGTGGGGCGCCGGGGCCACGAAGACGCTTGTAGCCGACCTTCAGGCCGCGGGCATGGAAGTGGTGGAGGACCTTCAGGTGAAATTCGTTCCCATTGGGGAAGAGCTCGATAAATGCGAGGGATTGGGCCGCAAGGTGGCCCAGAGGATAAAGACATCTGATAAGAGATAATCAGTTCCACGGTATAGAAGAGGGTCTGAATGGCGATTAGAGGTCGTGCATTGCATGAGGACGAGTTCACACCTGATCGGGCGCATAACGACAAAGTTTCATACGCCCAATATGAGGGAGGAGTTTTCATAAAACCCTTATGTCTGTACTTCTGACGATTCTCCTTTCCACGGGGTCCGCCTTTGCCGCAAGTGCCCCATTCAGCCAAGCCACCGAGGAATGTATCTCCTGCCACGGCTCCGCGTGGGTGAATGAATACTAGACCCGTTTTGAAAACACCCTCAGGACGAGCAACAAGATGATGCTCACCGCGTGGGACAAGGCGGCGACCAAGGGGTTTTCTCAGAATGACAGCATCTTCAAGAGGCCATCGAGAAGAAGTTGGTCGAGCAGTAGCTCTTCTTCGCCAACTCCACCCGTTTTGCCTGCGCTATGTCCGGGGCGGACTACGGCGTCTTTGCCAGCGGCCGCTGGTATTTGAGCAAGAATATCCAGGAGATGGCCGATTGGCTTGAGCTTAGGCTCAAAGGGAAAAACCAGTAGAGAGGAGGAGAAACAATGAGTGAAAGATTACAGATCTATAAATGCGAAGTGTGTGGAAACATCGTGGAGGTGCTCCACGAAGGACAGGGAGAGCTCGTATGCTGTGGCGAGCCGATGAAGCTCTTCATCGAGAACACGGTGGATGCAGCCCGCGAGAAGCATGTCCCGGTGGTGGAAAAAACCGCCGATGGGGCCAACGTGAAGGTGGGAAGCGTCGCCCATCCGATGGAGGAGAAGCACTACATCGAATGGATCGAGGTCATCATCGACGGGAAGGCTTACCGCCAGTTCCTGAAGCCGGGAATTGCGCCTGAAGCAACCTTTGATGTCAGGGCGGAGAAGATCACCGCCCGTGAATACTGCAATATCCACGGGCTCTGGAAGGGAGAATGACCATGTTAAAGGAAAACATACAGGCCGCTCTGGGTAAACAGTTGAATGCGGAGCTGTACTCCTCGTACCTCTATCTATCGATGTCCGCGTACTTCCAGTCGATCAGCCTCCCTGGCTTTGCCAACTGGATGCGCGTTCAAGCGCAGGAAGAGCTGGTACACGCGATGAAGTTCTACGACTTCATCAACGATCGCGGTGGCCGCGTGATGTTGCAAAAGGTGGATGGTCCGCCTACCGAGTGGTCTTCACCCCTTGATGTGTTCGAAAACACATACCTGCACGAGCAGAAGGTTACCGGCCTGATCAACGACCTGGTCAACCTGGCCATTGCTGAGCGAGACCACGCCACGGAAATCTTCCTCCAGTGGTTCGTCACCGAGCAGATCGAGGAGGAGGCGTCCGCGGATGAAGTGGTGCAGAAACTCAAGCTCATGGGCGATGCAAGCAACGGGCTGTTCATGCTTGATCGTGAAATGGGGCAGCGGGTCTTCACCCCTCCTGTCGCCTCGGCTGAGAGTTGATGGGCCCAAGTGGTCAACAAACTAGTGAGAGAGAAAAACTGGTATGAGGTCTCTAAAAACTCGCTCTTCGCAGCTCAGAGCTCGTTTTTCCGGTTTTCAGAGATCTGCCTATGGTGACGTAACTCCCTTCGGGGGGCTCACGTCATGGGATTGCTGGGACGGAGGAAATACTCATGAGCATTCCCTTCAACGCGGACGAGATCCTCGAAATGGCGGAACAGATCGAAAGAAACGGGGCAAGGTTTTACCGCCGTGCGGCAGAAGGGGCTATAAACCCACGGAACCGTCGATTGTTGCTCGATCTCGCCGCCAGGGAAGATGAGCACGAAAAAACCTTTGCCTCCATGAGGGCAAATCTTGCGGATGGGGAACGAGAGACTACGGTTTTTGATCCGGAGGGGCAAGCAGCTCTTTATTTGAGGGCAATGGCGGATGGATACGTTTTCGATATAGAAGCAGACCCGATAAAGCTCTTCACCGGGAAAGAGGCGATGGAGAAAATTCTCCTAACGGCCATGGGGATGGAAAAGGACTCCATCGCTTTCTACCTGGGCATGAAGGAGTTCGTTCCTCAGAGGTTGGGCAGGGAGAGGCTCGACGGTATCATCAAGGAGGAGATGGGCCATATTGCCATTTTGAGCAAGGAACTGACGTGCTTGAAAGAGGAACGAGGCTCAAGGTGAGACCATGACCATCGAAGAGGCTATCAAGATAGCCATCAAATATGGAGCCCACGTTCGGGATGTTCATCGTGATGATGTGGAACGCGCTATCGACACAGAGTTTCCCTTGCGCGAAATGAACCCATGGGGGAACGAATGAAGAACCGGAGTGATAATAAAACAAGGCGCATTTTGAACATCCTCATCGGCGGAGAGGCAGGGCAGGGGTTGGTGACGGTTGGACAGATACTCGCCAAGAGCCTTGTGCGCAGCGGCTATTCGATCTTTGTGACCCAGAGCTATCAATCCCGGATTCGGGGTGGGCATAACACCTTTACCATCAGAGTGGGGGTTGAAGATGTCATTGCCCCCCAAGAGGCGGTCGATCTCCTGGTTGCCCTCGACGAGGAGACGGTGAAACTGCATAAGGAGGAGATGTCATCGGAAGGTTTAATCATCGCTGATGAGGCGTTTGACGGAGCTGATAAGGCCACCCTTAAAATCCCCACGCGGCGGTTGACCTCGGATCAATACGCCAACACTGCTGCCTTGGGAGCTGTCGTTGCCCTGCTCGGTCTGGATGGGCAATTAGTTGCCCGAACTGTGGAAGATTACTTCGGCAAGGCTCACCCCGAGATTGCTGAGGAAAACAGACGGGTGCTGGAGGAATCCTTTCGCTGGGCCGCCGGACAAGCTGGAGCTTTCGAGAAGCTGCTGCCCACCGTCGCTCATCCATCCCAACGCTTGATGATGAACGGAAACGAGGCCATTGCCCTTGGAGCCATCACCTCTGGGGTAAAATTTTTCTCTTTCTATCCCATGACGCCTGCTACCTCCATAGGCCTGACCTTGGCAGCATGGGCAAAAGATATGGGTTTAGTTGTGGAACAGGCTGAGGACGAGATCGCCGCTATCAACATGGCATTAGGGGCATCCTTCTCCGGGGCGCCGAGCATGGTGGGAACCTCCGGTGGTGGCTTCGCCCTGATGGTCGAAGGGGTGAGCCTGGCGGCAATGACCGAGACACCTGTGGTGATCGTCGTGGCCCAGCGTCCTGCGCCAGCCACTGGCCTACCAACCCGTACCGAACAGGCCGATCTGGAATTTGTCCTTCACGCCGGCCACGGCGAGTTCCCCCGCGCTATCCTCTCTCCGGGAACGGTTGAGGGTTGTTTCTATCTTACCCGTAAGGCCTTTGAGCTCGCGGAGAAGTTTCAGGGTCCAATATTTATTATGACCGATGAGTTTCTCGCTGATTCCTATCGGGCCGTGAGGCCTTTCGAGGTAGAGGCCCTCTCTCCTATTCAGCCTTGGTCCCTCGAAAAACCCAGCGTCTCGATTCCCTACTGCAGGTATGCCATCACCGACACTGGAATCTCCACCCGGATCCTTCCGGGTCTCACAGAGCACCTTATTGTGGCTGATAGTGATGAACATACCGAGGATGGCCATCTGACAGAGGACCTCTTGGTACGCAAGCGGATGGTGGAAAAGCGCCTCAAAAAGGCAGAGGCAATTCGAGCGGAGGTTATACCGCCTCAGGCACGAGGGGAGGAAAAACCGGATCTGTTGTTACTCTGCTGGGGATCGAGTGAAGGAGCGGTTGTGGAGGCATCCTCCATGATGAGCTCCAGGGGCATACGAACCGCTACGCTCCACTTCTCACAGGTCTGGCCCCTGGTGTCGGAGCACTTCATGGGGCGTCTGCAGGAGGCAAAAGAGGTTGTCTGTGTGGAAGGAAACGCAACTGGGCAGTTAGCGCGATTGATCAGACGGGAGACCGGATTTCACATCCGGAATAGGGTGCTTCGATATGATGGGCTTCCCATTACCCCGGATTTTATCCTCCGTGAACTGAACCAGGAAAGGTAACCCAATGGAGAAAAAAATGTTTTCCACCGAGGAGTTCGGACAGTACGAGACGGCCTGGTGCCCGGGCTGTGGAAATTTCTCTATTTTGCAGGCGGTAAAACGAGCACTGGTAGCCTGCCGGCTAAGACCCCACCAGATCCTCTTCGTCTCAGGTATCGGGCAGGCCGCAAAAGCGCCCCACTACCTCAATGCCAACGTCTTCAACGGCCTTCATGGCCGATCGCTGCCGGTGGCCACAGGCGCCAAGCTTGCCAACCCCGATCTTACCGTGATCGTTGAGAGCGGTGATGGCTGTATCTATGGGGAAGGAGGAAACCATTTTCTGGCCGCCATACGCCGCAACATCGATATCACCATGCTCGTTCACGACAATCAAGTTTACGGGCTTACCAAGGGGCAAGCGAGTCCTACGTCGGATGAGGGTTTCACCACCAAGGCGCAGCCAGAGG
>Ga0209635_10002997_pt1 | contig 13066 bp, 16 predicted proteins | sample DeeMarSWOR230_32_FD_187463 | JGI IMG/M metagenome (GOLD analysis project Ga0209635, IMG submission 187463) | Marine sediment microbial communities from White Oak River estuary, North Carolina - WOR-2-30_32 (SPAdes) (version 2) | ecosystem: Environmental > Aquatic > Marine > Intertidal zone >...
ATCTCCAATTGAGAGGGCTTATAATATATAGGAATGGTGTGAATCTTCTAATTTAAACAGATTGTGAGTTAAGGTGTGTGGAATGAAGCCTAGAAAGATAATCGATCTGAGCCATTTAATGTTTAACTTTATGCCTGCGTGGCCTACTTCACAAAACTTCATCTATGAGCAGACGCGGAACGCTGCTCGCGATGGATCCACAATGCACGTGATTCATCAGATGACCACGCACACGGGCACGCACATAGATACGCCGCTCCACTTTGTCGTTGGTGGTAAAACCGTGGATCAATTGCCGATTGAAGCCTTTACTGGAGAAGGCGTGGTGATAGATCTGTCGCATAAAAAGGCTGGAGAGGAAATAACCGTAGATGATCTAAGCGTCTTTGACCAGGAGATTAATGCAGGGGACGTGTTAATGATATACACTGGCTGGGGTAGTAAAATAGGGTACACTCCTGAATACCTTTTCGAGTGGCCCTACTTGGCTGAGGAATCAGCAATGTACCTTGTAGACAAGAGGGTGAAAGCGGTTGGAATCGACGGTTTAAGCATCGGTGGGTGGGATGGGGATCTGCCAGGGCATGGTCCAATTGCTCGGAAGGGTTCTCCTGCTGAGACGCACAGAATCCTTCTAGGAGCAGACATCATATTGATGGAGGCCCTCACGAATCTGGATAGGGTTCTTGAGGGAGGAAGTAGTAATCGTGCTTACTTCATTTATGCGCCAATCGCCCTCAAGGGCGCGGAAGGGGGACCGTGTAGAGCGCTCGCATTGATGTTCTAATAATAGTTCTCTCTAAGATTTTCCCGTCGTAATACCGTAATCTTGTAGCTAGGAGCATTCATTTTCACTTTTAGGTAATTGATATAAAGTCAAACACGAGATCAACAATTCATCTAATAAAAGGAATAGGTTTTGAATTGAGGAAGGATGAGTTATCTCTATCTGAAGCTCTGAAATGCGCGTACGAGAGACTCGATAACGGCCTACTATTAGCGTCTGCTGGAAGCGATGGACGGAGAAACATCATGACAATTGGATGGGGTTTAATTGGGGTTCTATGGAGAGAACCCGTTTTCATGGTGGCGGTTCGAGATTCTAGGTACACTCACGAGTTGATCGAGGAGACGAATGAGTTCACTGTCAACATTCCACGAGACGATATGGGTGAAGCCGTCAATATCTCTGGAAACGTATCTGGAAGAGATCACGACAAGTTCAAGGAAACGGGTTTGACAGCTGTTGATGCGAAGACTGTTCAAGCCCCCATAGTATCAGAATGCCTCATCCACTTTGAATGTAAGGTCGTTGGGAAAACCCAGGTGACCCCAGGGAAGTTATCTAAGGAAGTCTTGCAGGACTGTTATCCAAGAGACGACTATCACACACTCTATTATGGAAAGATACTTTCCGTATACGGAGAACAGTGCTGAAAATCAAGCATCCCTTTTTTTTGATTGTGCTCTGAAAAAAATATTTGAGTAACCTACTCTCATTTAATAATGAGCAGTACTATATGCCAAGTTTTACTGGAGGCAAAAATTATTGTCATCGCAGCCCCTAAGCTATACAGAATTGAGGCAGTAGTACTGGTAAGTTTTTCAGATAGTTTTTTCGTCAATGAGGATGTGTACACTTGTTAGACATTAAACTGATCAGAGAAAGTCCAGACCAAGTTCGGAGAAATTTGGAGAGGCGGAATGACCGTGATAAGCTAGTTTTGTTAGACAGTGTAATCGACTACGATGAGAGATGGAGGGCTTCAATCACCGAGTTAAACCAGATGAGGAGAAGGCGGAACGAGGTCAGCATGGAGATTGCAGAGCTTAAGAGATCTGGCAGACACGTAGAGGCTGAAGAGAAGATAAGGGAAGCTGAAGCCCTTCCAGCTAAGATAGCTGAAAAGGAGACTCAAGTAGAAGAGTTAAGCGGTCTGGTTAGGAATGGACTCATGCGAATACCGAATCTGCTTCATGAATCGGTGCCGTTTGGCAAAGATGAAAACGATAATGTAGAGGTTAAGCGGTGGGGTAAGCCCCCTCGCTTTGACTTTGAGCCTAAAGACCACTTCGAAGTCGCTCAAGGCTTAGATTTGATCGACGGTGAACGAGCAGCTAAGGTGGCAGGGGCCTCTTTCTTCTACCTCAAAGATGAACTGGTGCTACTCGATATGGCGGTGCAGAGATTTGCAGTCGACTTCCTTATCACACGTGGCTTTAAACCAATAGAGCCACCATTGATGATAAAGAGGAGACCATACGAAGGGGTCACTGACCTCGCAGATTTTGAAAGTGTAATGTACAAGGTCCAAGACGAGGACCTGTACCTAATTGCTACAAGCGAGCATCCGATGGCTGCAATGTTCATGGATGAGGTTCTGCTGGCAGAGCAGATGCCTCTCAGGTTTTGTGGCGTCAGCCCATGCTTCCGTAGAGAGGTTGGTAGCCACGGAAAATACACAAAGGGATTGTTCAGAATGCACCAGTTTAACAAGGTGGAGCAGTTCGTCTTTTGCCTTCCCGAGCAGTCCCGGCAGATACACGAAGAGCTTCAAGACAACAGCGAATCACTCTATCAGAAACTGGGTCTGCACTACCGTGTTGTCAACGTCTGCACCGGCGACATAGGCATCATAGCTGCCAAGAAGTACGACATCGAGTTCTGGATGGTCGATGACACCTTCCGAGAGATCGGATCCAATTCCAACTGCACAGATTACCAGGCGCGTAGATTGAGCATCCGTTATCGAGAGAAAGAGGGTGCTCCTCCAGTCGGTTTCGTTCATACTTTGAATAACACTGCGATTGCTACGAGCAGAACAATGCTGGCTATCCTTGAACAATACCAGCAAGCTGATGGATCTGTTATAGTGCCTGAAGCCCTGAGACCTTACATGAATGGAATGGAAGTCCTCAGAAAAGAGTGAATGCTCCAGTTTACTCCATTTTTATGAGAACTTCGTCTCCTTCTACCCTAGCTTCGTATGATTGGAGATCTCGAACTCCAATTCTCAGGAATAGGATCTTTGGACCAGAGATCGCTTTCCCCGTCTTTACATCGAATTTTGAACCGTGTCTTGGACAGGTCAGAATGTTACCTTCTAGAGTCCCTTGAGATAGGTCTCCTTTCGCGTGAGGACACCTGCTCTCCATCGCGTAGTAAGCTCCATCTAGGTTAACTATTAGGAGCTCCTTACCCCTCAACTTTACGTCTTTCATTGATCCTTTAGGAATTTCCCGTGTTTCTGCAGCTCTTACATGACTCATTTTATTCACCCAAAGAGAGTCTTCAAATCAACTCTATGCGAGATGGCGTAATAATATTTTCATTTATTTGGATTCAAGTTTGTTTAACAAGTTTTCTATGACTGCTCTTCCAAACTCGTAGCTGAATAATCTAAGAAACTCTGACAGGAACGGGGCTCTCTGAAACTCTGTTATTTCAGGCGATTCTATTCCCGCTATTTCAGCGGCGAGATCGATTGCGTCATACAGGTTACCTAATTCATCTATAAGCCCCAATTCTTTCGCTTGTCTTCCCGTGAGGATTCTGCCATCAGCAATTTCTCGAACGTCTTCCAAATCTAAGCCTCTTCCTGTTGCAACGTCGCTTATGAACTGGTCGTGAACGTCATCGATCATCTCCTGAAGCAATTCCATCTCTTCTGGCGTAATTTCTCTGTATGGAGATCCGATGTCCTTGAATTCTCCTCCCCTTATTACTACAAACTCTATTCCGAGCTTCTCTAATAGATCGGCTAATTGTGGTATTGTGGAAATGACTCCGATGCTCCCAGTCATGGCTCCAGGCTCTGCAACTATCCTATCAGCTGCAGAAGCCACGTAGTAACCTCCCGACGCAGCCATGTCGCCTATTGAAGCCACAACAGGTTTTCCAGCGCCTCGGACACGCATAACTTCCCTATAGATCTCTTGGGAGGCTGCTGCCTGACCACCGGGAGAGTTAATTCTGAGTACAACAGCTCTTATCTTGGGATCCTCCATCGAAGTCCTCAAGAGGGGTAATATCTCGGTTGGATCTGCACCGTCAAGGATCCCTGTGGATGATTCGATCGTTCCTTCGATTCTTATCAAAGCTATGTTTCCCGCCTCTACAGCTGTTATGTTCCATCCTTGAGCAAAAATCACCATTGCAAGCGTAGTTGAGCCCAAAATGACCGCTGCAAAGATTACTATTATCACTTTAGCTGTGGTTTTCATCAGCTTCACCTCAGATTAGAGGTAATAATGTTTCAAGTATTAAAATGAACAGTAACATGGTTTAGCTATGCGACGCTTTATGTCGCGATCATAACCCTTCAAAAAAACCTTGGTAATAATCTAGAATGATAAATCGCTTCTCTAATTCACTTCATAAAATTATGAACAGTTTTTACTATTGTTTTTCATCCTTTTACTTCTAGCACGACGTCCTCTGGAGAAGTATAATTCCACTGTTCCGTCTTCTCTGCGTAATCGCTTGGATCCGTCTCCCATACAAATCCCTGATCTATGTCTAAGACGTAAACCGTGTGAACTCTTCCATTCTTTATCTCATCAATAGTTATGGGGGGATTTTTATAGTAAATATCACAGAGCCTCTTGATCTCCAATATTGCCTCTTCAGTCCTGTATCGAGGTGGTTCTATAAAGGCTGAAGGAATCTGCATGATGTAGTGGGGCGGTGTTCCCAAGGCAAATTTGTTTGAGTAGTTGCTGTATCGAGCAATTTTGCTGGCTATTCGAGCTTTACAGTAGGTTAGTGGATCAAGAGCGTGATCTGGAGGAATATAGCCCGTCTCGATCTCTACTATTAGGTCCCCCATCCCTTTTTTAGCGTAAATGTCGCAGTTTAGTAGGTTCAGCGGATGCTCGACGTCCACGTCATAGCCTGCAACGATGAGATGTTTAGCGCAGACCAGCTCCATTACTGAGTGGCTGATCTTCACCAGCTTCTCTTTTCGAAGCTGAAGGAGCCTGTTCTTCAGCAACTTCAACTTCTCAATGGTCGATCCGTCAGATCCATTGCTAAGTTTTTCGAGTAAGAAGTCCAGATCTTTCTTGAACAGTTCCACTCAGTCACTTCCTAGTAAAAGAACTACATAAGAAAATTAGACTGAAGTATTTAAAATTCTTTACAAAAGCCTTATATTTTAGGCTGAAGAAGTGAAGTGTCTACCCAAGTTGGGGAGCATGCTTCAAACGCTCTGCGTTTAAGCGATGAGTGAACCGACTGGAACAGTGAATGACAAGTAGACGACAAAGACAACACTTCGATGGGCTAAACAGTCACTTAAGGCTTCGGCTTTAAACGAACTGCATCGACGTGATGAGTTAACTTGTCGAAATAGCAGAAAGCCGGTCAACGATCAAGACATCGCTTGGATGGACTGTTACGAGCGTAACTGGGCTTAGACTCAACTTGGGTTTCTCGCTTTATGTTGCATAGTTGATTTTATTCTAACCTCAAATTTTTGTTTGATGATTGAACCTAATGTCATATGATCTTTTTTAATTATTGTTTACGCTGAAACCCCATTCGATATGCATATATATTCATATCAGCTTACCATGCAGAAATGGAATTGGTTGTGAATCTTTATGGAAGTTTTCAAAAAACAGAGGACCATAGCTGTAATAATCACCGCGATCATAGTTCTTTCAACCATAGGTTGGTATGTTTGGGATACTAATAGGGAGCGTCTAATACTTGCAACGACGACGAGTACATATGATTCAGGTTTACTTGACGAATTGGTGCCTAAATTTGAGAGCCAATACCATGTTTATGTCGACATAATCTCTGTCGGTACAGGTCAAGCAATAGCAACTGCTGAAGCAGGTGATGCAGACGTCGTCCTCGTCCATTCTAAATCAGCTGAACTTGCGTTTGTCAATGTTGGACACGGTTATCATAGAATTGGTGTAATGTACAATGATTTCGTCATTGTGGGACCCACTACTGATCCAGCTAACATTCGAGGCTTAAGCAATGTGACGGAGGCGTTTATCAGGATCAGTAATTGTGGAAACCAGGGTGAATGTGTCTTCCTCTCTCGAGGTGACAATTCTGGTACGCATAATAAAGAGGTTAGCGTCTGGACTGATGCTGGGATAGAGCCTTCTGCAGATTGGTATTTGGAAGCGGGTCAAGGAATGGGTACTACTATTCAAATGGCGAATGAGGAGCAGGCTTACACCTTGGCGGATAGAGGTACATGGCTGTCTTACAAGACAGATGTAACGTTGGAGGTTCTTACTGAAGGAGACCTCATCTTGTTGAACCCGTATGGGGTTATTCCAGTAAACCCTGAGAAACATTCAAACGTCAAAAATCAATTGGCAATCAAATTTGTTCAGTACTTGATCTCCACGGAAACACAGCAAATGATTGGCGACTTCAAGAAGGAAGGCGAGGTCTTATTCAAGCCCATCGCCAGAGACGTTTCTCAGTGTATTAGTCTTGGTTTTCCAAATCAAGCACAAGAATTGAGTTGGTATGACTCACAGTAATGTGAGAGAAACCCTTTTTTTCTTTTTTCTATTCTTTTAAGAGGAAGTCCATTTGAACTCGATAACTGAAGGCTTGTGGAAAGCTATTGAATTATTATTGAGGTTAGACCCTGAGGTTTTTGGAATCATGTTCTTATCTCTTCGGGTTTCTGGGACTGCGGTGTTTCTAGCAGCTCTGCTAGCAATTCCTTTGGGTGCTTTCATTGCATTAAGAGAATTCAAAGGTAATCATCTTATCATAAACATAATTTATACCTTGATGGGCTTACCTCCAGTAGTCGCAGGTCTATTCGTTTATCTTCTTCTTTCCTCTTCAGGTCCATTAGCGCCATTAAGTCTCCTCTTTACTCCCACAGCCATGATATTCGCACAGTTCATCATGGCCGTACCCATCGTAATGGGAATTACCATTTCAGCAGTGAAGGCTGTGCCAAAGGATGTTGTTGACACAGCGATCTCGCTCGGCGCAAACAGGCGACAACTGGTTTTAGTGATCTTATCTGAGACTCGCATTGGGCTCATTGCAGCGATAATCACGTCTTTTGGCGCAGCCATCTCAGAGGTAGGAGCTATCATGTTGGTGGGTGGTAACATCCGATTTTTTACACGTGTTTTAACTGGTTCAGTGGTATTGTATACTCGGATGGGTGAATATGGAATGGCTATAGCCTTGGGTGTGATTCTATTGATTCTTGCCTTTATCATCAACTCGGTTCTAACCTATATCCAGATGAGGGATACAACGTGACACACTACTTAGACATTAAAGGGCTTTCAAAGCGTTATATTGATAGTTGGGCATTACGCAACATCGATTTAGGGGTGGAGAAGAAGGAGGTTTTTGGGTTAATTGGTCCGAGTGGTGCTGGAAAAACGACTTTACTTCGGCTTATAGCGACTCTTGAGCAGCCATCTGAGGGGACGATACAATTTGATGGAATTGCGTTAAATGGCTTATCCGAGAAGGGCGCTCTTATGATAAGGCGCCGTATTGGTTTTGTTTTCCAAAATCCAATCGTTTTCAAAAGAAGCGTGTTTGAAAACGTAGCTTATGGACTTAGAATACGCGGAGAAAGAGAAGTTTCCATTAGGAAAAGAGTTAAAGCAGCATTAGAACTCGTGGGGCTTTCAGAGCTGGAGTCGAGGAAAGCGACTACCCTGTCGGGAGGCGAAGCTCAGAGGCTTGCCCTGATCCGAACTACTATCGTAGAGCCTGAGCTTCTTCTGTTAGATGAGCCAACAGCCAATTTAGATCCTGCTAATGTTGCATTAATTGAAAAAGCCATCTCAGAGATCGTTAAAAGTCAAGGGAAAACGATTATAATCGCCACTCATAACATGTTTCAAGCTGAACGTCTTGCTGATCGCGTGGGATTTTTTTTGAATGGCAAGTTAATTGAAGCTTCAGAGACCAACAATATATTCAAACGTCCTAAGGATGAAAGGACAAGGTCGTTTGTGAGGGGCGAGATGATATATTAATCACTTTTTATATGAATAGGTAGCTAATTGACTAGTAACTATTAGTTTTTTTAGGTGTAGCGTATCGTCTTCATTCAATTATAAAAATTCGATAGGAACATATAGACGTACCACTTATTTCTTCTCGTTATGTTTATTTATACATAACAACCATGGATGGAAAGAGGCCTCTCCTTCTGGCAGTGAGTTAGATGAGTGAGAAAAGCGTTCAAACAAGTGAAGCCCTTCTAAGAGACCCATACGGTCGACCTCTTAACGGTCTCAGGATCTCAGTGACTCAGCGATGCAACTTCAACTGTTTCTTCTGTCATAGGGAGGGCGAGTTGAACCCGAAGAACAAAATTTCAGTAAAAGAGATCAAGAGGATTGCTAGAATAGCGTCTGACTTGGGAATTAGAAAGTTCAAGTTGACCGGTGGCGAGCCTCTCCTACGATCAGAGATAGTTGACATAGTGAGGGAGATCAAACCCTTTGCTGACGAGGTGTCTCTCACTTCAAACGGTTATTTTATGGCGAAGTACGCATCCAAGCTGAAGGAGGCAGGCTTGAGACGCGTAAACATAAGCCTACACTCATCAGATCCTACGAACTTCAAAGAGATCACGGGGAGTAACGGTTTATCCGAGGTTAAGAGAGGCATAGTTGCAGCTGTTGAAAGCGGTCTTAACCCCGTGAAAATAAACATGGTCGTCCTCAAAGGATATAATGTCGATGAAATTCCAAGTATGATAGAGCTCACAAAGAATCTTGGAACCATACTTCAGCTAATCGAGTTCCAGCCAATAGAGGCGGGAACGCAGCCATACTGGCATAAGTTCTACCAAGACATGTATGAGATAGAAGAATTTTTGGAATCAAAATCGGAATCGATAACTGAGAGACCTCTTCACATGCGTAAGCAGTACCATCTGGAGGATGGTGGCGTAGTAGAGGTTGTTAAGCCCATGCATAATTCAAGGTTTTGCATGTATTGTACTAGGCTCAGGCTTACGTCAGATGGGCGACTTAAGCCCTGCCTCATGAGAAACGATAATCTCGTAGACATCGTCTCTCTTATCAGAAATGGAGAGCCAAGAGAGGTCCTTGTTGGGGCTTTCAAGGAGGCTGTTTCAAGGCGTATTCCTTACTGGAGGGAATAATTTGAGGATTTGCGTCCGCTTCTTCGCGCTGTATAGAGAACTCATTGGACTTGGTGAGCAGGAGTACACTTTGAATTTGGGATCGAAAGTTGAAGATCTGATTAAGCTCATAGTTGAAAAGCATGAAAACATGAAAGACATGAAAGGAATGCTGGTAGCCATCAACAATGCCTTTGTTGAGTCGGATGCTGAACTCAAGAACGGTGACGTGGTAGCGTTGCTTCCCCCTGTTAGTGGTGGTTGAAATGATACTCATAACTCGTGAAGATTTCTCCGTCGACGAGGTCATCTGTAAGCTGAAAAATGATGAGATGGGCGCTATTGCAACATTTGTTGGCGTAGTTCGGGGAGAATCTAAAGGTCGTAAGGTCGATCACATTGAAGTCCATGCTTACGAGGAGATGGCATTACAACAGTTGAAAGCGATAAAGAAGAGGACTATTGAAAAATTCGGTGTCAAGTCTGTGACAGTTATTCACCGGATTGGTATCTTAAACGTCTCCGATAACATCCTGTTAATAGCGGTAGTAGCCAGTCATCGTAGAGAAGCCTTCGATGCCTGTAGATTCATATTGGAGGAGATCAAGAAGATGGTCCCCATTTGGAAAAAGGAGCATACGCCTGATGGGAGTTATTGGGTGGAGGAGAAACACGATGATTGATGATAAATCTCTTGGAATGGTGGACGTCTCGGAGAAAGATGTAAGCCACAGGGCCTCTACGGCAGAGGGCGTAATCTGGTTGAAACCAGAGACCATTCAGGCTATCAGAGAAGGCAAGATCAAGAAGGGCGATCCCTTAGAGGTCGCGACAGTAGCTGGGATCCTTGCAGCCAAGAAGACACATGAACTCATCCCTCACTGCCATCAGATCCCAATTACCAGCGTTACATTGAGCTTTCAAATGGAGAGCGATCACGTTAAGACTAGTTGTATGGTGACTGCCGACTATAAGACGGGGGTGGAGATGGACGCACTCACAGGAGTTACTGTTGCGTTACTGACCATATGGGACATGGTGAAGTATCTAGAAAAGGATAAAGGGGGACAGTACCCCGTAACAAGGATAAGCGACGTACGCGTTGTAAGAAAGACAAAAGGGTGATTGATTGTCAAGCAGCGATCACGTGAGGACTCAGAGAGTGAAGGCTAATTGTGCACTTATTATCACAACAAATACTAGAACTGAAGAGACCGATGAGTCCGGTAGAATGGCTAAGCGTCTGCTTATCGAAGCGGGACACAAGGTAGCTATACACGAGTTTGTGGATAATGACAAGGCTAGAATCCAAGGGCTTATGTTTAGGTTACTGGGGAATCCCACGCTACAGGTCATAATCACGAGTGGAGGGACGGGAATAAGCGTGCAGGATGTGACCGTGGAAGCTGTTTCTGAAATACTCGAGAAACGAATTGATGGATTTGGAGAGCTGTTTAGACAGTTGAGCTATAATGAGATTGGTGCAGTATCCATGTTGAGCCGAGCACTTGCAGGTACTGTTAGAAAGAAGCTTATCTTCTGCCTCCCAGGCTCTGTGACTGCTATGGAATTAGGGTTGAAAAAATTGATACTGCCTGGATTAGGGCACATGATTTGGGAGCTAAATAGATAATTGATTTTATAATATCATTGTTGACGGTCCACATCATGGTGAGGTAAAAAACAATTCTTGGTTAATTAAAAAGTATGACTAGAAGACCCCTTTGATTTATAAAAAAGTTGATAATGAATTCAGATATACATCTCATCCCAACACTCTTGGTGATAGTACCTTCTCTCACTCTTAAATCTTGGACATCTGTGGCTTACAATGGTATCGCCAAGAGTGAATGTCTTTCCGCATCGTGGACATTTATCAAGTTTACACTGGGTCTTCAATCTCTTGAATAACCTTTTTGTTAAGGTAAGCTCAGAGTTATACACTCAATCACCTCCTTAATTTGATTTATTCGTATTAAAATGGGAGATTATTTGGTTTCTTGAGCATCCAAAGGACGCCTCGTCCTATCGATTTTAACAGAATACGTAATTCTCCTTTTCTCAATGCCCGGAAAATGAAGGATGGTCTGAGATAGAACTCTAGATAAGCACTTCTTAACAAAGAATTCAGTTTTTTTGAGGATACCTTCTTCAGTTTAAGTACTGGCTGCTGTGTTGTGTACTTCGACCAGTCTCTAGTTAGGATCGTTCCCTCAGCCTTAGCCTGATCAAAGGCTTCGGTTCCCGGGAAGGGGGTGTACATCGTAAACTGGGCAAAAGTTGGGTTCAGCTCCTTTGCGAACTCTATTGTCTTCTCTATGTCTCGCTCTGTTTCCCCTGGGATTCCCAGTATGAAGCTCAAGATCGTATTGAGACCAGCTTTTCTAGCTGTATCAACAGCTCTTCTCACTTGAGAGGGGGAGATACCTTTCTTTAGGAAATTCAGTATTTTAGGCACTGCTGACTCCGCTCCAAAATATACTGTGTGACATCCTGAAGTCTTCAATTTCTTCGCGATTTTTTCTGAGAACGTGTTGACCCTTGATGAGCAAACAAAGGAGATGTCCAGTTCCCTCTCTTCGATCATATCACATATCCTTGTTGCGCGATTTTGATCGAATGTAAAGAGGTCGTCCAAAAACTCTACCTCCTCAATCCCGTAATCATTGGACAGGAGCTCAAGCTCGCCGACAACATTTTTTGGTGTTCTAGGCCTCCACTTCTTCCCCCATAACTGCGACGATGAACAGAAGATGCAACTATAGGGACATCCCCGACTCGTCATTACAGCTCCGAATCTCTTCCCTTCACATTGATAGGAATCCATAGGCAGTAAGTGGTGAGCAGGGTAAGGCAACTGGTCTAGATCATCTATGAATCCTTTCTCTGGGTTTTCTCGTACCTTATCTCCCCGTCGATAAATGATGTTTGGTACGCGTGAAAGATCTGGCCAGTCCTCAATCAGCCTCTTGAAGGCTACTTCACCCTCCCCAGAGACAACGATGTCAAGGTCCACGCACTCCTTCATCACTTCACGCGACATGAAAGTGGCGTGAGGGCCCCCTAGAACCGTTATAACCTTTGGGTCAACATTCTTGGCTATCTTGATGACGCGATAAGCCTGATAGATCGTTGAGGTTGTTGAGGTCACCCCGATTAGGTCCGGTTTTGTTCTGCTGAGATGAGATTCAAGCTTTTCAAAACCGATATTCACGGTTGGACAATCCAGGATCTCTACTTCGTGTCCACCTTCAACCATAGAGGCGAGGTATGCTAAACCTAGCGGGGGAGCTGAGACACCTAGGATCAAATTGATGTGTGAGTCTGCTGGCGGATTTATCAGGAGAACTTTCACGTCTCAATCTTTCCATTCTCAAGTTTGATAGAAGATCTGTGCAAACTGTAAGAAATATTTGATCCACCGGTTGTACTCCTTCTCCCCCTCTTCAGTTATCTTGTAAAAAGACGTACGTTCCGTCTTTATCCTTGAAACAAACCCCTTCTTCAATAGTAAGTCGAAGACCGTGTTGAGGCGGTCTGCTCTCTGAGTAGGAATCATGGCCCGGCTCATGACATGATATTTGCTGACAGGTGCTGATCCCTTCCTTTTCAGCAAGTAGTTCAAAATTGAAAATGCGATGTATTCCATCGAGTAGTTTTCTTTAATTGGCATCTCTTATTTGCAACTCAATTGGTAGACGTATGTCATGTCTGGATCTGATGTCGTTCCATGATCTTGATTTGTGGCTCTAGTGTTAACTCCCTCTCAACGAGACTTCGCCAGTCAAATGCGCCTTTTAGCCCTGCTCTCTCCAATATCTTTGGGATGATCCATTCAAAGCCGACAGCCATTATGTGAGAACCAGCCGCGTTCGTTGTCTTCCTCAATTCTTTCAAGAACTCGCCAAAGATTTCGATGTTCTCCTCAATAACCCCTGCTTTTCCCCTTT
>Ga0209635_10003001_pt1 | contig 13061 bp, 16 predicted proteins | sample DeeMarSWOR230_32_FD_187463 | JGI IMG/M metagenome (GOLD analysis project Ga0209635, IMG submission 187463) | Marine sediment microbial communities from White Oak River estuary, North Carolina - WOR-2-30_32 (SPAdes) (version 2) | ecosystem: Environmental > Aquatic > Marine > Intertidal zone >...
CCTCCTCAAATTCCAACAATTGTGCCCTCGGGCCTACCAACAGATGTTTCTGAAATAGTAAAAGCTAGTAAGGAGATGATGAGAGTGATCGTACCACCTCAGGTTCAAGCTCAAATGCATAAATACGCTAATAGACTTATTCTATACTTAACTCTCTCTGAGTGGGACAAACTTCAAGAGAAATATACTGCAGGAGATGAGTTCGAAGTAATCGTTGGACTTAATGGGGAGCTCGCTCTTCAAAAACTGTGATAATTATTTATTCAATGTTTAATATTTACATAACTAGCAAGTTTCTCATCTTTCCAAGGCAAATATCTATGTCTAAAAATAAGTGATTAACCCTGAAAAAAGCACTTTTATGGGATAGTATTCAAGAAAAGAACATTAAATGTAGACTTTGCGCAAGAAGGTGTACCATTTACCCAGATAATACAGGCTTTTGTAGAGTCCGAAAGAATATCGATGGGACACTTTACTCACTTAACTATGGTAAGACTTGTGCAGCACATGATGATCCGATTGAGAAGAAACCTCTTTTTCATTTTTACCCTGGAACGAAAACATTCTCAATAGCGACAGTAGGGTGCAACTTTAGGTGTAAATTTTGCTGTAACTGGCAGATAAGTCAAGAGGAGAAGATAATAGGTGCTGATCTTCCACCTGAGACTATCGTGAAGCTTGCTATCGATCATAACTGTAAAGGCATCAGCTACACATACACGGAACCAACCATCTTTTTTGAATACGCTTATGATACAGCTAAGCAAGCTAGGAGCAAAGGTTTGTACAACACTTTTGTTACAAATGGTTATATGACAACCGACGCAGTCGATCTCATAGCACCCTATCTCGACGCTGTAACTGTCGACTTCAAAGGAGGAGCCGACCCAGAGTTCTACCGTACGTTTTCATCAGTCCCTTCAGTTGAACCCATATTTGAAGCTCTGAAGGCAATGAAATGTAATGAAATACACATCGAAGTCACTAATTTAATAGTGCCTGAAATTGGGGATTCGATGGAAAAGATACGCGATCTATGTTCATGGATAGTTACAAATTTAGGAAACGAAACTCCAATGCACTTCCTTAGATTTCATCCAGAGTACGACGCGATTGACATACCAATGACCCCACGTGAAAGCATACTTAAAGCAAGGCAAATAGCAAAAGATGAAGGTTTATTATACGTATACGCTGGCAACCTTCCAGGTGATGTGGGAGAGACTACCTATTGTCCTAAATGTCAAACAATTGTCATTGAAAGGCGGGGGTTCAATATTACACGTTGGAACATGACTGAAGATGCTAGGTGCCCTTCATGCGGCACGCTTCTTCCTTTCATTATAAATTTTGAGTAAGAAACCTCAAAGATCATTCTATAAATTATTTTATCTCACTCCAAAGTAGTTAGAGCATTCGTCTTTGTAATAGAATTTCGATGTTAGAAGGATAATTAATGTGAAATTGATTAAAAATCATGGGTACATAATTACATATTTTTTGAATTACCTCTTGGTTTAACTTGTCTCAGTTCATCCTGCAAGCTATAAGCGCGCGCTAAATGTTAAGTGTTGTTGGAGTTACTTGTTGCTAAAAAGGGATATTCCCATATTTACTATTTGGGACATGAAACACAAGCGTTATACTTTTCTTATTGATTATTCTGAGGATGTAGAATTTGCTTCTCTATAGAGCTTACTTGTACGCTCAAGATCTCTAAAATCGTCTCCCTTCTTATCAATTGGTGTTTCAAGTATCAGAGGCTTATCTTTAATCACGGGATGTCGAAGTAGATGCTTAAAGCCTTCCTCCCCAATTTTCCCAACTCCAATGTGTTCATGTCGATCCAAGCCGCATCCCAAATCTCCCTTTGAATCATTTAGATGTACGACCTTCAATCTCTCAATTCCTATAACATCATCAAGTTTTTTCATAGTATCTTCTACAGTTTCATAGGTTCGTAAATCGTAACCAGCAGCAAAAGCGTGGCAAGTATCAAAACACATGCCTATTCTTGTTTGATTGCCTTTCAGATCATCTATAATTTCAGAGATATCTGGGAAAGTTGATCCCATACTATTTTTTGCGCCAGCCATATTTTCTAAAAGAAGCATCAAACCGTCTACTTTTAAATCTAAAGCTTTTTCCAGTGCGTCCGTTAAACGTTCTCTTCCCTCCTTTTTACCCACTCCGAGATGGCTTCCCAAGTGAAGTACGAGGTAAGGGATCTTAAGCACTTCACATCTCTTTACTTCTGCACATAGTGTCATGATAGACTTATTGTAGACGTCGTTCTTTGGCGACGCTAAATTAGGAAGGTAAGGCATGTGATCTATGACAGGATTAATGTTTGACTCCTCCACCTTTAAAAGAAATTTTTCTACTTTATCCTTTTCAAGGTCTTTGAACTTCCAACCCCTCGGATTTCTAGTGAATAATTGGAAGGTGTTACAATTTCTTTCAATCGCTCGATCAACAGCCATATCAAGTGATCCAGATATTGAGACATGGACTCCTAATCTCATTTACCTTTTCCCCAAAAATAATTATGACGTTCTTATTTCGATGATATCTCGATCGTGTAATTCATAGTTGAGCCCGACTCTTTCTCCTGGATAATTGCTAGAACCCCAAATCCGTGCGTATTTAAATTGCTTAACAAATTCACTATGAACTTCTTTAGCCACGTCTTCAACCAGTGGCTCTCCATAAAATATTAATGGTTTTTCAGTAGCTACTTTACCGCTTCTTTTTGTATAGATTCTAACTATCTTAAGCATATTGAATAGCGTTTTAGGCAGTGTTTCAATTCCCTCTCCTGTTTTACATGAGATGCCAATAATCTTGAACTTATCGTTAAAGTATTTCTTTAATTCTATCAGCTTTTTTAATCCATCTTTGACATCTAATTTGTTTGCTACAATTAATGCTGGTTTATGTACAACGCTGGTTACCAACGCTAAAGAGACATCGTCTAAGTCAGTGTTACCCCATAATTTTACTACAGCATCTGTAATCCCATTAGAATACAAGAATTTACGAATTTGATCTAGAGATCCATTGAAAGAGCCGTAATTTACTACTTGAATTCCACCGCTTGCTTTTCGAATAACTTCAACCTGTGAAGACGGTTCTTCAATAACGATACGAGCCTCATATAACTCATTTATGAGCACTTTTACTTGTGATCCTGGATCCCTTGAAGATAGATCTATTAGGAGGATCAATCCATCCGCATTTCTTGCTAAACTAAGAACCTTTGGTCCCCATCCCTTTCCCTCTGCTGCTCCCTCGAAAAGAGCGGGCCCCTCTAATAGTTGAATCTGAACATCCTCAAATAACATCATGCCAGGTACGGGTTTAATTGTGCTAAATGGGTAATTAGTAATATTAGGCTCCGCATTAGTGAGCGCGGATAACAGCGAACTTCTTCCTGAATTGGCTACGCCAATAATGACTATCTGCGCTGCTCCCTCCCTCTTAATTGCATACCTGCCACCCGCAGTGCTAGTAGCTGAACGATGTTTCTTCTGTTCTTCAAAGGTCAACTTAAGTTTTGATAATTTAGTCTTAATTTGGGCCCTGAGTTTCTCTGTCCCTTTATGTTTTGGAATCGCACTCAAATATTCCTCTAAAGCCTTGATTTTTTCAGGGGTAGTGTCTGCTTGAAGATATTTTTTTTCTAAATCTAGAATCTGTGGTGGCAAATTCGTTGGCATAGCCACTACCCTTGTAGCTGAAATTGTATTAATATTATTTTATTGGATTGCTATAATCCTTTTTCATACTTTAACAAGATATGTGTGCTTAAATGAGGAGACTATGATCTCATTTATGGCTTATGAGGTTTTGGCAAGAGTTCCTCAATAGTTGTGTTTTTCAATTTTTCAATAAACGTGGCCATTAAAGCTACATTTTCATCAAAAACCCTCTTTCCCTTTTCAGAACTGGCTGTTGTAGATGTGCCTGATATACCACTATTAGTTCTGTCTATCGTGTCTGCAGCGTAAGTAAATCCCTCTGGAGCAATTCCTTCACCTCTCATCTCATTAACAGCTTTATCCATGTTGACAAGCCATGGATGAACCGTTAAATTCATGGATGTCTCCGCGCATCCAGCATGACTTTTCTCATCTTCCTTAAACTCTTCTTCTAATGCTTTGATGGGTGTGGTCCACCATTGGGTTATAGCTACGAACATTTTCCCTTCCATTCTCAGTTCTCTAGCTACAGCCTGTAGTGCTGCCATGTTCCCTCCATGGCCATTAACGATAAGAACTTTTCGAATCCCATGGTTGTAGAGGGATAGGCAGATCCCCTTGATATAATTTTTAAACACGTCTGGATTTACGTAAAGGCTTCCCCAGAAGTGTCTATGATGAGCGCTGACTCCCACAGGTACAACTGGAGTACATAAGATGTCTGTTTTTTCTGAAATTGCTTTAGCTAAAGCTGCAGCCAACAAGTGGTCGGTTCCAAGCGGATTATGTGGACCATGTTGTTCTGTGCTTCCACATGGAAGTATGGCTACATCGCAAGTTTTTAAGTAATTTCCGGCATCAGTCCAACTAAGTTCGTGTATTAAAGGCATTTTATTGACCTCTTTAAGGAGATATAATTGATGTTAGTATAATTATTTATTTTTCTACACTTAATATATTTATTACATGATTATCTAGGGGTTCCATATTGCTACATACGTACCGATTACTATCATAGTTCCACCGAGAATCATTAAGGCATTTGGCGCCTCATTGAATATCAGAACTCCTAATATTGTTGCTCCTAGCGGTTCACCTAGAATACTAATGCTCACAGTTGATGCTTTCAAATACTTAAGGCAATAATTGTAGGCGGTGTGACCTATGCATGAGGGACCAATAGCTAATAAAAACATTAATCTATAATCTGTCCAATGATATCCTGTTAAGGGCTCATTAAAAATCAAAGTAATAATGAGTAAAAAAATGAAGGAGATTCCATACACACCTGTAGTATATGGAAAAGTGTCTAATTTGCTTCTGAGACCTCTGCCTATGATTAAATACATTGCTACAGTCATAGCTCCCATCAATGCTAATAAATCACCGAAAATGTTTGTGCCAATCTGTAAATGACTAGAAACAATGATCATAGCTCCAAATATGGAGAGTATTATACCATATCGTTCATTTTTAGACGCTCTCTCTTTAAGGAGTAAACTCGAAAATAATAAAACAAAGATTGGGGAAGAATCAACAATAATTACACTTGATGCAATCGTAGTGAATCTTAATGAAGTTATCCAACAAGCAAAGTGTAAACAGAGAAATAAGCCAGCGGTAGTTAAGGTTAATCTTTCTCTAATATTCAATCTTTTGAGCTGATTAAGATTTCTCCCACTTCCAACAAACATTATGGAAGAGGCGATTCCAAGCCTATACGTAGCGATGACTAAGGGTGGAGCATTTATTAGTTTTATAATGCTGCTCGCTATAGAAACCACCGCTACTCCAATAAGTAGTACGATTCTTGGATCGAATCGAGGATGATGTTGTTGACTTGGGTTTATCCTTTTGGAGTAATCTGTTACTCTATGGAAAACACCCAAATCATCCAACCTCAACACATAATTCTTAGTTAATTTGATAAATAAATAAAAACTCCAAGGATAATCTTTTTGAATAATGATAATGGAGTAGTTAAGGTAGATGAGCTATAATAAGCTCTACTCAATATGGAAAATTGAAAGAAGCACTAGAGAATTACAGCCACTGCCCTCTAGTATTTATAAAGAGTTGAGTGAATACCTTTCCACAGTACAGCGTGAAATCAGGCTGGTTGATGAGAACTCGGTGAAAGCCTCTTTACTTAAAGTTGAAAAAACAAATGTTGAATATTTAATTAAAGATCTCTTAGAAACAAGATACTTGAAATATGTAGAGGCGATCAAGATTGGAGCCCTCATAAATCCAGACCTCATTGTAGAAGAAGAATCAGAGATAAATGCGGGTCTTCTCTTATCTAGAAGGGGTCTTAAACAATTGCTTACAAACATTCTGGAAGGACGTGAACCTCGGCTCGATGTTAAATTTAAGCAAGAGGAAAAGCCAAAAAGGATATTAATTCGCTTTCTTCAAAGCGTACCAGCCATCGTAGGCACAGATTTGAAGCTGTATGGTCCATTTAAAATTGAAGATGTTGCAACTCTCCCAGTGGAGAATGCAGAGATCTTTATTAAAGAAGGGATAGCTGAGCAGGTGAGACTCAAATGAAAGTTCCAAGAAACATTAACACACACTGCCCTAAATGTAACAAGCACACTGAACACACGCTCTCTCTGTATAAAAAGGGAAGGGATCGTCCACTTGCTGAAGGAAACCGTAGATACGATAGAAAACAGAAAGGTTATGGCGGAATGAGAAAGCCCAAACTTCGTAAGACAGCTAAAACCACAAAGAAGCAAACTTTTAAGCTTAGGTGTAAAGAGTGCGGATACACGATCATGAAAGATGGAGTGCGACTGCGAAGATTAGAGATAGTGGCTTAGGAGGAACATTAGATGTCTAAATGGGAAGAGTTAATACCACGACCTAGAAGCAATTTTTTAAGAGTCAAGTGTTTAGAGTGTGGAAATGAACAAACAGTCTTTAGTAACACTGCAAACAAAGTTCAGTGTAATGTCTGTGGCGCTGTGATTGCAGAACCAACAGGCGGAAAATCTAAGATTCATGGTGAAATATTAGAAGTTTTGTAGCTTTTATTCTAATCAAATTTACTTAAAGGTAAATTGTTATGTCTTTAAGAAGGACAGATTGGCCTGAAATCGGAGAATTTGTAATAGGCACTGTCAGTAATGTAGTGCCTCATGGCGCTTATGTTTCTCTCGACGAGTATGGAGGTAAGGAAGGACTGATTCATATTTCGGAGATATCTTCTAGTTGGGTGAGAAACATTAGGCGACACGTACACGAAGGACAAAAAGTTGTACTTCAGGTTCTACGAGTAGACCCGTCAAAGGAGCACATTGATCTATCCCTACGGAGAGTCACAGCACGCGAGCGAAGAGAGCGTCTAGTAGAATGGAAGCGACTTAAGCGTGGGATCACATTATTAGATTCGACTGCAAAGACTATGGGGCTTGACTCAGCAGAAGCGTATGAGAAGATCGGCATTAAACTAGAGGACGAATTCGGTTCACTTTATCAGGCTCTTCTTGAAGCTGTAGATAAAGGTGAAACCGTTCTCATTAAAAAGGGGATACCTGAAGACTGGGCTAAAACCCTTACGGAGACTGCGAAAACAAAAATTAAACCACCAATGGTTACAATAAAGGGTATCCTCCGAGCCTCAAGCAATAAGAGTGACGGCGTAGAAGCTCTCAAAAAAGCATTCCAAAAAGCGGTGTCCTCAAAAGGTAGAAAGAAAGCTCAAGTAGAGATTAAGGTTCTAGGCACCCCTCAATACAGGATAGAGGTCACTTCAAGAGACTATAAAACAGCTGAAAAAATCATGGCTGATGCAGTAGACACCACAACAGAATTTCTTAAAAAAAGTGGTGGAGAAGTAAGCTTTAAGCGTGAGTAGTGAGAAATGCCAAGATGGCTTCTGAGGAAATGCGTACACTGTGGAAGATACACGCTTGAAACTAAAAAGTGTGCTTACTGTGGCGGAGAATTAAGAATACCTCCCCCCGCAAAGTTCTCTATCGATGATAAGTATGCTGAATACCGCGTAAAGATGAGGCTAAGATCAGATGAAAATGAGTCTCAAACTCAAAGAGACCCTGAATAAACTACTGGTTTTACAACCCTCAACAATTTGTCTTGTGTTGAATGGAGTTAATTAGACGTATTTTACCTCATATACATGAACGAGTGCAAATGATGACGTGAAGACGAGTTCAAAGTTTTCAAGTTCAACACCTAATGTAGAGGCTGACGGTAACGCTCCCGCAGCTGAACAACCATAAACCATGAGCTTTGTTAGTACCGTGTCTTTGTTTGGAAGTTGATTTCCCATGTATCGGTCAAGACCAAGAATGCTTGTTATTGAAGAATCCATAAGTTCACTCGCGTTCAATCCCGGTATCAATGCCATCCATGTCCATTTCACTTCATCACCATACAAAATAGGGTATCTCTCTGCTTGGATATTCTGATAAGCCAAGCTTAAAGTTGTAAACACAACTACATGTGTAGCGTTGTACTTTTGAAGTATCTTTAATGCATCTGTCTCGTTGGACATAAACATTGTACCTATCGCAGCGATCTGAGTGCTATTTATAGTTCCATTGTCTGCTAGAGTTATCTTGTCCCCAGCAACAGTAATCCAGTAACCGTAATCCCACCATGATGCTACCACTGAAGTAGAAGGCAAGTTGTACTTCATCCAAGTCAAAGCCTCGATCCAATCATCCACATTAGCTCTTACAGGAATAGCTGATGAGGCTATTGTTGTTGGCGACATACCACTGTTTACGCTTCTGATCATTGGATACGAGAGGAGGAGAAAAAGACAAATGATAATTCCCGCACCAAAACCTCTTCCCACTCTTTCAGAATATCTCACCCTTCTTTTAGAGAATGGTTTTTGCTTTATTATCTCAACAAATGGCTCTAAAATCTCCACTAGTGCATAAGAGCCAAGAATGCAAAAAGCAGGTGCTAAGACGATCGTTAGACGTATCAATGTGCTTGCGAAGTAGAGTGTAGTTAATGAGAAACAAATCATGTATAGATTGTTGTTTGTTGGACGATTCATGGCTAACAGTATGCCTATCGGTGCAAGGAAGACTAGCATTCCAACATCATAGTAGAATGAAGACCATGTCGTAGCTCTGTGTTCCTGAACAGATTGCACAAGCGGATTGCTGGACTTGAGGAAAGGGTTCACTACTGCAATAAATTTGCTAAATGGTAGTGTTATAACTCCGGAGAACCATAGCACTAATGCTATCAATGAAAAAATTACAATGGATGCGATCAGAATATTCCTCACTTTTCTAGCAGATTCGATTCTATTCATGAATTCAAAGATAAGAAGAAGCAGGATCATGCTCAAAGCGACTAAACCTTGAGGTTCAGTCATGTATTTAAAACCGAGTTTAGGTACAAAAAATGCTATGCTCATACCTATAATGACTACTAAACTATAAGACGTTAGTATCCTTGTGTTATACCTTTTAAAGGCTAGGAGTATGAAAGTGAAAAGGGGGAGCAGTCCTATGATGTATCGTGAAGCACCCCAAGAAGCAGCCAAATAACCTAACGTGAGTCCACTCATAACAGCATAAAAGATGTTGGATGCTTTAGACTCTCTTAGATCTATGGATTTGAGATAGAATAAGGATAGAAGGAGTATGGAAAATATTCCGACTGTTTCATCATCAAAGAATCCCAGTGACGTCCTAGCAATGTGTGCGGAGTTTAAGGCTAAGAATAGACCTGAAAAAAGCCCTACCTTTCTTCCTCCAATATAGGATCCCAGTAAATAATTCGCGATACACGTAGCTGCACCGAAGATCACAGGAAATATGATGCAAACATCCATAACTGATAAGTTAATGCCGATTAATCTAGCCATGTGATATGTGAAGGCTGCGGTGAAAGGAAGACCTGGGAAAGAAGTGGCTGCAATGTCTCTTCCCCAGGGAAACCAAGACTGGTAATTCCGCCAATTAAACCACGAAGAATATCCATTATCAACGATGTGTTCAGTTACTTGATAGTGGAAGTAAGGATCGAATTCAGAGAGATGGAATCCCCAATTCAAGGGGAGAATTCTGACTAAAACTGCTATAGTAGTGATCGATACGAAGGAGATAAGCAATAAAACTGTGGCTCTGGATACTCCTCCAAAGAACTCCTTGATCGACTTGATACCGAATCTCTTCCTTATTGTCGAAGCCAATGTTTAAACACACCTGTAATCGATTCACTCATCAACCATCGTGATCTCAACTTTCTCAGGATTAAATATTAACTCCTTCCCACACTTGGGACATCGACCGTCATTTTGTTGGATGATCTCCTCCAGAAGTTTCAACTCATTTCCAAAATAGAAGACGTTTCCACATTTCTCGCATACGACTGATTGAGGCAGATCGATCACCGGTCTTCCGGAAAATAACAAGCCCAAAATATAAGACTTTAGTTGAGAAAAAACATTTAATGTTTTATTGACAGTATAGCATTGATCGATGCCATAGCGCCTTCCCCAATAGATGTCGCTACCTGCATTCCTCCGCAAGTACAATCTCCTGCTGCAAACACGTTCTCCAGGTTAGTCCTCTGTTTACGGTCAACAATTATGCATCCTCTATCGTCGACTTCAACGCCAGAATTTCTAATAAGCTCGGTCATTGGCACGTACCCAACACTGATGAATACTGCAGATGTTGGAATGAGTAATTTACTCGTTGCTGTTTCAACCTCCACAGCGTTTACAGTTGTTTCACCCTTAATCGACTTTATCCTTCCATCTTCAATTAGCTCTATATTGTCTTTACTATTCAATTTAGCTAATGAATCTTTTAACGGTATAATTCCCGATGAATTAGGTACAACCAATACTTTAGATGCGACATCGGATAGCATCTCTACATCGTCTATAGCTTCTTGGTCATCGCCTACAACAACCACATCCTTTCCCTTGAAGAAAGGAGCGTCGCAAAAAGCACAATAGGAGACTCCTCTGCCAATGAATTCTTCCTCTCCGGGGACTAAAAGCTTCTTCCTTTGGGTGCCTGTAGCTAATACGACTGCTGCCGCCTCGTATTTATGGGCTTTTGAAGCGATGATTTTCGCTGTGTCATTCAAATTTAAGGATACTACTTCCTCGTATCGAATTTCTCCTCCAAACTTCTCTAATTGCTGGATCATAAGATCAGCTAGTTGGGTGCCTGTTACAGCTTCAGGGAAACCTGGATAATTCTCGATTAAGTGAGCCATAACCATTCTCCCTCCCACAAATTGTTTTTCGAGAACGACCGTTCTCAATCCTCTCCTTGACGCATATATAGCAGCTGAGAGACCCGCAGGACCCGCACCGATAATGACTACATCAACTTTTTCAGACGTCAAGGCTTATCAATTCCCAAATATTGCATAATTTATTATACTGTTTGATCGTATGATTTTAGTTAGATCCCAATTCACTTAATAAAAAGGTCGATCATGTTGCCTAAAAAGAGGAGCGTCTCTGAACTCTTCAAACATGTAATGGAGCATATTGGGTTGAGGGTTACTTGTAATGTTTCTATACAGTTAGGTGAGATGAGTGAAAGAGAGTCAAGTGAGTGTCATCAATACTGGACTAAATTAGTGAAGGACGACCTTGAAGAGAATGAATTTACTATTCTCCTCCACCCCGATTTTGATAATATTAGATGGCTTTCTTTTGTTCGAGATAAGACCGGGAGAATTATAGATCAAGTTGAGATAGATATTAATGATGAGGGCGAACCTGACCCTAGATTCGAAGAAGAGTATCGACTAATCCTTTTTGGGCACTTATATGAACAAACCATTGCTCTATATCGACAAGTTATGAATATTCTGGACATTGAAATATCAGATGAGGGCATAGATTACGAAGCAAGGCTTGTAGCGAAAAGATACTTCGAAACCCTGGTGCAGGCTAAGTAACTAGTCTTTAACTATTGCCTGTATTTATTTATGAGCTTCAATAACTCTGATAGGCGCGTAGTCATGATGATCTTCTTTCTGCTCGCTACGAAGAAGGGTCTTAACTCCTCAATGCTCGATGGCATGCAGTTCACTATTTGCACAGCGTCCAAGCGGTCAATCTCAAAAACATTGACGATCTTATCTACGAGTTCTGAAGCCTTTTCTGGTTCTAACTTGCTAAATTTATTCGCGTAATCAAGTGTACGAAGTTGAAATTGGTTAGGTTCATCGATCTTTTCCAGTATGGTTTTAACCTCTGGGATAGTGATCGTCTTTTTACTGACTACATTTTCAGACATTACTTTATTTCTCCCCCATCTCATGCTTTATGTGATTTAATGTGTTCGGGTCTTACCGTTAGCTTCTTGTCTTTTTTTCCATCTTTCAACCCGATAACGTAACTTTTTCCTCTCTTCTCTAACACTGAAGCTATATAACCATGGTATCTTGGATGAGGCATCCCCTTTTGGACACTGGGATCAATATACACTACGACCTTTTCTCCAATCTCGTAATCGTAAATTAATCGTCCTAGAGACTGCATTCCCTTATCTCTTGGTTTTTTTCTCAATTTGTGACGACTTCTATTTCTATAACCACTCGTCTTTGGCATAAATTAAAACCCCTCTAATGATACTTCTAAAACATCCAGCTCAAGGCACTTAGTGGCTGTCTCAGATAATCCTGAGATGCTTGGATTAGTTCTTCCACCATCACCGTTTATGAGCTCCTTTACATATAATCCTCCTTGGCATCTAATATAAAGCTCAGCTTTTGTAGGCTCCAACTGTGTTAACTTCAGTCTATATATATGCTTCTCTCGAACCCTGTCTGCTCTTCTATGCACTACTCGCAAAGGCGTTGATTGCTTAATTATGGCTCCATTTAGAGTGTTCTCTATCTCTTTAAGTTTCTCTTCAGATACGCTTTCATCAAATTCTATTAATGCTCTGTAACTCTTCTCCGATTGACCTGACTCCTTCATTGTCTGAACCGAAGCCTTTGATGAAAACGCTAATTCCGATACCTCTACCTTGTCTAAGGAATGGTTGTTTACCTCTTTTTGAAGCATATCCAATTGAGGTCTACGTATTTTTGGTTTTAACACTTCAATTATGAATGGTCTTCCTTCACCTAAGACTCTGGCATCGATGTCTTCACGTCCTGCTGCATGAAACTTCTCTGAAACGCCTTTCGTAGCCTCCAATACGGGACCTGAGATCAGTTCTTCAACTGATTCCGGATATTTTTTCCCAGTTCCATCGCAATGAGAGCATCCTCGTCCTTGACATTCTTGACACAGCCATCGGGACTGGGGTATACCTCTAATCAGCTTTCTATATCTTCCTTTGATGAATATCGAATTAACATGTAACTTTAATTGGTTTT
>Ga0209635_10003005_pt1 | contig 13058 bp, 9 predicted proteins | sample DeeMarSWOR230_32_FD_187463 | JGI IMG/M metagenome (GOLD analysis project Ga0209635, IMG submission 187463) | Marine sediment microbial communities from White Oak River estuary, North Carolina - WOR-2-30_32 (SPAdes) (version 2) | ecosystem: Environmental > Aquatic > Marine > Intertidal zone >...
CTTGGAACCGCACCCTCGTCCTGGGGATCCCCTTGTACCTGAAGAAGTAGATCCTGGCCCAGGGCGGTGTGAGGTTTTCCTTCCCCTTTTGTGCCGTGGATATGCAATGATCTGGAGATACTGAGACTAAGCGGGACGGGATAGATTTCCTTAGCCTGAGAGGGGACTCGGGTGTGGATGGTATCAGCTTTAGGTGCAGACACCCATATAATGACAAGCAAGAGCATCAGTAATGTATGTCCAAAGTTTCTCCATCTTCCATTGATCATGATAACCCTCCCCACGCTTTTTCTAATAATAAGCCATATTCTTCTTTCATTTTCCTTAAATCACTAATTATCAATTTATGCCTACTCATATCCCCATCCCTCCCTTAATTTTAGGCCACCATTTTATAGAAAGGTTTTTAGACGACGTAACATTTTCTTTACATCATTGACATTCATTTAGCACCTGTAAAAACCATCTGGGCTACAAATCCAGCAATGGGCGGAAAAAAGAATGTACTTGCGATACGGATGAGGGTAAATTTCCAACCTAATATCCCTATCTCCATGGGTAATCGGGAAACCGCCCATAATGACCATCCTGTGAGAAAAGCAACCAGGGTTCCAACGCTGGCACCAGAGCGTAGAAGTCCGGCAACGATCGGTAAACTGACATAAGGGCCGCCAGGGGTCAAACCTCCAGCCACTGTACCAATGAGTATTCCTCGCACACCAGATTCCACACCCACCCATTTTGATAATAGCTCTTGAGAGACAAGAACCTGAATCATACCAGCCACGATAAACGCCAAGATCAACAATGGCAGAATTTCAACGGTCATATTCAGGCCTGATTTTACACCACTAATGTGTTGTCCTTGTCCCTTGTAGTAGCCTATGACAAGAAGAATAAATGCAAATACTCCCATTACTATTGTTGGAATAAGCATTCGTGAATTCCTCCTCTCTTTACCCATAATTTTTCTCCTATGTTACCTCGTCCACCTTATCTCTAGATGACGTTCATGCTCAAACTATACCCCAAAAAGCAATATCTGCTTTCTTATTCCTGCTTTCTTGCACACATAAAGGACAATTGTAACCGCTCATCCAAAGAAGGGGTTTGGGCTGTGCCTTCTTATAACCCGCGCCTTTAGTAAGATCTATGAAGTCGATATACTATGTCAAGAAAATGCTGAAAAATGATTTTGACAGATTTATTAAAATGATACAAGATATGGTTGGTTTTATTAGTTTTATTGGTTCTTCTACCCCCTGGCCCAGACCTGGCGTATAGGCTTAATAGGATAATGCGAACTCTCAACGCCTATAGAGTTAACAGGCTGATTCAAGCATGTGGCGTCAGGGCAGGCCGCCATAAATGGCTCGCCCTGTGGAGTAAGGGCAGGCCAATTCCAGGGGATGGGCGAAAAACCCACTCCACAGGGCAAGGCCTTTTTTCTGATAGGATGAGCAAGAAATTTCTATTCTTTACGACTGTTATCCTATTCTTTTGCTTTCTTGGTCCCGGAGCATCATATCCTGAAAAAAAGGATAAACAGCCAAAAAAAGAGGACAAAATAACGGTTAACCAAAAAAGGGGGGATGAGAAAATGGATACAGCAAAATGGCTATCTGAGGATGAAGGGAAGTATCTTTTAGGGCTGGCCAGAAAAACTATAAAGAATAGATTGGTTAATTTAGAAGGGCCCCAGATTGACTGGAAAGACATACCAGAGAAGTTTAAAAAGAGACTCGGCACCTTCGTTACTATTAACATAGAGGGTAACTTAAGAGGGTGTATTGGACATATTATACCTCGAGAGAGCTTGATTGAAGGGATAAGAGAAAATGCTATCAATGCTGCCTTTAGGGACCCCAGGTTCCCTCCCCTAAGCAAGGAGGAATTTGACAGGATAGAGATTGAGATAAGCATCCTCACGCCCCCTAAGGAGCTTTCCTACACAGACACCAAAGATCTTTTGAAAAAACTGAGGGCAGGAATAGATGGGCTCATTATTAAAAAGGGAATTTACGAGGCCACTTTTCTACCCCAGGTATGGGAACAACTTCCTCAGAAGGAGGAGTTTTTATCACACCTGTGTTTGAAGGCGGGACTTTCTGTTGATAGCTGGAAGACAGAGAAACTCCACGTATCCACCTACCAGGTTCAGGCATTTGAAGAGGAGAAATCGAAGTGAAAGAAATCCTCAATTTTGCATCAATAGAGCATAAGAAAAGTATCTTTGCGAGTAATTGATATCTAGAATGCCAAAGGCCAAAATTCAAGGCTCAAATTCACCCTGTAAGATAAGAACGTTTATACTATCATACTTTTGCACGATAAATATCTAATAGGGTAAATGTCAAAATCTTCAACCCGTTAAATGTCTTAGCAAATAGGTCTGCTTGTGCAACATGGCATTACTGCAGACGGGTCATATCCAAAATGACTATTTAACGGGGCAAGAACGCCCAATTAGAAAGACTTTGACATTTAAACATTTGGGTTTTGACTCCGAGTTCCGGAACTCGGAAGCATTTATCATTTCCATGAATCTTACCAATCTTATAATAATATCCATTATTGGGACGGGGATATCCTCTATATCCGTTCAAATAATTACAGTAAGGGAATTTCTTTCCCAGTTCTACGGCAATGAGATTACAATCTCCCTTGTTCTTTTTTGCTGGTTGATGGTTAGTGGACTGGGCTCTCTTACATCAAAGGTGATCAAGAAAAAATCTGTAACCCTCTATTCAATCCTTGCCCTCATAACGGGCCTCTTTCCTTTGATTCAGATAATTGCAATAAGGCTCTTCAGGAACATCATCTTCATCCACGGAGAATCTCCCGGTTTTTATCCCGTCTTTTTTTTCATTCTGGCCTTAAGCGCTCTTTACACCTTCTTGATTGGCTTTATACTCCCTTACTCGCTTGATGTTATCAGGAGAAATGGCGGAAAATTTACCGCAGGAGATTTGTACATCACTGACAATATAGGGGATATATGTGGTGGGGTTTTGTTTAGTTTCATTTTGGTATATTTCTTTAGTCCTTTTAAGACAATAGCCCTCACTTCCTTGCTTCTAATCCTCATTTCTCTTGCCCTTTTTGTCTTTCTAAAAAGATATTTCCTTTTCTTGGTGGCCTTTTTATCCGTCACTCTCTTTTTTTTCTTTGCCTTTGAAGAGGGCTTTGAACGTTCTACCCTTTCAAACCAATATGGCTTGAATATAGTGAGTTACCGGGAGTCGCCCTATGGGAGAATAGTGCTCACCAAAGAAAAAGGGGAGGCCACCTTGTGGGAATCTGGAACCCCTATCTTTTCCACCTTTAACATAACGGCCGCCGAAGAAAAGGTGCATTATCCCCTCTGCCAGCTTGACAAAATAGAAGACGTCTTGCTGGTATCTGGGGGTCTGGGTGAGACATTTGATGAGATCTTGAAATATTCTCCCCGCTCCATAGACTATGTTGAGCTAGATCCTGCATTGATTAAAGTGGCAGGCCAATTTGGCCTTTTAAGACCTAAACGGCAGGTTACCGTGATCCCTGCTGATGGAAGGAGATATATAACTGAGAGTAATAAACGGTATTCAGCGATAATCCTTGATCTGCCAGAACCTGATACCTTCCAGATAAATCGATTTTACACCAAGGAGTTCTTTGCTTGTGCCAAAAGGATTCTAAAGAAAGATGGCATCCTCTCATTCTCTCTCGTTACAAACCCAAACTATTTATCAGAGGTCAGGGTCAAAAAACTATCCTCCATTTTCAACACTGTTAAGAGATACTTTCATAATGTGCTCCTCATCCCTGGCGAAGAGGCCTATTTCCTTGCGAGCGATGGAAATCTCTCCCCTGATATTCCACTAAGGTTGAGAAAGAGATCCATTACCACATCTTACATTGATGGCTTTTATTACGGCAATGTTACTAAGGAGAGGATAAAGTCTATTAATGAATCCATTAATCCAGATGAGTTCATGAACACTGACTTTCACCCCAGGGTGATAAACATAATGTTCAAAGAGTGGTTCAAAAAATACGGGGCCTCACCTAATTGGTTTATCGCAACCCTTACTGGCATTCTTGTTTTCTACGTATCCCTTCTAAGAAAGGAGGAATTCGTTCTTTTTTCTACTGGCTTTGCTGCTATGGGTGTAGAGATGTTAATCTTGTTCTCCTTTCAGGTACTCTATGGCTATATTTATCTTAAGGTAGGTGCTATAATTACCTTCTTTTTGCTTGGTCTTTTGCCTGGTGCTATACTTGGAAATAGATGGAAAAAAAGGGGTAAGAACATGCTCATAAGAGCGGAGGCTGGAATGGGCCTGTTGCTTATGATGTATCTGATCTGGGTAAGCTTCTATCAGTCCATGATCCCGGAGTTTGTGTTTTTTCTGTATGTCTTTATCTTTTCACTGCTGTGCGGGGTTCAGTTTCCCGTTGCCGCAGAGATAATTGGAGAGGAGCAGAGTCCTGCAGGCAGTCTGTTTGCGGCTGACCTTGTAGGCGCTGCTGCTGGCACCCTTGCAATTGGAACCCTGTTGATTCCTATTTTAGGTATTCAGGCGGCTATCATTGCCCTGATCTTGATCAAGACCGCAAGCACTGTGGTTATCTTGAAAGGGTAGAATGGGATAGTAGGTAATGAAATGGACCGATATATAAGCAGGAAAGAATTCTTAAAAGAGATGGGGCTCTTGTCCCTTCTCATAGCAAAACAAGGGCACTGTTTCTGGTCTAAAAATAGAGCAGAGGAAAAGGCAGATATCAGGGGCCATGTCTTTAAGAACGACGCCCCTCAGAGCCTCTGGAAGTGGTCAATCGAGGGATTTCACTATACCACAAACGGGACGGATGTCCAGTGTATGGTATGCCCAAACAGATGTTACTTAACCCCTGGAGACAGGAGTGTGTGCAGATCAAAGGTGAATATAGGAGGAAAGCTTTACTCCCTTGCCTATGGAAACCCCTGTGCGGTTCATATTGACCCCATTGAGAAAAAACCCCTCAGCCATTTCTATCCGGCCACCCAGGTATTCTCTATAGCGGCTGCTGGCTGTAATTTCAGATGTCTTAACTGTCAGAACTGGGAGATTTCCCAGAGAAAACCTGAAGAGGTCTCTCACTACGAACTCTTTCCAGCTGATGTTGTCAGGATAACCAAGGAAAAAGATATTCCCTCCATTGCCTACACCTACTCAGAACCTATCTCCTATTACGAGTATATGTATGATACCGCAAGGCTTGCGAGGGCAGAAGGCATAAAGAATGTTTTGGTTTCAAATGGATATATAAATAAAGGACCACTGGAGGATCTCGCCCTATACTTAGATGCTGCCAACGTAAACCTTAAATCATTTGACGATGGTACATACAGGAGGCTTAATGGCGGAAGGCTTCAGCCAGTACTGAATACATTCAAGCTTCTTCACGAAAAAGGAATCTGGTTTGAAATGACCACCCTTGTTGTTCCTGGATGGGTAGATAATGAAGAGATGACAAAGAAAATGTGTGGCTGGATATTAAAGGAACTTGGGCCCGATTATCCCCTGCATTTTTTGCGCTTTTTCCCCCGGTATAAATTAGATAGGCTGCCGGCTACCCCCGTGAAAACGATAGAACTCTTAAGGGACATAGCCCTTAAGGAAGGGATACACTATGTCTATATCGGGAATGTGCCCGGTCATGATGGATACAATACCTATTGCCATAACTGTCATAAGATCCTGATAAAAAGAAGTGGGTACCATATTGCCGAATTCAATATAAGTAATGGCAGGTGTAAGTTCTGTAAGGCATCTATCCCTGGAAGATGGAGGCCTAGTTAGACAAATGACAAATGTCAGAACCCCAATGTCCAATGTCTCTGCAAGAGACCTTTTGTCATTTATGCCTTGCCATTTGAAATTAACATTTAGGTTCTATGGAAGTAATTATCTTAGGTTCAGGCACAGCCGTTCCCCTTGCTGAAAGGGCATCTCCTTCTGTAGCCATCTTCATTGAGGATCAATTCCTTTTGATGGATATAGGGCCTGGAACCGTCAGACAACTGGCAATTGCGGGTCTTAACCACGAAGATATTGACTACATTGGTATCAGTCATTTTCATCCAGATCATACAGCTGATCTCATCCATTTGATTTTTGCTACCAGGTATCCACCGATTCTGAATAAGAGAAAACCTTTTACTATTATAGGTCCAAAGGGCTTCAATCGGTTTTTGGAGCTGTTAAAAAGGGCCTATGGGGACTGGCTTGATCTCCCTGATGGTCTTATGAAGATAGAGGAATTAAACACAGGAGGAAAGGACAAGAAAGAATTTGATAACTTCGCACTACTATCCGCCCCTTTAAATCACACACCACAGAGTCTCGGCTTTAGAATAGAAGATAATTCGGGGAGAGTCGTTGTCTATTCAGGAGACACCGGTTATTGTGAAGCCATTGTGGATCTGGCCAGAGGTGCAGACCTTTTGATCCTTGAGTCTTCCTTTCCTGATGGGCAAGAGATCGCAGGACACTTGACCCCATCCCAGGCAGGTAATATAGCTACCCGCTCAGGGGTCAAAAGGCTTCTTTTGACCCATTTTTATCCAGAGTGTCTAAAGAGTGATATAGAAACGCAGTGCCGGAAAACATACCAGGGAGAGCTTATCCTGCCAGTTGATTTGATGTCTTTATCGGTGAGATAGTCGCAAATGGGGTCATAGCAATTTGTGGAGCTATGCTTTGCTAGGGCAGATGGATCCATTAAATGAGTTCTATGAAAGCCCTGGCCCTTTCCTTCTCATACCTTTGGGTCAACAGGCTGTTTTTTGCTTGAGATATCTTGGCATAGGTGCCAGATTATAATAAGTCCATATCCCCAATTTTTGAGCTCACATTCCTTTGGAGGATGGAGATGAATATCGCCTACCTATTGGTCAACAGCGCACACAATTATCCAGATAGAATAGCCATAATCTCTGAGGAGAGACGGTTTTCATACAAAACCTTCAATCATCGGGTTAACCGATTAGCACAGGCGATGAGGCGGTACGGAGTCAAGAAGGGGGATCGGGTAGCCGTTATGTTTTTTAATACCCATCACTTTGCCGAAGCCTGGTTCGCCACCATCAAGTTAGGGGCTGTGCTGACACCGGTAAATTTTCGCTTTGTGGGGGAGGAGATCGAATATATTGCCAATAATTCGGAGTCCAGCTTCTTGTTTTTTGGTAAAGAGTTTCAAGAGACTATCGCCGGTATCTGCCAGACACTAAAGACCGTGAAGAACTTTGTCGGTGTTGAAGCGGGAAAAGAGGGCTTCGCCCATGACTATGAGTCATTTCTCTCTTTGGGGGAGCCCGATGAACCGGAAGTGGAGACAGGGGAGAATGATCCCTGCCAAATTATGTATACCTCAGGGACAACCGGAAAACCAAAAGGAGCGGTAATCACCCATGGCAACATGCTCTGGAATCTGATAAATACTATCTTAGGAAGGGAGCATCATCAAGGAGAGGTCTCATTGATTATCGGGCCTCTCTATCACGCAGCCGCCTTGAACAACCATTTTACCGTTCAGGTTGCTCTGGGCGGAACAAGCATCATGATCAAGAACTTCGAGCCAGAGATAGTCCTGAGGTATATAGAAAAAGAGAAAGCCAATGTTATTTCCGGTTCTCCTGCCATGTTCAATTTTCTCCTCCAATACCCAAGACTGGATCAGTTTGACACCCGCTCGATAACCAAATGTACGGCAGGGGCATCTATCTTACCCCAAGAGATAAAGCAAAGGCTTTTGCAAGTCTTTCCCGAGGCCAACGGTGTCTACGATCTCTATGGGTGTACCGAGGCCTCACCTACAATTACCACCTTGAACGCAAGAGACTCCTTCAGAAAACATGGCTCAATAGGGCCCGCCGTTCCCTTTCTCCAGGCCAGGATAGTCAATGAGGAGGGCATGCCCTTGCCCCCAAATCAGGTGGGAGAATTAGTCTGTCGAGGTCCAACCGTAATGCAAGGATACTATAAAAACCAGGAGGCAACTGAAGAGACAATTAAGAATGGATGGCTGTATACCGGAGATCTGGCTACAGTAGACGAAGAGGGCTACTTCTATATTGTAGACCGAAAAAAGGATATGATCATAAGCGGTGGAGAAAACATCTATCCAAGAGAGATTGAAGAGGTCCTTTTGAGACATCCGGCAATTGCTGATGCAGCCGTGATAGGTATCCCTGATCAAACCTGGGGGGAGACGGTTAAGGCATTTGTAGTTCCCAAGGAGGGCGAAACAGTAACTGAAAAAGAGGTTATTGATCATTGTAGGGAATATTTGGCGAGCTATAAAAAGCCAACACAGGTAGCTTTTATCTCATCAATTCCCAGAAACCCATCAGGAAAGGCTCTTAAGCGGGTACTGAGATCTGAGAGCCGCAGTGGAGATTGAGGTGAGCAGTTTTCGCGTTTCCTTAATGGAATCATTCGCTTGAATTCTATGACCACTGGCCATCTCAACACCTCATGCCCCTCTTTTTGGTTCCTAAGTGGTCTTTTTCGACTTCGTAGGCCATTTCCACCCAGTCACATAAAAGGCGCCTTGTATCTCTGGGATCGATGATGTCCTCTATGCCGAAGGCCTCGGCTGTGCGAAAAGGTGATTGAATCGTGCGGTATGTATCCTGCAAGTCATTGAGGTAGGCTTCCGGATCTTCTGCTGCTTCTATTTCTGTCCGATGCGCAGCATAGACACCTCCTTCTACTGGAATATTACCCCAAACTGCTGAAGGCCAGGCATAACGCCAGCTTAGACGAATACCACCTTTCTGAGCCCCCCCAGCTACCCCAAAACATTTGCGCAGGTATACGACTGCCAAAGGGATGGTTGCTTGCACTATGGCAAAACTTGACCTCACTCCCTTACGAATAGTCCCGTATTCCTCGCTCTTTTTTCCAATCGTAAATCCGGGCTGATCGGAAAGATTCACTATCGGCAAATGGAAGGTGTCACACATGTCTATAAAGCGAGTAAACTTTTCTGCAACGTCGTAATTAAATGACCCTGCAATGTATCTGGGATCATTTGCCAATACTCCGACTGGGAACCCGTTCAGACGGGCCAATGCGGTAACTTGTGATTTGCCTTGGTGCTTTCCGATCTCGAAGATAGAGCCGCGATCTAACACAAGGTTCAAGAGTTTTCGTATGTCGTACGGTTTCCTGCCATCCCTGGGAATGATGGAAAGAAGTTCTTCCTCTCGGCGCTCTGGTTCATCATTGTCGCTATGCCGTCGTTTCGGCATTTCCCAAACATGTGATGGGAGGTAAGACAAAAACCTCTTGGCTTGCTCCAGGGCATCGTTTTCATCTTCAGCCTCGTTATCTACCACACCGGTTAGACGCGTATGAAGTTTGTACCCCCCCAGCTCTTCTTTGGTGAGTTCTTGCCCAGAGGCGGATTTAACCAAAGGTGGTCCTCCAACAAAGACATGCGCCTGCTCTTTTACCATAACAGAAAAATGGCTCAGGACCATGTACATTGCACCCAGGCCTGCGACGGACCCGAAGCCCACAGAGATTACAGGAACCTCAGACATCACTTCGACCCGGTTTTGGGTACATTCATCGCCTGAGCTGGGCAATTCGGTGTAGCCTATTTCGAGAATTTCTTTGATAGAACCCCCAGCACCTTCAATCAATCTGACTATAGGAACCCTTAATGTACGAGCCATTTTTATGAAGTATGCGCCCTTGGCCTTATACATTCTTCCGACAGACGCCCCTTTTATGGTAAAATCGTCGCCATGCACCGCAACCCTGCGGCCTTCTATCTTTGCTATACCCATCACAAACGGACACGGGACAAGGCTAATAAGCTTATCTTTCTTATCTTTATCGTAGGTCGGCACTCCGGCCAGGATACCCCTCTCAAGGAATGAGCCTTCATCAGCCAAGACATCTATCCGCTCCCTGACAGTCATTTTTCCCTCGTTGTGTTGCTTGGCAACGTGTTTTTCGCCTCCCAACTGGTAGGCGAGTCTCTTTCTTCTCTCCAACTCTTCTATCTCGGTTCTCCACATATTGTTATTCTCCCTCCTGTTTTCTCAATCTCGATAATCCCTAAAAATAACGGCACTCCATATTCCCTCCAATTTAGGCAGGGCTTGAAAACCTCCCTTATTTCAGAGAATATTGTGGGGTTGGTACCTCATCTCATCATTAATAGTATTTATTAGGGGCTCATACGCAGGGTAATGCCTATTTTTGTTCATACTTCTTCTCAAAGACCGGGGTTTTTCTTGTTTCTTTGGGTAATGCGCCAGGCTCAACAAATTCGATTTCAGGCCGCATCTTCATTTTGTCGTGCAGAGCGCCACTTATCCTATTCGCAAGCCCAGGCAAATCCGCTTGATCGATATCCCTGCCATGCTCAATCTTTAACCTCATTGGAGGAACTACCCTAGGAGGAGGGTTATGTAAAACAATCCTCATCTCCCCTGTCACATCGGGCACAAAAGTGGTGACAATATCTTTGATAGCGGCAGGATAGACATTAACCCCCTTGACGATAAGCATATCGTCAGCCCTTCCTATCACTTTGGCCCGTTTACCCTTGAAGCCACACCCGGGACATTCCTTGGTAAAGATCTGTACCGTATCGCCGTAGGCATACTTTACCGCAGGGCATGCCTCTCGCTGAAGGGAGGTATGAACCATCTCGCCGATGGCACCGTCTACATCGGAATCAACAGGCTCCTTGGTTATAGGATCTACCAGATCATCATAGCTGGTGCAGACGTCGGGAGCAACGGCGTGAAGACCATAATATTCGTCGGAATCACAGGAAGTGCCTGGGGCATTTCCAGCAGGGGCCCAATAATCATAAGCCCTGCACCCATAGGCCGATTCCAGTTTCTTTTTTATCTCTGGTATGGCTATGCCAATCTCACCAGTGGTGAGCAATCCCTTTAGTCTAAAATCCTTGACCTCTTTGTTTAAGGCCTTGGGGGTCTTATCAATAAGGAACTCTGCTAATGAAGGCGTGCATGCCAGATAGGTGGGACGAGTAATGTCTATAAACTTCAATAGAAGATCAGTTCCGGCCCTTGCATCAATATCGATCGGAAGGGCACCCAGTCCCCTCAGGCCCCAAAGGGTCATGGTAGTTGCATAAATGCCCAGCGCAAAAAAGAAGGCCACCCTGTCCCCCTTGCCTACCCCTGACAAAGCAAGCCTATTCCCAATCTGCCTGCCAAAAAAATCCAAATCTTTTTCTGTGAAGGTGTAACTGAAGGTAGGGGTTCCGGTGGTTCCGGATGTCGTTCCTGTAAGGTATAGGTCTTCAACCGGGGCGCATAAATGGAGCCCAAAAGGGTGGCCATATTTTTGCAAGGAATCCTCAGCACTCTTTCTTTCATCATCCTTAGTCATAAAGATTGGTAACCTACGCAGATCATCTATGGTTTTAATATCTTCAGGCCTTGCCCCCGCCTCATCGAATTTTTGTCTGTAAAGCTCGGAGCTTTCATAACAATACTTGAGCTGTTTGGTCATTTTTTTCTCCTGGTACCTTCGAATCCCTTCCTGGGACATGGTGTTCAACTCGGGCACCAAGTAAAAATTTCTCCTCATAGTAAAACCCCCCTCACAATATATGATCCACAATGTTTTGGTATGTTCGGGCCATAATGCCCGCCTCGCCTCTCTCGCACGCCTTAATGCTGGGATCTGACCACTTTTACTGGGCTGACATGCTTTAAGAAACCTACTCTTGTGAGAATCATAAAAACTACCAAGAGCGCAAATCCAATAATGTCCGCGCGCCAGCTGGGATAAAGTAAGAGAAATCCCGATATAAAAACGAAAATCCTGGAGAAAACAGATGGCCTGCCATGGAAATAGAGGTAGCCTTCTAAGGCCGCAGCAAGCAGAATGCACCCTAAAAGTGCAGTTACAACTGCCAGCAGTATTTCATCTAGTGGCCCTATCAATATCATGACAGGATTTAGGACAAAAAGAAAAGGTAAAATGTATTTGGCTGAACCCAGTTTCATTGAAAGGAATCCAGTAGTTATGTTTTCGGACCCTGCCAGGGCCGCAGCGGTAATTGCTCCCAGCGCAACTGGTGGCGTTATGTAGGACAAACAACCCCAATACAGTACAAATAAATGGCATGCCATATCATTCAATCCGATCTCAACCAAGGCAGGGACAAGAACTATCGCCAAAAACACGTAACAGGCCGTAACAGTCATTCCTATTCCTAAGACAAAACTCGTGATGGCCCCAAAGAAAAGGAGAAGAATCATATTACCATGGGCGAACAACACCAACTCCCGCGAGAAGGCGTTGGCCACCCCTGTTCCGGAAAGAGAACCCAAAATCAGGCCAATTCCTGCAAGGATAGAGGCTATTTGCCCCAGAAGTCGCCCTGATTGGACGAGAAAATCAACAAGCTTTCTCCACGTGTAGCGGGTTTCTTTCCGAATCATGGCACACCCAAAAAGAAATAGCATTGTATAGAAGGGTGCCCACGCCTCTATTCGCAGATAAAGAAGAAAAAAGATCAAAAGGAAAAGAGAACCGATAAAAAACCACCCGGCTTTCAGGGTAGCCCACATATTCGGAAGCTCACTCCTCGGTAATCCAAATATCCCCTTGGTGGCAGCGTGTGCGTCAACTTGCAGGATAAGGGTTACATAGTAAAGGAATGCGGGGAAGAAGGCTGCAGCCATAACCTTCGCATATGAAATATTTAAGAAGGAGGCTATGATAAACCCCGCTGCCCCCATGACAGGCGGCATAATGGATCCACCCGTTGAAGCACAGGCCTCGACAGCAGCTGCCCATGTGGGACTGTACCCGGTCTTTTTCATGGCGGGTATGGTCATTGAACCTGTGGTGACCACGTTTGAGATAACGCTCCCGCTAAGGCTGGCCATAAAGGCACTTGAGAGCACCGAGACCTTTGCCGCTCCACCCCTTGTGTGCCCGAGCAAAGAAAGGGCAAAATCCATGAAGAACTTCCCTCCCCCCGAAGACACGAGGGCCACGCCAAAGATAATAAAACCCACTATC
>Ga0209635_10003010_pt1 | contig 13053 bp, 11 predicted proteins | sample DeeMarSWOR230_32_FD_187463 | JGI IMG/M metagenome (GOLD analysis project Ga0209635, IMG submission 187463) | Marine sediment microbial communities from White Oak River estuary, North Carolina - WOR-2-30_32 (SPAdes) (version 2) | ecosystem: Environmental > Aquatic > Marine > Intertidal zone >...
CAGCAACTAACTTGTAATCATTTTTGTCCCATATTCTGATTGTTTCATCCCCTGAGCCAGAATATATATACTGATCATCTGCAAAAACAGTATTTACCCATAGTTTATGGCCCTTCAATACATGAACGAAACTAAGATCCTGTTTGTTCAAAATATGAATAGTCGCATCACCAGATGCCGAGTAAATAAATTGATCATCAACGAAAATCCCCCATATAGTGCTACTATGACTTTTAAGCGCAACAATTGTTTTTAATCGCGTTTTATCCCATATTCTGATTGTTTCATCCTCAGATCCAGTATACAAAAAATCATCATCTACGAAAAGAGTTGAAATCCACCTAGTGTGCCTATCCAAGTAATCCACGAGAATCAGAGGTGATTTCATAATAAATCCCTAATTTTTTAAATACAATTCAGTAATAAAAGAGTGGTTCACTACAAACTATGTTCAGATTTTGGTGATTTGCAGAAATCGTTAATATTTATATACTTAGAATGAACTGCATTTAAGCTAAGGACGATTATTAAACCGAACTGGAAAAAAGAAGAGGTGGTTTCCTTAAAGATAGGTTTGTCGCAGAAGGCAAAAAAATGGCTCTCAGACAAACTGCGGAAAACTAAAGGCGGTAACCTTGCATTGGTATTTTGGCTTAATGTATCGGGAAAGTGATCTAAGACTTGTACAGCCACCCCAGAAGTTGCTCTTGTCCCTGAAAAGGATACAAAAACCAATAATCGACTTTCTCTTATTGGAAAAGTCAGCAAACTTTCCATCTATATGGATCCAAAAGTGCAGGCATTCCTTCCTGAAAAGGTTATTCTCGATGTCCGCGGTTTAACTAAACAATTATACATACAACAATAGAACAGAGTCATTGCTGTATTTAGATAATAAAAACGGATGATCTTTCCTTATAAACACCTGGAGGAAAGTGACGAAGGGGAATGCGCCCCTTTTATAAAATTTGAGAACATTAACTGCTATTTTTTTGATATTGAATATTTCTTCCTTTTTTGCGGAGATCAGAATATTTTTATGCGCTTTTTGGCTAAAAATTAAGGAGGGTTATAAATGGATAATATTCGAAAGATAAAAAGAATTTCAAAAAGCAAACCAACAATGGAAGGGGCAGGAGTCCTTCTAAAGCGCGTTTTTGGTTATAATGAAGTTCCTTTGTTAGATCCTTTTTTGTTACTTGATGATTTTCATTCCGATAATCCTGATGATTATATAGCAGGATTCCCTTGGCATCCCCATCGTGGCATTGAAACTATTACCTACATGCTTCATGGCGAAGTTAAGCATGGAGATAGTTTGGGCAATGGAGGCCTTATAAGAAGTGGAGATTGCCAGTGGATGACAGCTGGAAGCGGTATCATTCATGAAGAAATGCCGCAACAAAAAAATCGTTTACTTTGGGGATTTCAATTGTGGGCAAATCTCCCAGCGTCACAAAAGATGATGAATCCACGCTATCGAGATGTGAAAAAGGAGCAAATACCAGAGATTTCTCTAAATGGCGGTAAAGTGAAAGTCAAAATTATTGCTGGAGAAATTAATGGCACAAAAGGTCCTGTTCAGGATGTAGTGACAAATCCAGAGTATTTGGATGTTACAATCGACTCTGATTCAGAATTCACGCACAATGTTACGAGAGGACACACTGTTTTTGCATATTTAATAGAGGGAAAGTGTTATTTCGATCCTGATAGTGATCAATTGATTAGTGCTGAAAACCTCGTCATTTTTGATGATGGAGACAGTGTAAGAATTACCACTGAGGATGAATCTGTTCGCTTTCTATTAGTTTCAGGCAAACCTATTGGTGAACCAGTGGCGTGGTACGGACCAATCGTCATGAATACTGAAGAGGAATTAAGAACAGCCTTTGAAGAATATCGAAATGGTACATTTATTAAGTACAAGCCGTAACAACGGATCTTAAGGTATCTAATCTATTTTTTAAGATAAATCTTAACGACTTTTTAATTTTTTTGAGGAAGCAGAAAAGATATTAGCTAATAATCGGTTTAATCAATAACAGACGGTTGTGCAAAATTCTTTTTTAGGCCACTAATTCGATCCTACGATTAAACTATTTATGCTAGTTACACATATATTGTTACACCATTATAAGGATAAAATGGTGAACCGAATTGGCTGAAAAGTTATTGGAAAAGATTCCACCTGAGAAGTGTTGGGAAATAACCTCTAAGATTCTCTGGAGATTTTTAGTTTTTGGAGGGATAAAGGTCATTTTACCTCTCTTGAGTAAAGACGAAGGAGTCTACGCGCCTGTTTGGGGTTGGGACAAATATGAAGAGATCAACGAAAAGATATTTGGTGATGGCGGTAGACAGATGTTGCCAATGGTTAAAAAAACATTCAACATGCAAGTAGAGAATGCTATAGATGCTGCTAAATTAGTCACAGTTGCTGGAACATTAGTTGGAGGCCCTGAGAACAAGTATGAAATAGTCGAAGCAACCCCAGAAAAGGCTATACTCAGAACGATTAAATGCGTACTCTGGGATATAGAAAAAGGGTATGAGGTAGATCCAGAGCTTTGGATTCCAAGTTGCATCAAATATTCTCAGGCATGGGGTGAAAAAGGACTCAAGGCAATTAACCCTCAAATAAATTACACGATGACGAAATCACTAGCACGAGGAGAACCATACTGCGAAGCTATCATCGAAGTTAAGGACGAATAATCCTTTAGACTGCTAGAAAGGTGAACTTGAATGGCTGAATTGTTGAAGAAAATTCCACCTGAGAAGCGTTGGGCGTTAGCCGCTAAAAATATCTGGAGATTCTGGGTGTTAAGAGGGGATAAAATATTCGCTCCTAGTTTGAGTAGGGTAGAAGGAATCATTGCACCTGTCTTGGGTAGGGAAAAGTGGATAGAAATAAACCAGATGATGATTCGTGAAGGCGGTAGAACATTTTATCCAATGGTTAAAGAAATGTTCAACATACCAGTGGAAGATGCCGTAGGAGCGACTAAGTTATACATCGTCGCTGCATTATTATTTACGGGGCCTGAGTTCCAGTTTGAAATAATCGAGGCTACTAGGGAAAGAGCAGTGATCAAAATAACTAAATGTCCGCTTTGGGATGGGTATGAAGAGTTAGAGGTAATCCCTGAGGTTAGAGTTGGCGATGACGGCCATCAATCATGGGTTGAAGTCGGATTTAAAGCAGTTAATCCTAAACTAACCCATAAGTTCACGAAGGCACGAGAAAAAGGAGATCCCTACTGTGAGGCGGTCATCGAGTTTAAGGACGAGTGAACCGCTTTTTTTAAAATCGAAAGTAATGCCTTCAGTAATGATTTTTCCTATTTTCTATATGATTGAGTTAGTTTATTATACTATGCTACCTAAATTGAGCTATAATCCATTATATTTACTCTTCTCAATGATTCGAGATTTATATTATTGGGGTGAAAACATGGATGTTGAAAACATTCAGGAACGATTAATCCGACTTTTAAGACTGAGAACAACACCAGTTGCTGTAAAATTATTGAAAAAGAAGGATGACATCCCCGCGGGGATAGAAAGACCTAAAATCCGCCTTACGGTCTGTCAAATGGTTGCCCTTTCACGAATTCACGAACGAGTATTAGCAGGCGGAATGGAGGAAATAATCTGTTCTTATGCGCAGTCAGTATTAGGATTCGCAGACTGGCCAGAAGATATGATATCTGGCGAAAGACGAGCTGGAGCTAGAGTGGAAAACATAGAAGCTTCATCTAACCTTATAGGGAATATTCCAAAAATTGGAACCGGCTCTTTCGAAGCTATTATTACCGCACCATTAGCGAAAACACCTCTTGAGCCTGATCTAGTTTTGTTATTTGCAAATCCTGCCCAAATGACAAGATTGATTCATGCTGCTACCTGGAAAACTGGTGAAAGGCTGTCATATACCACTGCTGCAGAGGGCGGAACCTGTGCCGAAGGGATAGCCGCAACCTATCTTAGAAATGATGTGAATATTGCGTTTCCTTGCTACGGAACGAGAAGATTTGGCATGGCTGCAGATAGTGAGCTTATTTTCGGCATTCCGACAGAGAAAATTGACGAAATCATGGACGGACTGGAAAAACTTCATGCGATTGGTTCAACATACCCAATTCGTGTAGAACTTGAATGTACACCCAAACCACCCTCATTATATGCTATAATGAGAGAAAAACCGCCGAAACAATCATAATTCCATTCTTGGAAGTCAAAGTCTATTATTCCTGTGTTTATTGCATTAATTCACCTTTTTTTTATTCAAAACTCAATTTAATTCAAAGAGTAACTACTAGCATTCAATATACTTAAAAAACCAGCTTAATTCTTTAAGAAAGTGCTGTGGTGCTTTGATGCTTTCTGGCTTAGTCAAAGTAAGACCTCCAAGACTCGTTTCATAGTTTTGCAGATCTATAATCTATCGCTTCTCTTATAATTTGAAGCGCGTCTTCTTTATCGCCCCATCCGATCACTTGAGTCGTTTTTCCCCGTTCTAGATGCTTATAGGTATTAAAAAACTCTTCAATTTCTCTTAACTGATGTTTTGGGAGATTATTCAAGGATATGATTTCTTCCATCCGGGGATCGTCTATACAGACTGCAACAATTTTATCATCCTCTCCTTTTTCGTCTTTCATTCTTAATACCGCGACAGGCCTTGCAGAAACTATACAGTTCGGGATTAACTGAATTCCGGCACTAAGAAGAAGCAAGACGTCTAGAGGATCCCCATCTTTACAGAGAGTGTTTGGGATATATCCATATGCCGTTGGATAAACGACTGATGAATGAAGAATTCTATCTACAACTATCGTATCAAACTCTTTATCGTATTCGTATTTGACTTTAGAACCCAGAGGAATTTCAATACGTACATAAATGACTTCTGGTGGGTTTGGACCTGGAGGAAGAGATTTGTGCATATTCAATTATTCAGTTACGCCTCTTTTTAAACATTGTTGGAATCAATACATCCACAAATTGCTTTAATTGTCATGCAGGTTTGTTCGCTCATTTTCTTTTCTCTTTTTATTATCGAAAAGCATTTCTAAATCCCAATTCAATAAACTTAAAAGTATTGTTCTATTTCATACTCCAAGAGACCTTAAAAAGGAAGAAATTAGATAGGAACTCATTTTCTTATTGTTTTCTTGTATTATAAATCTCTAATCAGTCTATATGCGTTTATATCTCATAATGGAAAAAAATATTGATTCCAAAGGGTTCATGCAAAGGTAGTTATTATGAGGAGAGAACTGGTACCACTTTACTTTACAGCCTTTTTTTCTTATTTTGCATACATGATTGTTCCACCTATTCTGCCCCTTTATGCGGAACAATTAGGTGCAAATCTCATTGAAATCAGCATATTATTTTCGTCATTTTTTCTCACTTACCTCTTATTTACGGTAATATGGGGTTCACTTAGCGACACTCTTCGAAAAAGAAGGCCCTTCTTGATGGGTGGTCTTTTTGCTTCAGGGTTCACCTTGATAGGCTTTTACTTCTCTAGGAACGTTTACGAACTTATTGGTCTGAGTCTAATCAGAGGAATAGCAATTGGAGCTTTTACTCCCATTGCACTAGCTATCGCCTCAAACCTAAACGGTAAAAAGAGGGGTAGTGGTATGGGCATAATGAACGCCGCACTCTCATCGGGATGGTTTGTTGGCGCCCTTGCAAGCGGTTTTCTGGTTGAATTATTTTCTTTATCGTTTCCTTTCATTGCTGCTGCTTTTGTAACATTTCTTGCAGCATGTATTGTTATCTTTGTTTTTTCAGATTTTAAGGACTTAGAAACACAAGTAGATCCCAATAATGAACCTGCTAACCTTAAAAAGGTAGTTAATGATTTAAAACGAAGATTTACAGTGATGTTCAAAAAAGATGAATTTGTTCGAAAACGTGGGCTATCAACCGTTTATATTACTCTCATACTCCGCCATGGAGGACTGCTGGGTCTGTATAGCTTATTTCCTTTGTATGTAGTTGCTGTGGGCGGGACACCAGCACAAGTTGGATTACTTTATGCACTCAATATGGGGACACAAGCGATTTTTATGTTCGTGATGGGACTCTGTTGCGATCGAATTGGACGAAGACCAGTAATGATAATGGGGCTTTTGGCTAGTGGACTTAGTGCGATTTGGTTTGGGCTCTCAACATCACCTGTTGCATTGATTCCATCTCAGATTCTTGTTGCTTTCGGCTATGCATCAGTAATGGTCTCCGCTACAACTATTGTTGCAGATGTTGCCCCAAGAGAGAATAGAGGCGAAGGAATGGGACTTATTATGACGAGTTTAGGAATTGGTGCAACTATTGGACCACTTATTGCCGGATTCCTTGCTGAACTTCTTGGTCTCGCTATGATGATGTTTATTATGGCTATTCTACCCTTCGCTGGCCTGCTTTTATTCTCTATAAGAATGAAAGAAACAGTAGACTTCCCAATTGATGAAGGGGCAACCACACTTCATTGAACTAATGATACTTTCTTCCCCTTAAACCATGCTTGCATTAATTCTTTACGTTCTTCATCGGTCAGCGGGCCGAGATCGTCAATCAATTGATGGAATGAATCAAAAACAGTAGCGAGTTTTCTCCAATCGGGCACAAAGATTCGACTAAACCATAGCCGCGAACTGTCAAGATCATAATCGTCCTCAAGTACTTCTTGGTATTCCTCAATTATTTTTTCTGCTGCTTTATGTGCTTCTGGAACGGGTCCTTCTTCTTCAGGCGCCTCTAAAAACATAATACCATCTGCTCCATTCGCGAAAGCATAAAGGATATATGAAAGTTTCAATCTCGCATTACTTGGAAGTGTTATAAACCTAGTACTGCTAGGATATGTTAGTCTAGAAACACCCGCAATATCTGCCGCCGTATATACAAGTTCTTTTTCCACGAACACCAAAATTTTCAGTTCAGCCTTCGAATCCACTAATGTTCCCTTAATTTGTGCGAGTAATTGTTCCTCAGAATATGATTGCATATCTATAGCATTCTCTGGACATATTGGAATGCATAATCCACAACCTGTACAAGCAAGATCATTGATCACTGCTTTTTCGTCTATAATTGTAATTGCCTCTTCTGGACAGATTTCAATACATTCCCTACAGCCAGTACATAGTTCAGGAATAACATACGCTTTATTGGGTTCGATTTCCTTTTTCGCGCTTACAAAATTCACAGCCTTCATTGCAGCTCCTTCAGCCTCAGAAACTGTGGTCTGTATATCTTTTGGACCTGTTGCTATTCCTGCTGCGTAAATTCCCTCTCGCTTGGTTGCTAAAGGATCAAGTTTCGGGTGGCTTTCTAGAAAAAATTTGTATTCATTTAGAGGAACCTTTAGCTTCTGTGCCAACTCTTCAGTTCCTTCACTTGGCAAAATTGGCGGACAAAGTACTACAAGATCTACATCATTTTCAATCATCCGGTTAATGAGCATGTCTTCGGCCCGAACTATGAGTCTTCCATCATTATTGGGAGTTGGCATGACTTCGGATACCTTGCCTTTAATGAATTTGACTCCTAATTCTTGTGTGTGATGATAAAAATCTTCATATTTTGTTCCTGGTGATCGAATGTCAATGTAGTGGATCCATACATCAATACCGAGTTTTCGCAAAAGTGTAGCTTGCTTCTGAGCGTAGAGACAGCATACAGTGGAGCAATAAGGAACACCTTCATCTTTATTTGCTCCTGCTTCATTATTTCGTGATCCCGCACAAAGCACAAAGGCGACCTTTTTAACGCTTTTTCCATCGCTTGGACGAACAACCCGGCTGGATGTTGGTCCTGTAATATCCAGCATACGTTCCATTTGAAGTGAAGTAAGGACATTGGGATGTTTCCCGTAAAGATATCTACCTAAAGCGCTGGGGTCATATAGGTCATAGCCCGTTGCTAAAATTATAGCGCCGACATCTAAGTTCTTTTCAAGAGGTTCTTGATTAAATTCGACCGCTCCAGCAGGACATAATTTTTCGCAAGTTTGACAAATCCCATACTTAAAATGAAGGCAATTGCTTTCATCTATTGTAAAAGCTTGTGGGACTGCCTGAAGAAAAGGTCGATAAGCGGCTTTTCGTTTTCCCAGACCTAGGTTGAATTCACTAGGGATTAATATTGGACATACGGTAGCACAGTCTCCACATGCAGTACATTTATCAACATTAATATAGCGAGGGGCTTGCCTTATTGTTACCTTTAAGTTTCCAGTATATCCCGTGATATCCTTTAACTCTGCCAATGTTAACAACTGAATAAGTTCTTGATCGTTTACATCCCCTAACTTAGGAGTTAAGATACATTGCGAACAATCAAGGGTAGGGAACACTTTTGGATATTGAATCATGTGGCCGCCTATGCTTGGCTCTTTTTCAACTAAATAGCAATCTATACCATTTTCTGCCACTCTAAGTGAAGCAATGATCCCTGCGATTCCTCCTCCAACGACTAAGACTTTTGGTGTAACATCAATTTCTTTTGTTTCAAGAGGCACCGATTTTTCGATTCTTCTAATTCCTCCACGAACAAGATCGGTGGCTTTCAGAGTCGCACCCTCAGGATCGTTTTCATGAACCCAACTACAGTGTTCTCTAACATTTACAACATCAACAAGTGCTGGGTTGACACCAGCTTCTTTAAGTACTCTCTGAAATTTCTTCAAGTGCATCTTAGGAGTACAGCAAGCTAAGACAAGTCTATCAAGTCCTTTTTCTTCAATGACCTCTTTCATTCTCTCGATTGCTGGCTCGCTACACAAATATGTTTGAACCTCTGTCAGTTCGATATCTTCGCTTTCGAGTTCCTTCGCTACTTTATCAACGTCAACCACATTTGAAATATTACCGCCGCATTGGCAGATGAATGCACCAATCTTCTTAGTCATTATCATTCAGCTCTATTATGATCATCCAAGCAATGGTAAAGCATGAGATATGGTCCTTTCGCCCCTATATTCAGGAAGTAGAATAGGTGCCCTTCTTTCTTTAGAAATTCCAGCATTCTCTAATAATTTCGTATATTTGGTTACATGATCTAAGTTTAATTTGCCTACAGTAGCGTTTTTAACATATTCTGTTGCATAAATGCCCATTCGTCTTCCATAGACACAATAATCTAAAATAGAGTTACCCATGAGTCGATTCTTGCCATGAACGCCACCAGTTGTTTCACCTGAAGCAAAAAGTCCTGGAACATTTACTACACTAGTACGCTCATTGATTACGATACCGCCATTTTGGAAATGGAGTGTAGGATAAACAAGTATAGGATCGTGTGTCATATCGATGTCAAATCGCTTATATTTAAGGTACATAGCTGAAAATTCCTTTTCGATAGTACCTTCTCCGTTTAGAATATCGATCAGCGGTGTATCCAGCCACACACCCGGCATCCCGGTTGGGGTGATGAGTCCGTTTCCCTTGTTGCATTCTCTAATTAAAGCTGCTGATTCAACGTCCCTCGGCTCAAGAGGATATACAAATTCTTCGCCATATTTATTTACGGGCTGTGACCCTCGTCCTCTTAATTTTTCTGTACATAAAAGACCAACAATTTGCTCAGGGTACGAACTTCCAGTTGGATGATACTGAACAGAGTCCATATCTATGATTCTCGCACCTACACGGTTTGCCATAACCAAGCCATCTGCTGTAGCTCCATAATGATTCGTTGTTGCAAATCCTTGAACATGAAGGCGCCCAAATCCTCCAGTTGCCATCAATGTAGCCTTCGCTCGTGCAACAGTATAATCTTCTTTTTCCATGTCCCAGAGAACAGCACCTGCAACTTTGCCCGCATCATCCATTAACAACTCAACAGCACTATTGAATTCAAGTACGGGTATTTCTAGATTGCGAGCCTCGTCCATCAGAACACGAACTATCTCCATGCCCGTATAGTCCTTAGCTGAGTGCATACGTTTTCGGCAGGTTCCGCCGCCGGCAGCAACAAACATACATCCTTCCTCGTCCTTATCGTACATTACACCTAGTTCTTCATGCCATTGTATAATCATAGGAGCTTCTCGAACTAACCATTTAACTAACTCAGGATCATTTGTGAAGTGTCCGCCTCCTAGTACATCGAGATAATGTAAGGAAGGGCTATCATCTTCGCAATCAGCAGCTTGAATGCCACCTTGAGACATTTTTGAGTTCGAATCACCCATGCGCAGTTTAGTTACGATCATGATATTATTGACATCAATACCGGAATATAAAGCCCAAAGAGCGGCAGTTAATCCTGCCCCACCAGCACCAATTATTAGAAGGTCGCAGTCAAAGTCAATCATAGACAAATCAATCTGTGTAGGATCAATTAGTGGGTATGCCTCAATCAGATCGGCTACCTCGTTAGGCATGACTTCGCCAGCATTCACGCCGACCTTTACGGTGCGTTTGGTACCCTCTTTGTAATCAGGATGGTATTGTCTTAGGATTGCTTCCCTTTCCTCAAGCGACATCAGTTCAGGGATCTCCTTTAATCGCCTCTCCCTCGTGTTCTTCACGAGTTCGATCGACTCCAGCATGTAATCGGGATATCCGCGTTCCATCTATCTATCCCACCTTAATTTCTCGCTCAACATATATCTTCTTTAATCTCTCAATATCTTCTTTTGCCAATATGATATAGTTGTCAAGTTCTTCGTCAAATACGCATGCGTTGATTTCATCCACACGCGCATGAGTTGGATGCGCCTTTGGCGCAATATATTTTGCGAACAATCTTCTTGCAATTTGCCCAACATTATAAGGTACAATCTCTGCAGGGCATCTCATGGCACACAATCCACACTGAATACAGTCAAAACTCAAATTAGCTACTTCTTCTATATCACCACGAATTGCTGCTTGAACATAATCCATTACTTCCAATTCTTGTGGACACGCTTTTGTACATGTATTGCATGCAACACATCGAGCAATTTCTGGATATAGTTCAAGCAAAACAGTTCCCCTTGGTTTTAGTTTATTCATGTCATATTTTGCCTTCTCAGCGGGCACAAAAGGCAGTATAGTAAGATACATACCATCTTCTACGGCCTTTTGGCAAGCCAAGGCAAAATTAAGTCTGTAATCATCTTTAAATCTGTAAACCGTAGCACACGCACCGCAGTATCCACCCCTACAACCGATTCCTCTGATAAATCTATAACCAGCATATTCGAATGCTTTAACGATATTTAGTGTTGCAGGAACTTCAAATTCTCGTCCCATGATATAAACTTTAACCATTTTTTCTTTTTCTGCTTCTTCTTGCAAATTAACCCCTCTTTTCAGTTCTTATTCCTTAATCAAAGACATAGGTTTGATTAGTGATTTTTCTTTAAGTAAGGGCATTGGATCAACATAATTTATCTCCAGGCCTAGTTTTTCTTCGTCTAGGCCAAATGCTAATGCCATTAACTGAGTGAAATATAATATTGGAATTTCAACAAAATCCGGAAATTGACGTTTTATCTCTCGCTGTCTATTATCCAAATTAAAAGCACAAAGGGGACAGCTTAGAACTAAGGCATCCGCCCCTGAATTTCTCGCATAGGTCAATATTTTATAGCCTAAATCAGCAACTAGGTTTGGCTTGTCGACAGTATGATAACTCCCACAACATTTGAGCTGATACGGATTATCAATTACGTCTGCTCCTAGAGATTTAACTAAGTCTTGTAATATTGTAGGATTTTCTGGATCATCAATGCCAAATTCTTTCGGTCTTACAAGCAGGCAACCGTAATACGGTGAAAGCGTCAATCCCTTAAGAGGTCTTTTTACCTTTTCTTTTAGTTTATAAAAGCCAATCTCCCTTAATAGTTCAAGGAAGTGTAATACCTTCACGTTGCCTTGATAATCACGTTCTCTGTACATGAATTGATTCATAGTTTTTAGTTTTTCAGGATCATTCTTCACGAGCGCATTGGACCGCTTAAGCGTGCTATAGCACACTGAACATAAAGTTACTAACTGGGTTTCATTTATGTCTTCAACACGAATAAGATTACGTACTGGGGCAAGATGGTGCATCAAATCATCAGTAGTGAGAGAACTGACCGTACCACAACAGACCCACCGAGGGAGTTCTTCTAGTTCGATATCTAAAACTGCAGCTGACGCTATGGCCGATTTTTCGAATCCTTCTCCTATAGTCTTCAGGGAACAACCAGGAAAATATGGAATCTTCATAAATCACATCAACTCATCTTGAAAATTTGCGCAAGTTCGAGATTATCGCAATTTGAGGAATTTCCTGCCTCTCTTCAATTGAAAGATCTCGTACCTCGACATAATCGAGTTTTTTCCGCAGTAATTCTTGTCGAAGTGCTTCAGCTACTTTAGCTATATCAATCCCTTTTGGGCACCGAGCTACGCAATTAAAACACGAAGCACAAACCCAGATGGTCTTTGAATTGATTAATTCATCTTTCAATCCTAATTGCGTAAAGCGAACCAATGTAGAAGGCATTAGATCCATATCTGAGGATACGGGACATGCAGAGGAGCATTCTCCACATTGAAAGCACATATCGATTGGCTCCCCACTTCTCTCTTGGATCTTTGCAGCAAATTTCGTTGCTTCCGGTGAATCTAATCTGATCGTTTTAGACATTTCAAATCACGATAGGGAGTTCTACAAGTTTAATATACGGAAACACGATGCTACTTGTCCGTTGTTACAAATTATTTAAACTTTACGTTTGTCAATATGCTTTACGTATCTAGATTTTTAAAGTTACATATATAAACACTAGGTTTTGTTAAAGTGCCTTATCTTTCCTAATTCACAATTCAACGCGTTTTTATTCAAGAAAGAACAGTAGAAGTAATAAATATATTAGAAATAAAGAAGAGAAGTAATTAATTGATTTACCATTTTTTCTTTGAATTCCTTCATAGCAGTATCCCACAAATTCCTGGGCGTTATTAACTTCAATTTTATTAGATATTTCATAGCCTTTTTTGGTAACATAGATACAATATTTACTAAAACTTCAATAGTCAAGTTTTCGTT
>Ga0209635_10003011_pt1 | contig 13053 bp, 15 predicted proteins | sample DeeMarSWOR230_32_FD_187463 | JGI IMG/M metagenome (GOLD analysis project Ga0209635, IMG submission 187463) | Marine sediment microbial communities from White Oak River estuary, North Carolina - WOR-2-30_32 (SPAdes) (version 2) | ecosystem: Environmental > Aquatic > Marine > Intertidal zone >...
TAATCTCATTAATGTCGCCTTTCACAGCTATAGTTTCGAGGCATTCTCGTTCGCTCAAGTGAATATGCATAGAAGAATAAATGACGTGGTTGTGTTCGTGCTGAGTGTCAGTTAGAGCGGTTTCTAGTTCCTTAACCTCGTGATCATAGATCATCACTAACACGCCAACTTTTGTTCCCTTTTGTTCTCGAAGCAAGCTATTTTCAGCAATGAAGGATCTAACTGAGTCTTGAATTGCTTTCGACCTGCTATCATAACCCATTTTACCGATGGTTTCGTCTAGTTCTTTAAGCAGATCTGGCGGAAACGTAACGCCAACACGCACAATCTTAGCCATGTGAATTACCAATCAAAAGGTTGTAGGTTAACCATAAAGCTTTTATTGAGAAGTAATACTTTTTAATCGAAAGGTGTTACCAATGACTTATTTCAAAACCCGAGACATCATGGCAATTATAATGTGCACTGCCTTCTGGGGAGCTTTAAACCTCACATTAGCCCCCATCATTTGGCAGATGACCCACCTACCTTTCACATGCGACGTACTGGGCTTTGTAACGTTAACCCTGGCCACATGGTGGACAAGGAAACTTGGCACAGCTTCACTAACTGGATTGCTGGTCGCAGTGTTAACTCTTACACTTCGACCGAATGCGCTCTACATGTTCGGTTTCATCACAGCAAGCATCCTCTTCGATATCTTAACAAGACTAGTGGGTTACCAAAACAGTATCGAAAAACCGTTGCCCAGCATCGTCAGTATAATCTCGTTTTCCACAATATGCGCAGGCGTAGCAGGTTTAATAATTGGGCGTTTCTTCCTAGAATTCCCCATGGCCTTAGAGTTGTTTGCTGGGCTGCATGCTACGGGCGGTTTTATCGGAGGCGCTGTTGGCATTACAATAATTAGAGCGCTTATGGCTAGGAAGGTCATGCCAAGCCACATACGATAAGTTGCAGGTGAACATAACCATGGATGCAGAATTAATACATGCTATAAAAAGAGCTACGGGATTTCATGGACATCTGGGACCATTTCTCGTGATAGGGGTTAGAATGGGGATTATTGGTGTTAGAGAATTGGAAGCGAAAGATAACGGCAATGCGTTGCGTGTCACAGCAATGTTGAAGTACTCTGTTCCATTTTCCTGCGTCATAGACGGAATCCAAGTGGCAACCAGATGTACTATTGGAAACCAAAAACTGAAGTTAATTAATTCTTCAGGGATCAGAGCAGAATTCGAACTTCAACAAAGAGAGAAAGTAACAGTTACGGTTAATCCAACAGCTTTCAACAGGTTAAAAAGCAGATTGCTTTCCGAGAATGTTTCACAAGAAGAGACCGAGAAACTTGCCCACATGATTGCCTCCATGCCCGAAGAAGAGTTGTTCACCATAGAGAATCAATAAAGCTTTTTTAAAGCGTATACTTTCACGTTAAGAGAAAGAAAGATGAAAGACTTAAAACTTGCCGAGCAAAGACTGAAAGAAAAGAGGTTCAATCTGTTCATAATCAAAGACGGAAAGATCGTTTTCGCGACTAAATCCTACGGAATACGTGGCTTATTACAAGCTATTGAAAAGTTGGGTAACCAGTTGTCTGGGTCTTCTGTGGCGGATAACGTTGTTGGGCGCGCGGCTGCTATGCTTTGCGCTTACTTTAAAGCTTCTTCGGTGTTCGCGGTTACCATAAGTGAAGAGGGAGAAAAAATGCTTAAAGAAAACAAGGTTTCTTATCGGTTTGAAAATCGTGTTCTAAACATTCTTAACTATGAAAGAACGGATATTTGCCCCTTCGAAAAACTCGTTATGGGTCTCACAAAGCCAGAGGAAGCTTATGAGAAGTTGAAATTGTTTATAGATTGTTCGAGCTAACGAAGCCTTATATGAGGTGGGATGATAAAAACAATTTGAGGAAATGGAAATGTGTGAGTTTAATGTTCTAATTAAAGGAGAAACTGTGTTTAGAGACGCAGTTTATGCGAAGGTTGATGGAAACAAGGTGATTCTTAAAGACGTGTTAGGAATTTCCAAAGAAATTGAAAACTGCAAAATCGTGGAGGTCGACGTGAACTCGGAACGTCTCGTCCTATCATCATCTAGCTGAGTCCTTCTGGGGTTTACATGAAAATCGCTGTTACGGGCAAGGGTGGGGTCGGCAAAACTGTTGTTGCAGGTGTTCTAGCCAACTTTTTTGTAGAAAAAAGTTTCAAGGTTTTGGCGATTGATGCTGACCCATCTCCAAATTTAGCTATAACTTTAGGCATACCCCTTGACCAAGCGAACAAAATTGTTCCAATCTCCGAGAACACTCAGCTGATTGAACAGAAAACCTCAACTGGCATCGGAGGAGTGTATCGCCTCACCTTCAGCGTAGATGATATCGTTGAAAAATTCAGTGTAAAGTCTCCATATGGTGTAAACCTGCTCGTTATGGGAACCATCAAATCAGCTGGTTCAGGGTGCATGTGCCCTGCAAACGCTGTGCTCAGGGAACTGCTTCGGCATCTGTTAGTGGAGCGAGATGAAGCTGTAGTCATGGATATGGAGGCGGGAGTAGAACATATGGGTCGGGGAACCGCGAAACATGTTGACACGATGCTCATAGTCACTGACCCCAGCTTAAAGTCTATGGAAACCGCAAGGAAAATTCACAGTCTAGCCATGGATACAGGCGTACAAAAAATTTTCGTAGTCGGAAACAAGGTTGCGGATTCGGAAGAGGCTGAACCAATTAAACGATTCGTTGCTGACAACAAGTTTCTCTTGCTGGGCTTGATTCCTTACGACGAACAGATATTGAAAGCAGATGTGAAGGGAGAGACGCCACTAGAATATGTAAAGGGTTCAAGTGGTGTGGCAACCATTCGGAAAATTGGTGAAAAACTACTTGAACACAAAATGTGATTGTTGCTGGGATATTTTTAGTCTAAAATCGTTTTGAGTAGCCACATTAACATTATGCCAGCTAAAAGCAGAATAAATTGTGCAAACGAAACAGTTAGCTTTCTTTCTTTTCGCATTTCAGGGATAAGGTCTGTGGTGGCTATATAGATAAAACTACCAGCAGCAAATGCCAACAGATAGGCCATTTTTGGAATAAACTCATAAAAGGCGTACGTAAACGTTGCTCCAGCAATGGCTGTTATGGCTGTCAAAAAGTTGTAAAACAACGCTTTCCTTTTACTGAGACCTCCATAAACAAGTATTCCGAAGTCTCCTATTTCTTGCGGTACTTCATGAGAGATAACCGCTATGGTAGTAGCACTTCCCAGTGGAATGCTGACGAGGAAACTCGCTGCTATAATCATGCCGTCAATAAAGTTGTGTAAGCCATCACCGAACAGGTTTAGATAAGCAAAGGGATGAACTGGGCATTCTTTTTCATGGCAGTGTTTCCAAAGAGATTTTTCAAGCAGAAAGAAGACAAGTATTCCAACGAGAATTACGATAAACACGATTTCGTCGTATGGAGACAACGCCTCGGGTATCAGATGTAAAAAAGCTCCTCCTAATAAACTGCCGGAAGCGAAGCTTACCAACATCAACAATATTTTATCAAGCACTTTTTTTCTTAAAACCAAAAACAAAATTCCGATAATTGATATAGTGCTGACTAAGAAGGTTGAGGCTAGAATTAGAATGAGAGTGGACATGGTACATTGCCGCTTTCGTTTTTAAGGCATACTATTTATCCTTTCTTTCTTAAAAAAGGCTATGTAGTCTTGTTTTACCAATCTATTCAAATTAGAGTGTAACTATAATGTTGTGATGATTTACGTGACTAAAGTTGCAATTGTAAAGGGAACAAAACCTGTGGATGTTACAGTGAAGGCTCTACGGATGATAGACGTAGACAAAGTACTCTCTGAAGAAAAACCAATCTTGGTAAAACCTAACTATATCGACGCGAGCCATCCCTCCACCGGAATCACAACTGACAGCAGAGTCATCGAGGGCGTGGTCAAGTTTCTGAAGAATCGAGGCTTAAATAAGATAGTCATCGGTGAGGGAAGCGGGTATGCAGACACCTTTAAAGCCTTCGAAGTTGCGGGCGTTGACGAGGTGGCAAAGAGGTGGAACGTAGAGTTAGTTGACCTTAACAAAGACGAGTTCATGGAAGTTAACCCGCCGCATCCACTGGCCTTGAAGCGAGTGAAGATAGCTAAAACCGCTCTAGAAAGTACTATAATTAGCGTTCCAAAACTTAAGCCTCACCGAATGACTGACGTCACGCTGAGTATAAAAAACATGATGGGCGTAATTGCTCCGAAAGGTTCAATGCATACGCGTCTCAACAAAAACATTGTCGACTTAGCTTCTGTCGTGAAACCAAACATAGCAGTTGTGGATGGAATAGTCGCTGGTGAGAGACATGAAACCAGTGGAAGCCCTGTTAAGATGAACTTAGTCATAACGGGAACAGACCCTGTTGCTGTGGACGCTGTTGGAGCGGCGGTTATGCGCATTAATCCGAAGAATGTGAAGCATTTGCGCTTAGCAGAGAAAAAAGGGCTTGGAACATGCAATTTAGAACAAATAGAGATAATAGGTGAGTCTATAGAAAGCGTGAAGAAAAAGTTTAGAAGGGCTCTTTCATCTAGACTACTCCGCTATTTAGCTTAAACCCCAATTTAGTTATCAAGTTTATACAGTTAAGGTAGGAATCGCTGACTATTCTGGCAGCATCTTCTTATGGAAACCCTCTCTCAACGCCGACCTAACAATATCTCGAAGACACTCTCCTCGACTCGAATAAACCCCAGCCTCAATAAGCTCATCAATTATTTCAATACAACGTATGGGAAGGCGAACAGTGAACGCCACGGTTTTACGAGATTTTTTGTAACTCAAATCTAACCACTTTAGAACTATTTTGTGTCAAAAAGGTTAAAAATTTTGCAGTGGTTACGCTGAATGAACGTATATCCTCATTGGAGATTAAACCGAGTGGAAGGAGAAGTGGGAAGGAAGAAAACAGGAAAAGACGAGTTCAAAATGGAAAGACTATTTGAAAAAGACGCAACTAAAGTTGAAAACCTGCTAAAAGAAGTGTGGTCCAACGCAACCGAATACCCTGAAAAATGGAGAAAAGCAAGAGCGATTGGACGAAACCAAATTATAATCGAAATGAACAAAGCCTTCCACTATTTCGGAATTAGACTTAACGAAAAACTAGTTGGATTCTACAAGGCGCGTATAACCAAGAACGCGTATCTCGGAGAACATCAATCGGTTCATCCAGCCTACAGAGGACGCGGATTAGCAAAAGCCATGTACAGTCACTTCATACAGTTCGCTAAGGAAGCTGAGTATAGAACGATTCGTGTTAACATTCTGCCAAACCAAGTTGCTAGCGTGAAACTTATGGAAAAATTTGGGTTCAAAAAAGTGATGGAGTATGAGCAGATACCAGGAATGCTCGTCAATTTATATGAAAAGAAAATTGAGGAGGAAAATACAACGGAGAAACTAGCAAATGAAGGTTGATTTGTTAAGGCTTAAGGTTGAACTTCTCTGTGAAGGAGGTAGGCTAAGCGCAAAGATTGATAAAGGAAGGAAAGTAGGAGCTGGTCCAGCTGGTGGAAGATACATTGTGCTGCCAGGCGGATTCTGTGTAAACACCGCTTTCTGGGGAGCCTTCACCGAAAAATCTCCGTTGGAACTAACTGAAAGAAACGGCGAATACTTTCTGATGAGAAAAGATGATGAAACTCTGGAGGAAGTGCCTATTGAAGTGGTGCCTAACCCAAACTTCTATTCCCTAAAAACCTCAGACGGAGTTCCAATGTGGAAAATCGCTCTCCTCCACGGAACAAACTGCCTAGCAACAACCGTGAACCAGAAATGCGTTCACTGGAAATTCGGGAAGGAATGCAAATTTTGCGGAATAGACCTATCACTCCAGTCAGGAACAACCATCCCAGTGAAAACATCGAAACAGTTTCGCGAAGTTGTTGAAGCCGCAGCTGAAGAGAGCGTGTGCAACTTCATCACACTTACAACAGGTACAACAGCGACACCCGACCGTGGTGCTACTTTATTAGCTGAAGTTGCTAGAGAGGTGAAGTCTCACCAAAAAATTCCAATTCATGTCCAAATGGAGCCTCCTGAAAATGACAAATACTTGGAGATGTTAGCTGATGCTGGCGCGGACACTATTGGAATCCACATAGAAACGTTTGATCGAAGAATTCTTAAAGAGGTGTGTCCTGGAAAGGCTGAAACAACGTTGGAAAAATATTTTGAGGAATGGAGACGGTCGGTTGAACTGTTTGGAGAAGAACAAGTAAGCTCGTTTCTAATAGCGGGATTAGGGGAAGATGATGAAAGCATTTTGAGAGGGGTTGAAGAGCTGGCAAGGATTGGGGTTGTGCCTTATGTAGTCCCGTTTAGACCAATAGTTGGCACAGAATTTGAAAACAAACGACCTCCAAGCTCCAAAAGAATGATTGCGTTATATAAACGAGTAGCTGAAACTTTGAAAATTTACGGCGTGAACCCAAACAAGAACAAAGCGGGATGTGTACGTTGCGGAGCATGCTCAGCTGTTAAGGAAGCATTACTCCTTTGATCTTTTGCGGTGTATGAACAAATGAACAAACATCAACTCACAGATTTAATTGCAGAACTTAGAAGATTTAGAGGATTAACACGCAAGTCCGCACTTGGAGAAATTCTAGACATACTGGACGAAACAAGTTATGACGACGCTGGATTTTTTGAAGTAGGCACAGGCAACATCAAAGTGGTTGTTTCCTGTGACGGCATAGTTGAAAATCTCGTTGAAAGCGATCCTTTGTTAGCGGGTTATTATTCGGTTCTTGCAAACGTAAACGATGTAGTAGCGAAAGGAGCCAAACCAGTAGGCTTTGTTAACATAATTTCTTCAAGTTCAGATGAAATGCGGCGGAAAGTTGCAGAAGGAATACAAAATGGCTTAAAGAAATACAAATTGAAACTGTTGAAGGGACACACACATCCAGACACCTCCTACAATGCTGTAGATGCAATGGTTATAGGTATAACAAAAAGCGTTCTCCCGAGCACCACCGCGAAGGCAAACGACTCCCTTGTTATGGCTGTTGACTTGGATGGAAAATTTGGTTCTAAAGGTTGGTTGAAAACTTTCGACTCAACAACTATGAAGTCCAGTCGAGAGGTTTTAGATCGTTTAGATTCTATGATTAAACTGGCTGAAAGAAAGTTCGCAAACGCTGCCAGAGACATCAGTGGAGCCGGAATCACTGGAACAATTGCGATGCTCTGTGAGTCTAGTCAAGTCGGCGCGAAAGTGAATTTGGAAAGCATACCAAAACCTCTAAGCGTTGAAATAAAGAATTGGCTAACTACTTATCCCGGTATGGGCTTTATCATTTCAACAAAACAGCCGCTAGAATGCTTGCAGCTATTGAGAAAACATAAGTTGGTAGCTGAAATTATTGGAGAAATCACGGCGGACAAAAGAATCTGGCTTTCCTATGGAGAACAGAGGGCGCTATTCTTCGATTTTAAAAATGAATCGGTTTTCGGAGTAACCCGTTCAGGATAACATGAGAACTAGCAGAACACAAACTCGCAATGTTTGTCTCCTTTACTAGCGTACTTCTCTTGAAACCTAGGAAGTCTTTATGACTTTCATTCCATCTTTCTTGTAGGTTAGTAGGTTAGGGAATAGTGTTCTCACTTGGGAAACCACTTCGAGTTCATGGGCGCCAGTGTTGAATAGAAAGAGACTGGTTATTCTTGTTGAACACAGCATGTCCAAGGCGTGACGTAGAAAGGTGAAAGTTCTCTCTTGTCCAATTGAGGTTAATAGTTCTGAGAGGATGTCGAAGACAAAGCAGACGTTTGCATCAGCATAGGTTTCCAACACCTTGCTAATGGCGTCAAGAATTAGAGGCGTGTTTTTGGCTGGTAAGAGCATCTTGTTTTCAGAGGTTGATTTTGGAATGGATGTTGAAAGTGACGTTAGGAAAAATTTGATTGTTGGCTGTTTAGCTAAATATGTGTGGATAGAGCTTGTACTAGAGGTGAAAACGAAGATGGGTTCAACGTTAGCCATGGTCTCCTTCGCTAAGCGGTCAACAACCTTCTCGTAGTCAGAAACCGGATCAAATTCCAACAGAATCCTACGACCAACCAACCGTTCGTGATCCAAACTTATCGAACTCGAGAATAAGTTCCTATTTTCAAGGAGGTCGATAAATCTTGCTGACGCCATGAATCCTTCGCCGAAGGCTTTTAGAAGTTGGGTGACTTGTGTCTCTGTCATATTCTCTACATTTATTGCGGTGATTTCCTTGATAATAGGTTTATAGACAATTCCTACTGGTTCTTTAGACTCTACCCACTCCGAAATATTTGGGTCCCCCCATCTAGGATCTAGCCAATATTCTGTAATCCATTTTTGCCATTGGCCGTTAACAAAAGAAAAGTCGCCAACGTCTTCGATGTCTCTTATGTGGTTATATCCCTTTCTCTTAGCCTCAGTCCACCAGTTTAAACCATCGACTGCCGCCTTGTCATAGTTTATTTTGCCATTTAGCATGAAACCTTCGGTTAGTCTGTCCAAGCGTAGAGCACCATCTTTTTCATGTTTTTCCACGTTGACTCCATGTTCTTTAAGCTTGGCTCTAACAGTTTCACTCTCCTCGTTTGGATAGGTATACCAGACTGCGTCGCCACCCTCAAGGCCCTCACGGATAAATGCTGAGAAGACATTCATCTTGTCTGTGGCCGACGTGTATGTTAAAATAACTGCCTCCCCTTCCCTAAGGTTAAGAACAGGACTAGCCTTCAAAACATCAGATGGAATAGAATGTTTCCACCTCTGTCTAAGAGCGTTTATAATAGATAATTTAGGCATAATCATATCTCGTTTAACCATAATTTCTTCCAATATTTGATGTTTCTGAATTCACAATCTACATTTTAGTAAAAGATTCATGCGCTTTCTCTGCTATAGCTTAACCACGTGATGCAAGTGCTCTTTCCTATTTTTCCTCCTTCAAAAAACTTTGCCGAGCCGCTGCTACGTATTCAGCGAATACTAACTCCTTATGTTGTGGATACTCAACAACTCCTCCAACTTTTTCATAGAGCCGCTGCATTATCAGAATCTCAATCGGTTTAGCTCCGAGCCCAAAGATTCTTTCAAGTGCATCGACAAACTCTTCAATTCTGGAAGAAATGTCCCGCCTGCTAATATTAAAAGTATTTTCCAAGTGAAAATAAATTGCATGTTTCGCAGAATCCCCCAGCGAAGACAGCCCTTCCTCTATTGCTTCCAGCAGAAGCTTTTCGAAACTATTCTTGCTCAACGCTTCTCCCTCTGCGCGTGCGGGTTCTTTAAAAGAACCCTACCAGTGTTGTGTATACTGAATGCGTATAGAAAAATGGAGGTTTGCGGGGGACATCTCATTTGTTGCTCCTCCAGCTTAGTTTAAGTTTAATTATATAGTTAATATTACTTTATAACCTTTTTATGATTTTTTTCTGAATTAACCTCTGAATTAAGTCTTCCTTACTTTACAAAGTCGTGTTCTTTAAATAGTTCAAGACGATTAATTTCTGAATCAGCGGAGAAATTGGCTATGGACCCGTCGGAACGTAGAGTTATCAGTTCCCTCCTGCTACTCTCAAGCCTAACCTTTCTCACAATAGGATTGTACACGGAACAACTAGGATTTGTTCTGCAAATCGTGAAAAAGATATTTGAAACAGCGGTTGCGGGACTGCCGTAACTAGCATTTGCGTTTATTACACGTGCAATCCCATCTTCTTGTTGAACATAAATATGTCAGTATCAAACAAATTAAATATATCCAAAACAGTCACTGTTTGGGAATCATATGAACTCGTCAGATGTTGTTTCAGATGTTCTCGTGATCGGAAGTGGAATCGCAGGTCTATATTTTGCATTAAAAATAGCTGACTACGCCCAAGTAGTTCTTGTCACTAAGAAAGAGAAAGCCGAATCTAATACAAATTATGCACAAGGCGGAATCGCAGCGGTTATGTCTCCACTAGATTCTTTTGAGAATCATGTCAAAGACACTTTAACTTGCGGCGATTGTTTGAGTAGAAAGGTCGTAGTTGAAAAGATTGTACGAGAAGGCCCTGTACACATCAAAGAACTTATGAAGATTGGAGTTAAATTCTCTCGAACCGCAACAGATGAACTCGATCTGGGAAGGGAGGGTGGACATTCAAAGCGACGGGTCGTTCACGCAAAGGACCTTACAGGTCAAGAGATTGAACACGCTCTATTGAATGCCGTCGCCAAGCATCCATCCATCAAACTCTTTGAAAATCAAATTGCAATCAATCTAGTCGTAAAAAATAATCGGTGCGTAGGTTGCTACGTTCTAGATACAGAAAACTCTGTGATTCGAAATTTTGTGGCAAAGATAACAGTGCTTGCAACGGGCGGAATTGGGCGAGTCTACCTCCACACAAGCAACTCAGACATCGCCACAGGAGATGGAATCGCCATGGCATATCGAGCTGGAGCTACTATCATGAACATGGAGTTCACCCAATTTCATCCAACATACCTTTACCGTCCCTACGAAACATCCTTTCTAATCTCAGAAGCCCTCAGAGGCGAAGGAGCCATTCTTCGAGACAAACGTGGAAGACAATTTATGGCGGACTACCACCCAATGAGAGAGTTAGCTCCTCGAGATATAGTTGCTCGAGCTATTGATCATGAGCTAAAGAAAAGCGGAAATACGTATGTCTTTCTCGACATATCCTTTAAGAAAGCTGAGTTCATTCGATCCCGGTTCCCAGGTATTTATGAAAAATGCATGTCATTTGGAATTAACATCACCAAAGACCCTATTCCAGTGGTTCCTGCAGCCCATTATTGTTGCGGAGGTGTGAGAACCACCATTGCCGGTGAAACTGATGTAAAAAATTTGTTTGCAATTGGGGAGACAGCCTGCACAGGTTTTCATGGAGCCAATCGCTTAGCTAGCAATTCTTTACTTGAAGCTTTAGTCTGCGCCCACCATGCCGCTAAGAGATGCATAAAATTACTGAAGAAAGATATTCCTTTACAGTCATTTGTTCCTTGGGAACGTGGAAGAGCGGTAGATATTGACGAGGCAGTAGTTATCACTCAAAATCGGGATGAGATTCGCCGCTTGATGTGGAACTACGTGGGAATCGTGCGCTCTAACAAGAGACTAGCACGCGCCAAAAAGCGCATAAGGCTTTTGCAAGAAGAAATTAATCAATATTATTGGGATTTTATCATTACTGCAGACCTCGTTGAGCTACGTAATATGGCGTTAGTTGCGGAGCTTATCATTGATTCCGCGATGATGCGAAAAGAAAGTCGAGGGATCCATTATTCTTTGGACTACCTTCAGAAATTACCCGTCGCTAAAGACATCTTGTTAAAGAAACAACATCGCAGTTCTAAATAATTCACATTAACTGAGGGTTCGTGGACGGGAGAATGAAAAAGCCATGTTCCTTATAAGTCATAGACTATTCCCGGTATTCTAGGAAATAGCTGCACTTCTCCTATGTGCTTAGCTCCAACTATCCAGTTCACTAGTCTTTCTACGCCAATTCCAGCTCCAGCTGAATGCTTTATTTTTCCCTCTTTTGACAGTTTCAGCAACAGTTTATAATTCTCTTTTTTCACATGGTCCCTCTCTAGTTTTCTAATTATCTTAGAATACTCCCTCTCTCTTCTAGAGCCAGATAGCACTTCTCCATATTTAGGCAATATTAAATCGTAATTGTCCCATTTGCCGCTCTCAAAATCTTCAAAGTCATAAAATTCCCTGGGAATGTTGGTAACCCACACGGGATCGTCGACTTCAAATGTTATTTGTTTTTCCCAGTCTTTCCCATACTTACTTTCCAACTCCTCTCTATCGTATACTCTGAAAGGATTTTCCGGAACTTTTAAACTGTGAAATATCTCAAGACAGCGCAACTCATCATTCATATGTCTCTTTAAGCTGCTTATCGATCCACAGATTATTTCATCAACAAAACGCCTAATGTCCACGGACGTAGCGTTTCTAACTTCAAAATCCAATTGGTGGAATTCGTAGGCGTTTATTCCTGTGTTTGCTCTTTCCCTTTTTTCAATCCTTACGTTTGGGGAGAGTATGAATAATTTAGGATGTACCAGCGAGCAGGTAACCATCTTGTGCACTATCATGCTTAACGTTGTTCTCACAGTTTCTCCATAAATTTCTACTTCAATTCGTTTCTCTAGGGAGGCTCCCGGATCTGGCCATAAAGGGTCTGTTGATTTGGAGAATATCGCTGGTAGTAGCCATTCAAAACCTTTGTTCATAAATTCACATGTCAGATACTTTAACATGTGAGTCATTACCTTGCTAATGCACCGTTTTCTCTCAATTTCACTTTCTGACAACTGCTCTAAAGACTTTGGCATTACTTGTTTTTTGCTCATATGTCACACCGTTTTTAAGATATGTTTGCGAATTGATTTCAACGTCTTAAATGTTCAAGTCCTTTATAAGTTTTTTATAAAAAATGTTGTAATTTATTCGAAAAGTTAAGATTTTTATATAGTAAAAATGTAATAATTACGAGTTACTCTGCCTGAAAAAGAATTAATTACTTGTGTTTAGTTTCTTTGTCTACTTCCTCTTGAATTGCCTTTACAAGTTCGTCTTTTTTGGGCACTCCAACAAACTTCACCTTGCCATTAATAACAATGGTGGGAACCGCCATGATTCCATGCTTTAAGGCTTTTATTTGTCCCTCTTCAGACCAAGAGTTAACTTCTTCCACTGTCACGTTCTGACCGAATGATGGAGCCACCTCATTGAGTAGTTTCATGGCATGTGGACAGTAAGGGCATGTGGGGGAAGTGTAAACTTCAATCTCTACCGACATAATTCTCACTTTCAGCAAAAAATCGTGGCTGATATATAAACGTTTTATTCTCAGAATTTCAAAATAAATGTGTATGAGGTAAGAAGTTATGCCCATCATCAGTAGCGAAGAGAGTGAAAAAGAAGGAATAATGCAAGTGGCAAAGCTGATGCTTGT
>Ga0209635_10003017_pt1 | contig 13045 bp, 14 predicted proteins | sample DeeMarSWOR230_32_FD_187463 | JGI IMG/M metagenome (GOLD analysis project Ga0209635, IMG submission 187463) | Marine sediment microbial communities from White Oak River estuary, North Carolina - WOR-2-30_32 (SPAdes) (version 2) | ecosystem: Environmental > Aquatic > Marine > Intertidal zone >...
TGGGTTAGAACCAGCACAGGAACTGGAGACCCCGAGTCCACAAACATCAACGCTAACACTTGGTACTACCTAGTTGGAACATACGATGGCAGTAACGCACGTATCTACATCAATGGTGCGCTGTCAAATAGCGAGGGCAGAACTGGCAATATAGAGACCCGCACAACTCCATTGAGGTTGGGGACTAATGGGGGATATGGCGAGGACTTCAGCGGAAATCTGGATGAAGTTCGAATATCAAGTGCGGCACGCTCTGGCGACTGGGTCAGCACCGAATACAGCAATATGAACGATCCCAGCACATTCTATACTATCGGCTCGGAAGAAACAGTCTAGTTTCAACACGAAAACTCCCCGCTCGAAAATGCAGACTTTACCCGTTACATTCAATAGCGAATAGCTTAATCGTGCACTAATGAACGAGGGTCGAAAATCTGACCAGTTCAAACAGCAGAGTGAATCGCAGAAGAATTTGATAAACAGTGCATCTGTTTACTTTTCCTCAATATTGGCGACAAAGAACAGCCAATCCTTTAAGGACAGTGTTATGTCCTTCCTTTTTTCATCGTGGACCCATTATTTGGGGCGAGTTTTTGAGAAATCTTTGTTATATTCTTCTGTAGAACTTTTCTATAACAAAATTCCTTGACTATTTATAAGTGAAAACCAGCCAAAATAATGTAACATACAGAAAATCTTGAGATGTATTAAGTTGAAATCAAAATCTATACATTTTAGGAGAAATATCAGGGCTGTTAGTCCTGTTATTGCAGTGTTGCTTATGATCGTTATTGCCGTGGCAGCTGCGTTGTTTGCTTACGCATGGGTTATGGGCTACCTCGATTTCCTCACGGTCAGAGTTGACCAAGGCGTTCAGATTCAGAGCATATCTAGGGATGGAAGCACCATAAGCGCTTATGCGATGAATGTTGGCGCTTCTCCTGTGATATTAACTAACGTTTATGTTGATGACGTGCTTGATCCTGCTGCGGTTATTGAGGATCCAGATTTGGATCCGGGTGAGACGACGAAGATTACATCGGGTCTTTATGATGGTAGTGCACAGGTTACTGTCAAGGTTGTTACTGACGACGGTAACATCTTTCAGCTGAAGAAGACGTTCACCGGAACCTTAGACGTAGCCGATCCAACAATAGGAAGCGTAGCCGTTAACCCAAGCCAAGACCACGCTGGAGCAGTCTTTGAAATCACCGCGGAAGTGACAGATCTCTCAGGAGTACAGAGCGTGGAAGCCCAAATCCAGAGACCAGACGAAACCAACGTGGCAATAGTACCCTTAACAGGCACAGGAACCTACACAGGCACATGGGACAGCAGTTCAGCGAGCGGCGGAACATACTACGTTGACATAGTAGCCACAGACACCTCTTACAACATTGCCGAATCAGACAACGCAGCCACAATCGGTCTAACAACCACATCAACCTTGCTCAGCGACGGTTTCGAAGAGAAATGGGCAAGCACCTCGTGGGACAGACAAACCGACCAGAAACACGGAGGCTCTTATTCGATTAACTCAGACAGCAGCAACCAAGGATATCTTGAAAGCTTCAGCATAAATGCTCAGGGGGCCAATTCAATAGCGGTAAGTTTCTGGTATAGACACACCAATATTGATGATTCTGACTTCGAAATATACCTGTACAATAGTGGAAGCAGTTGGGTCAATATTGTCGACTTGGGCAACGACGGAGGTAATAACAACTGGTACCACTACACTTACTCAACTTCCAGTTCATCATACCGCCACTCGCAGTTCAAACTAAGATTTCGGACACGGAATTTGGGATCTGGCGAGAATGTTTGGATAGATGACGTACAGGTTACAGTAACAGGAGGAGAAGGAACCACTTTCACTGATAATTTTGAACTCGCAGACCCCGCTTGGAACTCAAACTGGCTATCAACTAGCTGGGACCCAAGCAGCACAGCTCATTCAGCCAGCGTCGTCTCGGCATGGTCAAGCAACGGCAACGAAGGAGGTTTCACCAGTGCTAATTTAGACGCGAGTCTAGCTGAATCCATAACAATAGATTTCTGGCTCATGCTTGATGACACAGAAACTGCTGATTTAACACTTAGATTATACGACGGTAGCAGCTACCATGACGTTGAGACCTTGGGCACCTTTGGAACCCACGACAATTGGCTGCACTACTCACACACAACAACTGACTCTCAATACTTCAAATCCAACTTCAGAATACAATTATTCACTAACCTAGGTTCCGGTGAAAATGTATGGATTGACGACGTTCAAATAACTATTGAAACTATTCCACCGTAACTTCTTAGTACAGCCTAAAACAACCTGTCCAAAAACAGAAAAAACGCCGGTCAACATCAACTAAACAATTCAACCAAAACCAGAGGTATAACCCTCAGAAAATCCGTGAACAGTCGTAGTACCAAATATGTCTCCAGAGCTAGTTAATTAGCAAGGCCCTGGGAACCTGCACATGCAAACCTTGGTTTATTAATGAACTCCTTCCAGCATCCCGTTAAAGAAGTTATTGCCTCTACCAATAACCAAAGGATTTTCCTTTCTAAAGCGAGCAAGCGCCCTCTCAAGGGCAGCATACAAATCAGCCTTCAACATATCCAACCTCACAATTGCACCCCTCTCCAAAGTTTCTTTGCCTAACCCCATCTTAACTTCCAACTCATTAACTTCATAATCCGCCTTAATGCCCCTGACAGCATCATCACCCAAAGACCCTTTCTCTATCCTGGAAATTTTATCTTGCCATTTCACAATAAAATCCGCAAGAATAACCTCGCCCATCTCCCGCCACTATCATAAATAATACCTCTAACCAATATTTAAATTTCATCAACGGATAATCAAACAACCAAAAAAACCGTGAGAAAACACTAATCTCTATAAAACAAAATGAAGAACAAACCACACTAGAAATTTCCACGCGCAGTGCAGACTTTTAATTATTTTTGTACTTTGAATTCTAACATATATTTCAGGTCTTCAATGCTTTTGTTGCGCGCGCACGCAATCAACATCTAAGCAAGGGCAATTAAACCGTAGATATTCCAGAGCATCCCAGAGAAACTAAAGGCAATAAGTGCAGCAATTATAGTTGACCGGATAATCTCATACTTTCTAGGCAAACCGATCTTTGTTATCATAACTAATGGTAGGCCTAGCACTAGAATATTAAGTAACGGAGTCTTGCCTAGAAGTCTACTTTCCGTGAATCCTAAGCCAAGACCGTAGTAAGTTGTCAGTGCATCTCCAATGCTTGCTATTGTGAGTATCGAAAAAATCTTTTTTAAGCTAAAAATTTCTTTGAGAACCTTTTTCCAAGAAGTTACAATATATTTTTTGTATAAATTTCCAACAGTGGTGTCTCTTCGCATCCCGAGTTTGTTTAGAACTTCTTCCCCTCGGGCACAATTGATTACTAGGGCATCTTTCCTTTTTTTACTCCAACCTCTTGTTTCTTTCCACTCCCATTTTCCAGGCATTATTTACTCATCTTTTAATATTTTGATTAATTTTTAATAACACATAAGTTATTTTATAAAATTATGAAGATACAATACGAATGATAAATCAATATTATTACTTCTAAAAAATTAAAAATGAATTATAGCGCGCGCTTTCTAACATTAACTTAGCACACGCGAGCAACCCAGTTCGCTTCCAAAATGACCAAATATGAATTTTGAATTAGCAAGACATAATTTTAATTTAGAGCCATTATTTCGGACGAATTTTTGGGAAATCCCTGTTATATTCTTCTATAGAACTATTCTATAACAAAATTACTTAACTGCTTATAAATGAAAACCAGCCAAAATAATACCATATCATAGAAAATCTTAAGATGAATTAAATTTGAAATCAAAATCTAGACGTTTTAGGCGTTCGTTGCGTGCTGTTAGTCCTGTTATTGCTGTTTTGCTTATGATCGTTATTGCTGTGGCTGCTGCGTTGTTTGCTTACGCGTGGGTTATGGGCTACCTGGACTTCCTCACGATAAAGGCAGACCAGGGTGTTCAGATTCAGGCTATATCCTGGGATGGCGTGGATACTATTACTGCTTATGCGCAGAATGTTGGTCAATCTCCTGTAACGCTGGTTAACGTTTACATTGACGATGTGCTTGATCCTGCCGCAGTGATTGCAGATCCGGATTTGGATCCAGGAGAAACGACAGCGATTACTTCAATGCTCTACACTGGTGCCCAACCTCAGGTTACCGTTAAGGTTGTTACTGCTGACGGCAACATCTTCATGCTTAAGAAGACGGTCACTGGCACAGGAGGAGGAACTCCAACTCCGACACCAACTATATTGCTCGATGAAGATTTCAACCGAGGCGACAGCAATATAGTGGGAAACGGCTGGAACGAAATAGATTCTGATTCAACTGCAGAAGCACGAATACTCAACAACAGACTGGACTTCAACGCTCAAGACGATGATCACCAACCATTGGTTTACATAACGTTCGGTCAACAGACAACCGGCAAAATAAGGTGGAGCTTCACCTTTAATTTCGAAAGAACAGGCAGCGAAGGCACGTACGAGGCGTTTATGCAACTCGGTCAAGGCCTAACAAACGCCCCCACAGGAGATACAACAGGGGTAGCAGTTAACCTCAAATGGGGCGGAACAAACAACGGATTCTCGGTCCACGAGGGTTTCGGTTACTACAATGGAGTAACAGTTAACCAAGTAGCCGTTGTCAGTGGAGACGCAGGATCAAACTCAGGCGGAGATGCAACTATAGAAGTCATAGCTGACCTAGACGCAAAAACCTTCGACTTAACAATCACCGGAGCAGGACTCATTTCTGGATTAGGAACAGCGACAGGTGTACCTTTCGATAACAACGTAAACATCAACACAGTTATGATATACTTAAACGCCATAAACGAGAGCAACTTTGGCGACTTAGAAATAGACAACATAAGCATCGAACAAGTCGCTCCGTAGCGAAACTAAATCATACCGAAAAACTCGATTGATAGTGCGCTGCAACACTATGAAAAAGGCAAAACAAATACTACGCCGTCAATCCGGGCGTAAGAGTTTAAAGCGCCCTTTATTTCTACCGTCATGCAGATTCAATAGAAACTTCTATAACGTAGCCTGTCAGACTGGGCTTATCCACTCGCAAAAGCCCCAAAATAACCTTCGGAATCAATATCCTCCCGTCCTTACCCATTTTCCCATAGAAGAACTGCCAACTCGTCCAAATGGCTAAAGCGTTAACACACACCTTTAACGCTTGATCAGATTCCAACTTAAACTGCCAAAGCATCAACTTGGGAACCTGAACTCTATTTCCCTTCTAAAGCACAGCGCGCGCCAGTTAACCCGCAAACTATTAGGAATCAGCCAATCCAAACCTTGGTTTATTGATGAACTCCTTCCAGCATCCTGTTAAAGAAGTTATTGCCTCTACTGATAACCAAAGGATTTTCCTTTCTAAAGCGAGCATTAGCCCTCTCAAGGGCAGCATATAACTCAGCTTTCAACATGTCCAACTTCACCATTGCACCCCTCTCCACAGTTTCTTTGCTTAACCCCATATTAACTTCCAACAGGTTAACTTCATAATCCGCCTTAATGCCCCTGACAGCATCATAATCCAAAGACCCTTTTTCTATCCTGGAAATTTTATCTTGCCATTTCACAATGAAATCCGCAAGAATAACCTCACCCATCTCCAACCACTATTAAAAATAATACTTCTAATCAATATTTAAACTTCATCAACGGATGCGCGCGCATCCTTTTTTCTAGAAGAATCACAATCACTGGCAGGTCACCAAATTATTCATACAAGTTATCCTTTAAACCCAGAGAATAAATCTAGAGAAATATTATCTAAAAAAGTTTCATAACGAATAAATGACCCTGTAAAAACATTAGTATAGGTTCATATGGAAATTGCTAACACGATTTTCTGCTTGCTTCTAGATGGCAAATGGCATAGCATCAAAGAAATCACACAATTCTCCCGAGGTACCAAATTCAAAACCTTAACAGTTCTAAAGTTCTTGTGGAAATTCGACTTTGTTGATATAAACAAAAAAGAGAAAAAAGTGAGACTTTGTTCTCCAGCCCTTGAGTTTATGCACAAAATTGAAGAGGCAGAGGCATAACTCCTCAGACCTTTAGTTCAATCCATGTATTTAGAATTTTGAGTGATTAGCTGTACAGTTCAGTAACAAAAAATTGCATCAAACAGACAATTAAGGAGGAGCAAAGTAGTGTGATACCTGATGAAACCGAGGACAAGAAGGCTCTTCTCTGAAATATACAAACTTTTATCAGGTCAACACAATAATCCGGAGGATTGAATGGTGCCGCTTTTTAATGTGCCTCATCTCGCACTATGCTTATAATACAAATGGAAAGCACTCACATTTATGTGTCCCCATGAACAATGCGGAAGCATTTACAATTTACATCCACGTTTACCAAAGAATAGTAGTATTGTTTGTCCTACTTGTCTCAAAGAAATATCCCTTCCAAATGGTTGGAGATTGGAATCCAAGAACAAAAGTTGGATTTGATGACGAGATTGCAGCCATCAACTTGAACCGTCCGCCCAAAACTGGATGCGTCCTAGCGTAACAGAAAGAACCACCTATTACCTAGACGGATGTTAAGTGGGGGGGTTATCTGTGTTTTTTCGGAAAATTTGGTTAATGGGGGGGATTCAGAAAAGGCTTGTTTTGGGCTTTGTTTCTAAAAGAAGATTTTTTCAAAGAGATTTTATCCGAGGTCATGCTTGAAACTTTTTAGTTTCATCTCATTATCTAGCACAGAACCAATTCGTTTAAATACAGATTCTTTATAGAAAATAAGCTCAATTTGCGCCTAATTCAACAAAAAAATAGATTGAATAGGAAAAAAAGGGATATGGGGCAAAAGAAGGATTTATCTTCCGTCTTTCAGCAGCAATTTCTTTAGGTCGTTAACCAATCCGATCTTGTCCGTATCCGTCTCTGAAGTTTCGAGTGCTCCCTTTATCATATCCATCAAATTCAGCAATCCCTCTAACGATTCATCTCTTCTTTTGCCGTTCATAATCAGTTTTGCTACTTGTCCTTCTAGGCTTTCAACTCGGCTTCTCTGTTCTGCAATTTCACTTATGGCGAGTTTTGGGTATGCTCTCAGGTAAGCGTCTTTTAGTTGCTCTATCTGTGGTTGAGAGTATGAACCCTCAACACCTTCCAATGTGTGCCCCATCATTAATTTTACCCAATTGCGATTTATTCCCGCACTTTCTAGAGATGTTTGGAAGTATCGCCTAAGTGCATGGGCACTAAAACCTTGCTTCCAGATTCCAGCACCGATCGCAGCTTTGCGGATTAAAACGCTTATGCTGTTAGGTTTCAAAGCATCTATTCTTGGTTTCTTTAGAGTCTTGAGGAATTTCCCATAACTTCGAAATAGTGGAGATTCTAACGTTAATTCTTCGGGTGGAATTCCGCCTTTGATTTCATCCCGTCCATAACGTCGAATTTTTAGTTCTGGGCTTCCTCTTTGCCGCAGTCTTAGCGTTGTTTTTATGGCATCTAATGCTTCTCGACCCACAAAAGTAGCTGTAGGTGTTCCTGTTTTCTTTCTTCGCGTTACTATGGCAAGGGGAGGTTCAGCATCAAAAATTCCGTTCACGCTTTCTAAACCCAAATCTCCTATTCTCAACTTTGCAGTATCGCTTATACTTAACCCAGTATCTTTGAGGAAAAGGATTAGAGCCTTTGTTCTAGGTTTCGAAACCTCAACCATGCTTCTTATTTCTTCTGTGGTTGCAGCTTTGGAGCCCTCTGTAACATTAACACCTGTAGGAGAATCTCTGCGGAAGAACTTTAATTCTGTATAATTTCGTTGATAGAAATTTCTTATCGCCGCAAAGTATGTTTTTCGCGTATTGGGACTTAAGCCCTCTTCTTCCAAAAATCTTAGATACTTCTTCACATCCATTTCTGCACGGTGTCGAATCCTGTCATCATCACTTTTCAAATCCGATTTACGTTCATCTATTAACTCATCGGGAGTTTTGCCTAGCCAATTACAGAACTTACGAAGGCGAAGCTTCCACTGGTATTTTGTGCCTCCAACCTCATCTCTGCCTTTGAGTGAATCCATCCAGTACTGCACAGCTTCGGATCGTTCAAAATCTTCTTTCTTCAACATGCTTCACCTCCCTTCTAGTAAATATGAAACCTCTTTCAATATTAATGTTGTGCATTATCACAAGAGAACATACAGGTTCCAAGCGATAATTTTTGAGGAAGCCTTACCCAAAGGCCAAATTAAACTGAAAAAAATTTAGGGAACCAAGTTCATGCGAGTTCAATTCTGTCCTTCCGGCGTGGGGTTGGGCCATGTTGGCCGTTGTATTCCCATAGCTCGGAGGCTTGAAAGGGACGGCGCCCAAGTTTTATTCTCTACTTACCGGGAGGGCTTCAGATACGTTCAGCAGGAAGGGTTTCAGGTTGTGGAGGTTCCTGCCATTGGGGTCGCGGTTAAACCCGACGGAAGCATCGATTTCAGGCAAACAACAGTGAAGCCGGGACCCTTCATCTCTGTCTTCACTTTCATGAAACAGGTTGACGCTGAAATTGATTTTATGAAGGCTTTTGAGCCGGATGTTGTGGTTTCGGATTCGCGGGCCTCTTCTCTTATGGCTGCAAAGGTGTTGGGGATACCTAAAATCTGCATTTTGAATCAATTTCAGGTAATTATCCCTCGGCGAAAAAGGTTCCTGAGACTTGCCAGAATAGCAGATGCCTCCACATTGACGATTATCGGAAAAATATGGACAAGCGCAATCCAAGCCCTAATTCCAGATTTTCCATCGCCCTACACCATTTCGACCAGAAATCTGAATATTCCAAAGGCTTACCAAAAAAAGATCAAATTTATAGGTCCTATTCTTGCCGTGCGCCCCGACGACTTGCCAGACCAAAAGGAACTTCGAAAGAAACTGGGTTTAGCAGAGGATAAGCCTCTGATCTTTGCGCCCATCAGCGGACCCGCAAAGGAACGCGCCTATTTCACGGGCATCCTTCGGCAAATCTTCAGCAAATTCCCAGATGATTACCAGATAGTTATGTCCCTTGGCTATCCTAAGGCTTCATCAGAACCTGTTAAGGATGGAAACTTGATTATCCACGGATGGATTCCAAACCGTTTCGAATACCTGAAAGCCTGCAATATCATCGTTTCTAGGGGTGGACATGGAACATTATGCCAGTCAGTTTGTTACGGCAAGCCGATGATTCTTGTTCCTACACCCAATCACACCGAACAACTTAACAACGCTAAAAAGGCTGTTGAATTAGGAGTCGCAGAGATTATCCAGCAAGAAGACCTTAACAAGAATGTTCTGCTGGCGACTGTCCAAAAAATTTTGGATAGCAACAAATTTCAGGAGAGATCAGAGCAAATCCAGAAGGAAGTAATGAAATGGGACGGTTTGGAAACCGCCGCCAAAATAATTGTTGACGCTGCACAAAGAAACCGAGCATAAACTGTTTGGAATTAATTTATTGTTAGATGGGGGTTATTTCCAGCATTTTGAAGCCTCGGGCACAAGGGTTAAGCATATCCACAATCTGGACGCGCTCCAAAAGGTCTCTGTTGCATTCAGCGTAACCAACCACCTCGTTTTCTGCAGGCATCAAAGACAACAGCGCAACCTTGTTTTTGAAGAATTTCGGTTGGCACTTGGTTGGAAGCCCAAGCTTCAATTTGATGTTCTCTTTGATTGCTTTTTCTACGGCGTAGCGGATGGCGTGGGCACCTGAAGTTAGTTCAGCTATTCTAACGGGAATGCTTTCTTTTCCGAATGCCAAAACTTCTATGCCGTAAGTCCGTAAGATGTTTGAGGCAGTTTTTCTTAGTTTCGGCAGAATTTTTAGAATCTGTCCCCGTGCCTTGCGGGATTTTTTCATGGTGGAGATTCCTACCGCGGAAAGTTCTTCCAAGTTTATTCCTCTTAGGGACATGTCCAGATGTACCGCGTCTGCCTTTACATTCTTCAAAAGTTGTTGACAGAGTTCCAGTTCATGGACTATCAGTTGATATCCGTTATCAGCTTCAGCGAAGATAGGTTCAGCAAGAATAGAACTCGCCCTTTTGTATGGCGGCTCTGTCAGAATAGCCACCGCAGCCACTATAGTCACAGGTTCGAATTTATCGTTTAAAATTGCGGCTCCAGAATCCGCAGCAACTATTCTCAACAGATTCTCTCCAAAGCCCGACCAGTTCTGAGAAAGCTTCTCCCTACCTCAGGAGTTCTCAACTTGTAATATTTCCGTAGATGGATTTATTTTTTGCCTGTCCATGTAACCGTTAGACTGCTGAACGGGAACAAAAAAGGTTCTGAACACTAGAATACCGGAGACTCCAATGCCCTTATTTCTTTTTTCTGAAGTTCATTCCAAGAACGTATAGTTCCGCGCTCTTTGATCTGCTAGCCCTTGGTTTGACTAGCTTTACGAAACTGAAATGCTGTCTTGCTTCATCAACGAAGTTGTTTATTGAGCTTCCCTGAAAGGCCTTAACGAAAAAGTTTCCTCCAGATCGTAGAATAGAAGTGGCTATCCGCAGGGACTGGCTTGCGAGGTCAATTTGGCGAGCATGATCAAGCTCCCAGATTCCAGAGACATTAGGCGAGACGTCTGAGACAACAACATCAGCTGAACGGGGCAAAAACTCTAGGATATCTTGGATTATTTGTGGTTCAGAAATATCGCCGATGATGGTGCGAACGTTGGGTGCGTCAACAGGTTTTATCGGTTTTAGGTCAACTGCTAATACAAAACCTGAATCGTCTACAAGTTTTCTGGCAGCCTGCGTCCACCCGCCGGGAGAAGCCCCTAAATCCACTACCACATAACCGGGCTTGATGAAATTGTATTTCTTTACTGCTTGAAGAAGCTTATAGGATGCCCGTGAACGAAATTTTTCCTCTTTTGCTTTCCGGTAATAATATTCTCTTTTTCGTTCTTTGACCCATGCGTTAGGCAAAACTAGATTTCACCAGAAGATTCCTTTTCCTCTTGGTTGAGACCTAGAATCCACTCTGTCATTCTCTGGCATTCGTTGGGAGAAATTGGGCTCCAAGCTCCGCATCTTGCATCATTCGGACACATTAGACAGGGAGCGTCAATAATGGAATTGAGAGATGCAGGTTTTCTCTTGGGATAAAGGCGGTATGTCCATCTTCCTTCAAAGAGTTCCTTCTCGCGGAGGATCAGACCCTTGGTCTCCAGTTTTAGGGCGATTCGGCTTCCTTCTCTGCTGGTGGCGTCCAGTTTTCGCCACAATTCGGATTGAAGCACGCCGTCGTTTCCATTGTTGGCAATCACATCTAAGGCTTTGTGTTCTAGTTCGTTGCGTCTCGGCATCTAATATCTGTCCTTCAAGTCTTCATAATATATAGGTACTTTAAGGCATAAAAGGATGTATGGTTTTTTCCCATTTGCGTATATTATCAAAAAAGAGAGTTCCTAGTTCTTGCTAACTGAACTACGAAACATTTTAACACCCCGAAACCGCATAACTTTCCTGAAAACCAAAAACTCTGTCATTATACACGTATCAGATGGTGAAGTTTGTTGCGAGGAGCCAAAAAGGTTGACAGTTAATAATTCAGCCCACTCTTACTGTCTAGGCATCGAATCCACAGCAGATGATTTCGGCGTCGCAGTTGTCTCTTTTGAAGGCAAGGTTCTCTCCAATGTGAACGATGCTTACATGCCAAAGGAAGGAGGAATACATCCGAGAGAGGCGGCTAGACATCACGCCGAAGTCGCAGAAAAAGTTCTTGCAGAAGCCTTCGAGAAAGCAGCAATAAAGCCCCAAGACATCGACTTAGTGGCGTTTTCTCAGGGACCCGGATTAGGTCCATGTCTCCGCACAGGCGCAACCGCAGCCCGCGCCTTAGCCTCTTATCTTGATGTTCCCTTGGTGGGCGTCAACCATTGTGTGGGTCATATTGAAATTGGTAAGCTGGCAACTGGAGCTAAGGACCCTGTTACATTGTATGTTTCGGGAGGAAACACTATAGTTTCAGCCTTTGAAGCCGGCAGATACCGTGTTTTTGGGGAGACTTTAGATATTGCGATAGGGAATTGTTTGGACGTTTTTGCCCGAGCAGCAGGGTTAAGCCAGAGGCGGGGGGCGCCTTTCGGTGCTATAGTTGAGGAGTTGGCGAGTGAGGGAAAGAAGTTTGTTTCTCTTCCTTATACCGTGAAGGGCATGGACCTCTCTTTCAGTGGGCTTCTCACTGCGGCTGTGCAGGTTTTTCAATCTAAACGGTATCCGTTGGAGGACATTTGTTTCAGTCTTCAGGAGGTCGCCTTTTCCATGTTGACTGAGGTGACGGAACGGGCTTTGGCTCACACTGAGAAGCCTGAAGTTCTGTTAACTGGGGGCGTGGCTGCTAACTGGAAGTTGCAGTCTATGCTTGAGGTCATAGCGGATGAGCATGATGCACGTTTCTGTGTTGTTCCCCGGGGGCTTGCCGCAGACAATGGGGCTATGATCGCCTGGACAGGAATTCTTGCATACAAAAGCGGCATTTCTACATCTATAGAGAAAAGTTATGTCAATGTGAAGTGGCGCTTGGAAGACGTTTATGCGCCTTGGGTTAAGGGATAAAAATGGTGCTTATCAAGAAGGGTGCCGAAGCCAGCCTATACCTAGAAGAGTGGCATAACCGTAAAGTCATAATGAAGCAGCGACTACCCAAAAAATATCGCATTCCAGAACTGGACATGATGATTCGCTCTCAGCGGACAGTGCATGAGCCTAACATTATCCACAAAGCCAAGGAGGCGGGGGTTCCTACGCCCACAATTTTCATGGTTGACGTGGCAGAAGCAAACATTATCATGGAGTTTATTGAAGGAAAACAAGTCAAAGAAATCTTAGACCACGTTTCCTCGGAAGAAAGGCTAAGCTTGAGCAGTCTTATAGGCAGAATGATTGGGCGCCTCCACAAGCACGGAATCATCCACGGCGACCTCA
>Ga0209635_10003020_pt1 | contig 13043 bp, 10 predicted proteins | sample DeeMarSWOR230_32_FD_187463 | JGI IMG/M metagenome (GOLD analysis project Ga0209635, IMG submission 187463) | Marine sediment microbial communities from White Oak River estuary, North Carolina - WOR-2-30_32 (SPAdes) (version 2) | ecosystem: Environmental > Aquatic > Marine > Intertidal zone >...
GCCCTGCGGCGGACTCGATGAAATCAATCGCCCGCCGCGTATAGCGTTTGGTCAGCGTTGCCTGGACGACGGGGTACTCAACGACCTTCTCGTTTTCGACAAGCTGCACCGGGCGCATATCGTTCGAATATAGGATGCCGTAGTACTCGTCGAAGCCTTGTCGCCGCGGGAGGTACTTCAGTGTGTGACCGAGGTGCCACTTGCCGATGCAGATGCTGGCGTAGCCGCCGACTTTGAGCGCCTCTGCTATCGTAACCTCAGAATCAGGCAGACCGACCTCGTTGATGCCACCATCGGGAGCAGGGTTAAACACAACGCCGTTCCGAAACGGGTATCGACCCGTCAGAATCGTCGCCCGCGAGGGAGCACAATAAGGCGTCGGCACATAAAAGTTGGTCAGCTTGGCACCCTCGGCAGCCATACGTTCTAGATTGGGCGTCTCGAAGGGCGACTTTTTAAGACCGAACCCGCAAATGTCCCCATAGCCTAAGTCGTCAGCAAAAATCAGAATGAAGTTCGGCTTTGTCTCTGAACTGCACCACCCTCTGGAGCCAGGCAGCGCCGCTGCCGCGATAGCTCCGCCTGCCAATCCCAGGAAATCACGACGATTAATGTTCCTACTCATTAGTGCTCCACCTTTCCAGGCTTCCGCCCAAACAAAGAAAGTCAAGGCGGTTTGCCGCACTGAGATATCCTCAACTACACTGCGAGCTCATCTCCCATTAAAATATCATATCCACCTGACAAATACAGGTATTTTGCAGTTTTTCTCAAGCCCGTTCCGGCTTGGATATATAACGGACTGACGCGCAGCCGTTCCAACCGTCGATTCAAGCCTTTCTGTCCTGCCCGGCCGACGTGTTACGTACGGCACATCATGAACTCACCTCAGGAGCCTCGCTTTTGCCCATCGGTCTCAGGGAATTTGAGATACGAGGGCGGTACATATTCTGTTAGCCAAATCTTGTTAGCCGAGAGGTAGAATTTGTACCCGTCCGAGCTCATCCGGCCGGCCTGCACCTCCAGGACTATCGCCTTGCCGTAACGCTGGCCAACCCTCCTGGCTGTGGCCACATCCGCCGAAAGGTGCACATGATGCCGCGAACCGCGTGACAGACCCTCTCGGCAAATTGAATCAACACGGCGCTGAGCCGTCCCATGGTACAGAACATCGGGTGGGACAACCTGCTCGTAGCCCAGATCGACACCAACAGAATGTCCCTGGCTGGCCCGAATGCGGACCCCATCTTCACTGAAAGAAAAACGCTGCTTATCGTTGTCTCGCACTACTCTTCTCAGTTCATCGGCGGTAATCGCTAAACCATTACGCCGAGCTCCTCGCAGCAATTCCGACACGTCAGCCCACCCGCCACTATCCAGCTCGATGCCAATACTGCCCGGATGGTGCCGCAGAACGTAACTCAGAAACTTGCTGATACGTACGTGTCGTCGTTTGTCCATGACGGCCAGGCCCAAATTCCACATTTCATGGTAGCTCTTCCGCATAGAATAGATGCCCGCCGCATCCGCAGTCGGAAGCACCAAAACCAGGCACACATAATTCAAACATCCTGCCAAGTTCCTTTGCCAGCTCGCACTCATGTTCACGTGGACCACCAAGCATCATGGCCCCAAGCATCCTTGCCTTTGAGGACAGATAGTCAACATGCCACCGCAAAGGTTTTTTCTTCCGGCTGTGACGCTGAAGCCGTGCCGAAAGATTCCGCTGAGCACTTCCAACGTACAAATACACGCCTTGCCGAAACCTTACTCGTCCAAGTTTGCCTACCCGCACATTCCGCGATCTGGCCAGATGAAACGCTGCTATGTACAGCCCGGTATCCAATGTCAAATTCGCCCTTTCCTATACAATAGCATTATTGCAAAAAGATGTTTGCCTGGCAACCAGAAGGGCCGCCTCTCTCGATCATCCGAAACGCCGGCCTCGGTCACATGTGCCCCCGGCCCAATCCCAACCTACACCGGATGACGTGTACCATCTTGTTTCTCCAACATCTGCTCGGCTTCAGTCAATCTTATGAGCAAGATGCTATGGAGCTCAACCTTGTCGGTTCCGCTCTCAATACCAAGCGGTCGACACTTCGCAGTCGCAGCGATTCAGTTAACCTCGCTGGTGGACACAATTTGACATAAACAACAAAACATGTAAAATCAATGTTGCCAATAAATCGCAAGATATAAAAGAGACCAGCTTGACAAAGACAGTAGCAAAGACAAAAACGAAGATACACATCCTGACTCTTATTTCATGTTTCCTGCTGACAGGCAAACTGTCACCGCAGGCTGTGGGAGCCGAGCCCACGTTCAGTTCATACGAGCTCAGGTCGGCACATGAAGAACTCCTGTTCTCCGATTTCGACGGTGACGGTCTCGACGATATTATTATGATTGACGAGCCAAACCTTATCCTCTTCTTCCAAGACCGTAAGAACGGATTCCCCAAGGATCCACATCTGGTCTATCCGCTTGGTGATCAGCCGGCCGTCTTATGGCAGGCAAAGTTGGGGAAAGACTCGGGTCAAAAGGTCCTTGTTATGACCAGTGACGGCGTGTCAACACTTGCCTATACCGACAAAGCGACACCGCCGCAAAAGCAGCAAATTATCAGCCGAAAGACACTCATCCCCGAAAAGTGCGAAGAATCCATGGTCGTCTTCTTCACGCTGTCAGCTAATACGCCAAAGGAATTTCCCGCGATATTTGTCCCCGTGGAAAATAGGCTGGAGATTTGGCAGTATGACAAACAATGGTATCGTGCAGACTCTTTAGACAACGCACTTGAGGCTCAGATTTGGGGGCCATATAAGAGGACCGGCTATGAACAACAATACCGGCTGAACATGAATATCGGCGACGTAAACGGCGACGGCTTAGACGACCTGGTACTATGCAGAAACAATAAAGGAGAAATCTCATTCGAAATCTACCCTCAAACAGAAAATGGCTCTTTTCCACCAAAGCCCTCACAATCTTTCAAAGATGAATGGGATTGGCGATCCTGGGTCAGCCTGACAGATATTAACAAGGATGGAATCGTGGACTTTGTTAAAAACATCTGGCTTCATGAACCATGGTTTCTCCCCGGAACATATTCAGGCAAAGTCCTGGTGCGTATCTTCTTCGCCCAGAAAAATGGGAGTGTCCCGGATAAGCCCACATCCGTCTTTCGAAAAAACGATTGGATTTCTTCCATGCCGATTGTCGATTTAGATGGGGACGGTTTTCCGGATATCGTATTGGGATACAGCCTGATGAGGGGACGTGAAGATATAAGAAAGTCTCTGACTGCCCGAAGAATTGACCATTACCTCAGGATGCATTTTTTTGACAATGGACGGTTCCCTGACAAGCCTGATTGCCAAAAAGACCTGGTTATTCATCTCGGCCACCGAGGAATACATTTGAGCTGGTCCCAAAGGTATTACTTGAGCACACGAATAAGCCTTGACGGCGATTTCAACGGCGATGGACGTCGTGATTTGCTCGTCAAAGATGCAGAGGATGCAGTCTCGGTGTATTTCTTTAGATCAAGAGAAACGGGCTTCAGCAAGAAAGCCGATATGTACTTTCCAAATGTGGAGCATGTCGAGCAATTTATCGTCGACGACCTTAACAAAGACGGCATCAGCGACCTCATGGTCCGCGGTTGGAAGATAGACTCCTTGAAAGTCTTTCTGAGCAATAGAAAGTAGATAATGAAACAGCGCATTACCAAGGTTTCTCTTATATTTTTACTCGCTGCCATCGTTCATGCGGACGATGTCCCTGCCTTCAAACGGCACGTCATCCAGGTTCCATCGACTTCGTTAGATTGGCTATGGCCGTATTGGCACGACATTAACAAAGATGGTCTCACCGATCTTCTGGCGGTTGTCCACAGGCAAGGCAAAGTGTTTTTTTACGTTCAGAACGCCTCAGGCTTTCCACCAGTCGCCGGCCAGAGTTTAGACTTGCCCGAAGGTACAGCTTGGTGCACAGTATGCGACGTCAATAAACACCCCGGAGATGAGATACTCATTTCCACTGCGAATGGCCTGGCATACTATCGTCAATCTGACGGCGTTTTCGAAAAGCAACCCCAAACTCTCCTTGAAGCCAAGCAAGTATTCGTAAGCCAGACCACTCCAACGGTTTTTGACTTAATCACACAAGAAGATTTGAAGAAAAGTGCTATCCCGCTGATCTTTGCCGATCATACCGTTCTTTACGAACTCGGCGAAAATTACCAATTCAGACCCGCTAAGAGAATCGAGTTAGAATTCAAAAAGACAATTGAAAAAGATGTCTTCAATAGCTGGAGCCTTGGTTCGAGAAAATCAGAGCAGATTCGCATAAGAACAATAGCTCAGGCCAAATCAGAAGACCGCGAGCAAAAAGAGCCCACGAAAGAGAATGAATACATTAGAGAAGTACTCGAAAAAACAAAAGACAAAGAGTTGCAGGGGTGTTTTGTCCAGGAGCAGGATGTAAATAAAGATGGCAACAAAGACACCATCTTGTTGCATCTGCAGCAGGACATCGGCGTTAGAACAAACGTTATCATATTCTACAGACGAAAAGACCACACGTTGCCTGAGAAACCCGATCAGATTCTCAGGTGTCGCGGAATGCCAATTATGGGGGATTATCCAAGGCCCAGTTATTGTTCTGCATTCTTCGACATCAATAATGACGGCTTCTTGGACATTGTGCTTATGGAGCTGAAAACCATACCGACATCGGCTGGCGACCTTATGGAAATCTTAGCCTCCAAAGGAATGACCTGGACGCTGACCGTAAGAGTTTTCAAACAGCCGGAAGGGTTTTCAAACCGAGCGGATTTTAGAATGGATTTTAGGACCATGCTGCCCGTCTCTGAGAGCTTCGAAGACGTAATTAATCTTGAAGGAGATTTTAATGCTGATGGCCGAAATGACCTGATAGTGAGGCGCTCGCCCACTGAAAGCGACATTTACCTCAGTTCTGTGAGAACCGGCTTTTTTGAATCACAGCCCAAGCTCCAGCTTGAAGTACCGGCTGACGCCCGGACATCTGTTGAAGACCTGAACGATGATGGCGTGTCCGACATTTATCTATTAGATTATGAGAAAGGCAGGATTACCGTATTCCTGTCTAAAACTTCGAATAGCAAAGGACCTTCATAGTGAGTTCCACAAACGTAGCTCTTCGTCTCGATAACCTCTGCAAGTCATTTGGCAGAATCCGGGCGGTAGACCATCTTTCACTTGACGTCCATTGTGGCCAAATGGTAGGCTTCCTCGGCCCAAACGGAGCAGGAAAGAGTACGACACTTTATATGATTCCAAGGCTCGTACGTCCCTCAGCCGGCAGGATCGAAATCTTTGGCCATAATGTCTGGGATCACTTCAAAAAGGCTATACGACACGTCGGTACGATGGTAGAGACACCCTCGTTTTACGAGTATCTTTCCGCACGAAAAAACCTCAAACTGGTCGCCCGATTACATGAGGGGGTCACCGACGGTCAAATCGACAACATACTCGACAGAATCGGCCTCTGCGAACGGCAAAATGACAAAGTAGCTACCTATTCGCACGGCATGAAACAGCGCCTCGGCCTTGGCATGACGCTACTTGGCCGGCCAAAGCTGCTACTTCTTGATGAGCCGACAAATGGAATGGATCCCGAGGCAACGCGAGAAATCCTGACTTTTCTCCGAGAAAGGGTCACACAGGACGGACTGGCGGTCTTTATCTCAAGCCATCTTCTCCATGAAGTCCAGGAATATTGCGACAATGTCTTCATAATCAATCACGGCGGTCTCATTGCCTCGGGAAACGTAAAAGAAATCTTGGCTCGGCACGATAATGTAGTACGAGTTACTTTCAATGGCGCCACACCAGACTGCAGCCAGCTTACGAGTCAAGATGGTATCGAACATGCCGAAACATTATCGACAGGGTCGCTTGAAATCACCCTGGCAAATCGAGACGCCGCCTGGCTAAACAGCTTTCTCCTGAGCAAAGGCTATGAAGTCTCAGCCCTCATCCCGAGGCAAAGAACATTGAAGGAGTTTTTCCTCTCGATAACAGGAGAACAGAACGATGCGTAACATGGTAGCGCCTCTCTTGTACAATGAAATCACCAAAGCCTCACGAACGAAGCTGCCCTATTTTGGCATTATTGCTGCCGCTATAATCTGCGTTCTCACTTTCGTCGTGACCAAAGCCATAGCAAGCCAGGAAACTCTCAACGGCTGGGGGTACGCCAGCCTGTCGATGCAGTGGGTATTCTCAGATATTGGCCTGATCTTCGTCGCAGTATTTTCGGCAATGCTTATCGCCGAGGAAACAAGCTCTGGCACTGCTCGCACCGTCTTGTCCGCTCCGGTCTCACGATGGGAATTCTACCTGGCGAAGGTCCTGACGGGCTTGATCTACGCAATGCTTGTGTCAATCGCCTCTTTGATCATGTCCGTCTTTCTGGGCTCGCTCCACTACCAATTTGGCGACATCGCTGATTCCGCCGGACTCGTATATGCTAAGAGAGAAGTGCTTGCAAACTTCCTCATAGCCTTCTTCCTGAGCTGGCTGCCGTTGGCTTCGACCGTATTATACGGCATCTTCATCTCGACAATCGTAAGAAAAACTGGCCAGGCCGTCGCCGTAGCGATAGGGACAATCTATCTGATCGATTTCACCAAACATTTCATCGGCATCGACTCCTATGTGTTTACAAGGTACCTTGGGTTTTCCTGGGGGATATTTCACCAGGTCGCACAGGGAGTAGACTATCAGTGGCTGCCCGGCACCTGGAGGATGGTCGCCGTATCGCTGGTTTACTGCTTCGTAGCATTCACACTTGGTCTGGCCATCTTTGCAAGGCGCGACTTCAACGGCTAAACAACACCCAGCAAAACCATAATTGGTCAATCCAACTCTTTGAATCCATCAAATTGTCCCTATGTCCGTTTCTAAAGCCGAGAGACAGCACGCCGGCTCAACGCAGAGACGGTTCACCCAAAAGCAGGAGCAGCTTTTAATCGGCCCAAGTACAATCAAGAGTTTACGCGGCGACGTTGGGCCTAAGAAACAAAATTTGGCAATCCATGGTGAAAAACCTTGGAAAAAATGTCCGACAACCAGTAACCTTTCCGTCGCTCTGCTTAACAAAGAATGTAGAGACTGCCAATGTCAGAAAAGCACATGACGTTACCGTATATTTGCCTGGCAGAGATGATGATCACGATGTGATGAAATGCTTGGAGCTACAATGGAAATCAGAAATCGTCACGTCAAACAGAACATGATATGGCTGCTGATGGTGTCGGCATTCTTTTCGCATCCCATTAAGGCGGCGGCAATACCCTCTTCCAGTGATAAAGAGCTTGGCGACACAAAGGAAATTGTAACAAGGATTCTCGCGGACAATCTGACAGAGTCGGACACAGAGATTTTGAAGCGCTTCGCTGCCAGCTTAGAAACGTACCGAGTACAACTGCATATTCCGGGAATGTCGGCCGCTGTGATCAAGGACCAGCAGTTGATTTGGGCTGAGGGCTTTGGATATGACGACGTGGAGAATAAAATTAGAGCCACTCCCTGGACTCCCTATCACCTTGCCTCGCTGACAAAGACCTTTGCATCCCAGATAATCATGAAGTTGATCCAAGAGGCCAAAGTCAACCTTGAAGACCCAGTGAAAAAATACGGCGTGAAGATTCCAGACGACCCCGGCATCACTGTTAAACACCTACTTACCCATACTTCCGAGGGTAGGCCGGGTAACAACTATAAGTACAACGGATACCGGTTTGGCTTTCTCGGCAAGGTCGTTGAGAAGGCCTCCGGTAAGACATTCCGAGACCTTGTTATTGCTCAAATACTCAAGCCCACGGAAATGAACAATACGGCGCCGGAGCTGCCCCGATCCGCCGTCAAGAATTTCAAAGCAAATAAGATACCGGAAAACATTGAAGAGAACTTCAAACGCATCAACAAAGATTTGGCAAAACCCTATGCCCTTAATGATTCGTTCGAGGTAATCCCCAACAACTATCCTAACCCGGACCATCTCAGCGTATCGACTGGCCTGATATCAACTGTTATCGACATGGCAAAATATGATAGGGCAATCGACAACAACGCCTTCATCAGCAAGGAAATGCAAGAACTGGCGTTTGCAGCCGCCGTCTCCAATTCTCGCAAGACTTTGCCCTACGGTCTTGGCTGGTTCGTTCAGAACTTCGCAGGGACTAAGCTCCTCTGGCATTATGGCTGGGAAGTGAGCTATTCGGCCCTGATTCTCAAGGTCCCCGAGCAGAACGTTACGTTTGTCGTATTTGCCAACACAGATTATCTCAGTCGGCCTTTCTCTCTCGGGGATGGTGACGTTCTCAATTCCCCGCTTGCCGTGGAATTTCTCAAGACCGTTGCTTTCAACGACAAATTCACCGAGCCGGCTCCACAAATCGACTGGCAAACAGACGCCAACGATATCGCCTCACAGTTCGCACAGGTTACGGATGTAGACCTAAGGCAACTGCTCAAGAGGGAAATGATCTGCAACCTTTCGCTTAACTACCACATGGGCAGAGCCGAGAACGCCAGGAGGCTGATCGACGCTTACATAAAGGTGTTCACGCGTGACGAGTTCGAGGACCTCGGTGACCTGCCGGTCATTGCAAGCATCGACAACGTCACAGACAACGAGTACAAAACTGTCGAGTTCAACCTCGACCAAGACAAGCCCGTCCGCGTTTATGCCATCGGAGAAGGCGTCCGGAATGTCATGTTCGATTACGGCGGGATTGAAAACGCCCACACCGGCGAGCTCGTCTGGGAGATGTACGGAATATTCACTGAGCATGCCGGCGGGGCCGGGAAGAACCGCAAGGTTGACCGCATCGTACCACTTCCCGCCGGTACATACAGGCTGCACTACCGGTCCGATGACTCACATTCATTCGATAATTGGAATAGCCTTCCGCCGGATCATTACTGGTGGGGAATAAGACTTTTCGACGTCACTGACTCGGCCGACCAGGCAGCGTCCGGCTTCTGGGAAAAGGCTGCTCCTGAGGAATTGGGTTGGTCCTCGGAAAAACTCGAAGCCCTGAAGCCGGACTTTGAGAAACTCAAAACGTCGGCTTTGATGGTCGTGACAGATGGAAAGGTAGTCTTTGAATGGGGCAAGACCGCGAACAACATCTATTCCCATTCGACGCGCAAGAGCCTGCTCAGCGCCCTCTACGGCATATACGTCGCCGAGGGCAAAATCGACACATCCTTGAGGCTGGAGCAACTCGGCATCAAAGAGAGAATCCAGCTCACCGAAGATGAAAAACAAGCCAAGGTAATAGACCTTCTGAAGGCTCGCTCGGGCGTGTACATCCCAGCCGCCGCCGAGGTCAAATCGATGCGGGATGCACGCCCGAAGCGAGGAAAACACAAGCCGGGAACAAATTGGTACTACAACAACTGGGATTTCAACGTTCTGGGAACAATCTTCCGGCAGCAGACAAGCGAAGACATCTATGAAGCCTTCAAAAGGCGTATTGCCGAACCAATCCGTACGCAGGATTACATCTGTGAAAAACAAAGGTACAGCTACGAAGAAAATTTCTCTATTCACCCCGCTTATCCTTTCCTGATCTCAGCCCGCGACATGGCCCGCTTGGGCCAACTGTTTCTCCAGCAAGGCAAATGGGATGACAGGCAGATTATCCCCGCTGATTGGATTCAACAAAGCACCCGCTCCTATTCCGACACGGGCAAGCCCGCCACTGGCTATGGCTACATGTGGTGGACAGTCACGGACGATTTCTGTGGAATGAAGGAAGGAGACTATTATGCAAGCGGCTACGGCGGACAAAAACTCTTCGTCCTGCCTCGCATAAATACAGTCATCGTGCACAGGGTAAATATATATCTCCCCGGCATCGACGTTCGAACAACTTCCGGCGCCCCTTTTCGGCTCATGCCCAAGATCATGCAGGCATATACCGGCCAAAGGAAACAGGCCCTGCCGGTCGTCGCAAAGACAATAGCTCCGGTTAAACACCTGCTAATAGACTACGCAGCCATCCCGCCCACACAGCCGGTGAGCTACACTAAATTTAGGATCGCGCTCTGGCTCTGCGCCACTGTTTTCCTCTTGAGTGTCCTTACCTGGATATCTATGTCTCTTGTGAGGCGACTAAGACCGGTGAAGACTCCAACTGCCCAAAAGCCCGTCAAACGCCGCAGATTACCGGCAGTAGCAAAGGTTGTCGCTGGTGTGAACAGCCTCTTCTGTGTGATATATCTGTTTGTTCTGCTGCTGACACCCGAAGCTCTGGAATTCATTGCGGTCAACGGCCTGCCACAATCCCTGCCGTTTCCTCAGAGCATCTTGATTTACATCCCGGTGCTCAGCATCGCACTAACGGCAATAACAGCAATTCTAAACATCTCCGCCTGGATAAGGAAATACTGGACCGTTGCCGAGCGGCTTCACTATGCCCTGCTCACCAGCGCCTTTGTAGTTTTTCTCTGGCTATCGTGCAACCTGAACCTAATGCCAACATTTTCCTGAACCAGAGCACCAGTAGCAAAGATGTTAAGACGAAATTGTAGAGGCTTCTTCAAGCCTATTACAATTACAGCAACCATCTTTAATCTCCCGAGCCTCCTTCATGTCCCCCCATCAGATTTGCTAAGTTCTCGACTTTTCTTATTAGATTTTGTACAGCCTTCTACCCCTGCCGGTAATTTTACAAAATGTCTTGGGCTTGTGGTCGACAAGAATCCTCTCCACGTTTATGCAACCTGCTTCTTCCAGTCTGCGAATCTCGACGCTCAGGTTGCCATCGGAAATTTTGAGAGTCTTTCGCAGAAAAACCCCCGTTATGCTCAGAGCAATACCAAATAGTATTGCCCGGAGGAATCTCGGATCTTCCGCACAGAAATTATTGAACGCTGGTCCCAACATACTCCAAGCGAAGCCGTGCTGTACCATAATAAAAATCCACACCCAGGTAAGTTGACGCTCTAAAACTGTCCAATTCCCCTCCAAGGGCTTGATTATTCAGGATGTGAGAGCTACGATCTATCATCATAGCGTATGAAAGGCAGGTGAGTCACATGCACAGAATATCCAGAAGAGAGTTTGTTACGACCACGATTGCAGGCGGCATCGGGGCAGCTATCCTGCTCAACCCGACCAAAGGTCAGGCCATCAGACAAACAGGAACGCGTTATGTCGCAGCCTATGATACTGAGTCGCCGGCGTGTCTTGCGGCATGCCGCAAGATCGTCGCGGTCCACAAGCGATTTGAAATGCCGGCGACATTCTTCATTCTTGGCAGGACGCTCGATGCCAATCCGGCCGAGTATCGCAAGCTCTTGGACGACCCGCTTTTTGAAATCGCCTCGCACACCTACACACATAAGATGCTGCGCGACAATGACTTTTGCGGCCCGGCTGTCTCGATGGACGTCAGACGACAGGAAATCTTCAAAGGAAAAGAGGCTGTCGAGCGAGTCTTCGAACGGCCCTGCATCGGCTTGCGCCCCGGCTGCGGCTTCGACAACGCCTTCAGAGGCGAGCCGAAAGTGTTGCAGCTAATCAAAGAGGCGGGCTTTCAATATGTAAGCAGTCTGCTCTGGGGACCCGACTATTCGCTCCCCGCCCTGTTACGCGAGCCCTTCAACTATGATGACGAAGGTTTTCCTGATATATGCGAGCTGCCCGGCCACGGCTGGCACGAGAATCTGCTAAAGAATCATAACCGCTGGGGGCCGAGAAGACTGACGCTGTGGCCTCCGCCTTTTCCTGAGGCCATACCACGCGGATTCTGCAAGACCGCAGACGATGAATTTGATGTGAACAAGGTCTTTCTGGATAAGGCGACAGACACAGAAAAACCTTTCGTCTCTCTGATCTGGCATCCGTGGTCGCTGGCGAAATTCGATCCGGATATGAAAATGCTGGAGTTGACGTTTACTCACGTTCAAAAGCTGGGACTGAAGACCTGCACGTACGCCAGACTATGGCAATACGTATCCGGATCGGACAAGTCATTATGATGAAAGGATAAGGTTCATGAGAGAATCTCGTTTATCTCGGATAGTTCTTATCGCACTCACCGTCTATATCCTGCATACAACCCTTGCCGGCCTTAGTAGTGCAGCCAACGGTGTTTTCGATGTACGCAACTATGGTTCCATAGGTGACGGCAAGAAGATCGAGACTGTCGTAATTAACAAGGCTATCGAGGCCTGTGCCGAGGCCGGCGGCGGGCAGGTCCGATTCAGCCCAGGCAGATATATCTCCGGAACCGTACACCTCAAAGACAATGTGACCCTCTTCTTCGAGACCGGCGCCACTCTGGTGGGCACGACCGAGCTGGATGACTACCAGTACTTCACGCCCCCGGCCAACACCCCCGAGGCAAGATTCGGCAAATGGCACAGCGCGCTGATTCTTGCTGTCGATGTCAACAACGTGACCATTGCCGGGCCCGGCGTCATCGACGGCAACAAGGTCTTCAACCCGCGCGGTGAGGAGAAGATGCGTGGACCACATACCATAATCCTCGGCAACTGCCGCGACGTCACTATCCGCGACATCGCGATCAAGGACTCGGCAAACTACGCCATCATGATTGAATTCTCCGAACGGATTGATGTCCGCGGAGTCAAGGTCACCGGTGGCTGGGACGGTGTCCACTTTCGCGGCTGGATCGACAAGCCGTGTCGCGACCTAACGATCACCGACTGCCAATTCTTCACCGGGGACGATTCTATTGCAGGACGCTACGTCGACCACCTGCTCATCAAGAACTGCGTCGTCAACAGCTCCTGTAACGGCATTCGGATCATCGGCCCGGTTACGAACATGGTCGTCGAGGACTGCCTTTTCTACGGCCCGGGCCTGCATCCTCACCGCACCTCCAACCGCAACAACATGCTCTCCGGCATCATCCTACAGCCTGGCGGCTGGGACAAATGCGATGGGGCTCTCGAAGACGTTCTGATTTCGGATGTCACTATGAAGAATGTCGCCTCGCCTGTAACGGT
>Ga0209635_10003026_pt1 | contig 13030 bp, 11 predicted proteins | sample DeeMarSWOR230_32_FD_187463 | JGI IMG/M metagenome (GOLD analysis project Ga0209635, IMG submission 187463) | Marine sediment microbial communities from White Oak River estuary, North Carolina - WOR-2-30_32 (SPAdes) (version 2) | ecosystem: Environmental > Aquatic > Marine > Intertidal zone >...
AATTACCGGAGGCCACGATGAGAGAGAGCAAACCTTGAACCAGCTCCTGGTTGAGATGGACGGCTTTGACCCAACTATCGGGGTCATCCTCATGGGAGCCACTAACCGGCCTGAGACCTTAGACCCAGCACTCTTGAGGGCAGGCCGCTTCGACCGCCACATACTGGTGGACCGGCCTGACAAGAAAGGACGGGAAGAAATCCTGAAGGTCCATCTGAAGGGTATCACCGTAGGCAATGATGTGGAGATTGAAACTATCGCCGGGATGACGCCAGGCTTTGTGGGGGCGGATCTGGCAAACCTTGTTAACGAGGCGACCCTTTTGGCCGTTCGTCACAACAGGGAGAAGGTGGGGATGGCCGAGTTTCAGGAGGCCGTTGAGCGAACCATTGCAGGGCTTGAGAAGAAAAACCGCCTTATTAATGAAAGGGAACGACAAATTGTCGCCTACCACGAGGTGGGTCATGCACTCGTTGCCCTCTCCCTGCCGGGCACCGATCCTGTCAGGAAAGTCTCCATCATTCCACGGGGGGTTGCAGCACTCGGCTATACCCTGCAGGTGCCCACCGAAGACCGCTTTCTTATGGCGAAAAGCGAGCTCCTGAACAAAATTGCAGTATTACTGGGTGGAAGGGCGGCAGAGGAGATCCATTTTCAGGACGTCTCAACGGGCGCGCACAATGACCTTGCCAGGGCCACTGATATTGCTCGAAGCATGGTCAAGGAATACGGCATGAGCCCTGAGTTGGGTCATATCTATTTTGAGAAAGACCGGCAAAAACAATTCCTCGAGATGGGTCTGCCCACGGCAAAGGACTACAGCGAGCAGACGGCACAGGTGATCGACCGTGAGATCAAGACAATCTTGGACGCTCAATATGAGATTGCCAAGCATCTCCTTACCACACACAAGAAGATTCTGGACAAGGGGGCCTCACTCGTCTTGAAGGAAGAGAGTATCGAAGGGGATCGGCTCAAGAAGTTGCTTGAAGCCGGTAAAAATGCGTAGAAATTATTGCAAGTTCAAGCGGTTATTCCAGGTGCCTTTACCTCCATGATTTTGCCGCAAAAAATATAATCAATCCAAATATCTCTAATCGCCCAAGGAGCATAGTTGCGGTGAGGACCCACTTTCCAAGTGCTGGAATCTGGCTAAAGTTACTCATGGAGCCGACCATTCCAAAACCAGGCCCCACGTTGCCCATGGTTGCAGCGGACCCGGAAAAGGCAGAAAGAATATCCACCCCGAGTGCGGTCAAGATAAGCCCTGAGAGGAAGACAATGCCGATATAAAAAGAGATAAACAGGATATTCACCTCAACCACATCATCTTCAACTGCCACCGTGTCCATCTTTACCATTATGACCGCCGCCGGGTGCTGTATCTTCTTAATCCTTTTTACGATTGCCTTCCAGAAAAGCACAATTCTGTCGGCCTTGATTCCCCCTGAGGTTGATCCAGCACAGGCACACTGCAAGGTGAAAAAGATCATCACTAACTGGGCAAAGGGTGGCCAAATGGAGCTATCAGTGGTTGCAAAGCCGGTTGAGGTCCCAATGGAGAGGACCTGAAATGCCGCAGAGCGGAGCGCATCGGCCCAGGAGTGGAGCTGGCTTCCGTGGAGGCTGAGCGTTACCGCGATAACCCCTGTTGTGAGCGCCGCGAGGTAGTATCTGACGATTGAAGATTTCCAGAGATCTGTGATTTTTCCCGTAAGTGCCGCGAACAAGATGCCGAAGTGTATGCCTGAGAGAATCATAAACACGATGATCACGACTTCCACTGCCGCGCTCTTGTAGTAACCGACGCTCAGATTCTTCGGGGAAAACCCTCCCGTGGCGATGGTCGCAAAGGAATGGGTGACGGCGTCAAATATACTCATGCCACACAGCAACAGCGAGATCGTCTCAAGAAGCGTGAGCCCCACGTAGATAACGACGAGGATCTGCAAGGTCTTCTGGGTCCTATAGCGGAAATTATCCGCGGCTAGGGAAGACATCTCGGCGCGATACAGGATCATGCCCGGCTTTCCCATCGAGGGAAGCACTGCGAGCACGAAGATGATGATACCGATGCCGCCGATCCAGTGCGTCGCCGAACGCCAGAAGAGCAATCCAAGGGGGAGGGCCTCGATGTCCGTGAGGATAGACGAGCCCGTGGTGGTGAATCCCGATACACTCTCAAACCAGGCATTGGTGAAGCTAAATTCACCGCCCCACATTATATACGGTATGACACCAACCAGGCAGGATAAGATCCAGCTGAGGACTACAATGATAAATCCCTCTTTATTGGTGATCTTGGTTGTGGGAGGGACAAATATCAAGGGGAAGATCCCAAAGAGGGACGAGATCAGCGCAGTATAGAGCAGAGGGAAGAATGCCGAATCGGCCTTCACTGCAGAAATGATACAGGAGATCAGCAGGAAGAGCGCATTAAACAGGAGCACAAGCCCTGCATATCTGAGGATTATCTGCGGTCTCATTCTTGCGCCTCGGCCGTGCGGGCCTCTGCTACCAGTCTCTGAATAGAGGATACCAAATGGAACAGCTCGTCCTCGGTTTCAACCTGAATGGGGGGAAGCTCTCCGGTTTCCATAAAGCGCTGAATACCTTTTGTGGTGCTGATTATGGGGCTCACCACATAGTAGTTGATGAGGAAGTTGAAGATGACCGTAAAGATGAGGGCCGCAAGGATGGCCACAATCCCTGGCATTATCGCTCTGTGAGCCCTGTTCTTCAGGTCTGATGCGGTCTGATACATCGTCTGGTCGTTGAGGGCCACGAGTTTTTCAACCGAACCCTTTACATCCTGAAATGCCTGATGTGCCTCCTGGAAATACCAGTCCAAATTTCCCTGCTTCGAGGTATCGACGATGGGCTTTACCCACAGGTCTTTGTACCTCTTATATCTTGTGTCGATCTCCTCAACATATGCCGGCTCTCCGGGAATGGTGACGTTGCTTTGGGCTATCGCAAATCCCTTATGAAATACCTCGTCAGCAGACTCAATGATCGATCTGCCCTGTTCCCACTTGCCAGAAAGGAGCAGCAATACGGCGCTGTCCTCTCTTTCAAGAGCTTCGATCATCGTTTTTCCGGCATTGATGCTCTTATAGTTATCGTCGAAGAGCCTTTGCACGGATGTTCCCATCGTAGTCAGCTCGTAGATCGACCATATGCCGGCTACCGCCAACATCATGGTCAGAATCAAGAATCCAGATAGAATCTTCAAGCGTAAACCCATGGTTTTCCCCCGAGTTATGTAGTAATAGAGAAATGTCTCGTGTTTAAGCCCACCTCAATCACTGAAAACTATACATCAATGGGGTTTGAGGTGGGTAGCACTTTTTGTCGATTCTTTGGGATGAGACCAGAGCAGGCTTCGGCACGGTATGGCAGTCCACTCTGGCCCGTGAGCTGAACCTTAAAAGCATGGGTATGAACAGCAAAAGGAGGGAACAATGGAGGTAGCGATCTACAAACCGGACTTCATGGAAAGGCATGGAAAACTCACTCCTTCCACTGTGCTGGAGTACGTAAAGCAAGAATACCCGGTAGATGAGAACATCACCGAACGGGATATTGAAATCTATCACGAAAATGATTATGCACGAGTAATAATCAAGAGGGATCGAGGTCCGTAAATAGTATTGAAATCACCTCTTGGCAGCCACTATCGAAGCATTAATTGCCCCTTCAGCTGCCTCTCTGGTTTCCCAGCCCAGGGTCTTGACCCTTTTGCCCTCGAGCTCTTTGTAGATATCAAAGAAATGCTCCACCTCTCGCAGGAAGTGACGGGCTACATGATCGAGTTCCTGGATCTCGTTAAAAAAGGGATCGATTATGGGCACGGCCAGGACCTTCTCATCTCTCCCCTCCTCATCCTGCATGCGCAGGAGCCCAACGGGACGGGCCTCGATAAGACATCCCGTAACGGTAGGTTCATTGGTCATCACCAGGATGTCCATGGGGTCTCCATCCTCTGCCCGGGTTCCCGGAATAAAGCCATACGCTGCCGGATAGTGCACTGCAGAGTATAACACCCGGTCAAGCCGAAAAAGCCCAAGTTTGGGATCATACTCGTATTTGTTTCGACCGCCTTTGGGTATCTCCACGATCGCATACACCACCCTGGGTGGATCTGGGCCTGGGGCAAGTTGTGTGAGATTCATCTTTTTCCTCTATCTGTTAATTCTGGTTCCAAAATTGAGAATCCGATAGGCCTATGTCATTTGGCGATGACTCCCTTAAGCCCTCCGGAGATGAGAGAAGCGAGGTCGGTGAAAATGCGCGGTAATGCCAGGCCACCTGGGGAGGCCAGATATCTGGGCTTCCACTCGGGGCCGAACTTCTCCTTGTATTGGCGCAATCCTTGGAAGTTGTAGAAATGCTCTCCATGCCGGAAGATAAAGGCCCCCAATCGGTTCCAGAGCGGTGCGAATTCCCTATCTTCGAAACCGGAGAGTGGTGCCATGCCCAGGTTGAACCATCGGTATCCGTCTTGCTTCCCCCAAAGCATAAGTTCGATAAAGAGAAATTCCATGACACCGTGAGGAGCCCCCGGAAGGTATCTCATGAGGTCTACGGAGAGTTCTTCCTTCTCTCCCCCCAACCAGATATTGGCAAAGGCCACGATTTTTCCATCCTTACGAACGACTCCTACAGGGAACCATTTCACATATTCCGCGTCGAAAAATCCGAGAGAAAATCCTTTCTCACGAGCATTCTTTTCAGCCAGCCAGGCATCGGAGGCCTGTTTTAAATCCGGCAAGAGGGAAGACACGCCCTCTCGGGGAATCACCTCAAACAGACACCCTTCCTTTTCAAGCTTCCGCTGGGTGTGGCGCAGCCCCTTATGCTCGCTCCCATCGAGGGAGAAGGTTGCCAGTGGAACACGTGCCTCCTCCCCGAGCTTGAGCAGGGTGAGTCCAAGGTCAAGGTAGAGGTGGAGGTTTTCCGGTTCAACTTCGTAGAACACGGTCCATCCACCGTTGAGGTCACACATCTCCCAAAATCGCCAGACCAGTTCTGCGCATTCTTCGGCTGGGCCAATGGGATCTCCCATGGCCACCCAGCTCCGTCCTTCAATCCCGTACATGATAAAGGCATTTCCTTTTTGGTTAAAAAGCAATGCCTTGTCGCCAAGCAAGGAAAGGTTGGCGTATGTTTGGGGTGATCGTTGGACGATGGTGACGACTTTTTCCAAATCTTCCTGCCCCGGAAGGGCCGCCTCAGGCCGGGCAGGGCGCATTAGTCTGGCTATGGAGAAAAACAGGGCAAGGCCGATAGCCCCGACGGTGGCCCGGAGAAACCTGGGGGCATCGCCTGATAGGGTGAACCGCCACCAGAGATCGTGGGAATACTCGACATGCTTGTAGACGAAAATCCCCAGCCAGGCCGACCCGGAGAGCACAAGGATGATGGGAACAAGCCAACCGGTGGTGAGGGGCTCGCTGAAGAGCGAGGCCTTCCGGTAGAAGTAGCGTCGGCAGGGCAGAAGTGCCCCGAGCATGATACCTAAGGCAATCGCCTCCTCGTAGTCAAATCCTTTGAACAATGAAAATGCTATTCCTGCTCCCAAGAGAGCTGCGGTAAGAATGTACGAAGCATCGAGCCTGCGCCGAAGGCCCCAGGCTATGATGAGCAACCCTGTGCCAACCAGGCTCCCGAGAAAGTGGGAAATCTCAATCACCGGCAGGGGCAATAGATCCGTTAACCACTCCAAACGCCAGGCCACCGCAGGTATTGCCCCAGAGAAGAGGAGAATCGCACCGCTCACAAACGTGGTAAAGGCAAGCACATGCGGCACCAGCCTGGGAACCCATTGGCCAAAGATGCGGGCGAGTCGCTGAAGGCCCGCTTTCTTTTGCACTATCTCATCAGTTCCAAGCAACACCACGGCTAGGGCTAGCGGGAGGAGGTAGTATATGGCTCGGTAGGCCAAAAGTGATCCAAATATCGAGGAGACAGGTACGGCGGGCGAGAGAAGCAGGAGTACCACCGATTCAAAGACGCCGAGCCCCCCGGGTATCTGGCTTGCCATTCCTGCGATTTGGGCCAGTAAAAAGACGCCGAGAAAGCCGTGCCAAGAAAGGGTAGCTGCGGCTGGGAGAAGCGCGTAGAGGACACTGCCTGCCAGGGCCCAGTCAAGGGAAGCGATGGCGATCTGGACAAGCAAGAGCCGGGTTGAAGGTAGGGAGAACTCCCATTCCCGGATCTTTAGAGGCCTTTTCCTCAAGGAGCTCCATAAAAAATATCCCCCCACAAGCATAAGGAAGATCACCCCGAGGGGGCGAATGGAAGAAAAAGGGAGGTGGAGGGCTTTAGGAACCATCATCGGCTCAAACAGGAACACTACGCCTCCCAGGGAGAAAAACCCGATCCAGAGGGTCAGCGTACAGAAGGCGATCACCTTGCTGATCTCCAACGCAGAAAGCTCCCAGGCCGAGTACAGGCGATAGCGTACCGATGCGCCGGCGATCATGGAGAGCCCTATGTTGTTGCTGAAGGCATACCCGATAAAAGAGGCAAGCGCAATCTTGGCGTAGGCGAGCGGATGTTGGATGTAGCGTAAAGCCAGGGTATCGTAGCCCGTCAAAATGAGGTAGCTCAGGATAGTAAGAGCAAAGGCCAACAAAAGGCGGGGAGCAGGAATTTCCGCCAAGTGGCGCACTATATCATGGTAATGGTACTCCCTCAATTCGTGATGGAGCACCCAAAGGGCTACGGCGAAAAGGAGCAGGCCAAGTAAGGGGCCGAGCCTATGGAGAACTCTTCTTTTCATTCTAAACCGACCTCAGATCACGGTATTACCGGAATCAAAACCTCACGCTTTTGTAAAAGATTTTCTTCACCATCTCGGCTGCAAGAATATAGACTACCACTATCGCCCCCAACACGAAAAGAAATAAAATCGGCAGTGGCCGGAAGCCAAAGATCCCTGCAAGGGGGGTGAAAGGGAAAATGAGCGTTACACCAACAATCAAGAGAGTTGCCAGCAATAAATACCTCCCCGGCACACTCTTGAAGAAGGGCTTTCGGCTCCGAATAACCAGTACAATCAGCGAGGCAGAAATAACGGACTCAACAAACCATCCAGTCCTGAATAGATCGGTGGTGGCATGCAGGATGAGCAGAAGCACACCAAACGTGAGGTAGTCAAACACCGAACTTAGCATCCCGAAGGTTATCATAAACTGACGTATGAACTTTATGTCCCAACGCCGGGGATGCTCAACCATTACACTATCCACGCTGTCTGTAGCGATAGCCATTTCCGGGAAATCAGTCATTAGGTTAGTGAGTAGAATCTGCTTTGGCAACAACGGAAGAAAAGGCAGAAAGAGGGATGCCCCTGCCATGCTAGCCATATTTCCAAAATTGGCACTGGTTGCCATAAACACATACTTGAGGGTATTGGCGAAGGTCTTCCTGCCCTCCTGCACGCCCTGCACAAGGACACCCAGGTCTTTTTCGAGTAAAACTATGTCAGCTGCCTCTTTGGCTACATCCGCAGCGCTCTCAACGGAGATGCTGGTATCGGCAGCATGAAGGGCTGAGGCATCATTGATTCCATCTCCCATGTAACCTACGACGTTTCCAGCCTTCCTTAAGGCGAGAATAATGCGCTCTTTCTGGTTGGGCTCAACCTCTGCGAAGACTTCCACATCATTTACCTGTTGAAACAGGGCTTCATCACTCATATGGCGCAGTTCCTGACCTGCAAGGATTTGTGGGCTTGATAATCCTATCTGTTGACTGATAGTGGAAGCAATCAGGTGATTGTCCCCCGTGATGATCTTCAGTGAAACGCCGAGGTGCATGAGGTGTTTGATGGTCTCGATAATTCCCGGCTTGGGTGGATCAAACAGAGCGAGAAATCCCAGAAATGTCATACCTGCCTCATGGTCTTTGGTGATGAGTGGGTCAGAGCCCGCATCTCGGTAAGCAACGCCAAGGGTACGATAGCCTTTATTGCTGAGCCCCTCAAAACGATCCTGGATCTGTTTCCGTACCGTGGCTATATCCACAATCGTTCCCTCTGGAGTTTCCGCTGAGGAACAGACAGCGAGTACGTTCGTAAGCGCACCTTTGGTAACCATTAGATGGGTGTCATCTTTCGAGACCACGATGCTCAGACGCTTACGAACAAAATCATATGGCACCTCATCCATTTTCCGGTAGCCAGATACGTCGAATTGACAGTGGGTCCGGATCGCCTCATCAATAGGGCTTGCAAACCCCGTCTCAAAAAAGGAATTAAGATAGGCGTAGAAGAGAACTTTTTCGCATTCATTGCCATGAACATCAAAGGCGGTCTGTAATTGCACCACCCCTTCAGTCAGAGTCCCGGTTTTATCCGAACACAGCACATTCATGCTGCCGAAGTTTTCAATAGAAGTGAGCCGCTTGACAATCACCTTCTCGCGTGCCATGCGTTTGGCGCCATGGGCAAGGTTGATGCTAATAATCGCCGGGAGCAATTGCGGGGTGAGCCCCACGGCCAGTGCCAAGGAGAAGAGCAAGGAGTCCAGGATCGGCCGTGCCAGATAGACATTGATGGCAAAGATGGCAATCACCAACATCAACGTAATCTCCATGAGGAAATACCCGAAACGCCTGACACCCCGTTCAAATTCCGTCTCTGCCGGCCTTAACTTCAGCCTTTCGGAAACCTTGCCAAATTCGGTCTCCGTACCAGTATGCACAACCACTGCTTTCGCCGTGCCGCTCACCACATGGGTTCCCATAAAAAGAGCATTGGTGCGCTGACTGAGGGGTGTTTCTGGGGATAGAATCCCAACCTCCTTTTCTGCTGGGTATGTTTCACCCGTTAAGGTCGATTCATCGACGAAAAGATCCTTGGAATCCAGGATCAAACAATCTCCAGGGATGTTCCCTCCCGCTGAGAAGACAACCACGTCTCCGGGCACGATCTCCTCAACGTGAATCTCTTTTGGGCTTCCATCACGCAGCACCACTGCCTTTATTTGCACAATGGCGAGTAACTTCTCGATAGCATTTGCCGCACCTCGCTCCTGCCAGAATCCGAGAAGACCGCTTAAGAAGACAATCGCCAGGATAATGAGGGCGTCGACAGGGTCATGGAGGAAGAGTGACAATCCCGCTGCAAAAAGAAGTATTAGGGTAATTGGACTCCTGAATTGAGCCAGCAGCAGCAAAAAAGCATCCGTTCGTTTCTTCGGCTTGAGGAGATTCGGTCCGTAACGAGTGAGTCGATTTATCGCTTCATCGTCCGATAGACCTTGAGGTGTGGTTTGAAGCTGATTAAGCAGTTCACTGGCAGAAACACTCCAAAATACCTTTGGGATTTCGTTCATCATCGACCCCTTTCGAGGTAGTAACAGAAAACAAAGGGGGACCGTGCAGAAATTGCACAGCCCTTCAAATATACACCTCTAATCCCACCTTTTATCATTTTAGATTTGTATTGCCAACATATGGAGTCTTTAACCGAAATAGTGAGCCGTCAGGCAATTTCTGCACGGATATCCCCTCTCATGGCTCAATTTGCCGGTTGGTATAATTGGCCTTTTTGATTATCTTAGCAACTTCTTCCAAAGAGATAAATAATACCTCCATTTATAATTGTAATAAAAGCAGACATTGGTTCCAAAACGACTTTGACATTTTTCTCTATCTCTGCCAATTCATCGGTAACATACCACAAAATATTCTTGACATACTTTTTTCTGAAATATACAATTTAAAGTGTAAACAATTATCGAGGAGCTTATCATGAAAGCAACGGCTAAAGACCTTAGATTTCAATCGCGTGAATTATTGAACACCGTAAACAGAGGAGAAGAAGTAGTTATCACATACAGAGGTAAGCCTTGTGCGAAGCTTGTGCCCTATCAGAATGAACGAAAAAAGAATAAAGAAGACGAACTATTTGGTATCTGGAAAGACCATAAAGATATTCAAAATGTTGATGAATATGTGAGGAACTTGAGAAAAGGCAGGCCCTAAAATGATTATCGATACAGATGTCCTTATTTGGTACATGAAAGGAAATGAACAAGCATATAAGGCTATTGAGATGGCGAATAATTTTTTCATATCAGTTGTTACCTATATGGAACTAGTGCAGGGAATGAGAACCAAGAAAGAATTAAATAGTCTCCGTAGATCTATCCATTCCTGGGATGCTAAAGTACTATATATTTCCGAAGAGATATCTTCCAAAGCCATGTTCTATGTTGAACAACATTTCTTAAGCCATTCTTTGCAATTGGCTGACGCATTAATTGGCGCCACAGCGGTAGCATATGGTTTGCCAATTCTTACTGGGAATGATAAGCATTACAGAACGGTAAAAGATATTCAAATTGCAAAGTTTCGTCCATGAGGTCAGGGACGCTCGTGCAGAAATTGCACAGCGGTTCAAATATACACCTCTATTCCAACCTTTTATCATTTTAGATCCGTACTTGCAACATATGGAGTCTTTAACCGAAATAGTGCGCCGTCAGGCAATTCCTGCACGAACGTGCCCTATCACGTGAACCTCTCGATTCATACGGCTCCTCTCATCCAGCCATTGATTCAAGACCAGTGGCCCTACCCTACTCAATGGTTCCTCCCATTTCTGGTTGACTAATGTCAGCCTTCCTCAGCCGCTTACAGCCTAAATATGAGATGACAAGTCGGTTTTTTCCTTTACCGCAGCATCTACAGCGTATCCGACAGGGAGTGAACCGAGAATCGTACACACAGTCAGTATGAGCACATATGTCCAACCGAAATATGAGATTATTATGGGCAGGAGAAATGGCTTGACAGCCCTGTTGTTCAGGAAAATGGCTATCAAAAAGTCCCCGGCCCCCTTTTCCCGCAGTTCCTTGAGTAAAGGATACCAGGCATAAATAGGTCCCGTGGAGATGATCCCTGCTGCCACTGAGAGCACGATGCCCTTGATACCAGCTCCCTTGCCAAGGAAGCGTGCAATGTGTGCCGGTTTCAGAAAGAGATTCAGGACAACCATGAGAATGAAAACCACGCATAAGGGGACAATGATGTTGAGAAAAACATGACCGCTAATTCTGAGAGCCATAGAAGCCTTATCCGGCATGACAGCAAAGAGAATACCGTAGATTGCTAACACGGAAGCTAGGAAAAGGAGCATCCACATCGTGCTTCTTTTCCATGGGACACTCTGAGCTCCATCCTTGCTCAACGAACTCACCTCGTGACGAAGTTTAACACGACGACCGTAAATATGGCTATGGCTATGGCCAAGGCAAAGGACACGGCATTTCTCACCAGGGCAAATCTCCTACCCAGGGCTGCCATCTCAGCGGGCAACTGCACCAAGCCTACAGTCACCCACGCGATAATGAGGGCAGTAACCGCAAAGAGGCTAACCCCATATTCCAGTAGCTCTCCCCCGATAACGTAGCTGTTGATGGGATTTCCGGCAACAATACTTCCGAAGCAGGCTCCCCAGAGGGTATCCCATGCCGTGTTCCCAGAGAAGATAGAGGATACAAGATCTTTAGACACGATCGCCTTGAATATCCCGATGAGTAGCACGACACCTACCAGGATCGGCAGCAGGTGGGCAAACTGATTGGCAGAGCTTCTCAAGGCGTGAACCAAGGCGACCTTGTCAATCTCAGCCCCTCTTGCTTCAGGTTTGCGACCAACTCCCCCATGTTTCTGTAGATCACCCTTCTTGTATTTCTCAACAACTTCTGCCACCGTGCCACAGAGCCCGGTCAGGACCTCTATGCCGTTGGCTGAGAGATGCCTCTTGGCAGTTGGACTCATGGAGCCAGTCAAAACTGTATTCACGTTTTTGCTGATGGCGAGCACCACAGCCTGAATACCGGTGCCACGTTGACCTGATGCGCCTGGGTTTGGCACTGCCTCAAAAGCCATTGTTTCTGAATCAACGATCACCAAATATTGAGAGAGTCCAAACCTGTCCCCCACTTTGGCTTGTAAATCCGGACCCTCAGCCGAGATGGCAATTCTCAAAGCTGCCCCCTGAGTACTCATTGAATCCTATCCATAAGCGATTTCATGGAAAATGTCAAGAATCTTGGCTAGTTACCCCAGAGATGGTGGCACAGGGTTAGAAACAGAGTGTCCTGCCAAGGCAGGTAGGTTAAGCCATTCCCGAAAATGGCAATAGAAAAGGCAGGGCCAGTAATGACCTGCCTGTCAAGGAGGTAACAGTTTTATGGGTGCTAGACAAGTTTGGCTATCTCTTCCTAAACTTCCTCTTGAATGCTACAAGTCCTGCTAAGCCTGAACCGAGAAGGAGCATGGTGGCTGGTTCAGGGACAGGGGCAACATCTAACGGATTAGTTTCTGAAATGCTGCTCAAAGTCACATTAACATATAAGTAAGAATAGACGCGTTCTTCAGTATCTGGATGTGCATCAAATGACGTATTAATTGCTGTAAGCTGGGTAGCCATACCCCATAGGTCAGGACTAGTGCCATCGAATGAAGATATCGAAAGACGATTGTTAATTGAGTTACCCTGGATAAAGTAGCCCTACCCGTAATTATACTCTGACCTATACGTACCGGTGGTGTAGAATTCACTGTCTATAAGGGCTGATCCCCCCTCATCGGTAAACCCGCCTAGACAATCCGTGTGAAAATACGTGGGGAGGCCGGAAGATGGATCCACGGTATTCATATAAATTCGCAGATCAGGATTACTATATTGGGTGTACGAGCCAAATGCATCCAGATCGACCTCAAAGATATAAGTGACCGAGTCCCCTACGGCAAGACCTTGGTCAGAAATGAAGCTGGTGCCAGAGGGCTCATTCACTTCAGATACGGTGCCCTCAAATGTGTAATACATTGGTACAGCCTGCGCCATCCCCACAACACAGAAATCCAATAATATAGCGCATAAAAAGATTAAAAACTTCTTCATTATTTTTCCTTTCTTGCTATGGATTTGCGAGCTACGCACCCACCGCCAATTAAAAAAGCATGCTCTTCCGCCTGTGCACAGGAGAAACAGGCTTTCTTTAATCTT
>Ga0209635_10003030_pt1 | contig 13026 bp, 9 predicted proteins | sample DeeMarSWOR230_32_FD_187463 | JGI IMG/M metagenome (GOLD analysis project Ga0209635, IMG submission 187463) | Marine sediment microbial communities from White Oak River estuary, North Carolina - WOR-2-30_32 (SPAdes) (version 2) | ecosystem: Environmental > Aquatic > Marine > Intertidal zone >...
ATTTCAACAGTACTTTCTTCTAACGAAATTGATATCAATCATGCCCATATTGCTCTTGCTGATCCCAACAAACAAGTCATTTTATTTTATGATAGTAACTACTATAATAGCAGTTTATCAAATGGATTATTTGATACTTTGGATTTAACAAATCTCGATTCTTCTTCATTTGGAATTATTGTGATTAAAGACAAGGACGGATCTTGTACTTCGACTTCTCCGATTATTAATGAAGAAGATATTGTCGTCCTAATGGTTAATGCTTCATCTTGTTTTGGCGATGGCAGCACCACTTCAGGTATGGGAACTAGGACGGAAGTTTCAGGTGGAGTCTACCCCGAGGTTGGTATGCGAGGAACAATAAGTTTTACCACCCCATCAGCATTCATAGACAATATTGTCGATCTCCAGTGATATTTTTTAGATGTATTCTTTAAAATCCCAAAAAAGAGCTTAACCCAAAAGTCGTTCCTATTGCTACTACCGCTACGATCCATATCAAAGGAATGAAGTGAAACAATGTAATAAATTTGTGACCTCCTCTTAACGCTTTTATTGTAAACGCGATTATTGCGCAATGGATTAATAAAACAAAAAATGTCACCATTTCAGTAGTTGACATAACCTCCTCGGATACAACTTGCAGTATCGGCATTTCAACACCCACAGATTCAAATGGATCTCCAATTCCAGCTGTTATATCATTCATATGCCTTGCAATAACTAGAGTCACATATATGGTTAGTGTTATTCCTAATGTAATTGCATAAAATAGGGCGTTAGAGGTCTTCAAAATTGTTAATTTCTTAAAACGTAGGTTCTTAATTTTTCTCATATTTTCAATAATCATATTAGATGTTCTTCTTGGGTTAGCAGCAGCATAGGTAGCTTCTCTGAATAATTCGCTGAAACGTTGAATAAGATTGCTGTGAGTTTCCACTCCAAACCATTCCCAGGACATAGTATCATTTACTCTCGTTCTCAGTCGTTTGTCTAAATTCACTATGTTGTCAGTTAAAATTCCGTAGTCCTTTTCGCTTAAATATCCCAAAGATTCGTTTACCTTTCCCCCCCGCATGGTAGCTATTGCTCCCAAGGAAGGAAGGAAACCCATGAAATTTTTTTCCTTCCTTGATATTCTTCCTTCTTCTAGTAATACCATAGCTCCGGGGACTACTAACGGGGTTAATGAAATTGCAATCAATATTTCATAGGGAATGTCCTGTAGTAAGCTAATCGGTAAAATATACTTAGTTACGAAAAAAAACCCTCCTAAAGAAGCAACTGCAACAATAGATAGTCTAAATATCCTTTCTAGCTTTTTATCTATATCACTTTTTTTATCGCCTCCATGCCATATCTCATCTTTAGGAATAAAAGAGTGTACGAAATATAGTAGAAATAATTCAGAAATTATTAGGACGAAACATGAACTATAAAAATATGTGTTGATATCGCCACCAGTTACTGCAGGTGCGATTATTCCAAAAACCATTAAAAAAACTATAGAAGTAATTAATGCCACATAGATTTCATTTAAAAGAGTTATGATATCATTGCTTGACTCATACATGGTTTTATATTCTTCCATAACCCCCTCTTGTTCTTGTTCAATAAAATCCCGATATTGAACACCACTCGCTTCGCTTTGTGAGAACCGATCTAGAAAATCCTTAAGTATTTTGCTCGGAGTTCTATCTGAGATAAATTTAAATGCATTCTCCATAGAGATTTTCCAATAGGTAGAAATGACTGAAATTTTCCTTATTTCCTCCCCTAGACTCTTATAAACTTTTTTACCACCTATCACCCCAAATATATCTTTCAAACCCATATCAGATATGGCTAATACTCTTAGGTGTGTAATAAAAAAATGCATATTCTCGTTTATTTCCACTTCTTTATTCTTCCAAGTGATGTAAGGATATAAAACACCAAGTACAATTGTTATGGATCCTCCTAAGGGAAAAACGAATGGGCTAGCTACTTCAGGTAAAGACAATAGACTTAAGATAAAAGGTAAAAAAATAATTAGGATTCCCAACACAATAAGTGGCAACAAAATCGTAGTAAAATATTTCTCTGGACTTTCAATACTCCGGTAGGCAATACGGAGTTCTTTGATTATCCTACCTTTCTTCTTTTTCTTTTTCGAAGTAAGCTTAAACCTTTTAAATAATCCTTTTTCTTTGACCATTATTGACACTATGTAGGTATAGGCATTTCTCCTTTCTTCTTCCGGTAGAAGTCCCAAACAAATTTTGTAACTTCATAATAATCTTCCACGCCTCTTTCTACTAATCTAACCATAAGTTGCGTTCTATATCTATGCTCATCATATATGTCTGTAGGATGCTTGTATCCTGCCATTTTTGCAATTTTTTCTTCCAAGATGAAACTGTTTCTATCGGCTCTGAAGAAAAAAATATCATCAACTGGACTCCATTCAAATGCTGTACGTGACATTATAGCGTCGAGCTCTCTGTTATAAGATTCGATTTCTTCTAAGGACAGACATCTCCTTACCTTTTTTCCCATACGTTGTATCGCCCTTTGAATAAGAACTACGTTTAGGTTATCCATAAATGTTTTAGGAACTTTAATAGGCTCTCCAACAAATCTCTGGACAACTTGTCTTACCGATCCAGCATGAAACGTAGTTAAACAGGGATGGCCAGTTTGCATGGCCTGAAATAGTATCCTCCCTTCTTCACCTCTAATCTCTCCAGGTATTACATAGTCAGGTCTGGATCTCAAAGCAGCTCTCAAAAGATCAAAAAGGTCGACTCTCCCCTCCTCAGGCCCATAGTCTTTAGTTAACAGTTGTTGCCAGACTGGATGTGGAACATGCATTTCAGGGGTGCTTTCTGCAGTATATATTTTCCTAGAGGGTGGTATAAAAGGAATTAAAGCATTTAATGTGGTAGTTTTTCCACTTGCTGTTTCACCACAGACGAACAAATTGAGTCCAAATTCAAGGCAAAGCCAGAGATATGCTGCCATCTCAGGTGAAAGCGTTTTCCATTTAATTAGTTGAGTCACACTAATTGGAGTCTCACTAAACTTCCTAATAGTCATAGTTGGTCCTTTAAGACTTACGTCATCGCTGTATATGATATTGACCCTACTACCATCGGGCAATGTACCGTCAGCAATGGGTTTCCCTGCACTTACGGGGCTTCCAATTTTTTCGCTCATAGTACGTGTAAATCCGGGGGCTGCTTCCAAATTGATATTAATATTTGTTTTTATCATATCAAAAATTTTGTGTACAAGATGTATTTCTTCTCCAGGGATAACATGAATGTCTTCTAGATAGGGATCTCTCATAAAACATTCTAGGTAGCCTCCACCAACGATATCTCGAATTATAGCATATTCGATATTGATCTTTTCTCGCGAGGTGACCCTTATTTTTCTTACAGTTAGCCTACCGAATATCCCCTTATTTGGTGTAACTTCACTAACTGAACTATCAGTGACAATGGTGAGCTCGTCGACAATCTCTTTAAGGATCTCTCTCAACACATTTTCATCTTTAGCTACTCTCTTAAAAGGAACTTTTTCTAAAACTAAATCTAATATTTGTTTGTATTTATCTTTCTCTTCCTCGGATAATATTGGTTCTATGGCATGATATTCTGGTTCATCCATATCTTTAGTTTTGTAAACATGTACAAAGATAGACCCTTTAGTTCGATATATAACATTCGGATATTGCTCGTTTTTCAATTCAAAAGGTAACTTTTTATAGAAGATAAGCGGCTTTAGTACTTTATCTTTTATATTCTTATTATATTCCTCAAGATAAAGTTTGAGATTAGTATACTCTTCTATGAGCTTGTTTATCTCTTCTTTATCCATTTCGGTCATACAATCTACCAATTTTAGAATGCTACATGGGTGGACTCGATACACATGCCTATTTTTGGCTTAACATAAAAGGCCGTTTGTGGTTGATACTTGTAAAGCGCACCATTAAACTTGTGAAGGTAAATTTGATGAGATACACCAATTCCAGGGATAGTTGCAAGGGCAAGTTCAAAATGCATATCTGCGACTAACTTGAATTTCTGATGGATCCTTGGATCCCATTCATCTGGGTTTGCAGTTGTTACAATAATTTTTCCAGCTCCCATCCATCTATTAAAGAAATTGATAAGATCTATTAAATTTTCATAAGTCAGACTCTCATTCAAAAGCGTAGATATCGAGTCAATGAATATAATTTCTGATTCGAATAGCTTTTCACAGGTAAGTAATTTGTCGAGATATGTTTCTTTAGGAAGGCTCTCTGCTATTATACTTTCCGTAGATATGAAAAAAACATCTCCTTTTAGGAGATATTTTCTAATATCATATCCCAAAGAATTCATCTGTCTAATGAAGCTTTTTACTGTAAACTGAGTAGATAGATAAGAGCACGTATACCCATTTTCCAGAAAACTATAACAAAATCTTTGGCTTAGAATACTTTTACCTACGCCTTCCGATCCTTCGATAAATACAGTTGTTCCTTCTGGTATAACCATTCCAAATTTTTCAGCAAATCCGTCAGTCATTCCGTCTCTTTCTAATTCTAAAGATTTTGTTTTGACCATTTTTTCACCTATTGAATTGTAAATTGAAAGCTGTCAGCAATAGCATGAGGGCCGACTACTCTGAGTTGATGTGTTCCTGAAGAGATTGTGGTATTAACCACATTTATCTCAGCAACCTCAGATTGGTAAATATACTCTGGAGTGAGGTTATAATTACTCTTTGAAATTAGATCCCCATCCACAAAAAGTTGAAATGTCTCATTGTCAGTTATTAATTTACTTTCTCCTATGTTTTTTAGATAAAATATGTAATAACCCCCAGTATCAGGGATATTGTCAGGATCATTAATAATCCCAAAATCTGTATCAATTTCTCCTGTTAATCGTTCTCCTTTATCTGAAAAGCTACCAGTAATATCAGTAATTATTGTAACAAAAACTCCTGATACTATTCCAGCTACAGAAACCGCAGCAATAAAGAATATTATATGTGTGCTTGTAAGGCTAAATCCCATATCACCCTCCTATTCTACAATATATTCTTCGTAGTCAGATATGCCATTTGCACTAATTATCTTTATTCTCTTTAATCCAGTTCCAGTTAAATTAACTGTGAAAATGACATCTTTTTCTGCATATAAGTAAGTCTCACTACAATTGAATGCTCTTTTCGTCCCATTTATTAGTATGGTGAAATCGACAGTTTTTAAAGTTATTCGACCTGTATTTTTTACTGTGACATTAAGATCATAGAAGATGCCACTTGTATTTGTCACGTAAGTAATATTTATGTTCGTTTGAATTCTCTCTACTGCCCTTTCCTCCATATTCTTATATGCTTCATGATAGTCAGAGATGGTAGGTAGAACTCCTCCTGTAAAAATAGTAATCATAAGAACACAAGAACCTCCTAAAATCGCAGTTGCTGCCACAGTTGAGAAACCCATTTTTATTCATCCCCTCAATTAATGTAAGGTTATCCTCACCCGATACTCTACCATAACTAAATTTAATTTGGATATGGTAAGCGATTAAATATTATTTATTAAATGAAATTATTCGTTGCTTAAATTTTTTGTCATTTTACCAATCTTTCTTTCTATCCGATGTAGAAAGTAATTGTCTGGATGTTCCCCTTTCAGACGTTGTATAAATAACAGTGATTGGATATGGTCCTTTGCTTGCAGTTCCTTCTTCTCTGTAAATTCCTTGTGTTCTCTCTCTTCTGTAATGCCCTCTGAATATTCCATTAAATTCACAACAATTTTTTCAGAGAGCCACCCGATATCGACATAATAATCCAATACATCTGAGAGGTTATCTTTTCCAACTTTATCCACAAGAAATTGCAACCACTTCATTAGTACAACAACACGTTCAGGGTCATTTGGAATTGCCATTAAAGGATGGACATTTCCGCCATAACGTGGGACAGATATCTTTTCCGGAATTTGAATATCTTCCGTGGTTACAATTCTTCCGACAGGTTCTTCATAATCCTTGACTTTGACATCTTCTATTCTTCCTATTCTTTTTCCTAATCCATTAATAGACCTGAAAATTTCCTTTACATCTTTATCCTCACTTTCCAAATCATCGGGTTTTTCGGCCAGATTAGGTGATTTACTATTTTCTTTAGTATCAGGACGCTTATATTTGTGAGTCTGAATTTCTTTCTTTATAATATCAACAAGATCATTTAGCTGGCTTTTTGTAAGATTTATATTTGCTTCGGTTACTTTCTCTTTTATTTTATCTGCAACAAATAATGGGATGATATTGTTTTCAGCAAGAGCATACAATTCATTTCCCAATTCGAAGTGATTTAGTATCTTTTCTTTAACTTCTTCATCTACCATAATTTCTACTCTCCCATATCAAAGCTTGGCATACCACCCATTTTTATATTTTCAATTATCCTATCTATTATATCTTCAATTTTGATTTTTTCTATGATCTGTTCTAAAGCCCTACCAATTATTTCATCAATGTTATCTATAGAAGTATATTCTATTTCATTATTAACTTCATTGAGGTCGATTTTTCCAACATTTGATTCTAAGCTATCTAATCTTGCCTTTAGTGAGTCAACTTCTTTATCAAAATTCTCTATTACATCAAGTCTTTTTTTTGTAACCTTAGAAAGACCAACAAAAGGATTCATTTGACCTGAAACAATTTCGTATAAACCAATCAGATCGTTCATATCCTCTGAGATAGATGCTACCATTCCCTCTAATTTCTCAATAGATTTTCTGTTTTCCTTAATCCTAGAATCTAACTCTCCCTTGTCTTGTTTATCCATTTCCTTCATTTCATCTTTTTCTTCAGAAGATTTTGACATTTGATCGCTGGATTTTTTATCCTCAGAAGAATTATCCATTCCTTCATCTTCAGGTTCAAACTTTATTATATGTCTAATATCATCTTTGCTTTTATTATCTTGAGGATTGCTATTTGTTACTTGTTCCTTTTTTTCAAGTTCATTATCAGTTTCTTTTATCTTAGAATCAGAAATTTTCTCATCGGATCTTTTCCTATCCGTGTTATAAGAATCGTTCAGATTTGACTCGACTTGAACCCCCTCCTCTATTTGTTGATGCTACTGGCGTAACTCTTTAAACAATAGCTATACATTCATATATATACTTTTCCATTTATCTCATTTTATTAGGAGTAAGAAAATATAAAAAATGATGGAAGAAGTAAAAATATTAGAAAATAAAAAAAGATATTTTTTGATTAGCGTTTTTCATCAGTATAATTGGATGATTCTCTGCTCGAATACAGCAGGGGTTCTAACGTAGTAGACTGCACTCATTCCTATTTCAGGAATTATAGCTCCTTGTAGATCTTTCCTTGGTCCAGCGCCGCTGTTATGTGCTGAGGCTGAAAGATTTATTACTATGAACACCGAATCACCTACATTCATACCGTAAGTCCCAGTAACTGAGTTATCCGCGTCATGTATGACTATTATCCCGTAGTTAGTAGAATTCAGTTGTGAATGATCTAACGTATGGAAAACACCGTTAGAACCAACATTTCCTGCAACTAGGTTAGGCTCGAATTCCAGTACAGTATAATTGTCTAATTGAACTGTGACAACCACGTTTTGCAAGTCAATATATTGAGATCCTGCTCTTGGAGCGACTATCATGGCCATGTACTCAAGGTATGTTTGATTTGTATTTGTATATCCTACTATATCATCTATCCTTATTCCACTTGAAACCTCTTGTATGGTTTCACTACTAACCTTATATGCTCTCTGTTGTAAAGTTTGACTTGTTTGAATAAGTACGCTAGCTGCAACTGCAGCAACCAAAACCATAGCAATGAATATAATAAGAGTACCAATACCAACCATACCCTTTTTATCGTCTTTTAGGGATTTTTTATGTTTACTTTCATCTATTGGGTTTATACGTCCAGGTTTAATTGCTACAATGGTATTTATCCTCAGGCATCCTAAACCCTGCTTAGAATTAACCATAATAAAACCATCTTTGTAATCAACGTCTTCAAGGATGCCAGTAACTACACTAGCTCTTTCTTCGCCCGGCTCTTTGGTGACTATTTTACAGTACTTTCCTACCAGCCTTTCCATATACTTCTTTTCCATTTTTTCACCTTCATTCCTTTCGTTTCCCGTGCTTTGTCATAGCACGGTAAATCTTACCGTGTATACTGTTCTCAAGTGACATTATTTAAAGCTTTGCCGGTGGAAAACCAAACTGTAAAAATTACAAAATGACAGTTTTACATTCAATTTTCATTAAAGGGTAATAATTGTATAATAAAATTTATATATTATTCTGATTTAAATAACTATAGACAATAATGGATATACAAAATAATGAAGGTATTGCAGGAATTGCACTTGCTATCATTCTAGCTGGAATCATCATTACTGCTGGAGTTGCAGCATCAGTTATTTTAGGCGGATCTGATAATGGAACAGAAGAAGATTATGAACAAATTTTAAACGAAGCATTAGATGAAATTTCAACATATATACAAATTAAAGACATGGTTGGAAAATTCTATTCCATAGATGGGGAAAAACGCATTCAGAGAATCGCTTTGCTTATTAAACCTCTGTTCTCGATAGATATTGATGTTTCTGAATTAACCATCAAACTTAACAATGGGAAACAAATTAGTATGCTTTATTACGATGGTAATGCCAATTTCATTAATGTAAATCCATTATTTGAACATCCTGTATGGAATGAGCAAAACGAGAATAACTTTGGTTTTATTGTCATTCTAGATAAAGATGAATCTTTAGTAAACCATAGTATAATAAATGAAAATACAGACATGGCGTATATCACAATAAAACTACCAGAAGATTTTGAGTTGAAAAAAGGGGACTCAATGCAAATTACTCTATTTCCATCTACTGGAATAACAAGAACAATAGAAATTAAAGCTCCTGCCCCAGTTACGTCTATCGTTAATCTTAGATAGTTTATTCTTCGTCTTTTAATTTTTTTGTTTTCAGATTGTTAGCGGCTTTATCTAAAATTTTATCGATTTCATCGTATATCTTAATTTTTTCTTTCCAGGTGGTCTGTTCCTCAAGTTCTTCTATGGGTTCTTTATCAGTTTCAATCTCCATATCAATAGATCTTTCGCCTGCAAATTTCATAGATTCTTGTATTAAATCTTCCTTTACTTCTTTGATATTGGGTATCTCACCCACTGTTCTATCTAATTCAGGTTGAGCCACCATATCTGTCGATTTTCTTGCCATATCTGCTAGCTTAAGCTTTGTATGAGTATCTCTTAACCTTTTATTCAGATCTTCCATTTCATTCCGTCTTCGTTCTAGATCCGCTTGCATACTAACAATATTTGTAACATCATCGATTATCATCATACTTCCTTGAAATTCTCCATTACCATCGATTAACGGAAAGTGTGAGATATTTGTTAAGAAGGTGTCCCCATGTCGATTCTTTATTGATACAGATTTGACTGTAACCGCCTTTTTCTCTTTCTTGCATTGCTCGAGCCCTTCTCTTAACCGCTCCCGTTTCATTAAATCAAGTTTTGAAAGTTCCATTCCACTTGTTACACCCTCTAATCCAAGAATCTCTGTAGCTTTTTTGTTCCAAGTGGTAATGATATTTTCCTTATCTATCATAACAATAGAAGAAGGAATTGAATTCTTCATATTGTTAAAAATAAAAGCAAGTTGATCCTTTTCTATTCTTATCCGATTGAGTTCGTCGTTTTTCTTTACCAGTTCTTGCTTGAATTGGCTAAATGCCTCATCTTGTTTTTGCAACTCAGATATTCTATGCTCTAATTCTGTTTGTAATTGGGTAATTTGTTGATCTTTGTCCATCATCGTTTGGCTGAAAGATTCCAAATCTCGACGATTTTTCTCAATTTCATTCTGAAGTTTTGACAAATCTTCCATTCTTTTACCAAGTTCTTCATTTTGCAACCCAAATTCACGTTTTCTTTGCTCCAGCTCAGATTGTAATCTTTCAACACGCTCTGATTTTTCAACAAGCATGGCTTGTTTCTCTGTCAATTGAGATTGAAGTTCCTCAATAATTCTATTTCGTGTTTCCAAATCAGCGTCCGACGATTCTGTTTTTTCTTGCATCATCTTAAATTTAGGTTTAATTTCGGCAATCTCCTGCATCTTGTTTTCTAGTTCTGATTGACTTTTGATTAGCTCTTCTCTTGTTTTTTCTAGTTCTTCTCTAATCGGAGTACTTTTCTCTCTCTCCAACTCAGTTCTAATTTGATTTATTTCTTTATTCTTATTTTCTAGTTCAACTCGCAACTCACTGATTTCATCTTGCTCTTTTTCTAATTCTAAACTAATTCGGTTTAATTCCTCAATTCTGGTTTCTAATTCTTTGCGACTTTCTTGCAAAACAAAATCTTTTTGTTTCATATGCTCTTCTTTTGTACTTATCTCACTCCTTTGAGCCTCAACTAGTTTATTTTTTTCCTCCAATTTTCTCTTAACTTCATTAAAATCTTCTTCTTTTACTGTTAATTCATGCTTCATTTTCTCTCTATCGTTTTGTAATTGGTCAATAACTCTGCTCTTTTCAGTTAGACTAATTCTATTCTCTGTTAGTTGTTTTCTAATTTCTTCTATTTCAAGGTTTTTTACTTTGACATCTTCATCCTTCAACTTCAACTCTTCTTGTTTTTCCTCAAGATCAGCTTTAAAGCGATTCAAAGCAAGAGTACTCGCTCTCAACTCTTTATTCAATTCTTCCATTTCCTCTTTTCGTGACTCTGTTTCGGCATTTTTGAAATCGACATCTTGACGTAGTTGTTCTACTTCCTCCTGAAGTTTTACCATTTCACTGGATTTCTCTTTAAGTTCTTGTCTAATTTGTAATAGTTCTTCATTATTTCTTGTAAATTCCTCTTCTCTTCTCTGAAGTCTAACTTGTAATTGAGAGCTCTCAAGTTCTTTTTCATCAAACTGCAGATTCAAAACCTGTAATTCTTGAGATTTTCTTTCCAATTCTTCGTTTATTTGCTGAATTTCTTCGTCTTTATTATTAAGTTCTTCTATTCTTGCTCTTAATCGTTGCTGTAGACGTTCTACTTCACCTTGTTTTTCTGTAAGATCTCTTTTACTCTCCTCCAATTCTTTAGTAATCGATTCAAATTCCTTGTTCTTAGTTTCAAATTTAATGTTTTTTTCAGAGAGCTCCGTTCTTATTCGTTTAATTTCGTTGTTTTTCTCAGTTATCTCATTTTGTCTTGATTCAAACTCCTCTTTTAATTTATTCAGCACTTTAGTCTTATCTTCTAGTTCTGATTTCATCGCACGGAAATCATCATCTCTCATCTTTAACTCGTTTTGTACCTCATCAAGTTCAGATTTTAACGCTTCGATCTTTTGTTCTTTTTCTTCAACCTTTAGTTTCCGTTCTTTCAGTTCAGCTTCTGTTGCTTCCATTTCCCTATCGATCAAACTAAGTTTCTTGTAGGTTTCTTGATATTTGGTGCTAATGTTTTTCAAATCAACTTCTTTTCTATCAAGTTCCGCTTGGATTTCTACGGTGTTGGTAACATCATCGATTACCATTACAGCTCCTAGCAATTCTCCACTACTATCTATTAATGGAATTTGAGAAATATCTGTTAAGAATCTATCTCCATTATTATTTTTTAGAGAGATAGATTTGACACTTACAGGCTTTTTATCCTCTTTCATCTTGCTTATTGCATCAGCAATACGCTCGTCTTTTATAAGATCCAAATCCGATATGTCCATACCAAGAACTTTTTCGGACTCTAATCTAAACATTTCTTCTGATTTTTTATTCCAATCAGTTATTAGGTCGTCTTTATCCATTAATATAACAGAAGAAGATATTGAATTCTTCATATTATTAAAAACAAAATTCAATTGATTTCTCTCTGTTTCTAATTGGGCAATAATGTTGCTCTTCTCTCCCAATTCTTTACGGTTCTCCTCTAATTCAGTCCGTAACTGATCAATTCCCTCCGTCTTTTCTAAAAGTAAAGTCTGTTTCTCTGCTAACTGTTCTTTGATCTCTTCAATAATATTGTTTCTCATCATCAAGTTTTCAGTTAGCGTCTTCAATTCATTATTTCTATTTTCGATTTCAATTTTAACTGTCTGTAATTCCTCCTCCCGTTTTAGTAGTCTTTGTTGTATTTGATCAATCTCGGTTTGTATTTTTGCATTTGCGTTTGTCTTATCTATAAGCGACGTTTGTTGATCTGTTAATTGTTGTTTCATGTCTTCGATTATGCTATTTCTCATCTCGATATCTTTTCTTAGTGATCCGATTTCTTCCTGCCCATTTTTTATTTCTACATTGGCCACTTCTAATTCGTGTTTTATTTCCCCAAAGTCATTTTGGTTCTGATCAAGTTCCGCTTGTAGAGTAGCAATTTCTTCTTTACTTTTATTTAGCTCATCATTTCTGAATTCAATATCCTGAATTCGATTATTTAGTTCGGTCCGCATTCTTTCAATTTCTTCTTGATCCGCACTTAATTCTTCATTTTTGCTTTTCAATTCATTTTGTAACTGTTCCATTTGTGAACGGAATTGCTCAATGCCTTCTGTTTTCTCTGCAAGTAATGTTTTACTTTCTGTTAATTCACTATTTAACTCTTCAATTACCCCGTTCCTTGTTTGAAGATCATTTTCCATGGTAGTTATTGTCTCTTGTCTTTGTCCAAGCTCTTCTTGTAGCTTGATGATTTCCTGTTGTCTATCGTTGAGTTCATTATTTTTAAATTCGAGATCTTGGAGTTTCTGATCTAACTCAGTTTTCAAGGTATTAATCTCATTCTCTTTTTCCTCAATAATTTCTCTACTCGCAATCAGTTCATCTTTTCCCGCTATTAATTCAGTTTGGATCTGTTGAAGTTCATACTGCAACTGTTCAATTAATCCTGTTCGTTCCAAAAGATCTGTTTGCTTCTTTGATAATTGTTCATTCAAATCTTTAAT
>Ga0209635_10003035_pt1 | contig 13014 bp, 10 predicted proteins | sample DeeMarSWOR230_32_FD_187463 | JGI IMG/M metagenome (GOLD analysis project Ga0209635, IMG submission 187463) | Marine sediment microbial communities from White Oak River estuary, North Carolina - WOR-2-30_32 (SPAdes) (version 2) | ecosystem: Environmental > Aquatic > Marine > Intertidal zone >...
CTAATAGCATAGATACGGGTGCTCATCTTTTTAGATTGATTTATTTGAACAAAAATTTACATCAAAATGTTGTTCCTTTATGGAATACAGAGTGGTATGCGGGCGCACCTTTTCTTTTGTTGTATGCACCACTGGCTTATTACTTTTCAACATTTTGGCCGATAGTTGATTATTTTTTTCTTTACAAATTTTTGGAAATAGTATTCGAAACATTTCTCATAATCTCAATTTATTTCTTATCGAAAACTATACTAAAGAAAAAAGAATTGGCTTTGTTGTCGACACTGTTATTTATTCTTATCCCGCAAAATATCTGGAATTTTTTAGTAGTCGATAGATATACTACTTTTATAGAAGCTTTCTTTTTTGTTTCTGGTTTGATATTTTTTCTAAATTTTTTACATAAAAAAAGGACTAGAGATAAAATTATCTCAGGAATATTTTTTGGTTTAACTTTTCTTTCTCAGGGTTTTGGTTTTCTAATAATAATTATAATTCTATTCTTTTCAAAGATCATTTCTTGGAAAGAATTAAAATTCAAGGATATATTCACAATACTTTTTATTTCAATACTGATTGTGTCGCCATGGTTGATTTTAAGTGCTGGTAATTTTATATACTATCTCCAAACTCCTTATGAAATGGTTTGGATGGCAAGAAAATTTATAGATATACCTAGGGCCGGAGCTATTTTGTTCTCCATAGGCCTACCTTTGATACTGTGCTTACCATTTAAGTTTAAGTTTTTCAGGAAATTCAGATATTTAACATCCTTCTCTTTAGTTTTATTATCAATTATTCTCTTCTTCATAGAAATACCATTAAAATATAATATAACAAAACCGATTATCTCTCTAATTTTAATTCTCTCCGCAGCAGTAGTTGTCAGTTCAAAACGTAATACATACAACTTTAATAATCCAAGATTAAATCATCTTTTTTATTTGGCTTTACTTTTAACAATTCTTTCATCTTCCTTATTCCTTTATTCCTTTACTTTTCTGAGTTTTCTTGATCCTTACAGACTAGCTTTTTACACATCTATTTTATTATCAATTATTATTCCCCTTATCTTTAAGAAAAACAAAATTGGTTTGATAATTTCTGTAATAGTACTTTTAATTTTATCTTCGGTTTTTATCTCTACACAATACACAAGAATGTTACCTATAGACGAGAACTTCATAAGCACATTAAAAAGAGCTCCAGACGGAAGATTGCTTATGGTTGAGCCAGAATTGTGGATGCATGCAATTCCAGCTTTAACAAATAAACCATCTATTGACGGCTTCTGCCCATTTGAAAGATTTTTACCATATTTCAGAAATTTAGGTTTTTCTAACACCTTAGGGCTATGGTTTGAGGGAACAACCTTAGAACAAAAACAAGAGGTATATGATCAGATTTTCCTGAATACCTCTAAATTTGCGATTAGGTATATTATAATTTCAGATAACCCACCAATCAAAATTCCAGAATATTTAGAGTATGAAAACATTTATCATAAAAACGGAGTTAACATCTTAATGTTGAAGCAACCAGTCAAATTTATTGAAAATGCTACAATGTCTATTATAAGCCCAAATGAGATACTGATAAAACCTGAAGGAGAAGTAATTTTTCTCAAACAAACTTACTTCCCTGGATGGCAAGTAAGTTGTGGAAGCATAAATAAGTCATCTGATGGCTTAGTTTTAATCAAAAATGAAAACTGTGAAGAAATAACCTTTAAATATGATCCACTTTCAGCTTTATCTCAATTATTGATTAAAACTTTAAATTTCAAATAAGTTATGAGAAAATGTACAAAAAGTTAAGAGTTAGCGTTGTAATACCAGCCTATAATGAAGAAAAGAGCATTCTTAAAGTTGTCAAAGATTTTTCTAAACCATGTATAAATGAAGTGATAGTTATTGACAATAACTGCACAGACAGAACTCCAGACATGGCAAAAAAAGCTGGAGCAAAAGTCATCAAACAACCAAAACAAGGTTACGGTTTTGCTATAAGAAAGGGCCTTGAAGAAGCTAAAGGAGATGTAATTATAGTTACAGAAGCAGACCAAACATTTATTGGTAAAGATATCTATAAACTCTTGGAGTATATTGAAGACGCTGATATGGTTTTAGGTACTAGGACATGTGTTCAATTAAATTCCAGAGATGTTAATATGGGAAGGTTTCTCCTCTGGGGCAACATTTTCATTGCAAAATTACTTCAATCTTTTTATGGCAATATAAGATTGACTGATGTGGGCTGTACAACTAGAGCTATAAAGAAAAGTGCTCTTAAAAAAATTATTAAAAATTTTACTGTTGGTGGAAACCACTTTTCTCCAGAAATGATTATAGAAGCTTTAAAGGCAAATCTAAAAGTTGTTGAAATACCCATAAACTATAGAAAAAGAGTTGGAAAAGGTAAGATTACATCTGCAGGAAAGTGGAAGGCATTTAAGCTTGGTTTGAAGATGATCTGGCTAATTTTCAAGAAAAAACTTTAGGTGTTTTAATGAATTGGAAAATCTGGTTTAGAAAAAAATTTCCAACTCATGTTGAAAGAAAAATTTTAAAAAAATTAAAAGGCAGGACATTGGATTTAGGTTGTGGCAAGGGACTATTCCTTTATTATTGTAGAAATGATGGCATAGAAATTTTTGGGGTAGACTGTGATAAAATGACTGTAAGAGCAGCAAAAAAACTTTCTGAAAAAAGGGTTTTTTTGAGTGATGCTCTAAATCTTGGGTTTAAAAATAATACTTTTGATAATATAGTTTCACTGGATGTCCTCGAACATGTCAAAAATCCCGAGCAGATGTTAAAAGAGGTGAAAAGGATACTTAAACCTGGTGGCAGGCTTTATCTTCATGTTCCACGCATGAATAGTGTATTTGGAGTTAGAAAAGATCATTTAACACTGTTCTCTAAACAATCTCTTGAAGAAATGGTTAAGAAATATTTTAAAATTGAAGAACTTGAAAGTGTGGGATTTAGGTTATTCATAAGACCACCAATAATTCCACCACCTTACAATCCATTTTGGGTCTTATCAACCTTTGTTGTACAAAAATTACCTGAATTTTTATCTACACATTATTATGTGAATGCAAAAAATAGTGGGTAAATGAAAAGTTCCTAAAGAGTAGGTGTCTAATTGAAAATAAAAAGAAAAAATAAATATTTTAAAACAAGTCTAATATTAGTAAGTAAAAACGAAGAAAAATATGCTCCTAATTTTTTTAAAAGTCTGAAGAAACAAAAGAGGAAGCCAGATGAGATTATTTTAGTAGATTGTTCAACTGATAGAACACCAGAAATTTCAAAATCCCATGTGAACAAACTGATTAGGGTTAAGAAGTGTGGAGCCAGTTATCAAAGAGGCGTTGGAGTAAAACATTCCAAAGGAGACATACTCATTTTTACTGATATAGATACTATCCTATATACAACTTGGATCAAAGAGCTAGTGAAGAAGTTCAAAAATCCAAATATTCATGTTGTAAGAGGAAATGTACTGTGGCCCGAAATCAAGAAGAAAGTATCATTGGTTGGGAAGAGAATCAACCACTGTAACATGGCATACAGGAGACATGTACTAGAAGAATTTCCTTTTGACCCCAACTTGAACAGGGGTGATGATTGGGACATGGGCTATAGAATCAGCAAGAAATACATCATTTACGGCTGCCCAAAAGCAAAAGTTATCCATTTTTCCTTCAAGAAGCATGGGTGGGAAAACGCCAAATCTTATGGTAAAGATTGGGTAGCTCTTACAAAAAAATATAAAACGCCATACTGGACAATAAGGGCGCTATATAATATTTTTTACCCAATTATTGAAAAAAGACCAATGTGGGTTTTGTATAACTTATATGGTTTTTTAGCGACTCTAGTTGAGGAAATTTTAACAAAATAAATTAACTTTGAAAAATAAGGAGTTATTATGACTTATGTAAGAAAACTTGCTTCAAACACCTTCTACATCTTTCTTCAATCATCATCACTACTCTTCTTCAGTTTATTGTATTGGATTGTTGCGGGTAAATTATTGCTTCCAGAGGAATACGGGATTGCAAATACTACAATCCAATTCATAGGGCTTTTATCCACCATTTCTCTTTTAGGTCTCACTAGTGCTGTGTCAAAATTAATACCAGAATATCATGGCACAAAAAAACATAATAGAATTTATGGTGTGATCAGATACACTTTCAAGATAATTTTAATTCTCAATTTAGTTGCTTTGATTTCTATTTTCTTCCTTTCACCTTTCTTGGCTTCAGTAATCTTCAAAGATCCTAACTTGTTCGCTACATTTCAAATCGCTTCTGTAGGAGTATTACTATCTTCATTTTCTACATTCTTTTATTCGATAATTTACGGTTTCCAAAAAATGAGATTGGTCTTCATCTCTGATTTTTTTTCCAATTTAATAAAAGTCATTATTTCCATTTCACTTATTTTGTTGGGTTATAGTTTCTTCGGCCCTATCACAGGTTTTGTAATAGCGCTTCTTGTTGGCTCATTAATTAAGCTAACAGGCATAAAACTGAAGAAAGCTAATGAGATAGACGTATCAAAAATTTGGATGTATGCATTACCAGCGTTGATAGGAACTTTATGTGTTATTTTATTAAATCAGACAGGTGCTATAATTTTATCATCATTTTCATCAGTTAAGGCAGCAGGTCTGTTTGGTCTAGCTTCTGCGATTGCATCACCAATACTAATGATTCCAAACATATTGTCATCATCTAGTTTTCCTATATTTTCAGGCATGTACGGAAAAAAGAAAAGGAAGGATATTGAACAGCTGCTCTATACGACAATCAAATATTCCTTATTGATATCTATACCAATTATTTTGGTCATTGTCACATTTCCGCATGTTGCTATTAGATTTCTAGCCAAACCTGAATATCTGGAATCGATAAACGTCCTTAGGTTGTTGAGTGTTTCAAACCTGATTTTCGGAATTGGAAGCATTTTGTTAAATGTTTTGTACGCTGTAGGAAAACCATCTATCAATAGGAACATTTTGATTGTTTCTTCCATAGTATATCTTCCTTTGGCGGTCTTACTAGCAACCAGTTTCTCGGCTATAGGAATAACCTTTGCTTATCTAATTTCCTTTTCTTTAATGTTAGCTTTGGCAATATTCTATGTCAAGAAATTCTACAAATTCGAATTCAGACTTTCTTATCTTACCAAGACTTTGATATCCGCTCTAATAACCCTAATCTTTTTATATGCTGTAGGCACAATTGTAGACAACATTTATGAGTTGATTATAGTTGCAATATCCAGTGCATTTCTATATCTTGTAATTTTATTTCCTTTAAAATTCTTTGACAAACAAGATTTGCTCTTGTTGGAAGGATTAAGGAAAGGGATGCCAAAAACAATAGATAGAATTATTTACTTTTTTGAAAATTTGATTAAAAGATTTTTATAATTTTTAAAGCATATGCTTATAATGAAGATGATGTGAACCTTATGAAAATCTTGATGTTAAACCCACCTTTTTTACCTAAATTTACCAGACAAAGTAGATCGCCCTGTGTAGCCAAAGGAGGAACACTTTATTATCCATATTTCCTAGCTTATGCCTGTGGTGCCCTAGAAAAAAACGGATTCGATGGGAATGTCAAGTTAGTAGACACTGTTGTGAAGAAATGGTCCCATGAAGATACCGTAAAATTTGCCAAAAAAATTAGGCCAGATCTTGTGATTATTGATACGAGTACACCAAGTATATACAGGGATGTAGAGATTGCATCCAAAATTAAAGATCAACTGCCAAATACTCATATATCTCTAGTTGGTACACACCCTACTAGAATGACCAAAGGAACTTTTGCATTATCAAAAAATATAGATTCTATTTGTAGGGATGAATATGATTTAACTGTTATTGATTTAGCAAAGGTAATAGAGTCTGGTAAATCCTTGAAAACTGTAGATGGTATTTCATTCAGAAAATCTGGGAAAATAATAAATAATAAGGTCAGGAAAAGGATGACGAGTAAGGAACTTGATGAACTACCATTTGTTTCAGAAGTCTATAAAAAACATCTAGACATAAAGGATTATTTTTACGCTTCATTGATGTATCCTCAAGTCACAATTCTTACTGCTAGAGGTTGCCCTTATAATTGTAGCTTTTGCAACATTCCTTTTAAATCATCTTATCGAGCTCGTTCAACCGAAAATGTTATTGATGAATTAGATTATATTCAAGAAGAATTACCACAAGTAAGAGAAGTGATGATAGAAGATGATACATTCCCTGTATCAAAAAAGAGAACTTTAGAAATCTGTGGAACGATAAAGAAAAGAAAAATTAAATTACCTTGGTCTTGCAATGCTAGAGTTAACATGGATCTAGAAACTCTAAAGGCTATGAAAGAAGCCAATTGTCGGTTGATGTGTGTGGGATTCGAATCACCAGTTCAAACTATTTTGAACAATGTCCACAAGAGAACAACCGCAGAAATGCAACTAAAATTCATGGATGATTGCAGAAAGATTGGTTTATTAGTTAACGGATGTTTTATCCTTGGCATGCCAGGTGATACAAAACAAACTATAAGGGAAACAATAGAATTTGCGAAAAAATTAAATCCAGATACAGCACAATTTTATTCTTTGTATGCATACCCTGGAACAGAACTTTGGGAATGGGCTAAGAAAAACAAGCTCTTAACTTCAGAAAGATACGATGCTTTAATAACTAAAGACGGCTACCATAGGAGTAATGTAAATTTACCTCAATTATCAGCGAAAGAGGCAGATGAGATGTGCAAACAAGCTCTAAAAGAATTCTATTTAAGAAAGGACTACATACTCCTCAAATTTAAACAAATTATTACAAATTTTGAAGAAGCTAAAAGAACTTTTATTTCTGGTAAAACTTTTTTCAAACATCTTTTTATTCCACAACCACAAGCGGCTTCCCCTTAAGTGATTAAATGATATCTGTTATAATTCCAGCCTATAACTCTGAGAAAACAATTGTTTCTACTCTAAAAGCGTTATTAAAACAGAACTATCCAAAAAAGAAATATGAAATAATAGTTGTTGATGATGGTTCTGCTGATAATACTGTGCAACTTGCCTCCAAATTTCCAGTAAAAATTATAAAAATAAAACACACAGGTCCGGCTTATGCTAGAAATATCGGGGCAAAGAAGGCTAGAGGCAGTATAGTCCTTTTTACAGATTCGGATTGTATTCCCAGTAAAAATTGGATAAAAAATATGGTAGAGCCCTTTAAGGATCCTGAAATTGTTGGTGTATCTGGAACTTACAAAACTTTGAATAAGAACAAACTTATGGCAAGGTTTGTTGGATACGAAATTGAGCAAAGACATGAACTGATGAAGAAATCCAAATTTATTGATTTTATAGGAACTTTTAGTGCTGGATACAGAAGAAAAATTTTTCTTAAGTTTAAAGGATTTGACACAAGATTTAAAACATCCTCTGGTGAAGATCCAGAACTCTCTTACAGAATTGCAAAGTCTGGTCTTAAGATGATATTCCAGCCTAAAGCCTTTGTTTATCACCCACACCCTGAAAACATTTGGAAATACCTTAAGCAAAAATACCAAAGGGCCATATGGAGAAATTTCATGTACTGGGAAAAACACAGGGAAAAAATTCTCTCAGACAGCTACACACATAGGTTTTTGTTACCCCAAATAATTATTTCAACTCTACTAATTCTAATCTTTTTAGCAATGTTTCTATTGGGCTATAAAATACTATTTCTAATTCCTTCGATCCTTATTTCAGTTTTTATCATCGCACTCTTCTTCAATCTAGATATCATTATCTTTATTTGGAAGAAGGATAGAAACTTAGCTTTATTATCTCCAATCATCTATTTTCTTAGAAACATTTTCGTGATACTAGGAATAATCGTTGGAATGATTAAGTTACTATCCAAAAAAATTGACTGATGCTGACTACATTAAGAAAGGGATAGCAGCAAAGCAGAGTTCTATAGCTATCAAGATTATAGCTACTTGTTTCTCAGTTAATTTTCCTAAATTCATGACTATATGAGTCCAGCTAAAGATTCTTTTCCCATAAGGCGGGACCATCTTACCATCCTTTCCTACTTTTCCCAAACAACTTGCTTTAAATCTTGATCCAGCCTTCAAGAAAAACTCTATTATAAAAGGAAACATAACTATCAATCCGATTTTTTCCATGTTACCAACTATGACTCCAGTTGCAACCAAAGAACCGAGCAGATAAGTTAGACTATCTCCAGGCAGAATCTTTGCAGGGTACCAATTATATTTTAAAAACGCGATTAAAGAGGCAGAACATGTAAGAAAGATAACTGCTGAAGTTTCAATCCCAAGCAGCAGGGCAAATATACCCAGGCTTAAAGTATAAACTATTCCCATACCTGCTTCAGAACCATTGAATCCACCAAGAAGGTTAACAGCATTACTAGTAGCAACGACTCCTATCGGAATTATTAGAAGAGGGTATAAAATTCCAAAATTTATATTCCCGATGAATGGTATACCCATAGTAGTTACACCAGCACTTATGACCATCAGTGGTATCGCCGCTGGTAAGGTCAATAAAGGTTTAAACCATTGAGGTAGACCAATCCTTATATCTAAGTATCCTTTGATTTTTTTCATCTTAGAACTTACATTTAAATCATCGAAAAGACCAACAAAAGTCACTATCAAGATACTTGAGATAACAGCTAACAAATTAATTGAATTCATTTGATCACCATATACAAAAGTTTTTATTCCAACATATGACAACAAACCAGCCAAAATTCCGGCAGCAACGCATATACCACCACTTACTGGCAACTTTGGTTTTTTCTTTTTGTGCAAATCTAATCCAACAACATTGGCAGCATAAAGAAACTGAATCAAGTATGGAGTGATTACGAATGTAGTAAAAAAGGAAATTATTGTAGAAACTATTAAGGCATTCATTTAATTCATCCTCTTACTTCGTAAACTATGTTACCGTCACATCCTCCCGCCTGTATACATTGTTCCAATGAGGGACCATTCTCATATATCTTCACAAAGTTCTCTGGATTGTTCTCTAAGAACTGAACCCAACTTATTAAATATTTCTCTCCCAAGAGTTCATTGCTTAGACTGAACTTTTGTATGAAGATATGTGTTATACGATGGGCATTTAGTCTGGATAGGATAAAGTTTAAATCGTCACTCATTTCTATGTCAGCCATATCCGGCATTATACCAGCTATGTTCCTTTGGCAATTGTAAACTGCTCGCCATCCCCAAATGGTCATCATTACGGAATCTTCTGCTGTATTTTCTTTTATCCAATCACAAGCTTCAAAGAATGCAGGAGAAAATTGTTTCACACTTGCCATCACATCCAACTTTCCCTTAAGATTAAGAAAACTAAAGTAAAGTACGAACACAAAAACAATCAAAGCCAAATACTTCTGATATTTTTTTATGAAGCTATATATCTCTCCTAAATAGATTCCAGAAATTAAGGCAACCACAGGAACCCATGACAATGCATATCTTGCCGTATCTTCTGCTCTATGTACAAAATAGACCAATACAAACAATAGCCATGGAAGAGTCAAAAGAATTAACATATCACTTTTTTTTCTTCTATATAAAACCAGAATTAAACCACACAAAAATGTAAAGGCAACAAACCAGATGTTACCGTAAGAAAAATCTAAATAGTTAGTGAATCCCATTCTAAAAACACTCGTCTCTGTTCCCACTTGTTCTGTTCTAGCAGTGAACTCATATGTTGGAGTATAGTCAAACATTACTGAACATTTTTCCTTATCGAAAAACGGCAGGTCACAAGAAAGAGTATTGAAAAGGCTATAATTCCTCAAAAAATAACTACCCACAATCAATGCAAAAATAGATATAAACACTAAGTATCTCTTCAAAATTTTTATGTTCCTTTTGGTTACGAACTGATAGAATAAATAGGTACCAAAAATTAGTATGATAAAAGCTCCTGTAGTTTTTGATAATACCGTAAAGGCACAAAAGACCCCGGCTAAAATCCAGTACTTCTTACTGTTTGTTTTCTCCGCAAGGAATATTGTGAAAATAGATAGAATAAAATAGAATGTTACTAATATGTCAGTATAGAAAAGAACAGAGTATGTAACAAAAGACGGGATGGTTACAGCTATAATGGCAGCAATAACACCAATTTTTTCATTATAAAACATTTTTCCTACGATAAAAGTTATTATACCAATCAGTATACAAGCTATGAATGGTGTAAGAAATTTAACTATGATTTCACTAAATCCCAAGACAAAGAAAAAACTCGCTTCAAGTATATTCCAAAGAGGAGGTCTGGAATATCCGAACTTCTGTTCAATTCCCATAAAAGGTGCCCATTTTGGATACTCAACATCCCTGGCAATTTCTTGAGACATTCTTGTATGAAAACCTTCATCCCCGAAAACAATTGGTGTAGAAAAAGTCACTTGCAAATTTAGAGCTAGTATAATTGTAAGAATTATCAAAAGTACGATTATTTCTGGTTTTTTGATTTCCAAAACAATTTCTTTTGTTTCCATTAAATCTACTTAATTGTTTTCTATTTAACTCTTTTAACTTTCAAATATTTTAGCTAATTAGACTATTAAATAAACTGTGAAACAAATTTTTTAGTTATTTTTTTCCATTCAAATTTTTTCACATCTTTTAGTGCTTTTTTCTTGATTTTCTGCCTCAGTTTACTGTCTGAGAGTAATTTGTAGAATGCTTCAGAAAATTCTTCAGGAGAATAACCAATCAATACCCCAGAATTTTTTAGAAACCCCTTTGCTTCACCAACTGGATTAGAAACTATACAACCTCCACATGCCATGTATTCTGAAATCTTAACAGGACATCTTGCAAGATTTTGAATATTTAGTTTCATTGGTATAACTGAAATATCAGAATATTTAACATAGCTGTTGACCTTGCTTTTTGGTATTTTTCCTAAAAAAACAACGTTCTTTCTTATTTTTAATCTATTTACCAGTTGTTTATAGGAGTTCATCTTTTCTCCTACACCAGCTACTAAAAACTTTAAGTCAGGAAAACCCTCTTTGACCATAGATATGGATTCAATAATAATTTCTAATTCACTTACTTTTCCTAAGCTACCACCAAAAAATATGGATGGATGATGAATAGATATTTTTTCTATGCTTTCAAAATCTTCTAAAAAAATTGCATTTGGAATATAAAAAATCTCATCTTTATTTCTAATTTTTTCGAGAGTTTTTTCCATGAACTTGCTACAACATGTAATCGAATCAGGTTTTTCTAAAATTCTTTTTTCATAGACATCTAAAAAATCTCTTATTATTGGTGGATCAAATTGTCCCAAACCTTCTTTTCCTTCCCAATCATCCCAATCCGAAATCCACTGTATTTTCTTAATTTTTTTGTTAACTAGTCCACAAATGTTTGCTAACGGTAAAGTTTTGAAAGTATAAAAGGTTTCATATCTTGATAAGCTATAGAGTAGCTTGAAAGGTAAAGAAGACACCCAACTTGTAATTCTTGCCCAATTATTTCTTTCACGTCTGTCCAATAAGAATGGAAACTCAATTATTTCTATTGAATCTAAAAAATATTTTTTAAAAGAGGTTCCAGTTACAAGTAGACTTACTTCCATGTGTTTGCTTAAACATTTTCCTATAGCAAATGCCCTTTGAGTAACTGCGTTAGAAAATGAAAATGGACTAATCAATAACAATAATAACACCTTTTATTTCCTAACAACTCTTAATAGTTCATTTGGTATTGATTTGAGAAGAATTCTAATAACAGGTATAATAAAATAATGTGTTTTTTGAATTATTTGAAATCCACTATCTTCAATCATTTTATCCCATTCCTTTGCTGAAAGATAATGAACATGGTTCCATCCTTTTCCAAAAATATCTAAAGGACCATTTGGCATTCTTATTATTGCTTTTTTATCTTTTTTTAAAATTCTGTAAATTTCCTTTAACAAAAATTTCGGATTGTGAATATGTTCTAGAACATCACAAGCCAATATAAAATCAAAGCTTTCATCTTTGAATGGTAACCCTTTACGGACATCAACCTTTTTTATCTTATCGCATCTATTTTTTGACAACTCGAGCATCCTTTCGTCTATATCTATACCTATAACATAGTAACCTTTTTTCTTCAAAATGATTGAATTATATCCTTCACCACATCCAACATCTAATGCTTTACCTTTAGAACGAGGAATAAATTGACTTAGAAAATCACCAATTTTTTTATTATAACCTCTTTTAAATTTTATCATTTAATTGACCTTTGATAATACTTCATAAATTTATAAAGAATTAATAAACTAACATCATCTTAAATATATAAAGTGTTTGAATGAATCTATTAAAAATTGTAAAAACTCTCTTGGTATTAGGTGCACTTGCTTTCGTCATTTATCTATCAGCCTTTGTAAGACTTTCAACTATAAACAGTCCAACAGTCCTTGATTATGATCCGTTCTTCTTCTATAGGTATGCAAAAAGTTTATTGGAAAATAATTTTCAGCTACCAAAATGGGATTTACTTAGCTTTTATCCGCCGGGAAGGCCCACAACTCCATTTCAAGGATGGTCTTACACAATAGCAATATTCTATAAAATATTGCAATTTTTTGTGGGGATAACATTTACAAAAGCAGCAATCCTTTCTCCGTTAATAATGGTTGCTTTGATCCCATTTCCAGCTTTCTTCCTAGGTAAATTCCTGGCAAAGAGCAATATAGCTGGTTTAGCAACTGCGCTTTTCGCAGTTTTAACTCCAGCATTCATCGGAGTCAGCATGGCCGGATATTGTGATAGTGATGCAACCGTAGTTTTCTATTCATTCCTTTCAGTTCTTTTCGTTATGCTAGCTTTAAAGAAAAGAAAAATCATCTACTATACCTTAGCAGTTTTAGTAAATCTTTTATTTGTTTTCAATTGGGGAGGAGGATGGCTTACCCTTAT
>Ga0209635_10003036_pt1 | contig 13013 bp, 13 predicted proteins | sample DeeMarSWOR230_32_FD_187463 | JGI IMG/M metagenome (GOLD analysis project Ga0209635, IMG submission 187463) | Marine sediment microbial communities from White Oak River estuary, North Carolina - WOR-2-30_32 (SPAdes) (version 2) | ecosystem: Environmental > Aquatic > Marine > Intertidal zone >...
TCAGAAAACAAGCACATATGAAAAAAAAGTAAAAAAATATTCTTTTTTTTATTATTAATAATATTGTAAAGTTTATTTAACATTATATAGATCGCAATTATTAGCGCTCTAAATAACAAAAACAGATTATGATAGATATATTTAAATACTAGTATAAATATTTATTACATAATAAAATAATTTTTCAAAATTTTATGTTTTACGATTTGTAATATTAAAATTCTAATACAAATAAAGTTTACATATATTAAAAATTAAAATAAAAATGGAGGGTAAAAAAAAAATGAGCAAGCATATCCAACCATATAAAGGAACAATTTCTCGAAATTATGCGAAGAAACAGATTTTTAAGACTATTATTGGTTATCTTCTGTTTTATGCAACTTGGGTGGTATTATCAATTTGGTTAATCTACTTTTTTGAAGCACCATTTCCATCTGACTGGCTTTTATGGATAATCTTTTATTCAGTGGTGATCCCATTTATAGTTCTTTTATTGTCTACAATCTGGTATTTTTATCGATATGTAAATATGTTTTCCTATGAAATATTAGAAAGTGATATTGTTATCCAACACGGTGTTTTCAATAGAATCAGAGCTACTATCCCACATAGCAGAATTCAGAACATAAATATTACTAATGGAGTCTTTGATAGAATGTTTAAAATTTTTACTGTTAAAGTAGAGACTGCTGGATCTGCAGCGGCAGCAGCTGGAGCTAAAGGAGGTGTAGTTCGCCCAGAAGGTTATATTCCTGGATTAATAGAGCCAAATATCATCGAAGAAAAGATTAAAGAAAGATTGATCAAGTATTCGGCAATACCTAGTGGTTTAGATGATAAAATTTTTAAACCAGAAGAATTGGCCTTTGATAACTTCATTAGTTATATACTTTCGAAGATGCGAGAAGGAGAACACTTAAAAACAACGATAAAAGAGAAAAGAGAAAATGTCAATATGACTGCTGCTGTTTTAGCTGAAAAAGTAGGTGTCCCAGTTCAAACCATAAATTACTTGGAAGAAGGTAAATATAACCCAAGTTTAGCGCTAGCTTATAAAATTGCGGAAGTACTCAAGTGTAAAATAGAAGACTTGTTTAAAATGGCATAAAATTCAGTATTTTTTTTAAATTATTATCTTGATTATTTTAACTCCAAAAAGAGTAAAAGATTGGTGAGAAGGGTTGAAATTTAAGAAAAAAATCACTTCAAGAATAAAGCAATTCAGAGAGGGATTAGACTTGTCCCAGTTAGAATTAGCTAAGCTTGTAGGTGTTTCTCGCCAGACAATATATTACTTAGAACGGGGTTCATATAATCCATCCTTGACGATATCTTTTAAAATATCGGAAATCTTGGAAAAACCAATCGATAAGATTTTTTACCAAGAACCAGTGATTAAAGATATCTTAGAGGGTAAATCATTAGCAGAATTAAAAGAGGTTGCTGAAGCAGCTGGTATCAGCCTTGAAAAACTAGCTTCTTTAAGCGAAATAGATGACGAAGAACTAACCTCAAGTTTTAACGAGAGTTTATTAGTCAAAATTGCAATAGAATTAGGAATGGAGTTTGAGGATCTATTCGAGAAAGAAGTTGAAAATTAAAAATTTATAAAATTACAAAACCAAATTGAAAATTTAGAAGGAAAAAAATTAAAATTATAATAAAATTGGAGGATAAAAAATTATGGAAGCTTGGCAAATAGTAGGAATAGTCCTTATTATAAGCGGATTCGCCTTATTTGTAATACGGGGAATTTTTCGCATTGGGGAGGGATGGGGCAGACAGAGATGGCTCTATTATAAAGTCGGGGCAGATGTTACCAGAGCAATTAATATAATTATGGCCATCTCATTAATTATTGTTGGTATATGGTTAATATTTTTGGATTTTAAATAAAAATCTAAAATTAAAAACTAAATTCATTATTTTTCTAAAAATTATAAAAAAAATAAAATAAAATTAAAAAAATTAAAAGTGTGAATAAAAAGATGGAAAAATTAGCAATAGTAACCAAAGATCTTACAAAGATTTTTGGAAATATTGAAGCTGTAAAAAATTTAAATATTGAGATTACGTATGGTACTACCTATGGTTTATTAGGGCCAAATGGAGCGGGTAAAACTACAACCGTTAGGATGTTAAATGCTATTATTTCCCCTACAAATGGTACAGCCTCAGTAGGAGGTTATAATATTCTCACCCAAGCTAATGATGTGAAGATGATCTGTGGATTCTTACCAGAATCACCTGGATTATATTCAAAATTAACTGCTAAAGAGTTCTTAGAATTCATAGGTGAACTGTATTATTTACCAAAAGCAACTATATCTAGTCGTATTGATGAACTTCTTGATATATTCGATCTTGAAGGGCGAGAAAACGACTTACTGGAAGGATATTCACGCGGTATGAAGCAAAAAGTATGTTTGTGTGCAGCATTAATTCAGGATCCCAAAATTATTTTTTTGGATGAACCTACATCGAATCTGGATCCTGCAGCAGCGAGAATGGTTAAGGACCTCATCTCAGACTTAGCTAAGAAAGCGGATAAAACTATTTTTATATGTACTCATTTACTTGATACGGCTGAGGAGCTTTGTGATATTATAGGTATCATCGATAAGGGAACATTGAAATTACAAGGTCGCCCTAAAGAAATTATTGAATCACAAAATGCAAAAGACTTAGAAGACGCTTATCTTAAAATCATGGGTGTAAAGCAAATGGAGGACTTATTAGCATGGCGCGAAAATGGTCCGAATGGTGAAATTCCTAAAAAGAAAGAAAAGAAGAAAAGGAAGTGATAAGGCATGGTTTTATGGACCAAAATTGCTAAAAATGAAGTGAGGGTTAGAACCTCGAAATTTCGCAAAAACCGATTAGCATTCTTTCTAGTTTTATATTCTTTCCTAATCTTCTGGGCGTTTTTTATTTGTCCACTGATTTTTGACCAGTTCATGCCTACATTAGCGGGGATGGAAGATTTAGCTCCTATTTTAGTTCCTTCCATTGCGATGATCATAGAACACATAATGATGATATTTTTTATTGCGATTATGATCTATCCTCTAAGTAATATTTATCGTCAAACTGAGATAGGATTTAAAGAAATCTTGTTAGCATCCCCCATCACTGCAGGAGATATTTTCTTGGGTGAGTTCTTGGGAAAGATACCTATACTTTTCTCTTATGTGTTTGCTCTCACCCCTATCTTTGTAAATATGTTAAATCCAATATTTAATTTGACATTCATGCAGACTCTTGTCATTTATTGTTGTGTATTTGGCCTTGTATTTCTGGCAACCTTAATTGGTACTATTATAATGAGTTGGATAGAACATAAGATTGCCCAAAGTGAGAAGGCAAGGGATATTGCTAAAGCATTGTTGATGTTACTCTCGATCGGAATGGTTGCATTAATATATTCTCTCCAATTTGGTTTTCAATTCTTAATGGAAAATCCTGATCTAAAGAACTATGTAATGTGGTATCCCCCTCTATGGTTCTCAAATATTATTCTCTACACTTTCGATGCCACATTATTAGATATTTATATCTTAAATATTTGGATGAGTTTAACACTTGCTATCCTCGTACCTATATTAATCTTATATTTTTCCTATAAAGGAGCGAATAAATTTTATACGCTTGAGGGAGGAATCGAGAAAGCTAGCTCAACTATAGAAAATGAAAATATCTTCTACAAATTTAATAGACGCATTATGGGTTCAAAATGGGAGGGGTTAGTTATCACCCAATTAAAACAGTTTTTCCGGAAAAAAGAAAATATCACTAAATTAATATATTTGGGGGGTATAACTTGCGTTTATGGATTAATTTTCTCATTTTCTATGAGAGACACTCCTCCTGGTGATTTCCTAACAGGAGGATTTTTAGTTCTTATGGTAGTTTTTCTGGGTGGGATGCTCTATGGGCTTATGCTAGGGAGTTTCATTTTTGTAGGGAGTAAAGATTTATTATGGGTGTATAAACGGAGCCCAAGAAATGTGAACAGTCTGGTCTATTCCTATATTATGGCGATGTTAATTATCAATATGATATTAGCTCTGGTGGTAACAACATTCTTCACTATATTATTTAAATTTGATGTTTTCTATGTGATTGTTTTTTTCATAGCTTATTTAGCGTATGGAATAATGGTACTGATTGAAGCAATTGGAATACAAGGATTTAGTCCTGCCTTCGAAGAGAAGGGAAAACACATGGGATTTAATATGTTTAAGCTTATGAGTATCCAGATGGGGGTGTTCATGGGTTATATATTCCTAATGGTTTGGGCGGCGGAAAAGTTACCTGACTTTACTGCTTGGGAATTAACACCTACTATATTATTCATTTCCATACATCTTATGATAGCTCTTCCCTTATTCTTTATGGGTTTAAGACATTTAAAAAAAATCGAATAAAATCTTTTTTCTTTTTTAAATTTTTACTAAGCTTTATAAGAATTTAAACGAAAATTTAGATAAATTTAGTAGGGGAAGGATTATCTATTGATAAACAACATCGAAAGGGTTTCATTGAGTTTATCAAGATTTCCTTTCAAGTCTTTGATAATAGATTTGACATCTTGAGCGAGATTTGGATCAATTTTAATCGCTTTTTCAATCTGTTGGATTGCATTATTGTAATCCTTCTTATCGAAATATGCAGTTCCCATAAAGAACCATGCTTTAGCGAATTCTGGATTTACCTCTGTTGCTTTAGTATAATGCTCAATAGCTTTATCATATTCAATTCTTAGTTTGAACACATTTCCAAGATTATACCATCCTTCAGAAAAATCAGGAGCAATCTCTATTGCTTTATTTAAATTCTTTACGGCTTTATCGTAGTCTTCCTTTGCTTCATATGCTAATCCCATAGAATTCCAAGAATTAACATGTTTAGGATCATAATTAACAGCTTTTTCAAAATTTTCAATTGCACTATCATATTTCTTCTTTGAATTATAAGCAAGTCCTATATGATAATAAGCCTCAACAAAAATTTCATCAAGCTCTAAAGCTCTTCGACAGTTTTCCATGGCTTTATCATATTCTTTATTTTCAATTTCTAATTTTGCTCTATTAATAAGTTCTTTTTTATAGGACCTCTTAATTAAATCTTTATTTTTAACATCTGGCGATTCCATCATTTCATTGACTTTTAACGCTCTTTCATAAAATTTGAATGCATCATCATATTTTTTTAAATCTGCTAATTGATTTCCCTGTTCAATCAATAATTTTATTTCTTCAGAATGAACCTCGTCAATTAAAAGTTTAATTTTCGTCATTTCTGCTACTCTTCGATCTGGATCATCAATTGATTGAGCATAATCTAATCGTTTCTTGAGTTTCTCAATTTCTTTTTCTTTTAATTTCTGTTCTTCCGCTAATCCTCCTTTTCCAACTAATTGTTTTAGTTCAGTTTCGTAAATTAGACTCTTAATTATACCAACTTCTTTTTCCATTTCATCAGTCAAATACATTTTATTTGTCATCTTTAAAGCTTCGTTATATCTCTCAATCGCTTTTTCGAATTCTTTTTGCTCAACTAACTTATTTCCATTATTTAAAACTTCTGTTACTTCCGCAGAATAGACCTTATTGACAAGATTCTTAAGATTTTCTAACTCTGGATTTTCTTCTTCAGGATGTGTCATTCTTTTTGCAAGGCTTAGAGCAATATATAAATCACTTACAGCTTCATCATATTTTTTTTGAACAATGAACTGAATTGATTTATCTTTAATTACTTTTATTCCTGAACTACATGCATTATTAATTAATTCATTTATTTCTTTAATTTGTAATTCTTTTTTTTCTGAAGGTACCATAGAATGAGCGATGTCAAGAGCTTGATGGAAAAAATCAACAGCTTCATTAATAAGATTTATAGATTCTTTAAATTTATCTTGTGATGTGATCTTTTTTCCTTTCTCTATTATTGGTTTAACACGTTCAAAATAAATAGGATTTAAAGCTTCAGCAATAATACTAATTTCAAGATTTTTAAAATCAGAATCAAACATTTTATTTGCTAAAGTTAAAGCATTATTAAACTCAGACATAGCTTGTTCAGTCAAATTTTGATTTAAGAACTCTTTTCCTTTATCAATTAAAGGTTTAATCTGATTAGAATAAATTTCATTAGTAGAGTTTTTAATTGTAGTGATTTGAGTTTTCTTTACATCAGGATCGAAATACTTTTCGATTTTTTGTAATGCACTTTTAAAAGTTTTGATCGCATCTTCATTTTGGCCATCTTGTTTAAATTTTTTTCCTTGTATGACAATTTCATCAATTTTCGAGTCATAAATGGCAGTAATTTCATTTTTAATTCTAGCCAAACCTTCACTTTTAAAAGCGGATTCATAAATCTCCTCAGCGATATTTAATCCTTTTTTAAATATTTCTATAGCTTCATCAGTCTTGTTTTGATTTTTTAATTCAATTCCTTTTGTCATTAGCTGCTCTATTTCATTCTCACTTATTAACTTATTAATCTCATCCTTTTCGGCTTCTTGAAGATCTAGGTCATCTATATTTTCAACTATCGTTAAAGCCTTTTGAAATTCCTCTTTAGCTTTATCAAATTTTTTTTGAGCTGTTAAACGTATTCCTCCTTGGACTATATTATCAATTTCGATAGAATAAGTCTGATTAATAGCATTTTTAACATTGTTAATTTCTATAGACTTATCTTCTTCTTCCTTAACTTTATCATTAATAAAAATTAGAGCTTCTTGGAACTTTTTAATTGCTTTTTGAAAATTATTTTTATCTTTAAGCGTATTAGCTTCTTCAATTATTAAATTAAATTTTTTCAAAAGTGAGGCTTTCATTTTCTTAATTTCATATTTTTCCCTATTAATTAATCCTAAGAATTATTTCATATTTTTAATATTTTTCTTATAATCTTTTTATTTCTTGAAATGCTTCTAATAAATATTCATTTAAGCAAAATAACAATAGCAAAATGACCAAAAATTATCCTGTTAAAGATTTTCCAACTATTTCTTGTTGCGGTCTTGATTGTGGACTCTGTCCCATGTATTATACAAAAGGACCTTCAAGATGCCCTGGGTGTTGTGGGATAAACTTTTTCAATAAACATCCATCATGTTCAATTATTACGTGTTGCGTAAAAGATCATAACTATGAAACATGTGCGGAGTGTACTGATTTTCCTTGCTCAAAAATTGACAAATGGGATAAAATGGATTCGTTCATATCACATCTAGTTTCACTTTCGAATTTAAGATTAATAAAAAAGGAAGGTTTAGATGTATTTATTGCTCAACAACAGAGACGAATTGAATTACTTGAAGAATTGTTAGAAAATTATAATGAAGGAAGATCTAAGAGCTTTTATTGCTTGGCTACTGCTTTACTACCAATTGAGGATTTAGAAAAGGTATTTAATGAGAGTGTTAAAATTATTAAAGATAAAAACATCAACCCAGAGGATATTAAATCTAAATCTAGAATCCTAAAAGAAAATTTTTCGAATCTGTCTAAGGAAAAATCTATAGAGCTTAAACTTCGAAAAAAAAAACTAAAATCTGATATTAAACAATAAAAAAAGATAATAATTCAAATAATAAAGAGTTGAGAATGCATGAGTATATTTTATGGTGGACGGATTATAACTATGGATGAAGAGCAGCCTACAGTAGAAGCTGTAGGTATTGAAGGTGAAAAAATTATTGCTACAGGTACTTTTGAAGAGTTAAAACAAAAAATGAAAAAAGATGTCAAATTAGTGAATCTTGAGGGTAAAACTCTTCTTCCTGGATTTATTGAATCTCATATGCACCCAATAACCTTATTATTCTTTTTATTAAATGTTGATCTGTCTGCCTGTAAAAGTTTAACAGAAGTACAAGAGGTTTTAATTAATATTGTCAATCAAAAAACTCACGATGATTTAATTTTTGGATATAGCTTGAAAGAAGAACAATTTGATAATCCCATTTTACCAAATAAGTGGGATCTTGATGTGTGCGAAAACCCAGTATTTATCTTGAGATATGATGGTCATATAGGAATTGCGAATTCTAAGGCATTAGGATTAATGGGAATTGATGTTAATACAGAAGTTCCTGAAGGTGGAGAAATTAGACGTAATGAAAAAGGCGAACTTACTGGAATTATTTCAGAGGAAGCATTAAGTTTAGTTTATACGACAGCAGCTAAATACATGATTCCCAAACCAGATGTTCGTACTAAAACGGCAATCAAGGCTTTTAATTTTTTAGCTGAGAAAGGCATAACCTCAATTCAAGGAATCTTTGAATATGGCAAACAAGAAGGTGGATTGAGCTTAGTTGAAATTCCCATCTATAAACTAATTCAAGAACACATGCTGCAAAATTGTTATGCAATGATATGTACAGATAAACCAAAGAAATTAATAAGATTAAAAAAGAAGCCATTAGATGGAGGTAAATTAGATAGTAAGTTCAAACTGAATACATTAAAGTTGTTTTTGGATGGAAGTTTTGGAGCAAAAACCGCATGTATGTGGGAACCATTTTCGGATGCTCCTAATATGTGTGGATTCTGTGTTGTAGAAGAAGATGAAATTTATGAAAAAATGAAAATTGCTCATAACATGGGTTTTCAAATTGTAATTCATGCTATTGGTGATAAGGCAAACAGAATTGTAGTTGATTTATATAAGAAATTGTTAACTGAATTTCCAAGAGAAGATCATCGTCATAGAGTTGAACATGCTTCAATGCTTACTAAAGATGTAATTAAAGACATGAGAGAATATGGTATCATCGCATCATGTCAACCACCCTTCATTAATTCAGAATACACTTGGCTTGAAAAAAGAATTGGTAAGGAACGATGTCAATATACTTATCCAATGAAATCTATTGTGGATGCAGGAGTAATACTTATTTCTGGTTCTGATTGTCCAATTGAGGATCCTAGTCCAATTTTAGGATTACATGCTTTGGTTAATAGAAATGGATTTGTTCCAGAGCAATGCATTCCAATGGAAGAAGCATTAAAAACTTATACCATAAATGCAGCCTATGGTGCGTTCGAAGAAAAGATTAAAGGTACTATAGAAGCGGGAAAATTGGCAGACTTAGTAATTTTAGATCGGAATCCAATTGAAGTCCCTGACGATAAAATAAAAGAAATTCAAGTTATTGAGACAATAATAAGAGGAAAAACAGTTTTCAAGAAAAATGATTGACTAACTATTTTCTTGAATAAATTCCCAAATTACTTTATTCACTTTTTCTGGAATCTCATCTACAAATCTATGACCTACATTTTTAAAAATTTTGAGTTTTGAATTTGGAATCTTTTCATGTAATAACTTAGAATGCTCTAATCCAACAAATATTTTATCCTCATCACCAACTAAAATAAGTGTTGGTTTTTTGATTTTGTGCAAAGAATCTCTTGTATCATGATTTTTCACCGCCGCCCCTTGATTTATCCAATCTTGCAAGGTCGTAGGGTCTTCCATAAAGTTGTTTCTAATTTTTTCGTACAAACCTTTATCAAATCTTAATTTCTTTTGGAAAGATCTTGAATATAGAGCAGCAATTCTTACCTTTAACTTTTGTTCTAAATCGAAATTTTCCATAAGTTGTTGCGATTCAATAACCGCTTTCACAGAAGATTCAGGATTATAAGAAGTTGTTGCGCATAATATCAGTGTTTTCACGGTATTAGGGTAGCTTAGAACGTAATTCAGAGCAATCATTCCTCCCATGCTTAATCCACATAGGTGAATCTTCTCTTTTATATTTAGATGTTCAAGTAATTCTTTAATATCTTTTAAATACATATCCATCGTATAGGGATAATTTGGGCGTGAGCTCTTTCCAACTCCACGATTATGAGGCGCAATTACCATCATTCTTTCTTTGAAAAATGGAATTTGGAAAATCCAACTCATCTTAGCTCCTAACCCACTGATTAATACTAATGGTTGACCCTCACCCTCTTTAATATAAAATAATTCAACATTGTTATACTTAAAATAAGGTATTATCCATCATCTCATCTGTAATGAAAATTTGAAATGTTAATAAATAAATTTTGTAATATTAAAAAAAGCAAGTATTTTTCTTCAAATATAAATTTTAATCTGTAAAATAAAGATGTTCATCAAAGCCAGTTTCAGCAATTAAATCTTGTCCTAATTTTTGAATCGCTTTTTTGGTTGGATTCTGTAAAATTCGCCTTGATATATTGATAACTTTAGTTAATTTATTATCTGGAAAATCTCTTACAATATTGTCATATCGAGAAAAATTCATTCCCGCAGTATATACTCCAGTCTGTCCATGACCCGCTGCACTACTTGTTTGCCAATGCTCAACCTTCACTTCAATATTAGATAAAAGATAGGAGCAAAAGAACCATTCCATATAAAGCTTCATTCTTTTTGATTTTCTCTTAGTATCTTTTAGCATTTTATAAGCTTTATTTAATCTGTCAGGATGCATTTGTCTGAAAACTCTCTCATAACTATCATCCATAACTTCTCGAACGTGTGCCTTTATAAGCTCCATAATTTCATGCACTTTCTTTGCTCTCTCTCCAGTTATTTCATGTTCAATTGAGCGTACATGTTGTTCAATAGCATTCTGAGTTTCTTGATCACTTTCATTAGGAGTGGATTGAGGGGTTGAAGCTGGTTGAGATCTTGAGGGGGGAATACTTCTCGATTGAATTTCAGCTGGCATACTATAAATTTCTTTAGGTTGTAAGGTAAATAAAACATCCAATTTTGAAGGATCTTGTCTTACTTCATTAAACTTATCCTGAATTTCTTGAGTTGAATATCCGATTGATTGCAAATAAAAAGCCGCACTTGAAAGTTGTCGTTCTAATGCTGATGAGGACCCTTGTGATGTTCCAAATTCTTTTTCTATCTGCTCATCCGCAATTTTACTGATTTTTTCTTCTTTAATTTGATTTAAGTTTAAAGCCCCTAGTTGAGTGAGAATATACTGTATTTGATTAGAAGTAAGATAATTTAAATTTCCTGTAGGTCCAATCATAAGAGAAATCTTTTCCATCTTCTTAAGTAAATCAGTAAACTCTTCTGGATTTTTCCCTTTTGAGATTATTAAAAAATGTTCTAGGAAATTTTTATCAAAACCAGCAATAATTTTAAGGTTTCCCTCATCATATATATTTAGATGCTCATGCAATTTATTTCCCCTTAGATCTTCAGGCAAATTAATCTGATAGACCATGATATTGTCTTTAATCATATAAATATAGTCTGCTTTTTGCATAAGCATCCCAACTTAAAAGTAATTCATCAATCAAAAAATTATATTACTAATAATAAAATATATTCCAATCTTAAATACTTTACATTAAAGTTGCTTTTGATACTTTCTAGTTATTTTGCGTGCTAAATCCATTTGTTCTTTTGTTTCTAAACAGCAGGGCCTAAATTTTCGAATCCATCTTACTGGATCCAATCCATCTGGAATATAGCCATTATATGCTGCCCATGCCACAATCATTATGCCAGTTCTTCCGCAACCTGCTACACAATGCACTACGATTGGATCATCATTTTCTCCAAATTTACTCGTAATTTCCAAGAATTTCTCCAATTGAGACTCCGTAGGTGTTCCAAAATCAGGTATATTTATATGAAAATATTGAAATTCTTCTGGGATTTCTTTATGATTATCAAATTCAGAACAATTTACAATAGCTTTAATTCCCTCTTTTTTAAATTTATCAATTAATATTGCATCTGGCCACCATGAAGCTGCTATCTTATCTTTAACGATCCACGAAAATGGTTTAGTTTTCTCCGGCATTCCATTTTTTGGCCAATACCAGGGTCGAACCATAGGATCAACATATATTAATGAATCTTTATAATCTTTATATCGTTTTATTATCTATTAAACGTTATTAAATATAGAAATATGGTAAACAGAGAAGATTTAACGGTTTATGACACCAGAAAATATCCTATTCGACCACATATAGGAGTAGGAATTCTTTTAATTCGAGATAATCATTTATTATTAGTCAAAAGAAAATTTGATCCTGATGCTGGATATTGGAGTATTCCTGGAGGTCATTTAGACCTTGGAGAAAAAGTAAGAGTAGCTGCAGAGAGAGAAGCTTTTGAGGAAACTGGATTTAAAGTAAAAGTTTCAAAACTAGCTGGGATAATTGACAAAATTATGTATGATAATACTGGAAAGATAGAATATCACTACGTACTAATTAATTATTTTGTAGAACAAATAGAAGGTGATCCAAATCAAGCACCTAAAGCGGCAGATGATGCTCTTGAAGCTAGATTTGTCCCTTTCGAACAACTTCATTCTTACAAATTAACTGAATCTTTAATTGAACTGCTTCAACAATTAAAGATTGGCTTTTAATAATTTATCTTTAATTTTCCAAATCCTCATTTTTCATTGTCTTTTCTAATGAGATCAACCTAATTTAAGACAAAAATGTAAATATTTAAATGACAAATCATCATATTTAGACTTACAATGAAATCTAATTATTAAAAAATCATTAAAAAGGTGTTAAATATTACAATACTATTTAATAGAGTTTGGTTTCCGCCAGACCAAGCAAATAAAATTGCAAAAGGTTTCGTAGACTGGCTTAAAGATAATCCCCCCGACAAAACCATAGATAAAAACTTATGTATCGCGATATCTACCGATGACGAGGGATATATAATAGCTTATGGTATCAGTGAAATAATGAAAGGAAAAGAAAAAGAAGCTTTACAACAGAATACTAAACAAAACTTGTTCTTAGCATCCAAAATTGATGGTTTGAGATATAAAACAGACATATTTATGGATTTTACTGAAGCTTATAAGTTAATAGGTATGGCACCACCACCAGAAGTATAAAAATTAATTAAAGGAGGATAATATTATGCCGCATATTATTACTAGAATGTTGTATCCAAGCCACAAACAAAATGAAGTGGTTAAGAAATATCTTGAAGTTGCGCGTAAA
>Ga0209635_10003039_pt1 | contig 13008 bp, 13 predicted proteins | sample DeeMarSWOR230_32_FD_187463 | JGI IMG/M metagenome (GOLD analysis project Ga0209635, IMG submission 187463) | Marine sediment microbial communities from White Oak River estuary, North Carolina - WOR-2-30_32 (SPAdes) (version 2) | ecosystem: Environmental > Aquatic > Marine > Intertidal zone >...
CAGATCGGTCAGATCGTTCCCCAGCTTCTTCATCTCCAGGCCCCGTTTGAGGAGTTCGGGGTTCTTCCCTGCAGCCTCGATCAGGTCCCTTTCGCCCAGGTAGTCTGGTAGGGTGAGGAAGTATACACTGAGGACGTGGCTGCTGATGTAGGCGCTCATCGCCATGAGCTTCCTGACCCTCTTCGTGGCCTCGCTGACCTCCACCTCAAGGGCGTCCTCCACGGCCCTCAGGGCGCTGATCTCGTGGGAGACGGGGCAGATACCGCATATCCTCGCTGCGAGCTCCATGAGCTCGTCGTACTTCCTCCCGACCATGAAGGCCTCGAAGAAGCGTGGTGGCTCGAATATCCGGACCTTCGCGTCTCTGAGCTCGCCGTCCCTCGTGACGTAGAGGTCAACTCCCCCCTGGCCCTCGACCCTTGAGATGTAGTCGACGTTTATCTTGCGCTCGGACATCTACATCGCCTCCCTCCTGTACTCGGGGGTCCACCCCGCGTACTTCCTGAACTTCCTCCTCACGTCGTCCTCTGTGAGCCCGGCCTCGACGAGTATCTGGGCCATCGACTCGGCGTTGGGCGCGCTCATGGGTCCGTAGCAACCCTCGCACACCCTGTTCAGTGTAGGACAGATGGCTCCGCACCCGGCGTTGGTCACAGGGCCCATGCACGGGCGTTTCTCCTCGGTCAGTAGGCAGCCGTTGTCCTTCAGCTTGCACTCCACGCAGACCGAGTGGTGCCTGAGGTAGGGCCTCCTCTTGAGAGCGGCCCCTTTTACGGCCTCTAGAATCGTGTTCCTGTGGGGCGGGCAGCCCGGCAGGCTGATGTCCACGTCCACGTACTCCGAGATGCCTCTGAGCCCGATGGACTCCACCCAAGCGGGGTTGGGATAGACCGCCTTCTCGGCCTCCCTCTGGGTCATGAAGTTCCTGATGGAGGGGATGCAGCCCGCGACTGCGCAGTCGCCCAATGCTACAAGGAACTTAGATCTCTCCCTTATCTCCTTGATCTCCCTTATCTCCCGCGGCGTCGAGACCGAGCCCTCGACGAACGCCACGTCCAGGTCCTCCTCCCAGTCCTTCGTGGTTACCATCGGCCAGTAGTTTATCTCGATGAGCTCCAGTAGTTGCGGCAGCGTGTCCTCGGCCCTGAGGATCTCCATCTGGCAGCCGGCGCACCCAGTGAACTTGAAAAATCCGCACTTCATTTTCTCCATCCAGTCACCTCCTTATGATGTGGTCCGGCAGCCCCTGCAGCTCGGCGTAGGAGAAGACGGGGCCGTCCTTGCAGACGTACTTGTCCCCCAGCTGGCAGTGGCCACAGAGGCCTACACCACACCGCATCCTCCTCTCCATCGAGCAGTAGATCTGCTCCCCCGAGAAGCCCATCTTCAGCATGTCCAGGATCGTGAACTTCATCATCACCTCTGGACCGCACATGAAAACGAGGGTGCCCTCCGGAGTGGTGTTCATGTCCTCCAAAAGGGTAAGGACGAAACCGACCTTATGCTCCCAGGTCTGCCCCGGCGGCACGGCGTCGGAAGAGAGAAGCACGTTACAGTTGGAGATCTTGGACCAAACCTCCTCGTAGTACTTCCTGTAGATAATGTCCCCGGGGGTCCTCGCGCCGTGAAGAACCTCCACGTACTCAAACCTTGATTGGTCGTTTCTGTGGGCTAGGATTACCGGTCTCAGTGTGCCGCACCCGCAGCCTCCGCTGACTAGTAACAGGTTCCTTCCTCTCGCCTTTTCCATGGGCCAGCCGTTGCCATAGGGCCCCCTTACGCCAACGGTATCCCCGACCTTCATGCCTGACAGTGCCCCTGTCACGCTTCCCACGTTCCTGACTGTCAGATCCAGGCCAGATTTTTCGTCAGGGTCCTGGGCTATGGAGATGGCTGCCTCGCCGTAGCTTGGTATGGAGAGCATCACGAACTGGCCCGGTATGAAGTCCACGCCCTTCGGGCCCCCGTCAGCAAACTCGAACGTGTAGGTCCTCGTATCGTACGTCTCCTCTTTGATCTCCCTGATCAGGGCCTTCCTTGGCATCAACGGGTTCTCCATCTCACTCCCCCCAAAGGCTCCGAGCGACCTCCGTCAGGTCTATGTGTGCTGGGCAGGCCTTGATGCATCTGCCGCACCCCACGCAGCTCGTGTTCTCCTGTCCTCCGGCTCCACCGAACTTGCATATCATCCAGTTCCTGGTGCGGTCCTTCCTGTCTGGCCTGAAATTGTGCCCCAAAGCCACCAAGGAGTATTCAAGGAGCTGGCAGGAGTCTACCTCCCTCCTCCTGACCCCGCCTTTCAGGGACATGTCGGGGATGTCAGAGACCTCGTAGCAGTAGCAAGTGGGGCAGACGAGGCTGCAGTTGGCGCAGGACAGGCAAGCGAAGCAGCCGACCAGGCCCCCCCTCTCCCCTATGAGAGACCAGACCTCGTGGTTCGGGTTCCGGGCGGCGAGTTCTGCCAGTCCCTCCATCCTCAGGCTCTTGGTGAACATCTCCGAAGCCGTCTCCAAGCGTCTCGCCTTTTCGTCGAGATGTTCCTGGGAGGCAGTTTTCAAATTCAGCTTCTTCGCCATCACATCGCCCTTTTGAGTCCCAATCTCGACGAGGTACGCATCTCCTACATCCGTTAGTAACAGATCGAAACCCTCTTCTATCGAGGGGCCGGTCCCTAGGGATGCGCAGAAGCAATTCTCCCCAGGTTCTATACAGTTTAGAGCAATTATTGCTGAGTTTTCGCGGCGTCTCGCGTAATATGGATCGATATAGTCCCCTGAGAAGAACTTGTCCATTCTCAGGATCCCGGTGAGATCACAGGAGTGAATTCCGAACAAAATGAAAGGCCTATCTGTCTCGAAGTCCGGGGCTGAGAAATCCTCAGCGGCTTCATACTGGACGAGTGTCTCGGTTCTGTGAAAGAACTTCTTCGGGGGTAATGTCGTAGTTTTATAATTAAGATAAGGTTCTTTGCCATTCTTGATCTCCTGAAAAGACACGTCCGATCTCCTCTTTACAGGACCGAAGATCCTGTATTCCCCCGAAAGGCTGGTAATAACGTCTGCAAGTTCGTCATTTTCAAAATAAACCGCTTTCATAATTTTTCACCAAGTGATATTCGGCTATTAAACCGTCAACCTCTATTACGAACCAAATAAAACGTATAAAAAAGTTGGTAAATCGTATTCCATATTTCCCTTTACTCATTAAGATCGTTTTTGTAGCAGGCTAACGGCTAAATTAGAGCGTTTATGGAATGAATTTTGGATCCCCTTTGGAAATGTAATGAAATAAAAAGGTGTGGATTAGATTCTACCTAGGAACCGCATTGCCTCGGCCACTCTGCCGATGGCGAGGGCGTATGCACCTCCGCGGAGGGGCACCTCATACTTGTCGGCTTGCTCCTTTAGATCGTGGAAGGCTTTCACCATTACTCTCTCTAGGCGCTGATCGACTTCCTCCTCGGTCCAGTAGTAGCCCTGCCTATTCTGCACCCACTCAAAGTAGCTCACGGTGACGCCGCCGGCGTTAGCACATATGTCTGGTATCACGATGACATTCTTCTCGTTGAGGATTACGTCTGCCTCTGGCAGCGTCGGACCATTGGCGCCTTCGATGATCAGCTTCGCCTTTACATCACCGGCGTTGTCCTTAGTCAACGCATTCTGAAGAGCCGCTGGGATGAGTATGTTACAGTCGACGGTTAGTGGACCGGCCGCCCCTACCTCCTTGACGTCTGGGAATCCAGAAACCTTGCCAGTGGACATCTTGTGCTCCTGCACCTTGTATGGATCTAGGCCATCGGGATTGTAGATGCCTCCACTTGAGTCGCTGAGGGCAACAACCTTAGCACCAGCATTGTGGTAGTTGAACGCGGCGCTCCGTGCAACATTTCCGTATCCCTGGATAGCGACCTTTGAGCCTTTGATGGGTATATTGAAGGCCTTGGAGGCCTCGACGCCCACGAAGTAGCATCCCCTACCGGTCGCTGTAGACCTGCCCAAGCTGCCGCCCAGGCTGATAGGCTTGGCGGTGATAACTCCGGGTGTAATCTTCCCGATCATCTTGTAGTACTCGTCGATGAACCACGCCATGATTTGGGCGTTAGTTCCCACATCCGGGGCGGGCACGTCGAGGTCCACTCCGACGAAGTGGGCGATGGACGCGGCGTACATTCTTGTCAGCCGCTCCAGCTCTCCCTGTGAGACGGCCTTGGGGTCGACGTTGATACCGCCTTTACCGCCTCCATAGGGGAGGTCGACGACAGCGTTCTTCCAAGTCATCCAGGCGGCCAGTGCCATCTCGGTATCCATGTCGATGTTTGGGTGGTACCTGATCCCACCCTTGGTGGGACCTCTCGCGTCGTTGTGGTGAATCCTGACACCCTCGAAGGTCTTGACGGTCCCGTCGTCCATCTTAAGGGGTAACGCGACTTTGAGAATCGCCTTAGGGTGGCTCACGACTTCATAGACAGATGGTTCTAGCCCCATGAGGTCGCAGGTCTTTTTAACGTTTTCAAGCTGTGACTCCCATGGTGTAAGCTTTTTCGCCATTGTTGGATCACATCCTATTTACGACCCTGTTTAAATGTATATCTCTCGATGAGGATAAGGGACAGTATTTAATTTTATATGTGCTATATGCCAAATATATATTAAAATCAGGGAATAATCCGGAGCCTATAGTCCTCGGAAATGTTATTTTTTTTTCAGAGATTTAACACCGAAACCGCATAGAAGGGCTATGACAGACTCGATGTCGCCCTCCACCGTGATCTGGATGGGGCCCAGGGGCGACTCCCCCGAGCTATGGAAGGAGGCCTTGCCAGCGAATGCGGCCTGCTTGTTCAGCCCAAAAGAAAGGCGTCCTTCCTTAGGGCTCCTCGAAAGAAGTGCTCGGGCCGCATCCCTGATCCTCATCCTCCTGAAGACCTCCCCGAGGTGATTTAGGGGCTCCGGGCCATCGAAAATGCCTTCGACGACTTTCGATCCTCCACGCTCCAAAACATTGAGTGATACGTCTCCAAGGATGTTCCTGATGGCCTTGCTAACCTTCTCTTGACTCTCCGTTGGATTCACGGTTGCCCTAACTGAAACAACCAGCTCTGTCATTTCCGTCCCAGTTTCTCCATCAGTTCCTTGAACGCATTTTTCAAGTCCTCGATGGAACCCTCGTTGACGATCATGTGGTCCGCGAGGCCGATGGCCCATCCCATGTGGAAACCAAGCTGCCTCATGTCGCGCTCACGGAAGACCCGTATATCATCGGGGTCGTCGGATCTTCCCCTCTCGCTAAGCCTCTCGAATCTGGTCCGAGGGGCGGCATGGGTGGCGACGAGAACGGCGTCGAAGCTCTCCTTGAAGACGTCGACCTCAGCGAGGCTCCTGATGCCGTCAACCACTATAATGTCCTCATCCATATTCTTCAACTTCTTAACGCACTCAACCGCAACGGCCCCGTCACCGTGCTCCTCCCTCATTTCCTTCGCTAGGAAGCCAAGCACCTGGGGTGTCTGCTCCAGACCTCTCTCCGCCGCAAGTCCTCGGATGATGTCCCCCATAGTTATGATGCTGTAGCCCTCCTCTTGGAACATCTCCGCTACTGTGGTCTTCCCGGACCCTGACATGCCAGTGATCAGTATCAGCCTCTTCCTCGGCAATTTACCTCACCCTCTCTAGGCCGAGCTCCCTAGTCTTGATGTAGACCTCCTCCAGGCCCTCGTCCAAGGCCACCTCTGCAAGCTCTATAAGCCTCCCCCTGGAAGGTGGCGGCTGAACTTTAAGCTTTGGGCTCAAGACTTCGCCCGTGTTGTCGAACTGCTGCAGGTAGTAGACGTCAGAGCGACCCTTTATCTGCCTCGCGATGCGCCTGATGAAGTCAATACCATCAGAGACGCCGGGCGCAACAGTAGTCCTAGCCTCAACCTCGACGCCGTAGACCGTGGAAAGTTTCAGGGTCCGTCGGATGGATTTTACGACCTCCCCACATTTCTTTAGTCCTGCAGCAATCCTGTAGTCCTCCGGAGTAAGGGGGGCCTTCACATCGAGGGCTACTCGATCAACAAGCCCCTCTCTAAGTAGGGCCTCAATGACATCTGAACGGCTCCCATTGGTATCCAACATCAGCTTCAGACCCTCCTCCCTGACTAGTCGCGATGCCTCGAGTACGGCCTCCGGCTGGAGTGTGGGCTCGCCCCCGGTGAAGACTACAGCGTCGAGAGAGGGGACAGGAGACATGTTCATATTTAGTCGACGGCGGATTAGGTCAAGGTCTACTTCCTCACCTGAGTTGGTGGGAATAAGGCTAGAATTCTGACAGTAGGGGCAGCGAAAGTTGCACCCCGCGAAGAAGACGACCATAGATACATTACCATACCAATCGACTGTCGAAGTGTCGACTATTCCGCCGATCCTCATATAGCCGCCCCCACGGTCATGGCATATCCATTCAAAGAGAGTCCCCTTCTTTTTAAATCGCTTGTCAGATTGGGGGTAGGTCTGGTACGCGTCCTAGCCTTCGATGTAGATCGGATTCGACCAAGCGATCCGCCCGATCCTGTCCGAGACCTCGATGCGGATGTAGCGCTCAGAGCCCTTCAGGCTGTACACTGCGCTCTCCAGGTTGCCCTCCCCCTCCGTGTACTTCCTCCCCAGGCTCCTGTTCGAGATAAAGGCGATGGACCTTGCCGGCGAGCACGACACCTCTATCTCGCCGTCCGCAACATTGATGCTCCTTATCTCGGGGCCTATACTGGAGTAGTACAAACCCCTGCGGACGCTGTCTAAGATCTTGTCAGCTTCTAGGCTCGCAGCCTTGACGTTTATCCAGGCCCTGCACGAGTCGGATGGGAGGAGCTCCAACTCCTTGCTGTGCGTGTCGTCCACGGCGAAACCCATCGGCCGTCTTCCTCTGGTGAGGAGGCTGTCCCAGTGGACGCCCGAGAAGCCCCTGCCTATTGAGAGGTCGCAGGTGGTGTTGTATACCTCGATCCCCAAGTGCCCTGTGAGTCCCGCGAGGTCGGCGTGGTTCAGCTCCGACCAGTAGGGGTGGCCTATGAAGGCGATGCCCCCGAGGCCCCTAATGAGGTCGATGGCCTCCTGTGGGGAGGCGTCCCTGTCGGCGTCCTCGAGGGGAAGCTCCTCCTCGATGCCCACCCCGACGACGTGGAAGAGCCTGCCCGCCTGGGAGGTTCCTACGCATATCTCCTCGCCGGGGATGACGAGGAGATCTTCCCCAGATAGACTGCTCGTGTCCGTCCTCTTCCCGTGATCCGTTATGGAGAGGAAGTCGTAGCCTCCGTCCCTGTATCTGGAGGTAAGCTGTCTCGGCGTCAGCAGGCCGTCGGAGTTTGTTGTGTGGGCGTGGAGGTTTCCTTTGAACCATTGCCCCTCCGCATCAAAGGGGTCGCTAAAGGTGATGTTCATATCGGTTCAGTGTAATACATTGGCTACTCAAAATATCATCTGTCCCTCAGTCGATCTTCTTGGCATGAAATGGGGGGAGAACTGGGATCGGTATACGGGTTCTCTATTTCATCCCCTCGACGTATTCCTCGAGGTCCCGGAGGATAGCCTTGGTGTCGAACACGACTCCGTCCTTGATCGTCCATTTGACGCCTCCGCCTCTGACTACCTCGGTCTTGTCCTCTGAGTACCTCTCCAGGCCGGAGCCGTACATGACCTTGAAGTTGTCCAGGGGGTTGCCGTTGATGATGGCGAGGTCGGCCGCGCTTCCCTTCCTGATGCCCCCGGTGAGCCTGTCTTGGCCCATCGCCTTTGCGGCGTTGGTGGTGGCCATCTTGATGATGTCGATGGGGTGGAACCCGGCCTCTTGGAGGAGTTCCAGCTCCCTGATGGTGGAGAAGCCGTAGAGGGCGTACATGAAGCCCGCGTCTGAGCCGACGGTTATCCTGCCCCCGCGGTCGAAGAACGTCTTCAGGTATCTCATCCAGATCCTGTACTTCCCCTTCCAGGCGACCTCGTCCGAGGTCTTCCAGTTGAAGTGGTAGGAGGCGTGGTACTCCGGAGTCGGCCTCCAGTGCTCCAGCAGGGACGGCAGAGTGAACCTCTCGTGCCACCTCCTCCCCTTCACCAGCTCGAGCTCCCTGTTTATCTCGTAGACGACCATCGTCGGGTCCCAGGTCGTGCCGTTGGCGATCATGGCGTCTAGGACATTCAGCACCCTCTCAGGGTACCTGTCCGCCTCCATCCAGACGTGGCCGGACCAGCGGAAACGGTCGATCTCGTTGCTGTAGTTGTAGTCCGGTGGGAAGCTCTGGGTCCCAGGGATCGCCGCCTGGGGGATGCCGTAGGTGTGCTCGATGGTTATGCGATCCCCGCCGGCGTCACTCGCCTTCAGGGCGTCTATCACGCTGTTCTGGGGGATGTGGATGGCGATGCCCGCCTTCATGCCGAGGTTCCTGAGCTCCTCGGCCATTGCGCGGAGGACATCCTCCCCTACATGGGGTCTGGGTATGACCTTGATGCCGTCGACGCCGAGGGCGTGGAGCCTGTGGACTTCCTCCCTCGCCTCTTGGGGGGTCGTCACGGTTGCGGGCCAGCTACCTAGAACCACGAGGCGGGGGGCGACGATTCTGTTCTCCTTGCTCATGCGGCGGTGCTCTATGAGCTTCTCATCGGTCCCGAAGCCGCATGTCCTTACAGTGGTGACGCCGTGTGCCAGCCAGAGCTTGTAGGCGTACTCTGGACCCATGGGACCGCACAGCACCTCGTCAAATGGGATGTGAGCGTGCATGTCCACGAGTCCGGGTGTGACGTACATCCCGGAGGCGTCTATCACCATCTCCCCGTCTGGACGGCTCCAGCCCTCTGGATACCTTTTTAGGGAGATTGGATCGACTGGCAGAATATCCATGATCGTGTCTCCCTCTATGACTATATCGACAGGACCGTAGGGTGGTTTACCCCTCCCGTCAATCAGGATGGCGTCGCGAATCACGACGCTCGAGTATTTCTTTCCGAAAGTGGAGTCGGACATTCTAAAGGTAGAGGTATTCTCAAATTTGAAATACCTTTTCATGGGTTCGGTGCGGTGTTTATGCTAGGACGGTGAGGGTGTAGACGCCTAGGAACATGATGGCTGAACCTAGTAGGCGTATCCTGCCGTACCTCTCCTTCAGGAGGATGACTCCCGCTGCTGCTCCTAGGACGACGCTGATCTGCCTCAGGGCGAGGATGTAGCTTACCTGGATCAGGCTCATAGCTACCAGGACGAGTATGTACCCGAACCTCGCGAGGAACCCGGCTACGATCGCCTGAATTTTAGTCACCTTCCAGTCCTCGAATATTCCGGACCAACCATGCTTCCATAGGATGACGGGTGTCATGAAGATGACGATGAAGGCGTCCATCCAGAAGGCATAGAGGATTGGGTCGACGGTTGAGACCCCGATTTTATCTGACATGGAGTAGGCTGTCGTCCAGATGGCCGTCATTAATGCCAGCTGGGAGGGCCTCTCCCTTAATGATCTTAGTGGATGAAGTATGTCATTGATCTGCAGGCTTTTCAGGTGTAATGTGTAGACTCCTAGGACCATGAGCAGTACTCCGATGGCGCCCCAGGGGGATATCTCTTCACCTAGGAAGAGGACGGCGAGGACCGTGATGAAAAGCGGTGACGAGCGAGCCAGGGGGTAGACCACTGAGAGGTCTCCCAGTTCGTAGGCCTTCCGGAGGGTGATGAAGTATAGGGTCTCCGCTATGCCGCTGACCAGGAAGTATGGGAGCGCCTCGAGGGGGAAGCGCCACTCTGGCAGGGTGTAGTAGAAGACGGGGAGCATCGTGAAGAGCGATGTGACTGTCATCAGCCACATGAATGACTTCTTGTCGGAGCCGCCCTTCGCCAGGAGGTTCCAGGCCGCGTGGGAGATGGCGGACGCAACCACGAGGAGGAAGGGCAGAAGCTCCATGACTTGACAGACTTAGAATACGCATCAAATTATAAAGGTGGTCCACATCGTAAGCGACCCGATGGGCTCCCGTGGATGATCGTTATTACCTCGGGACGGAGTAGAGCAGGCTGCGACCTCGCTTCCCTACCGACTCGATGGTGCCCATCTTCCTCATGCAGTAGACCATCTTCTGGGCTGCGATGGGCCTGAGTCTGAGTTCCTCGCCTAGCTCCTTTGTCGTGAACTTGTCGGGCAGCGAGGTCGGGAGGAGTTCCCTGAAGTCGGCTGGCTCGCTGAAGAGCCGACTGTTCACGACATCGATGAGTCGCCGGTCGTGAATGCTCCACCTCCTCCGCCTCCAGCTCCCCCTCCCATCGTCTATCAGCACATCCTCGGAGTGGACCAGCAGGACCTCCAGGGAGAGGTTCTGGTCCCTGATCAGCGTTGGCATGTAGACGAGCTCGAAGAAGACGTCCTCCACCCTTCCCCTCTTCGGTGACCTCCGCCTCGAAGTTACAGTCTCCCCGTCGACGTTGAGGCGTACTATCCACTTCTGCTGGGATACGGGATGGACCAAACGGACGGAATGCTCCCTGATCAGTCTGGATAGCTTCCTTCGTATGGCGGAGAAGTTGCCTGTCTGGATCTCTATCAGCAGGTCGCCGCGGACGATGTCGATGATGTAGCCGTCTACGGGGGCCTCCAGAATGTCGCCTGGCCGGGAGTACCACATCTTGGTGGCGTCGTGGAGGGACTTCTCGACCATGGCCCAAATATAGTTTACCCTCCGAATAGACATAGCTTACGATCGGTCTTCGCGGTTTCGGGTGCCTGTGCTATACAGTCGCCCCCTCGAAGCTATTTTATCGGAGGAGGTCCACAGTCTCTCGGGTGTTTGAATGGGGGTTCGGTGCTTCATCGCGGTCGAGGTCGAGGATGAGGGGCTGCTGGATGCCCTGGGGGCTCTGCAGTCCCGCCTGACGGCTACTGGTGCCGACCTGAAGTGCGTTGAGCGGGATAACATCCACCTGACTCTGCGGTTCCTGGGCGACGTGAGGGAGGGCCTGGTCGAGTCTCTGAAGGGCCTTGTCTCGGGCCTTGGTTTCAGCCCCTTCCGGATGGAGCTGGGGGGTGTCGGAGCCTTCCCTAACCTGAGGAGGCCCAGGGTGGTCTGGGTTGGCATCAGGGAGGGGGTCGAGGAGCTCAGGGGCATCTTCGACGGACTTGAGCCCGAGATCGTGGGGATGGGCTTCAAGCCGGAGGGAAGGGGGCTCAGCCCCCATATCACCATCGCCAGGGTTCGATCCGGCAGGAACCGGGGGAAGCTCGTAGACGAGGTCTCGAGCCATGGAGACGAGCCTCTCGGCGGGTTCGAGGTGAGGCATGTGAGGCTTAAGAAGAGCGTCCTGACCCCTAGGGGCCCTGTATACTCGACTCTGGCAGAGACAGGGTCCTGAAGGCCTAAATTCGGTGATAGAGGGTGTTTTTAGGCGGATTTAGTATTTTGTGACTGTGTTTCTGAGGTCGCCTCCATATTTTTGATACTGTTTTTATTAACCCTCTTCTAGAAGGGGATAGACTTCAATAATCCCTTTATTAGAGCTTGGTTCCATCTGATGAAAGATTTGAGGAGCCTGTGAGACTTGGAGTGGATGTTCGACCCGACGTCTATCTGCCCCTACACCGAGAGGTGTGAGAGCTACAGGACCATCCTGAGCAGCGAGAGATGGATGCAGGTGGAACTGAGGAGCATGAGGAGGCAGGGGATGGACGGTCACTCCCCTGCCGGGGGTGGCTACTCCATCGAGACCCTGGAGCTCAAGCTGGAGAGGCTCCGAAAGGTCAGGGAGAGGTGCTACAAGTATAAGGGGCGGTGCCTGAGGTACTGGCAGTTTGAGAAGAAGAGGAAGGAGCAGGAGTCCATGAAGAAGCTGGAGACGAGGGTCGATCTGATAGGGGTCCCGACCATCACGGCCCACACGGGATCGTACTACCCAGAGGGGAGAGTCGCCCTCACCTCCGATAATAGATAAACCTTAAACGCCCGTATACGGGCCTTTGAAGGTCTCATAAGCCGATTTCTCGGGTGCCGGGGATTTTTCTTTGTGCCTAGTTTAAAAGTTCTTGAAGGTGATCATAGCCCTAGGGAATGCCTTGGACGGGGGGTTCGACTGGGGTGGGCTCCGGGAGAGGGTGCTTGAGCGTATAGTTCCCAGCAGGTCCGAGGTGGAGGCCCTCGAGCGTTTCAGGGAGGAGACGGAGGGGGCTCTTTCGGATCTGCTGGGGGCGTCCGGGTTCAGGGCTGTGGCGGAGGTGCAGGGATCGGCTGCCAGGGGGACCTGGCTGGCGGGGGAGGAGGACGTCGACGTCTTCATAGTCCTCGACGCAGGCTACGACCGGGGCGTGCTGCCTGAAGTCCTCGACGTCGTTAAGGGTTACGTGGGGGAGGGCTGGGTCGAGGCCTACGCGGAGCACCCGTACATCAGGGCGGAGGTAGACGGGTTCAGTGTCGACTTCGTCCCCTGCTTCAGGGTGGCACGGGGAGGGGGGCTGATCTCAGCCACGGACAGGTCGCCTCTCCACACCGAGTACCTGAGGGGGAGGCTCACGCCGGAGCTCCGTGAGGAGGCGAGGCTTCTGAAGAGGTTCATGAAGGGGGTCGGGGCCTACGGGGCGGAGGTCAGGGTCGGCGGCTTCTCCGGCTATCTCTGCGAGCTCCTCGCCGTCCACTACGGGTCCTTCGGGGCCGTCCTGAGGGGGGCTGGGAGCTGGAGGCGGGGCGAGGTGGTCGACGCGGTCGGCGGCTCCGATGTGGAGGTGTTGAGGCGGAGGTTCAGGGAGCCTCTCATCGTACCCGATCCCGTCGACCCTGGGAGGAATGTCGCCTCAGCCGTCTCGGAGACTGTTTTCTGGAGCTTCACGGAGGCGGCGAGGGCCTTCCTCGGGGCGCCGTCCGAGAGGTTCTTCTTCCCCCAGGAGGCGGACGTCGATGCCAGCGGCGTCATCGAGGCCCTGGGCAGCCGGGGTTCGGCGATCCTCTTCGTGCTGGTGGAGGACGGGGACGTCGATGTCCCGGATGTCCTCTGGGGGCAGCTCTACAG
>Ga0209635_10003042_pt1 | contig 13002 bp, 6 predicted proteins | sample DeeMarSWOR230_32_FD_187463 | JGI IMG/M metagenome (GOLD analysis project Ga0209635, IMG submission 187463) | Marine sediment microbial communities from White Oak River estuary, North Carolina - WOR-2-30_32 (SPAdes) (version 2) | ecosystem: Environmental > Aquatic > Marine > Intertidal zone >...
TCACAATTATGGTCTATCTTTCCTGAGCCAGGTCATCATTTATCTAACTCCTGCCTTGCAAGAGCGGAGAGGTCAGTTTTTTCAACAGGACTCTAGACAGTATCCCTGTGATTGAATACTCTCTCGCATAAGAAACAATGCGATTCCATTTTTATCTTACGTTCCGAATAGGTTTTTAGTATGATAATCGGGAAAACTCAATAAAGGAAGCAACATGCCAGAAAAAGCTCCTCAAGCCGTACCCGAAGGAATGCACACCATAACTATTAACCTTTGGTTTAATGGAAATTGCAAGGGAGCTATTGATTTCTACCAAAAAGCTTTTGGAGCCGAACTTGCCGCTCCGCCTGTCCCATCGCCCGACGGCAAAGGCATCATGCATGCCATGCTCAAGATGGGGGGCTCGAAAATAATGATGGCAGATGTCCGGCCAGGACAATGGGAACAAGGTCCGAAGGAAAGCGCCACCGCAAGTATGTGGTGCTACGTGGAAGACTGTGATGCTCTCTACAGTCAGGCAGTAGATGCGGGATGTGAAGTCGTAGAGCCAATGATGGATGCAGTCTGGGGCGATCGGTACGGCAAGATAAAGGATTCCTTCGGTCACTGCTGGGGAATTGCCAGCCATACGTGGATATTGACAGAGGATGAAGTGCAGGAACGGATGCAAGAGTGGTTGAAGAGCATTTCATAGAATAGGTCAGTATTCTATCATTTTTCCCTTATTAAACAATAAAAATTCGCTCTATTCATACTTGAGCGTTTTGGCCGGGTTAGCGAGTGCAGCTTTGAGGGATTGGAAGCTCACGGTCAGCAGGGCAATAACGATAGATATCACACCTGCCGCAATAAAAGTTAAAATGCGAATGGGAATACGGAACGGAAAATTGGAAAGCCAGTAGTTCTTCATTACAAAATAAGCCACCGGCCAAGCGATACCATTGGCAACCAATACCCATTTCAGGAAATTCTTCGAGAGTGTGACAACAATAGAACCAACCGAAGCCCCCAGCACTTTTCTTATACCGATCTCTTTTGTACTCTGCTCTGCAGTATAGGAGGCCAGACCGAAAAGGCCGAGGCTGGCCACAAATATCGCAATAAATGCAAAAAATGTAATTATCCGGCCCAACTGTTCCTCCGAATGGTACAACGCGTCGAAATTCTCATCCACAAAGAAATATTCAAAACTCCTGTCCTTCTCGAACGACTTCCAAGTCTCCCCAATAAAGGACAGGGTTGCAGGAATATCTCCTGTATTCATCTTGACTGACAGGAAAGGATGGTCTTCAGGCATAAGAAAGATAGCCAGAGGACCTATCACTTCTTTAAGCGACCTGTAATGAAAATCCTTGACGACGCCAACAATGGGCCGCATGACCTCATCGGAATAGCCGATTCTCTTTCCCAGAGTTTCCTCTCCCCATCCCAGCTTCGCCGCGGCAGTTTCATTGATCAGGAAAGCACCGTCCTTATCCGATCCGAATTCTCGTGAGAAATCCCGACCTTCGGCGATTTCAATTTCATAGGTTTTCACAAAGTCATAATCGGTAAAAATAAAATCAAATGTATGCGTAACGCTTTCTGGCTTTCCTTCAAGAAAGACGGTGAGAACAGTCTGTGTTCTTCCAGGTATGCCGTTGGAATAGGAAGCCTCCAGGATGCTTGCATTCTTTTTTAACTCATTCTTAAACGCATCATACTGCTGCGAGAAGGCATTCCCTTTAATTCGGACAGCAAGTACCTGTTCCTTCTTGAATCCCAGTTTTTGATTCTTCATGAAGCGCAACTGAACTACAACGATAAATGTGGCGATAATGAGGATGACGGAAATCGTAAACTGCAGAATGACCAGGCTGTTGCGCAGGATCCCTCTCTGGGTGCCCCTCTGCATTTTTTTTCTCAAGGTATCGATAGGCTGAAAAGAAGAAAGGTAAAAAGCCGGATAACTGCCGGCAGCAAGACCTGTGAACGCCACAATCCCAATTAAGCCAAGTCCCACAACAAAGTTAAAAAGAGACGCCGTGTTGATTTCTTTTCCGGTGAGGTTATTAAAGACCGGAAGCGAAAGTTCGACTATGACAAGGGCCAGGAATAAGCCACAGAACGACAACCCCACTGACTCCGTTATAAACTGAGAAATCAACCTTTTCTTGTGCGCCCCGAAAACTTTCCTCATTCCGACTTCCATCCCCCGGTTGGCCGAACGGGCCGTGGATAAGTTCATGAAATTGATACAGGCAATGAGAAGAATGAATGCAGCAACAATAGAGAAAACGTAGATATAGCGGATGTCTCCATTCCCTTCGATTTCCGCCTGGAGATGAGATTTTAAATGAATATCTGTCAGTCTCTGAAGGAAATAGAACATTTTTTGCCCGTACTTGCGGGCCTCTTCTCCAGCATGTTTCTCCACAATGGGAGCCAGTTTTTTTTCTACCACTTCAGCATCAGCTCTCTCATCAAGCATGATGTATGACCATCCCTGGATGACAAACCACGCATCCAGGTACTCGGCTCTTCTTCCTCGGATTGTATTCATAGAAACAAGGTAATTAAACCTGAAATGAGAATTGCGGGGGACATTTTTAATAATCCCTGTCACTTTAAGGTCACCATCAGCGTTAAGATTAACGGTTCTTCCCAGGGGATTTTCATGGACAAAAATCTTTCTAGCCGTATCCTCAGTGAGTACGATCGAGCCGGGGGCATCTAGAGCTGTGTCCGGATCGCCATAGATAAACTCGTGGGTGAAAATCTTGAAAAAATCCGGATCAACATAGAAGATCCCTCTCTCCTCAAACTTTTTATTTTCATAAGTTATGAGGCCAGATCGCTGCCAGAGTCTTGTGTAGGCCCTAATCTCGGGCAATTCGGCAGCAAAAGCCGGGGCCGCCACGAAAGGGGGGATAGCATAATGATCATATGCACCGCCGATTTCCTCGGCATAGGTTATCCGGTAGATGCGGTCGGCATTTTCGTGATACCTGTCAAAGCTCCACTCATCAAAAACCCACAAGAGTATAAGAATACAGCAGGCCATGCCTACGGCAAGCCCGGCAATGTTAATAAAAGAATATCCCTTTTGTCTCTTGAAGTGCCTAAAGGCGATTTTTATGTAGTTTTTAATCATTGTACCCTCAATACTGTAATGCCTGTCTCTTATTTATACCAGCAAAAAATATGCCAACATTTTCTCCTGGGATTTTGTCAGCTTATAAAACGATTGATGTCCGCTCTCGAACAATTTGTGCCCGTATACGGACAAAAATAAATATTCCCCAAGTCGACTTTGCAGCAGAAAACAGCCCAGATTCCGTATTTGGCTCAAAGCGGTAAATTCTTCTCTGTTCTCTACAGCTGGGTTGAACTCTCGTATGTATCGTTGGATAGAAATAAAATTTTTTAGTTGAAATGGATGCTCAATTCAATATAGTAATGAGATATTGAGAGATGACAAAGACTCCTGTCTTTCTGTTTAATCGGATTTTCAGAATCGAATTTTCACACATCAATCAAGGAGGATATTTATGAGACAAAACGCCAAATTAAACCGCACTATTCATGTAATGGCGCTGGGGCTTCTTGTTTTGGGATTTTGGACACAGATTGCCATTGCCCAAACGAAAGTCACTTCCCCAGAAGAGTTCTTTGGGTTCCAGCTCGGCAGCGATAGGAATATCGCCCGCTGGGACAAAATCGTTGAATACTACAAGTTGCTGGAGAAACAAAGTGGAAAGCTCAAGGTCATCAACATGGGACCGTCCACCATGGGCAATCCCTTTCTTGTGGTCATCATCTCTTCCCCGGAGAACCTGGCCAACCTGGACCGTCTCCAGGCAGTGAATGCTAAGCTCAGCGACCCGAGAGGAATGTCTGAAGCAGAGATCAAAAAGCTGGTCAAGGAGGGTAAAGCGGTCATGTGCCAGTCCATGAGCCTTCATGCGACTGAAATCGGAGGGACCCAGATGGCGCCTGAGTTGACCTATGACCTCGTGACCAGAAGTGATGAAGAGACGCAGCGCATCCTGAACAACGTGGTCTTCTTCTTGATCCCGAGCTTCAATCCGGACGGCCAGATTATGGTCACGGACTGGTATCGAAAGACTGTTGGTACAGAGTACGAGGGGGCTGGTCTTCCCCGGCTGTACCACCTGTATGCCGGGCACGATAACAACAGGGACGGTGATTATATCAACTTGACAGAGTCGGTGTACGCGGCCAAGATTATGTACCGGGATTGGATTCCTCAGGCTTACATCGATCATCACCAAATGGGAAGCTCTGGCGCCCGGTTCTACATCCCCCCCTACTGTGATCCCATTCGACCCTATGCAGACCCTCTCATCTGGCGGGAGCACAGCTGGTACGGCGCTCATATTGCCTATAAGCTGGAAGAAGCTGGTAAAGCTGGCATCCTCAACGCGGCTCAGTATCCGGGCTGGGGTCATTTTGGATGGCATTGGATCACTCCTTTCCATAACATCGCCGGGATGCTCACCGAGTCAGCCAGTGCAAGGCTGGCATCTCCTCTGTTTATCCAACCTGAACAGCTCCGTGGGGGGGCCAGGCAGTTTCCAGCCTACGAGGCCCAGACTACTTTCCCGAATCCATGGCCAGGCGGATGGTGGAGGCTCCGGGATATCGTCGAGCAGAAGAAGATTTCAGCCTGGGCGCTCCTGGACCTTGCCGCAAGGAACAAAGAAACTGTACTCTGGAATGCGTATTTGAAGGCCAAACGGCAGACAGAGCGAGGAGCCAACGGAAATCCCAAGACCTATATTATCCCTATTTCTCAGCATGATCCTTTGACTGTTGTGAAGATGGTCAACACGTTGCTGTTGTCCGGAATTGAGATCAAGCAGGCCCAAAAGCAGTTCAACGCCAACAGTGTAATCTATCCTAAAGGCTCCTTCGTTATTTCTCTGGCCCAGCCCAAAATGGGTTTGATCCGGAACCTTCTCGGCCAGACTTTTTACGCTGACAATGAGTGGACCCGAAGCAGGGATGGTTCTCCTCTTCGTCCGTACGACCTGGCGACGCACACCATGAACGAGTTCATGGGCGTCCGTGTTGACCCGGTTAACGATGAGGTCAAAGGCGATTTCCAGATACTCGGCGACCAAGTTCCGGTCTCAGGAAAGGTTGAAACTAGTGGAGACGGATACGTCCTGGATGGAAGGCTGAATGACAGCTTCAAGGCTGTGAACCTGCTGTTTGCTAAAGGGATTTCTGTGGAGCGAGTGGATAAAGAGGTTCCCGGACTTCGCCCTGGAGACTTTATCGTTTCCAGAGGAAAAGAGGCTGTTCTCAAAGATGTGGCAGCGCAAACAGGAGTTGACTTTAAAGCGCTGAAAAGTTCGGTCAAGGAAGGGACCCATCAGGTCAAAAAGCCTCGTATCGGCATGTACCAGCGCTATTATGGCGGAAACATGGATGAGGGCTGGACCCGGCTGGTTCTTGAAAAATTCTCGTTTCCCTACACATCACTCATGGACGCAGAGATAAAGAAGGGCGACCTTATCAAAAAGTATGACACCATCATCCTGCCGGACGACTCATCTGCTATAATCATGGGCGAAGTCACCGGGAGATTTCGCCGCTTCTTATCCTCAGTTCCCCCCGAATACAGAAGCGGTGTCGGCAAGGAAGGAGTTGAGGCGCTGAAGGTATTTGTGGAGAACGGGGGAACCTTGGTCACTCTCGGCGGCGCCTACAGCTTTGCAGTTGAGAGGTTGGGAGTCAGTGTTCGCAACACCGTTGAAAGCCTCGAATCCAAGGAGTTTTTCTGTCCGGGCTCGACTGTCAAAGTAGAGATCGACAACACACATCCGCTGGCCTACGGAATGCCTTCAGAAGGCCTGGTGCTTTATCGAGGCAGCCCGGTGTTCGCTGTGACATCGAGCCAGGAAAGTGAGAAGTATGAGACTGTTGTCCGCTACCAGGAGAGGAATCTCCTGCAGAGTGGCTGGTTGATAGGGGAGGAGCACCTTTCCAAACAACCGGCAATGGTCAATGTCAAACAGGGTAAAGGCCAGGTGGTTCTCATCGGATTCCGGACCCAGCACCGGTGCCAGACTCACGGCACGTTCAAGCTGCTCTTCAATGCGTTAATCCGCTGAGGATAAAAGCAGAGGGATGAAAAGAAGAGAATTCCTGATTATGGCCGGAATAGCAGAGTAAAAGACTATCAGCGTTTATCGTCAATCCGGAAAATATAAATATACATTCGATTCGCCTTGAGAAATGTCTCAAGGCGTTCGAGCCTGTAGCCGGCCGCGTTCATTTGGGCTTCCATCTTCTCAGGCGGTGTGCCCGACCGGGGTCTCTCATCCGTCGGGAACCACTCTCCGATCGCCAACTTTCCGTCAGGCTTGAGTGCGGACCTGGCATTCCGCAGCAGGGCTACCGGGTCTTCGAAATGATGGTAGGCGGATATGACGAAAATCAGGTCCAGTTTGCCCTCAGGGAGTTTCGGCTCCGTTACGTCTCCGAGAATGGTTTCGACGTTTTTCAGTCCCCAACGGTCACAACGCTTCTCCAGATATTGCAGGGCTGCGGCGTCTATATCTTCCGCATAGACTTTTCCATTCTCTCCGACTCTCACTGCAAACTGCACCACGTAACGTCCGCGTCCGGCTCCGATCTCGGCGACGACCATTCCTGGTGAAACGCCGATCGCATCCATAACCTTATCAGGCGGCTGCAGACGGTTGAGCCTGGCTTCGTTGGCATTCTCCGGCGCAAGAACACCCTTCTGTCCCTGGGCATTCTGTGCCGCAGCTGATGTCATAAAGAAGGTTAGAATTATTATTAAGACTTTGAGTCTCTTAAAATACATAATCTTGCTCCCTTAAGATATTACATATTTGCATAACCTAAACTCACCATACACCTGATACGCGGTGTCATGCTTCTCCAAGGAGGGGAAGCACGACACCGCCATTCAGATAGATTATTTCTTTTTATGGTAATTGGGATAGGACGGACGCTTTGGCTTGGGAAGAGGATTTTTAACCAGTTCGTCCATGACGATCTCTATGGCTTTCTCCAACTGGGGATCCTTTCCCTGTCGGACAAGCTTGGGGTCGAGCTCCACTTCTATATCTGGTATGACTCCGATGTTCTCCGCAATCCATTCGCCGTCCGGGCTCCAAACGCCCGAGCTGGGAGAACTAACATAACCGCCATCCATAAGAGAGGGAGCTCCTGCTCGCCCGACCAGTCCGCCCCACGTCCGCTTGCCCACCAACGGCCCCACTTTGGCTCTTTTGAAGTACCAAGGCATGGCATCACCACCAGAGCCGGCGAATTCGTTGATGAGCATGACCTTGGGTCCAAAGATAGCGCCTTGAGGCTGGACTTCATCGATTCCATCCCGAGTGGCGACAAGGCTCATCAATTTTCGCTGAAAGCGCTCGATGATATCCGTGGCCAGCATCCCGCCGCCGTTGAAACGCTCATCGACGATGAGCGCCTCCCGGCCGACTTGGGCATAAAAATAGCGGTTGAAATAGGTGTATCCGCCAAAGGCTGTGTCGGGCATATAAACGTAGGCCACACGTCCGTTGGTCACCCGGTCGACATAGCGTCGGTTATCTTCGATCCAGGCAAAATTGCGAATTGTGGTTTCGCTCCCGACCGGAACGACCGTCACCTCTCTTGTTCCCTCAAGTTTCGGATTGGGGCCCACGGTGAGAACGACTTGCTTTCCTGACTTGGCTTCAAAATATCTGAAGATATTGTCTGTGCCTAAGAGTTCCTGGCCATCCACAGCTAACAGGTACTCGTCCTTCTTGACATTCACTCCTGGTTGAGTCAAGGGGGCCTGGAATTGAGGATTCCAGTTTTCGCCGCTGTAAATTCGGGCAAATCGGTACCGGCCGTTTTCGATTGAGTAATCCGCTCCCAGAAGACCTGTGGAAATCCGGTCTGCCCGTGGGATGTCGCCGCCTCCGACACCGAGATGTCCGACAGTCATTTCACCCAGCATCTCGGCAAAGAGGTAGTTCAGATCCTGTCTTGATGCTACCGCTTCCACATAAGGAGCGTATTTCTTTTGCGCCATTTCCAAATCCAGGCCATGGAGGTTAGGATCGTAGAAAAATTCCCGTTCAATGCGCCAGATTTCGCGGTACATCTGCCTCCACTCCTCGTGAGGCTTGACCTTGATCTCGATGTTCTGTGTCGCCAGGGCCTTCCCAGAAGGCCTTGCCGCTGAGGGTGGTGGAGAAGGAACACCGGGCGGTGGCATGGGTTTGAGTGTTCCGATAAACCAACGGCCTCTCTGGCTGTAGAGGTATTTTTTTCCGTTTCGAGCCATCTCAAAAGCACGGATTCCACTGACAACCACATCGGATTTCCGCGCTTTGAGGTCATAGCGGTGCACGGTGTTTCCCGCAGAGAAAAACTGTCCGGGCAACGGCGGGACAGATTCGACAGCCAGAATCACTCCTTCACTGCCTGTTTGCAGGTCCACATAAGTCCGGGCCGGTAGGGGAACAGCCAGGATACGCTGGAGGATGCCGTCCAGGTCGACCTTAACTTCAACATCCTTTGAGGATTTTTTATCTGGAGGCGCAGATTTTTTCTTTTTCGATTTTTTTTCCGGTTTGTCGGCAGGCTTCTCGGGCTTTTCAGCAGGTTTTTCCTCATCACTTTCAGGAGCAAAAGGCGAAGGGTCGACTTTGGACAACACAGTCAGATAAGCAGTTCGCGTTACAGGCCGGAAAATGCTGTGGATGTCCGGCTGGAGAGAAGCGCCCGAATCCGTACTGGCTGTGAAATAGAGATATTTTCCTCCTGCATCGAACACCGGCATGCGCGCATCGCTCATGCCATCGGTGATTTGGGAACTTTTTCCGCTTTCCAGAGAATAGAGGAAAAGGGCTCCCAGATAGTTGGGCAGCCGCTTGGCGTAAGCCAGCCACTTGGAATCAGGCGACCATGAGGGAACAAGATCCCCAGTGCCTCCCCAGAAGCGGTCCTTGTCCACCCTGACCGGTTTTTTCTTATCCAGGTCCACATACCATAGAGTCAGATGACAATCCACATAGGCGATTTTCTTGCTGTCGGGCGACCAGCGGGGCAAGTAATAAAAGGAAGGATTCTCATCCAGAGCGATTCGCACCACCTTCCCGGCTCCTTTCTGGTCGCAGATATGGAGCATGTATTCGCCTGATTCATCCGAGAAATATGCGATGTTTTCTCCGTCAGGAGACCAGGACGGATAGCGTTCCATGACTCCCGGAGTATTAGTGAGATTCCGGTAGTCTCCTTTTTCTGCAGGGACAGATATGATTTCGCCTCGAGCTTGAAAAACAGCCCTGACTGCATTTGGAGACAGACTGGGGGAGGAGAGGCGATCCCCGATGTTGACAATCTTATCCCGGACTCCGATCATATCGCCGGCAACGGTTACGGGTAAACGTTGAGTCTTACCCGAAGCCAGGTCAAGAATATGAAGGGAACCAAACTGCTCATAAACAATGGCTCCAGGCCCGGCAGAGGCTGATTTGAGGTCCAGTCCATCATTTTTCAGCATCCGGGTGACTTTTTTTGTGTTGACATCGTAGAAAAAGAGAGTGACCGGACCTTCCCTGTCAGAGAGAAAATAGACCTTATCTCCGATCCACATCGGATTAAAATCATTGGAATCCGTGCGGGGAATCTTCTCGATACTGGAATCAGCCAGGTCAGCGATCCAGATGGGAGTCGCTAATCCTCCGCGATAGCGTTTCCAGACTCTGAATGCCCGGGACAAGGGGACGTAGGCTATGCTTTTGCCGTCTGGTGAAAAGCTTCCTTCAAATCCCATGGGAAGAGGCAGCTTCTCGGGTAATCCACCCTCCAGGCTGACAGTGAAGAGTTCGCTAAACCGGGAGAAGGCGGTCCGGCTGGAGGTAAAGAGAATTTCCCTGCCATCCGGTGTCCAACCCAGCACAACATCGGAAGATGGATGCCAGGTCAGTCGGCGCGGCTCTCCGCCTTCGGCAGGGATCACGAAGACATCCACATTCCCGTCATATTCACCGGTGAATGCGATTGAAGAACCATCAGGAGAGAAGACCGGGCTGGTCTCCACACCCGGCCCGACAGTCAGCCTCTGGGCGGCTCCTCCTTCACGGGAAACGCGCCACAGGTCTCCTGCGAAAAAGAAGACAACGTGAGTGCGGCTGAGTGCTGGACTCTGGGCTAAGAGGGGAGTGTCTGCGGATAGGCCCGGTATGGGCCCGGATAACAATATGATTAGAACGAACATACAGATTCGATACATGGAAAACCTCCTTTGGTTTTATTCACTGTTTTATTTATACGATAATTTTATAAATAAAGTTACTTTTTCTTTAGTTAAGCTTTTCATTTTGAATGTGGCCTTCAATTGTTTTGTTTGTAGTTCCGTGATTACTTCTTATATTTATTTATAATAAAAATTTAGAGTAACAATATCAATTCATTCATGCGTTTAATAGAGTGAATCCAGCCTCAAATCTTTTACGCCAAGCTGAGTGTGTGATGGGCGGCGGCTAAAAGGGCTTGTATCGGAACACCATAGGGGCAGGCGGATTCGCAGTATCCTGCGCAATCCTGACATCTGTCCGCTTTCTGTGATTCAAGGGCCGCATATTCGGCCATGGCATGCTTTTCCCGGCCCTGGGCCACGAAATAGTGGTCGTAACGCATGATGGTGTTGACCGGCACCTGGTGAGGACAGGCGGGCTCGCACAGTCCGCAGGCATGGCGGCAATAGAGACTGCCGCACTCTCTGGAATATGACGCTAAAAGCTCTTTATCTCTCGAGGTGAGGCGGCCCCCGGAGAGTTTAAGGAATTCCTGTGCTTCTGAGTAATTCTGCAATGTGTAACAAACCGTATTCACATTCGGATTGCTCAGCACAAATCGGACAGCGGCATCCCTGATCTCTTTATCGCTTTTGAGGTTGTGCCGCTTGATGAATTCCTGCGCATTCTCCACTTTTATCGCCATTCTTCTTTCCCCATCTTTTAAAGAGACGCCTTCTTCAGCAGATTTCCTGATTAGTTCCTCTCGTTCTTCTTGACTTTTTGAATACAGATTTTTTTCGAGCCACTCCTTCATTTCATTATAGGACCGTATGGGATTGACCTTCATCAGAGTTGTGCCAATATTCTTCTGGCTGCAGACTTCGAGAACGCGCTCACTTTTATCATCTTTGAGGAAATTGTAGGCCATGAGCACAACGTCAAACCGGCCGTCCTCAGCCGCAGCCTGCAATATTTTCTCCATAGGCTCCTGAGAAGCACGCGGCCAAAATTGAGAGCCGTGATTGGAGACACCGACAAACCTAAGTCTGCCTTCTTTTTTTAATTGTTCAGTTGCCGCATGAAATCCCTCGTTCTTGAGCATTTCTATGGTTTCGCATATGGATATCATCAAGCAGTCCAGATAATCTGTGCGGAGGGACTCCAATATTCTATAAGCCCTTTTGAGAAAACCCTCTTTGGTGATGTTCGACTGTGAGATATGTTTAGAGCTGGTATCAGCAATAACTTTTGAAGTTATAAACAGATATTTTCGGTCCAAATTCTTCATAGCATTTCCGAGCACTCTTTCATTATAGCGGTAGCCTTCTGATGTATCGATGTAATTCACCCCGGCGTCCAGAAAAGTCCGGAGAAGCCCCTCATCTCCCACGTGACCCATTCCCAGGTCGGAGACCTTAAAACCTGTGCGTCCGAGCGTGCGGTACTCTTTGATCCGAGGAGTTTCGGAATCAGTCTCTACTTGTCGAGGAGAGTCAACACCCCGGCCCAGGCAGCCGCTGCCTATCAAGCCCAGAGTTGATTGTTTGATAAAGCTTCGTCTGTTCATGCCTCTCGTTTTGCTCATTTTCACTCCTTTGAGTGGGTTCAATATTCCTTTTTGCAAGATATATGCCAATATTATCTCATGAGATTATTAGAGCTGATAAAACACGAAATGTCCATTCTTGAACAAAATCCGTTCGAATCCGTACAGTAGTAAAGTGGAACCTGAAATATTTTTAATTCAGAATCTGGTGAATATGAATGGAGTATAAATGCTGGAAAATCCTATTTTCTGGCTGCACTGGAATTTAAAAAAAATGGAATTTAGTTTCGCAGATAAATTCAGTATAGTGTTTTTATAATTCTATAATTCATAAAGTTGTGAGGGAAGAATGCTTTTAAATTATCTAAAAACAGCTCTCAGGAATTTAAAAAGAACCGCCCTGTTTTCATCTATTGCCATCCTGGGACTGGCTGTCGGTATGGCCGCCTGTCTTTTGATTTTGCATTATGTGAACTTTGAGAAAAGTTATGACAGATATCACACAGACAGCGACCGCATTTACCGCCTCCGTTATGAACGCACCACCGAGGAGGGACAAAAAGTGCAGTTTGCCTCCTGTTGCCCGCCGGCCGTAGATGTCATACGGAGCGCCTACCCGGAAGTGGAAATAATCGCCCGGATATTCAGATACCGCGCTGTGGTCTCTCGTAAAGAGCAGAATATTCATTTCACAGAAGAGAGGATGTATTTCGCCGAACCTGATTTTTTTCAAATTTTCGATATCGCTTTCATTAAGGGCAATCCTCTAGACGGCATCCGGTCAGCCAACAACGCATTTATATCCCGCTCGACAGCCGTAAAATACTTCGGAGATGAAGATCCCATGGGAAAAACTTTCAGTGTGGATGGCAAAGTCAACTATGCTGTGGCTGGGATTTTTGAGGATGTACCTCTCAATTCTCATCTCAAATTTGACATCCTCCTCTCTTACCAGAATCTGCTCTCTATTTTCCCTCCTGAAGTTCGTCAATCATGGGGATACACAGGATATTACACCTACCTAAGGCTTAAACCGGACGCTGACCCCCTCGCTTTTGAAAAGAAAATGCCGGACCTTGTGAAAACCCACGCCGCTGAGTTGATGAGTTACTATAAGGTCATGATCGAGCTTAAAATGCAGCCTTTGACCGATATTCACCTGACCTCTCATTT
>Ga0209635_10003046_pt1 | contig 12998 bp, 16 predicted proteins | sample DeeMarSWOR230_32_FD_187463 | JGI IMG/M metagenome (GOLD analysis project Ga0209635, IMG submission 187463) | Marine sediment microbial communities from White Oak River estuary, North Carolina - WOR-2-30_32 (SPAdes) (version 2) | ecosystem: Environmental > Aquatic > Marine > Intertidal zone >...
AATGCTGGTTAAAAGGGACCCTAAGAGTAGAATCCTTACAAGGGATCACTTGATCAGACAGCCGCTCATCTCAAGGAACTTGGCAGAAAGAACGAGGCTAAGGAAGTTCGAGAAATAAGAAGAGAACTCCATGCAAAAAGGAAATGAGAGGTAATGCCTCTACCCAGAGCGCAATCCTAGGCGAGTGTGTAGAAGCTGAAACTTAAGCCGACTGACTGTTGATGCTTTTACAACTCTATTTCGAGCTTTTGTCGTTCGCCTCTGACATATGCTGTTGGCATATCTTCCATCTTCCGCCGCGTTTCTCGAGCACCCCTGTCCATCGTATGTTTTTCGCACCCCAAGGTTTTCCATTAAACTCTCCTTCATCATCTACCACAGCTGAAAACCAAGCCACAGCTCCTGTTTTCGAAACCACAACTCTCAGGTTTCTGATCTCATATCCTTTGGCTTTGTTTCGTGGGTCCATCCAACTGTCTAGAAATTTTTCAAACTGCTTCCAGCCTACGACGGTGCTCTTCGAGTCGGGGTAAAATGTGAAGAAATCATCATCGTTTGCGAAGATGCTTTCGAAGAGGGCACGGTCTTTGGTTAGAGCCCAGCCGAAGGAATCATGGATTGTTTTAGCGATTTCGTACTCCTCATTCGCCTTACCTGAACTACGCATATCTGATCAGCATGGCAATATTCCTTCCTACTGATAATATTTGCGCAGGAGGTGTCTGCAAGCGTTCGGGACGCGCGCTAGAGCATCAGTGCTTTGCAGGTTGGGGATGTGCACCTCAGATCATCTGAAAGATGGCATTACTTCCTTCGAGAACCTTCTAATCGAGTCAATGAGTTCTTCAGTTTGGGGGAAAGACGTTAGAAAGTAACTGGCACGCTTTTCGAGGGCATCCTCAACTTTACGGAAATAGACCTTTGTGTCATACGGAGTCCAAGATGAGAGATCGCCAGCCATGAAGGCAATCCTGCTAGTTCGATTCGTTTTCTCTGCGACTTTCAAGACTTTCGCTCTCCCTTCTTCGTAACTGTCGGAACTTCGGAACAGTGGAATGTAGCAGATGTCAGCGTATTTGCCGGCCAACTTGAGCATCCTGTCGCCGCTGCCTCCAAACAGTAGTCGGGGATACGGTTTCTGTACAGGCTTCGGCTCCAAAACAGCGGCCTTAGCCCTATAGTATTTTCCCTCAAACGTCACTTCGTCTTGCGTCCAAAGCTCTATCATCAATTCAAGCCCCTCCTTTGTCTTGCCCACCCTGACTCTAGGTTCATCCCATCGACTATAACCCTCAAATTCCACCTGAGACCACCCAGCCCCCACACCTACTACTACCCGTCCTTTTGAGAGAACATCGAGCGTTGAAGTCATCTTAGCTAACATGCTCGGAGGACGGAAAGGAATAGGAGTTACAAGAGTCCCAAGGCAAATCCTCTCTGTAATTGCTGCAAAATATGTCAGCGTTACCCAAGTATCCAAGGTGGCATTTCTATCAAGGCGACCAAGCCATTCTACATCACCCCACATGTAGTGGTCTGGCATCAGTACTCCATCAAAGCCCATTCTGTCTGCTTCAACAACAGCATCGCGTATTGAGGAAAAATCTCTGGCCCAGTTCCCCAAACCAGCAAGAAAGAACTTCATCTGAACCCACTCCCAAATCAAAGGCGTTTTTGACTGCTTTAAATACCTTGTCTAGTCCGCAGGCGTCTGGTTGGCAATTGCCCGGTATGAAAGTGGCTTCGCTTTCAGGCTTTTTCGGAAACCCTTTTTTCACGCTTACCAGAGTGGCTCAGATTTTCAGCTTTTTTGTATATGATCAAAGTGGCGCCAGTTTCGCGTGCGCATGTGACAACTTATATTCCTTTGAACTTTAATGGTGTGCGTTATTGATGAGAAGAGGCTGCAACGATGACCGAGAGTTGTTTCACGGACCCCAAGCATCAACCAACTCCGAAGGAAATCCGATCAGCGCTAGGCTCCTGCTTTCCACTCTGGCAGCGCTTGACTAAGTTCATCGAAACGTCCTACCAAGCAAAAGGAACCTGGAGCACTTGGGGCCCAGCCAAGACTGGCTGGAATCTCCGCTACCGGCAAAAGGGCAAGTCACTGACGGCGCTGCATCCACAGCGGGAACGAATCTTTGCGCAGATCGTACTCGGTAAAGCTCAGGCAGAGCGCGCTGTGCAGCTACAGCTCGGAGAGAAGATCTCGCGGATGCTGCGCAAGGCTCCGCAGTTGCGAGACGGGCGTTGGCTGTTTATTCCAGTGACCACCGAAGCTGACGCCAACGATGTGGAGAAGCTGCTGCTGGCAAAGATGCGCCCGCCCAAGGAAACACAATGAGAACTATGGCCGCACGACTTTCCTGCAAAATCCATCTGCGCGTGTGTTCAACTTAATGCTCTCATAACTCTCGCAACTATGAGCGCAGTTCTTTCGTTGTGTTCTTCATAATTCCCTCAACGAATTCTATTGTCTTCGCGACTTCTTCCAGTGTAGTCTGCAGCCGATTGATTTCAGCCTTTTCTTTCTCTTTTGCCTTCAAGGATCTCAATCTTCGCGTCAATTTCTGGATTTCCACCCTCTGGGTTTCGTAAACTCTCAACATCGTCTCCATACCGCTGGCGATCATTTCAGGGAAGTCGACGCCCACATGGAACACGAAATGTTTCAGAGAGGCATCCTTGTGCTTGTGGACGACTCCCATGCTGACCATCTGCTCTAAGGTTCTGCTCACAGAAGAGATAGAATACCCCGTCAGATTCGAAAGTTCTTTGTGGCTCAACTCACGTCCCTCAAGGAGAAGTGTAGCCATGATTCTGCCGAAAATCGTCGGTAGACCCTTTGCGCGCAACATATCTTCGTAGATCCGGCTGAATTCAAACTTGACTTCCTGAAGCTGATTCATGGGTTAGTATAGGAAAGGAAGATTTATATATCTTTCTATAATTATAATAATTTGCGGAAATGCGCAAATTATGACATTTATGAAAAGTATGCTAGGTGGGATGAAGCCATGGCTCAAGAAACGGTAATAGAAGTAAAAAACCTGACAAAAATGTACGGAAACCATGTGGGTGTCAAGGACTTAAGCTTCACCGTTAACGAAGGAGAAATAATGGGCTTTCTTGGACCCAATGGAGCAGGCAAGACGACGACAATACGATGTTGCCTTGCACTGCTTGCAAAGACCGCAGGCGAGATAACCATATTCGGACTGGATTCACACAGAGATGCCGTTGAAATACGGAAAAAGACAGGGTATCTGCCCGGCGAATTCGGCCTTATCCCCTCAGTTAAGGTCAAATCCTATCTTAAGTATCTGCTCTCCTTACATGGTTGCGGCTCCACGGAAAAAATGCTGTCACTGTCAGAGCAACTTCAGCTTGACCTGGACAGGAAGACAAACGAGCTTTCCAAAGGCAACAAACTCAAGGTGGGAATCGTTCAATCGCTGATGACAGATGAAGATCTCATCATTCTTGACGAGCCGTCAGGACTTGACCCGCTCATGCAACAGGAATTCTATCGCATTCTGCGTCGAGAGAAAAAGCATGGAAAGACCATCTTCATGTCCTCGCATAACTTAGCAGAAGTCGAATCAATCTGCAACAGGGTCGCCATCATCAGAAAGGGGCAACTAGTAGTAGTGGAGGACATACAAGTATTGCAGGAAAAGACAGGAAAAGTGCTTGAGGTTGAATTCAGAGATCCTTTCACCATCGATGAATTTGATTTTGCGGGCGTAAGCAGCATACACCAAGATGATGGCAGACTCATTCTGACCATACATGAGAATCTCGACAGTGTCATCAAAGCCGTTTCAAATCATCAGATACTGACCATGAATCTGAAAACCTACAGCCTAGAGCGATTGTTCCTGAAGTACTACGCAGAGGAAGAAGCAAATGAAAGAGGTGATACATGATGTTTGGCAAAATTGCATTTATGGAACTCAAAACAGGATGGAAAGGCCTTCTTACTTTCAGCTTACTTGCCTTAATCCTTTCAGCGGGCATCCCGCTGATCTTTCCCACGTACCGCGATTCCATAATCGAACAGTTGGAAGGCGCAAGCAAAGTGCACATAGACCTTCCCGAGGAGCAAGGAGGCATAATCACTCTTTCATGGGAACCGCTCAAGGCTGCAACCAGCTACATGGTGCTGCAGGACAATCGTTTAAGCATGGTAACGCCGAGTATCAAGTACATAGGTAACGCGACCAGCATCACCTTTGAAAAGGATTTCGAGGAGAAAAGGTACTATGCCATCATGGCTGTAATAGACGAAACGTCAGATCCTGTGCTAATAGGCATTACCGCAACAGAAAAAGGCGAGGATCCCTTTCAAGAACTACTTAAGAATCCAGCATATGCAGGCCTTACAGGCGGAAGAAACATCAGCATGCTTGAAGTCAAGGGATTCGTTGCCCTAGAGTACTACAGCTGGTCGTGGATGCTCACAGGGCTATACATTGCCTATTTGTCTGTATCTCTTATTGCCAGTGACTTCGAGAACAAAAGGATGGATGTGATGTTCTCGACACCAATATCCCGGAGACGCTATCTCTTGGAGAAGTTCACTGCTATGAGTGCCATTGCCTTAGTCATAATACTGGTCCAGATCGCAGGTCTCACATGGGGACTGGCAAGCATAAGCGCGCTCAACGAATTTTCCGCCAACGCAGTGCTGCTCTCACTTGTAGGCTCCCTACCCTTCCTAATGACCATCGCCGCGGTCGGGATAGCCACTGCGGTCCTCTTCCAGAAAGGAAGAACCGGCATGGGCATAACGTTCGCTTTTGTCTTTGCAGAGTTTTTCCTCTACACCTTTGGCGGCTTCTCCAAGAGCCTTGAGTGGATGAAAACTATCAGCATCTTCAAATACTGGGACTACTTTTCAGTCATCATTGACGGCCTATTCAAAACAGGAGATTTTCTTATTCTAGCTCTGCTAGCGATTGCGTTAATCATTGTCACCACACGACTCTTCCAAAAGAAGGACATACCGACGTAAACACGCTGCTGCAAGACCAGAATCTTCGCACATACATGCTCTGCAGATTAAGCCACGTGCGCATAACATTCTTTAGCCTTTGCCAGCATCTCGACAGGCATAACAACAAGATAATCAATGGTTATAGTCAACAAGAGGCTGGCTGGTAGATGAGGCTTTGTTGTGGTTCGTGTTTTGTCTACAGGGTGGCACACGCAACAATGCTCATTTGAACAGATCTTAACAACCCGAAGAGTAGCCGCCGCAATAAACATTTAAATTGTGACTTGAAGAAAAAGCCTAGCATGCTTGCGAGTGAGAAACAGTGAAGTGTCAGTACTGCGACACCGAAGAAACCATTCCATTTAAGTGTCCCTACTGCAACGGATACTTCTGCGCGGAACATCGGCTGCCGGAAAATCATGAATGCCCAGAAATCTGGAGAGCACGGATTCCGCGGGAAGCAGCTCCAAGTGTAACCGTGAGAAGCAAGACACCCTATGAATACGATATCTCTTTTGGACCTCGCCCAACGACCAGAGCCTTTTGGTTCAGTCCAACGGAAATACGGCATCTGGTTTTCAGTGCCTTGTTAGTTATGGGAGTGGGATTCTCTATGTTCTTCGATCCGTTCGACATTCCTGCTAGTCTAGGGCATTCCCAGGGAATCCTAATCGGGTCTTCTTTGATGTTTGTTTCCGTTTTTCTAGCCCATGAAATCGCGCATAAACTTGTAGCTCAGCATTATGGCCTCTGGGCAGAATTCCGATTAACAACATTTGGAGCTATCATAACTCTAGTATCGATTTTCTCACCCTTCTTCAAGATAATCTCTCCAGGCGCGGTGATGATAGCAGGTCACGCTGACAAAGAGACTGTTGGAAAAACAGCTGTAGCAGGACCAGCAACCAATCTTGCTCTTTCTATAGTTTCCCTTGCGCTACACATGTTCTTGCCGCAAGGGCCACCCGCTACAATCGCTCTCTTAAGTGCAGCTTTCAACGCGTGGATAGCTCTCTTCAATCTCTTTCCATTGGGCATTTTAGATGGTTGGAAAGTCTTCAATTGGAACAAAATCGTTTGGACCACAGTCTTCATAACATCAATTGCACTAACCATTTTGACCTTCGTACCTCTTGGGCAATAAAACATCGGAGAAGTTCACAAGAGTTCGATGCTTACGAAAACTTCTTCGGGCACCCGAATACGCATTATTCGGCGCATAACCCGTTCTTCCGCGTCAATGTCAATTAGACGCTTATGAATACGCATTTCCCACCTGTCCCATGTTTGCGTGCCCTGTCCACAGGGAGTCTTGCGAACAGGCACCCGCAGATGTTTCGTAGGCAATGGAACCGGACCGGTCATTTTGACACCGGTTTTTTCGCCTATCGCTCTTAGCTCGGCGCAAACCCCTTCCAGCTTTTTGTAGTCGGAGCTTGTTAATCGTATCCGAGCTTTTCTCGCCATGAGCTATTTCTCCAATCTAGGCTTTGTTTTCATTTCAGGCTTGCACCTCTAAGTAGACAACTCTGCATAGATAAAAACCTATCGAAATGGTTCGCTTCAGGAAGAAAAGGGAACATGACCCTAACTTGCAGCGCTTAAAAGCCTTGCCGCATAACTTCTGAAGAAATAATTGATATACTGACCGGAGAAAACAGGTGACCAAACACCGATTGTCAGCCAAGGCTTTGCTAAATCGATAGATCAACCCTTGTTGATGCTACTGAAGCCCTAATCAAAGACACAAGACGCCACAGTCACCGTCGGTGTTAATAATGTTGGTCCCCAGATCGGCGTGGAAGTTGCCGCGACTCCAATCGACCTTCCGTTAGACGACTTACCGCACAGAAAGCTCCTCCGAAAAAGATTCAGAAAACCGAAACGCTAATTAAAGAGTCAAAACATGAATAAAATTCCGCTGCTTCTCCCGAAAGCTTCTGTATATATTATACAAACGTGCGGGAGAGAACAGAAATGCATGAAAAATTAACCGTGAAAGGAACAACAACAATAGGAATAGTGTGCAGAGATGGCGTAATCCTGGCCTCAGACACCCGTGTGACAATGGGGTTCTTTGTGGCTCACAAAAAAGGAAAAAAGATCTATCAAATCGACGACCATATGGCCATGACAATCTCAGGCACAGTGGCAGACGCCCAACGAACAGTTGACATTCTGAAGGCGAACGCTCAACTCTATAAGCTAGAAATGGGGCGTCGAATGCCCATAAGTGCTGGAGCACGGCTGATTGCCAACCTACTCTTCTCGTCACGGCTGGCACCCATGGTAACGCAAGCTCTTGTTGGAGGTGCTGACGACACGGGACCTCATGTGTTTTCCGTAGACCCCTTCGGCAGCCTAACCGAAGAAAAATGCGTCTCCACAGGATCTGGCTCTCCAATAGCCTATGGCGTCCTTGAGGACAAATACAAGAAAGATTCAACCATACAAGACATGTTGCCGACCGTTGTGCGGGCCGTTGACTCAGCGATGAAAAGGGATGTAGCCAGCGGGGACAGCTTTGACATTGTAATAATCGACAAAAAGGGCTTCCGCGAACTCGCTGACAAAGAGAAAAGAGGAATCCTTGCAAGCTAGTGAGGAGCGAAAAACCCGCGTGACAACCCACGCCAAGACCAAAGTGGCAGTAAGCCAAACCATACTAGAATACGTCCCAAAAGAGGCGGAAGTAACCCGCATCGAGTTTGAAGGCCCAACTCTGGCGGTTTACACAAAAAAGCCTGAGGTTCTGATAGAACAAAGCTCAATCATAGCGGACATAGTCAGCCTCATAAGAAAAAGAATCGTAGTGCGATCAGACCCATCTGTCAGAGTAGAAGAAAAAGAAGCCGAGAATCTGATAGCCAAAATAGTCTCACCTGAAGCCGAAATCACAGGCGTAAGCTTTGACCCCAGCCTCGGCGAGGTCATCCTGGAAGCAAGAAAACCAGGCATCGTAATTGGCAAAAACGGGATGATTCTGCACGAAATCATAAAACGGAGCAAATGGAGACCCCGCGTTTTAAGAAGCCCTCCAATACCATCAAAAATAATAGCTCACATGCGGCATTACCTCCATTCAGAAAGCAGAGAACGCAGCAGGGTATTGCGTTCTGTGGGCGAAAGAATCTTTCGCCCAATGTTCTTCGGAGTCGGAGACATCCGAATCACAGCACTTGGGGGCTTCTTAGAGGTGGGTAGGTCTGCCATTCTCCTTCAAACTCGAGAAAGCAACGTCCTTATAGACTGTGGGGTCAATCCCGGTTCTACTAATCCGATTGATGCCTTTCCGAGGTTGGATATGCCCCAATTCGACCTCGATGCGCTAGATGCAGTCGTCATAAGTCATGCTCACTTGGACCACTGCGCCATCCTTCCATTCCTTTTCAAATATAGATATGATGGGCCCGTCTACTGCTCAGCTCCGACATCCACGCTCATGACCTTGCTTCAACTGGACTATCTCGACGTTCTAAGCAAACAGGGAGCGATAGCGCCTTACGATCAGAAAGACGTTAGAGAAACTGTCCTGCACACAGTTCCGTTAAGGTATGGAGTTGTTACTGACATCGCGCCAGATGTTCGATTAACCCTCCACAATGCTGGCCACATCCTAGGCTCATCCGTGGCACACCTACACATCGGAGAGGGGTTGCATAACATAGTCTACACAGGTGATTATAAATATGCAAGAACCATGCTTCTAGAACCAGCCTCAACTCAGTTTCCAAGAGTTGAAACCATAATCACAGAGAGCACGTACGGCGCTCCACGCGACGTGATGCCCTCAAGAATTCAAGCCGAAGAAAATCTTGCGTCCATTGTCAATCAAACCTTCGAAAAGAAAGGCAAAGTCTTAATTCCAGTTCCAGCTGTTGGGCGAGCCCAGGAAATCATGCTCGTACTCGACGGATACATGAAACGAGGACTGATTGAAGAGGCCCCGGTTTTCATTGAAGGCATGATATCCGAGGCAACAGCAATTCATACCGCTTACCCGGAATATCTGGCCAGAGAAGTGAGGAATAGCATTCTCCATGAAGGAATCAATCCGTTCCAGTCAGATTACTTCACGATTGTGGAACATCCAAGCGCGAGGCAGGAGATAATCGAAGGAGAGCCGAGCATTGTGATAGCTACTTCGGGTATGCTGGAAGGTGGACCAGTAATCGAATACTTCAAAAGCTTAGCTCACGAAGAGCGCAATACTATAATATTCGTCAGCTACCAAATTGAAGGAACCCTTGGACGAAGAGTGCAAAAGGGCATAAGAGAAGCGCCAATGATCAACAGTGGAGGGAAGATGGAGATCCTGAAAGTAAACCTGAGGGTGGAATCCATTGAAGGATTCTCTGGACACTCTGACAGGAAACAGCTTTTCAATTACATTCGTCGAGTTGCTCCTAAGCTGGAAAGGATCGTTATCTGCCATGGTGAAAGAGCCAAATGCTTAAACATGCGTAACATTTTCCAAAGAACATATAAAACAGAAGTGCTGGCTCCGAGTATTCTAGAGACCGTCAAGCTGCGGTAGGCAACGTTTTCTCTTCAGAAGACTTCTTCTCTCGCCATATCTTGATGGAAGATGGCGTAATAACCACTCTTTCCTCTCCTAGTCGGGCGATATCGGCGCCGATTGATTTAGCGAATTCGTACAGTTCGCTTACAGCACGTTTCACATCTTCCACGCTTTTTCCTGCTAAAGGACTCACCTTCAAAATGAGAATGTTGCCATCCTTGATCTCCTGCTTAATTATTTCTACATCTTCAAGACGGCGAAGCGGCATAGCCTTTAAGTACGCTCTGCTCTTCTCACCTTTTCTAGCTTTTGGCATCAAACCACTAACCGTTTTTCCCATTTTTGCCAAACATCATCACTCCTGGTCGGCTTGAAATCAATCAACTCAACATTTGGCAAAGACAGGTATTTCTATGAAGTTTTAATGTTTATGAATCAGTATTAAGCATATACTGGTGTTTCCAGATGGGAATACTCCCGCCAATGCTCTCTAAAGTATTCGGAATAGTAGAAGAATAATGAAAAGCTAGCTAACCTAAGTTTCGCTAATTAACATTTTCTTCGAAAAAATGGCTGATTGGACTCTCGATATTGCTTAAGGCTGTTGTTAGGATTCCCAGCAAGCTAGAATTTCCTGAGAAAATTCCACAGTCTATCACCTACGAAATGGAGATTCTTGACTATTCTTCCCTGCTTGAGGGTTTTCATGTGCTCTGAGTCAAAGAGAGCCGTGCCTATGGCCAATGGTTTGCGGTGACGTTCATCAACTATCTGAAGAAACTCGTTGGCTTGAAACACACCTTGTATTTGTACGACCCCCGGAGCCATAACATCTGCTCCATTGCAGATGTGGGAAACTGCACCCATGTTTACGACGATTCTAGGTAAGCGGTTCAAAGCTTCAGCAAAGATTAGCGTGGGCAAAAGCGTGTCCTTACAGGAGGCTAGCAGGGGCTTACCATTGATCAGAAAGATTCTGTAATCCTGTGTTTCAGTCGATTCGACAGGTGTCTTCGTTCCAAACAGATGCTTGGGGTTCACCTTCAGTTTCTGAGAGATGTTGAGCAAGAGCCGAGTTGCTTCCTTTTCTCTGAGAAAGTGCCGTCGAGAAGTCTGAGACATTGTTAAACGCTTCTATAAAGGCAACAATCTTTAAATCGTTTGGCGTTTAACCTATAAAAGTCGGGCTGAAAGACAAGGAGAAGAAACGCATGAGCGAGATGACCACCAGAATCTTGGAGGAGAGCCTCGGAAAAATTGTCCTCGTAAGGTTGAAGGGCGGCAAAAGCATACGTGGAAGACTCAAAGGTTTCGACCAGCATCTAAACCTAGTTCTAGATGAGACGCAAGATACAACAAGCGCGGAAAGCATGAAGCAGCTTGGCCTGATTATCGTCCGAGGCGACAATGTCATCCTCATTTCCCCACCTCCCAGATAGTACGGTGAAAAACCGATGGGGAAGATCAGCAAGGGCACTTCGTCTTTTGGAAAGCGCATGGGAAAAACCGTTCATATTCGATGTCGCAGATGCGGCAGGAGAGCCTACAACGTACAGAAAAAACGCTGTGCAGCCTGTGGCTATGGCGAATCCACGAAAATCAGGCACTACTCGTGGCAGAACAAGAAAATTAATGGCAAGAGAACACAGTAGTCCGCCTTAGTTTCCAGATATACATTCTTTTCCCTTAAAGCAAGTTAACACGAAGAAAAAGACAAATACTCGGGCGATTTCTTCATAATGTGGCCCGGAACCAGCCCGGTCGAGGCTAAGACCTGACTAGCCGCCGAATCTAGTGGTCAAGGATGGCGGGCTCTGGACCCGCTGACGAGAGTTCGAATCTCTCCCGGGCTACCAATCCACAATCTGGGGGCTCACCTGTGCGATTCATGGGCTCTTCAATTTTGAGATATATCCGCAGAGCATTTCTTCATTGGGTGCATGAATGTGCGGCGCCAGATTATGGTGCAGGCTGAGTTCGCGGAAAGCTGAATGAACCTATAATCTTAAAAGCTGATGCAACCTGAATAGATTGGCCGAGGTTGGTTCAAATGGATCTCATTGCCTTGCTGATACAGATTATTGTGGGCACTGTTATTCTCGCTCCTGTGCTTTGGTTAGCCGGAAGAGCGCTTGTAGGCAAAGAGAAAGCAAGATTTCTTGATGCTGTATGGATTATTCTTCTGGGCACAGTTATAGGTGCCGTCGTTGGCGCCTATATTAGCGGCTTGGTTGCGGCGGCTATAATGTTCATAGTTTGGCTTGCGCTGATTAAGCATTTCTTTGACTGTGGATGGTTAATGGCCTTCGCTATCGCAATAATCGCGGTGATAATCTTTGTTGTCATAATAGTGATTCTGGCCTTCATAGGCATAGGATTGCTTTTGATCGGCACATAGCCCCTCGCTAGAAACCCCAGCTCCTTTTTTTCAACTTCAGAATATGAATTGTGCTAGTCTTGCATGGTTCGCACCCCGCCAGGAAAGCCATTTGTGTCTTCGCCATAAGACTTTGACATCTGCTCCACATGCTATAAGCGAGAAAAGGTGAGAAGTGGAGGGTAACATCGGCAAAGTCTATGAGGGAAAGGAAGCGTCAAATCGAGAAGGAGAGGACTCACACTACTCCATGTTTCAAATAGTAGCCGTCTTCTTTTTTAGGTCCGAAACTTCGTACGCCCTTTTCTTTGAGTTGCTTTCTAAGTCTCTTCGCATAGTTTGAGCTGACCTCCTTGCGCTTCACTAGGTAGCCAATGATTTCTTCGGCCTGCCGCTCGTTGTCGCAGCGTCGGATAAAATCGACCACGTCTGGTATGTAGTTGGTGAACTTCGTAGAGGAGGCTTTCTCAGCAGCCTTAGCATCCGAGCGAACCGACGACACTGCAACTTGCTGCTGCTTTTCGTTAATCTCTTTGGCCAAGTTTGGAAACATCTTCTTGAACGCTTTCCTATCAATCTCCATGTTTCTTAGCGCGCTCCGCAAGCCGCAGGTCTTAGGCAGCAGCAACCATATTTCTTCAGAGCAAACCAATTAGACCTACCAGCCAACAGATATTTAACACTTGAACCTTGGAAAAGCTGCCGTATGGTGGAATTTTGATGGGGCTTTGTCAGAACAGTGGAACAAATCTTGCTATTGGATCTTCTTTCAGAACCTTGGCCAGTTGGGGAATGTTCAATCCAGTGACCTCGTCGCCATATATTTCACATTTCTCATAACGATTAGATTTTTCAGCAGGGCGAACCACAACTTCTGCCTCGTTTCTAGATGGAAGAGCAAGGTATATGTGAAAAGATGTTGCCTTTCTGCCTTTTTTGGTTACTGATAGCCATTCGGTTTTGGCAATTGAAAAGCTGCTTTTCTGTAGTTGAGCTAAAACAGAATTCGGTGCAGAAGCAAAAGTGATGATGTCGATATCGCTTCTTCTATTGATGGTGCCGCGCCAAACGCTTCCGATAAGTCATGGGCTAAAGGC
>Ga0209635_10003052_pt1 | contig 12991 bp, 7 predicted proteins | sample DeeMarSWOR230_32_FD_187463 | JGI IMG/M metagenome (GOLD analysis project Ga0209635, IMG submission 187463) | Marine sediment microbial communities from White Oak River estuary, North Carolina - WOR-2-30_32 (SPAdes) (version 2) | ecosystem: Environmental > Aquatic > Marine > Intertidal zone >...
GGTCAATATACTCCACTGTGTGGAGAACCTCAAAATTGGAACCGACCCTGTTGGGGTAAAGGCGCTTGAAGGCGTAGTAGCAATCTGAGCAAGAGGTGACCACTTTCTTCACACCAGCCTTGGTCCAGGCTTCAATATTACTTTCGGCACTCCTAGTAAATTCTTCCCGGTACCCCATCTGGAAAACCCGGCCACCACAACAGCCTTCTTCTTCTCCCATGATGCCGATATCAACGCCGGCATTCTTAAGCAGGGTTACTGCTGTCCTGGCTACTTTTTGTAGCTCCTCATCATAGCTATAGTGGCATCCGGCGTGAAAGACAACTTCGGCCTTATCTGTAGTCAGACGCTTCACATCCAGTCCTTCAGCCCATTTACCCCTTTCAGCTTTGGGCTTTAGCATCGTGTTATGCTCTTTGCTGAGACTGTTAATAACCTCCGTATGCTGGGGAAGGACCTGACCGTCCTCAACCAGTGTAGCTCGCAACTGGAGTATTGTCTCCAGGGGTTCGAGGTTGTAGCGACACACTTTGCAGGAAACGTCACAGCTCCCACAGGTTTGACACTTGTAAACTATGTCCAGAACCTTATCGGTATAAGTACTTCTACCCTTCAGGAGTGATAGGGCAACACCAAGTCTTCCACGCGCAGAGTAACTTAAAAACCGGTTATACGAAATGCTGGGGCAACCTTTGGCGAACCGCCAGCTCTTCATCTGGTCAAACGGAATCCACTCGCAATAGGTGCATTGACTGCACCTTTCCATCTCAGTCTGATAATCTACTAGTGGCACTTCTCCAAACCTCCTTTGTTGTTCAATATTTAGTTAAAAGCAGAGCTTACCGGGATTCATTACATAATTGGGGTCGAATATTTCTTTGATTTTCTTCAATACAATGGTAGCCTGCGCGTCTCTGTTGTATGCCATATTTGCCCAGATGCCATAAGGTCGGGAGTAGAACGCCCCCTGCCTTAGTAGCTCTTCACTGGCTTTGGTGAAGAGCTCCTTCATCTTGACTACCTCCGCACTATTATTGGGGTCGTAAGGAAGGCTGAATTCGCAATGGCAACTGGCGCCCTGGTGCACCGGCTGAATGTAGACTCCTATATCTGATATAGGGTATTTGTATTGTTCTGCCAATGAGTACATTACCTTCACGAATTCCGGCGTCTTATCGAGTGTGGTAATGAAAAAGATGTCCTGGCAACCCCCCTTATGACCGAGTTTCCAGTAGGGCTCCTTAGACGGGTTTAGTATTGCTTCCTGCATCTGGCCTTTTCTTGCCCCAGGGATTGCCGGTACAAGGCTTAGGCCGAATTTCTGGGCTATATCACTGATGTCTTTCTCTTGAAAATCAACGCTTTCTTCGGGAAGCGTATCACGGCCACCTATGCCCACCAGTACAACCCAGGGTGGCAGTTTTTCCATCAGCGCCTCGATTTGATCAGCTCCGCTCCCGAGGATGGATGCCAGACTCCAACTGTTTAATATCAGAAGCTGATCACCAAATCTGAAACGAAGGACGCCATAAAGAAAATCGATCAGGTTATCGAGTCTAGAGGATGGCACGAAGAACAGCTTGTGAATCTTGGGCAATATCTGACATCTCACCATTCCCATGATAGCAATACCCATGCTCCCCTGTGCGGCAGCAACAATCCTGTTGAAATCTACCTGACCCCCTCCGGGAGGCAAAGTGTCACCGTTTCCCCAGGTCACCTGGACGCCTCGCAACGGCTCGAGAGTTGTCCACAGGTACTTCGGTATCAATGTTGGCTGCCTTTCCAGAAGACTAGCTACCACCGATTTGTTAGCCCGTGGTAGTAATGGCGTCGGGATCATTAAGCCTTCTTTGGCTAGTTCCTGCTGCAATTGAGGGTAGGTTACACCTGGCTCAATCTGAGCCGACCTGTTTCTGCGGTCAATGCCTATGATTCGCTTCATTCCGCTAAGGGCTACTATGACTGCCTCTGGGACACTTGGTACAGTATCACCATTGAAGTGTGGCGGGCCGGAGCTCACTGGCACCAGCGGTGTGCTTGTCTCGTTGGCCCACTTCACCACTCCTTGCACTTCTTCCGCATTTTTTGGCTTTACCACAAACCGGGGCTTTATAGGCAGGGAGAAGCTCTGATCCTGTGAGTAAGCTTCCAATGTCTCCGGTTCATCCAGAACGTTTGTTTCACCAACTATCCCTGCCAGCTCTTCCTTTTTACCAGTCATTTCTTTTTGTGCTCCTTTCAGACCATTTTGAAAAGCCTTCAGCTTACGGCTTTAGTTTTCACGCTTTTAAACCCTTTTCCTCGTCTTCACCAAGTACGTGAGAAAAATAATCAAATAACTCGAGATGCCAGCTTATCCTGTTGTTAAAGTGCTAAACTGCTCACAAGCAACAAGGAAGTCGCAATAATATAATAATAAGGAAATTATAATGATGACTAAACCGCTCTAAACTATTAGCTCTCTGCTTTAAAACCTTAAAAGGGGACAGGCGGCCAGTGATAATTTCATCACCGAATTTCTAAACAGCCGCGTCAGCACGGGAGTATACACCTTTTTCAAGCGGTTGTCAACAGTGCCCCTAATCAGCTGACTCACGAACGGAGACAGATCATTGAAGCAAATACCGCAGTGACGGCGACAAGTCCCAGGCTAAACACCGAGCTTCTCAAGGCCGAAGGTAAAGCCCCAGAAATCTATCTCATCGGTACGGGCAAGTAAGAGCCCGGTTGTATAATAAATACCACTGGTAATGGCTACTGCGTTGCTGAGGCTGTTTAAACCATAAATGAGCCGCCGTCGACACCGATGGTCTGTCCCGTAATATCGCTGGCAACATCCGAGACCAAAAAGGCTACCATGTTGGCTACATCCTGTGTTGTGGTCATTCTCCTCACTGGTATACCTGCAACCATACGCTCCACACGCTCAGGAGATCTAATCAGAAAGTTAGTCTGTACCGAACCGGGGGCTATTCCGTTTACATTGATTCCCGAGGGTCCCAGTTCCTTCGCTATTGACTTGGTAAAGCCTATGATTCCGGCCTTAGCCGCAACGTAAGAAGCGATGCTGGGCACTCCCATTCTGGCAGCGACTGACGCAAAATTGATAATCTTACCATATTTATTCTCAATCATACTGGGGACGACAGCCCTTGTACAGTTCATCGTCCCTATAAGGCTAACGTTTATATCCTGCATACAGGCTTCTTCTTTCATAAGGTGAAAAAGCTCTTCTCCAGCGGTTGAGCCTGCAGTATTAACCAATATATCTATCCTGCCAAATTCCTTCAGCGCTGCCTTTACCATTTCGCCAACCTCGGCACTTTTAGCTACATTTGCTTTGAGAGCAATAGCCTTGCGCCCTAAAGCTTTGACTTCGTCGGCAGTTGTTTCCGCGCCGGGGAGGTCTATATCACATGAAATTATGTCACACCCCTCCCCCGCTAGCATCAGTGCTATCGCCTTTCCAATACCTATCTGGCTCGCAGTACCGGTTATAAGTGCTATCTTCCCTTTGAGATTTAGATCCATTACTTCCTCCTTTTATTCTTTGGATATGTATTTTTTAAGTATATCTTACCCTCACAGTAAAAGATTGTTAATGCGCAGTCACCTGTGTTTAACATGTACACCTGTTACTCAAATCGGTGCGTAACAATAGGTATCTATGGACAAATATCTCTACTGAGTTATGCGTGGCCTGCCACCGACTTCGGGCTACATGCTGGCTTCACAATCCCATTACCTAAACGATGTAGAGCTCTTCCAGCTTTTCAGGTAGGGGGACTCCATTGGCATCCCAGCCCATAGCAGTATAGTAATAGCTCTTAGCTTGCTCCATTTTCTCGCGGTCGGGAACTTCCTGCGTCGCCAGAACACCATCAGTCTTCTGATTGACGAAACGTTCTGGTAATGTATCATCCGCAGCGGTAAATCCCTCACGTATATTGAATAGCCTCATCACGGTCAGGATTCTCTCGCTAACCTTGAGTAGCTCCACCCAGCCGGTATTCCAGCCAGTAACTGCTCTCATCAGGTCAATAATTGTGTCGTAATCCGGAATAGCAAATGAGCACATAACCATGATATCCCGTAACATTAGCAGACAATGTGTTAGTTTGAACAGACTTAGTCTCTTTAGGCTGGTATCATCCGGCACGGGTTCAATCATTCCAAACTGATCTAATCCCCTTATTCCCCCGATCCAGCCGCTTGAACAATGGTCGGCACCATGAGAATTTACCATGTACCCGATTCCCATGTTCAGTTCTGTTCTCGGGTCTGGCATTGCAGATTCCAGACCTTTAACATTCATTGCAAACTTCTCCGAATCCTGCCCAATCTTCTTAGCTATCCGGGCGGTCCCTTCGGCAAGCAAATTACCAAACCCCTGGCGTCTGGCAATTAACTCGATGACTTCAAGCATGGCTTCGGCATCACCGAATCTGAGCTCAATACCATCCGTATCCTTTGTTGTTAGCAGCCCTTTTTCAAAACACTCCATGGCAAAGGCAATAACAACGCCCGTTGAAATTACATCAAGTGAATAGGCATTGCACCGTTCGTTACCTTTGCAGATGGCTTTAAGGTTGCTGACACCACAATTAGAACCCAATGCCCCCAGGGCTTCATACTCCGGTCCTCCATAGACAGCATCCACACTATACGGTTCTTCAAACTGGACCACTTTTTTGCAGCGTACCGGACAGGCAAAACAGCCCTCCATACCGATCCTGACAGTCTCTTTTATAACACCGCCATGTATCTGGTTTACTTCAGGGAATAAGCCGTCACGGTGGTTGCGTACCGGTAGAGCACCAAACTGCTCCATCATCATCATTTCCGGTCCACCTGTTCCCATTTCTGACATGCGGGATGGATTGGCTAACATCTGCTGTCTTATTTCCTTCACACGCCCACTATTATTTACTTTAGGCAATCTGTGCCCTCTGACGGCGATTGCCTTGAGATTCTTTGAGCCCATAACTGCTCCCAGTCCTCCTCTGCCGGCGGCATCATGAAGACCGGTCATAATGCAGGCATAGCGGACCAAATTCTCACCAGCCGGTCCGATCAAGATTGATTGTATCTTCTCATCGCCCAGTTCGGTCCTTATGGCTTCTTGCGTCTCCTTGGTTTCCTTCCCCCATAGGTGACTGGCGTCCTTAATATTTGCTTTCCCATCTTGTATCCACAGATACACTGGTTTCTCAGCCTTCCCTTCAATAATAATAGCATCATAGCCAGCCCGCTTTAACTCGGCCATCCAGTATCCACCGGACTCTGATTTGGCAATACCGCCGGTTAGCGGGGACTTGGCACCAACGCAATAACGAGCGGCACCCGGCAACAACAGCCCGGTTACTGGTCCCAGAGCAAAGATTAGTTTATTATCGGGACTTAGAGCATCTACCCCCTGCTTTAGCTCCTTCCACAGGAAGTAGGCAACGAACCCGGCACCACCGATATAGCGTCTGCAGATTTCGTAGCTAAGTGGCTCATCAGTGACACTTTTTTTAGAGAGGTTTACCCTGAGAATTTTACCATTATAACCGCCCATAGGAGGTGGCGGTGGGGGTTCAGTTCCTGGACCACCGGGTCTAACCATTTACATTTTCCTCCTTTTACTTTCTGGGAATTTGTCTGAGTGATACCTACATTTAGTGCGGTGAACTCCGTTTTTTCCTTCTTTCAGGCTCGACCAATCAAATATGCGGACACACTCCTAGGTTATTTCAGCTTTTGTCATATACCTTAAGCACAAAGACTTGTTCAATAGTATTGACTCAGTATGAGATGTGGGGCTTCATTGGAAAGCTGGTTGCTGTATTGCCCACATTAGAGGTAATCTACAACACTGCTTCCTCATTGTCAAGTGAATAAAACCAGTCGATTCACTTGCTTGACAGAGCCACGAATTTGGTGATAAAATACGCCAACTTTTAACTTCACGGAACGACTGCTACGTTCAAGGTTGATTAGCTAAGAGACGCGATGCTTAGAAGTCAGTACATGTATTTAGAATAGGAATTCTGACTTGACGATCTATGTTATTAGAAGATTACTGCTGATCATACCCACTCTGTTCATGGTAACTATTCTTGTCTTTCTATTAAGCCATTTCATTCCGGGTGATGCCATTGATATACTGGCAGCTGAACTGGAGCAGGTGACTGGTGAACAAGTTGACCGTGAGATGGTTGCGCATCTTTTGGGACTGGATATGCCTATCCATGAGCAGTACGGACGGTGGGTAGGGAATATTATTTTGCATGGTGACTTTGGGACTTCCTTACGCAGCCAGTATTCCGTTGGTGGGGAGATAGCTGCAAGGGTGCCAGTGACGTTTGAACTTGGCATTCTAGCTATAATAATAGGAGCAATAATAGCTATACCCATAGGTATATTATCAGCAATACGGCAGGATACTCTGGCCGACTATGTTGGGCGTAGTTTTTCCATAGTCATGATCTCTGTTCCCGTCTTCTGGGTGGCGACGATTGTGATGATTTATCCCTCAATCTGGTGGGGCTGGTCACCACCTATGGAGCTTATTCCCTTCATTAAAGATCCGATGGGCAATCTGGGGATGTTCTTACTCCCAGCATTCATTATGGGATTGGGAATGACGGGGGGAACCATGAGAATGGTACGGACAACGATGCTGGAGGTGCTGAGGCAGGATTACATCAGGACAGCCTGGGCAAAGGGGCTCAAAGAGAGGGTAGTCATCTTCAGACATGGCTTAAAGAATGCAATGATGCCAGTTGTCACCATCATGGGGTACCAGTTGCCTTTGATACTTGGAGGCTCGGTTATCATCGAGCAGATATTTTGCCTCCCGGGTATGGGTCGTCTTATGCTGCAATCTCTCAATCAAAGGGACTATCCCGTTGTTTCGGCACTAAATTTAATCATGAGTGCCTTTGTAATGTTTGTTAATCTAGCTGTTGATATGACCTACGCTTTTTTGGACCCCAGGGTTCGTTATACATAATAGAGATAAGGGAGCGGTTGATAAAGTGGTTAGTGACGCTACAGATATAGTCGTTGAAACAGAAGGGATATCAAAGAGATCCCCCTTCCTAGTTGATATACTCAAGAGAATGGTGAGGGAAAAGCCACTGGGCACCGCGGGAATGGTTATAACCTTGGCATTGCTTGTGGTTGGCATCTTTGCCAACTTCATCGCCCCCTATGAGATGAACGAGATCCACTTGATAGATAGATTGCTTCCACCATCACCGCAGTATTTCCTGGGCACTGACCAACTGGGGCGAGATATACTGAGTAATCTTATCTATGGGGCTCGTATTTCTGTCATTATTGGTCTTAGTGTTGCCGGTATTTCTACAGCTGTCTCATCTGTCCTTGGCGCTCTTTCAGCAACACTTGGCGGCAAATACGACCTTGTATTCCAGAGGTTTGTTGATGCCTGGATGTGTATTCCGGGATTACTCCTTCTCCTCACGATGATGTCCATAGTGGGGAAGGGCATGGTACAGATAATACTGGTTATGGCCGTACAGGGGTCCATTGGCGGTTCAAGGGTACCAAGGAGTGCTGTTATCAGTATTAAAGAGAATACTTATGTGGAGGCGGCTCGGGTTACCGGCTGTTCCACTGCAAGATTGCTTTGGCGACATATCCTGCCCAATGTTATGCCTGTGCTTATTATTGGGTTTACGTTAGGTGTAGGCGGCGCGATTATGATGGAAGCCGGCTTGAGTTTCCTTGGCTTTGGCGTTCCTCCCGGGGTCCCTAGCTGGGGAAGTATGCTGAGTCTGGAAGGACGCACATACATGGAGGAGGTACCGATGTTGGCGGTATGGCCTGGACTTTGTTTGAGTGTTGTAGTCTACGGTGTCAACATGTTTGGGGATGCGCTGAGAGACTTGCTGGATCCGAGACTGAGGGGAGGTCTGGGACGCTACGGAGGGGGTAGGGCAGAAAAAGCCAGGCTCGCCGCAGCATCCAAAGAGCAGACAGGACAGTAAGACGAATTTCTAAATGATATATTGGTTATACCAATAAGAGGGTGCTCCTCCTGCAGGAGAACAGGGAGGGCACCCTATATTAGTCACTTCAAATTGCATAGGATATCATTCCCTCTCCATGTTATACCGATTGGGAATTGGCTATACGAAGACACACAAAATTCCAACCGCACCGTGCTGCTCTGCCATCATTTTTTGCAGCCCCGACTTTTCATTCTGGTGCCTATATCAAGAGAACTACTTGGTAAAGCTTGGCTCTGCCCTGAGTAGAAAAGTACTGCTCAGGACAGAGCCTATAGTTGAAGCTAATCAAAATGGGAAAAATCTTTATCTAAATAGCCTCAGCAACCAGGTAACCATCACGAATAGCATTCATTATGAAGTTAGGTTCCTCACCATCACCACCAATGAGTTTGATTTCGCCAGTTTTCCCTCTAAAGGCTTCTAAAAACTCAGTGTCTATCCTGTATAGAGCCGGCACTATGGTATCTGCCTCAATGGTCTGTCTCTCACCTTCTTTGGTAGTGATGATTAGCCCCTTCTTTGTTATCTCCTCATACTTGACCTCACCCATTATAGTCATCTTCTGTCTGGATGGAGACATCATTCGTGCCAGCACTTCACTTCGCTGTATATCAGCCGTGTCCACAATTGTTACCTTTCTGCCCTGGTTAATCAGGAAATCAGCCAGAGTTAATCCCTCGACAGTGACACCCATGATAACAACTTTCTTCCCAATCGGAAGCCAGTCTTTCGTCAGTCGCCTTATGCCCTCTGGCCCTAGAGGTCTCAGATAGGGCTTGAACTTGCGGTACAACTCGTCGGCACTGATAACATTGCGTCTCTTGATTCCGGGTATCTCCGGTATAACAGGGATACGTCCGGGGGCCAGTATAACTGCATCTGGCTTAATCTCGTCGATTAGTGCGGGCGTAAACTTCTTCCCCAGCTTAATGTTAACACCCAGTTTGGTAATCTGGTTCTTGAGGTAGTCAGCCACGACTGTGGCATCGTTCTCCATGTCAAGCCCTTTTATCGCAGCGACCCAGGGCAACAGTCCCCCCAGTTCACGTTCTTTCTCGTAGAGTATTACTTCATGTCCTCTGATTGCTGCTACTCTTGCCGCTTCCATTCCTCCTGGTCCGCCGCCAACTACCACCACTTTCTTCTTGGTCGTCGCTGGCCGGATCTCATATTCCTGTTTGGTTCCCAGAGCAGCATTTATACGGCATCGTATAGGCTCAAACTCGGGGTCGCGCATCATTATCCAGCCAAAGCTCATGGTGCATACGCCGCAGGCTGGGCACGGGACGATATCATCCAGTCTGCCTGACGCAATCTTGTTAGGAATCTCCGGGTCAGCCATTAAGCTTCTGCACATGCCAATGAAGTCTGCCTTACCCTCTCGCAGTGTCCTCTCACCGAGCACAGGGTTTATCCTCCCTACCGTATAAACCGGTATCGAGACTACCTCTTTAACTGCTGCAGCCAGGGGCACCAGAGCTCCCGCTCCTTTATGGCTCCAATCAAAGCCTTCTGGTAATGGTCTCATGCCGGAATAATAAGCCCGCTCGGCCATATTTATGGACCCCCAACCGCGGTAGCCAAAGGCTCTGGCAAAAATGATATCGGCTCCGGCCTGTTCCATTAGTCGGGCAAATCCCAGACCCTCCTCCAGAGTTATACCCTCATCGGCCCCAACTTCAACGGCATTGATAAGCGCACTGACCGGGAAGTCTTGTCCCAGGCGCTTTTTAATCTCGCGTATGATTTCAACCACAAACCGGGCTCTGTTTTCCAGGCTTCCTGTGCCATATTTGTCCTTACGCTTGTTCCAGGCGCGAGATAAAAAGCTATTATCAAGGTGCATTCTAGCCGCATTAACCTCCACTCCATCAAAACCAGCCTTCTCAGCCCGCACTGCTGCACTGGCGAACTTGTCTATCAGCTCTTCAATCTCGGCAATAGTCAGCTCTCTGGGTACCATAGGCGCATCCAAGTCTTTCGCTTCGCTTTCGGTCAGGGCTGAAGAGGATACCGTCTGAAGACCTGGCCTGAGTCGTGCTTGAGGCCCGGCGTGGAAAAGCTGCAGAAATGTCGGGGTGTCATGTTTGTGCATAACCTCAACCAGTTTAGCCCAGGCCGGGATGTATTTATCATCTTCAAGGCTCCTGCGGGTCATGGGCAGAGTTATACCTAAAGGATAGTCAACAGCACAATCACCAGCCATAATGAGACCCACACCGCCCTTGGCCAGTGCCTCGCAGAAAGCCTGGTTGTACTCGGTTACATCCTCGGCACCCCCGCAGGTCTTGATTATACGATTCCTTATCTTCAACTTCCCAATGTAACCTGGTTCCAGTAGCTTCTCAAACCTTGTCTTGCTTGTCATCGGTATATCTCCTTATTTGTCAGTTAATTTAGCGAAATAACAGCGTTGGTTCTCCAGCTATATCCCAGCACATGCCCCATCCTGCTTTGTACAAAGGGAACTCCGGGATATCCGATAAGACCATTATGTGAATATAGTGGCCTGCCTGACACTATAGGTAGCAGCCCCTGAAAACGCTAACAGCTACCCTGCATAGCGATTCATCCCCTCAGATTACTGAGGGGATGAATCGTAATATTTTGACAAATCATATTTTACCCGGCTATAATACGCCCCTGCTCATGGGATCGGGCGCATTTCAGACGACCCCACATTTATGGCGAACCACCAGGTGCGCTACTCTAGTGTCCCAAGCTCTTCTTCATATCCTGGTCTATCCAGAGCCGTGCCACATTCGTGAAGTCCTTAGCCAGGACAATGTCCTTAATCCATGGTTGATAAAATGCAGTGCTGTATGTTGGCTGGACAGTTATTGCCCAGAACCGTGAGATTGAATACATGTCACACTCTCGACACAACCTCATTTGCTCATCTTCATCCATGGCAGCAACCGCATTCGCAACCAGCTCCTCATAGTGAGGGTCGTTTATCTGGTGAATTTCGTACCAACCATGACTAGTGGTATAGGTGAGGATAGATGTGGTAGGTGCACTGGGCAAGCGGAAGGCGATCACCCCAGATGTCAAATCTGCGTTTCCGGCAAATGCATAAGCCCTCGCAGCCGCAGCGTCCATCGCCTGAATCTCCATATCAACGTTAATGTCGCTAAAGTACGCTTTCATTATTTGCAGGAGGTCCATGTCAGCATAAGAAGGTGCTATTACAGTGCAACTGAAGCCATTGGGATACCCGGCTTCTACAAGAAGCTGTTTTGCCCCTTCAGGGTTATAGGCAAACCCATCTTTGACATCTTGTGGCCAATCCTCGTAGGGTGCTGAGAACCCCGGGTATGATATCACCCCCGCACAAGGCTTGCCATCCGGAATTCCACCGTAGTGGGTCTTGGCTATTGTTTCCAGGTCCAGCGACATCTGCATGGCTTTTCGCACCTTTATATTGTCGAAAGGTGGCGAGGTAACCTTAATTGCTATACCACCAGGCATCCCCATAGTGGTGGTGTACGCGGCGAGTTCAGGGTTCGTTTCGCTTACAGTTAGTCCCCGATCCGCAGCAACACCCGTTAGCCTGTCTACCTTACCTGTGCGTAATGCCGAAATAGCGGTCGTCAGGTCTGGTATAATCAACACCTTTACGTGGTCTACATAGGGAAGCTGGTTCTCCAGCGCCGGGTAACGCTCATCAGTACCCCAGTAGCTGGGATTTCTATCGTAGGTCATAGAAGCGCCGGGGATATAATCTTGAATGACAAATGGCCCGGTGCCTATGGAGCGTGTCCAGAAGTTAAGGTCTCCATATTGTTCTACTGCATCCTTTGGCGTAACATAAGCGTCACTTACCTGTAAGAACTGCGTTAAGTACCCTATCGATGCGTTAGCCGTCTTAACAACAACTGTGTATTTGTCGGTAACAGTTATGGACTCTACCGGCCCATAGCCCGGGATAGAAGCATAAGGGCTTGGCGTGGTATAGCCGCTACCTACCCCCAATAGCCGGTCCCAGCTAAATTTTACATCTTCAGCGGTCATTTCCCGGCCATTTGTTGGTGGTTTATCATGGAAGTGAACACCCTGCCGAACGTGGAAAGTAAGAGTTTGTAAGTCCTCTGTTTCCCAGCTTTCAACCAGAAGGCTCATGGCATATGAAGCAGGATAATATATTTGCCTAAAGTCCCATGTATCCATGGGTACGTTCACCCAGTCTCCCGTGGCTATATTCTCGTAGGTCAAGGTAGCATGCATGCCCCAACCGTCAGTACCCATACCGAACCACCCCTCCCAGATATTAGGGTCGCTACCAACTCGATGGATAAACGTGCCACCGTATTGTGGTCCCTCTGGACTCACCTCTTCCTCTTCTCCTACTCCTTCTTCTTCACTTACCTCTACTTCACCTACTTCGACTTCTTCCTCACCAACCTCCACTTCAGCTTCTTCCTCTGCCGGACCGCATGATGCCATCACCAAGGACAGCACCATCAGACAACTCACTGCTACCCATACTAACTTCCTTTTCATTTCTCCTCCCACTTTCTAGTTTAATAATTGGTATTACTGAGACTTGTAAATTTATATTTCACACTTGCAATGAGCATCACCTCTCCTCTAGCCTTACTACTCATGCCCGCTACCCCAAAGGTTCCGGTAGCGGGAAGAGTATGACTGATATATCAAGCAGTGCCAGTTTTTTACCTGTGTCATTCGCTATCATTACTTTTTTTTGGATAAATAGCAGCTGTTTTCGGAAAAGTTTGATTCAGGGCTTTGATAGTCTGAAGACAGCTTCAATCTTATCAAGCACTGGTATCATTTAACTCGACTAAAGCTATAGACTAGAATTGGCATGAATGTACCATTTTTTGCACCATCTTGTCAAGTGAGTGAACTGGCTGTTGCCGATTGGTGATAGTTGACCAGCCTGGGGGACGTTATCCCGGGTAGAATACACCCGAACCATATTACGACCAAAAAGTTAGTTTTGC